>Ga0137390_10001315_pt1 | contig 18527 bp, 17 predicted proteins | sample 15con2h24AmetaG_FD_104937 | JGI IMG/M metagenome (GOLD analysis project Ga0137390, IMG submission 104937) | Vadose zone soil microbial communities from Angelo Coast Range Reserve, California, USA - 15con2h2.4A metaG | ecosystem: Environmental > Terrestrial > Soil > Vadose zone > Saprolite... | reverse complement strand
GGTGCTCGATCCGCTGATTGGTCGCGATTACGAGCTCGAGCGCGTGGTCCAGATCCTTTGCCGCCGCACCAAGAACAATCCCGTGCTGATTGGCGAACCGGGCGTGGGCAAGACCGCGATCGTCGAAGGATTGGCGCAGCGTATCGCCGACGGCGAAGTGCCGTCGTTTCTTGCCGACAAGCGAATTCTGGCTCTCGATCTATCCCTCATCGTCGCCGGCACCAAATACCGCGGGCAGTTTGAAGAACGGCTGAAGACCATCATGAAGGAATTGATGGAGTCGCAGAACTGCATCATCTTCATTGATGAGCTGCACACGCTGGTGGGAGCGGGATCGGCAGAAGGATCGCTCGACGCCGCCAACATCCTGAAGCCGGCGCTATCGCGCGGCGAGATTCAGTGCATCGGCGCCACCACTCCGGGAGAGTATCGCAAGTCTATCGAGAAGGACCGCTCGCTGGAGCGTCGTTTCCAAGCAGTGAAGGTTCCGCCGCCGAACGAAGTTGATGCCACCAAGATTTTGTTCGGGATCAAAGACCGCTACGAGAAGTTCCACGCCGTCACCTACACCGACGAAGCCATCAACTTTGCGGTTTCGCATTCGAACCGATACATCCCCGACCGCTTCTTGCCCGACAAGGCAATCGATCTGGTTGACGAAGCCGGAGCGCGCGTAAAGCTGCGCCAGACTTCGCTGCCGGAAGAGATCACCGAAGTGCAGAAGCGGCTGAAGTTCATCGTCCACAGGATGGAGAACGCGGTCGCGAACCATGAGTTCGAGAAAGCGCGCTTCTATTCCGACGAAGAACGCAAGGAACGCGAGAACCTGCGCGTTCTTCGCGAAAAATATCATTTGGATGATTCCGCCACCGGCGTAGTCAACCGCGAGGACATCGAAGACGTAGTCTCGCGCTGGACTGGCGTGCCTATCACGTCCATTAAAGAAGAAGAGACCCAGAAGCTGCTGCGCATCGAAGAAGAGCTGCACAAGCGCGTGATTTCGCAGGACAAGTCCATCAGCGCGTTGTCGCGCGCCATCCGCCGCAGCCGCGCTGGACTGAAGAATCCGAACCGGCCGATTGGCTCGTTCCTGTTCCTCGGACCCACGGGCGTCGGCAAGACTGAAGTTGCGCGCACACTTGCGCAATTCATGTTCGGCACGGAAAAATCCTTGATCCGTTTCGATATGTCCGAATTCATGGAGAAGCATTCGGTATCGAAGCTGATTGGTTCGCCTCCGGGATACGTGGGTTACGAGGAGGGCGGCCAGCTCACCGAGCGTGTGAAGCGCGCGCCTTACTCTGTGGTGCTGCTGGACGAAATCGAAAAGGCGCACCCCGACGTGTTCAACATTCTGTTGCAGGTGTTTGAAGACGGCCAGTTGACCGACGGCCTCGGCAACACCGTGGACTTCAAGAACACGATCATCATCATGACGTCGAACATTGGCGCCCGCCATTTGCAGAGACGCGAGGGCCTGGGGTTCCAGTCAACCAAGGACGAGATGATCTCGGACAAGGTCGAGGAACTGGTAAAGGGCGAGGTCAAGCGCACCTTCAACCCCGAGTTCCTGAACCGTCTGGACGAAGTCATCATATTCAACGCCTTGAGCGAAGCTGATCTGATCCAGATTCTGGAGCTGATGGTCAACCAGCTGAATCAGAACCTGGCGCAGAAATCCATCACAGTCACGGTGGCGGACGAAGCCAAGAAGTGGATCCTCAACCAGACGTTGACCGATCGCACTTACGGCGCAAGACCGCTGCGCAGGGCATTGCAAAAGTACATCGAGGACCCGCTGTCCGAGGCGCTGATTCAGGGCACCATCAACGTGCGCCCCGCGTTCATCGAGGTCTTCCTCGAAGGCAACAAACTGTTCTACCGTCCGGTGGATGCGAAAGAAAACGAGGGCGTGCTGCTGTACGAAAATTCGTAAGGGCAGCTTTCAGCAACCAGCATTCAGCCGTCAGACAAAGCTGGCGGCTTTTGCTTTTTGGCGGGATCACGATGCGGCCCAAAATCGGGAGGGCACGGCTTCAGCCGTGCCGAATAAACACCCTTTAGAGTTGTCATTCCGAGCGGCGAGCGGCGAGGAACCTGCTTTTCTGGCAGCGTGGTGAAAAGCCTGCGACTTCTTTAATAAGCTCTTCATCTACGAAGCATCATGGACAAGATCAACATTGCCTCAAAATTCTCCCAAATCCACGAATACTGGAAGCCCTACATCGCCGCTGAACTCAACGGCCAATACGTGAAGCTGGACAAGCTGAAAGGCGAGTTCATCTTCCACCATCACGAGGATGAAGACGAAATGTTTCTGGTGGTCAAAGGCGGCTTCCGCATGGAGTTTCGCGACCGCCAGGTCTGGCTGGAAGAAGGCGAATTCATCGTGGTCCCGCGCGGAGTCGAGCACCGTCCCGTTGCCGAGGAGGAATGCTGGATTCTGCTGTTTGAGCCAGCGTCCACGCTGAATACTGGGAATGTCGTGAACGAGCGGACGGTGGCGCAATTGGAGCGGGTGTAGCTGCTCCTCACGTCGGGCCGCAGCCGCGTCAAATCTCCCCCACCCCGCCGGTACACCCCCTTCCGTACCGTAGCCCCATTGCTCCATTCGCGCGAACATGCAGATGGCAGTGACTAGTGACCAGTGGCCGGAAAAACAGCCGCCCCTGACAACTGGCCACTGCCCACTCATTCATGAGCTCTGACCACCTCACGCCGGAAGAAGAACCTGTCTGCACCGCCTGGCCGCGGCTGGTGCAAATTGCCCTGGTGCTGTTTCTCGTCATCACTGCGGGAATTCTGGCGCGCTACTGGGTCACGCCCAACTCCAATTCCAGTTCTAAAGACATGCAGCAGCAGATCAGCCGCCTGAGCGCGCAAGTGGACGAACTCCAGCAAGAGCAAGCGATGCCCGCGCAGGTACTGAACCGGTATCGCAATTCGATTTGCTACATCTTTGGGATTTATCAGGTGGGATTCCCACATCAGAAGCCGCTACAGAGAACACGGATTTCCGGGACTGGATTTGTGGTCGCCGACGGCCTGATCGCAACCAACCGCCACGTCGCTGAGCCGTGGTACGGAGATCCTGATTCCGACGCGCTGGTCGCAAAGGGCGCTACTGCTAAGCTGGAGAAACTAGTCGCTTACTTTCCCGGCTCTCCGGCACCGGTGACTTTGACTCCGGCGGCTTTATCTTCAGATGGAGACTTGGCGGTGGTCCGCATGAGCAGTCCGGCGGCGTTCGATCTTCAGGCGCTGCCGCTGGCCACAGATCGGCCGAATCCGGGAGAGCTGGTCGCGGTCGTGGGATATCCCATGGGCGTACTCGGAATGATGGCCAAAGCGCCGACTCCAGTGTATGCGCGACTTGCGTTCCGACATGACGATCAAGGTGCCGCGAGCGAATTGGCTGCGCTTTCGTTGATTCGCCCTTCGGCAACTTGCGGACATCTGGGAGATGTAGTCGGCGACAAGCTGATTTACGACGCTCCCACCGCGCACGGTGCCAGCGGCGGCCCGGTGTTCAACTCCCGCGGCGAAGTCGTCGGCGTAAATGCGGCGTATATTGATGGATTTTCCGGCGGTACGCTGGGCGTTTCATCCCAGGCGCTGAAACCGCTGATGGTACAAGCACAGAAAAAAAGCTTTTAACCACAGAGGTCACTGAGGATCACAGAGGTCTTAAAGCAAAAAACCCTCCGTGATCCTCTGTGATCCTCTGTGTTCCCCTGCGGTAAAGCCCTTCGCCGAAGCTCCCGCAACCCCGCCATCGCACAACTAGCGAATTCATGCCTCCGCCGTTTAGAATCCCTGTTCCTCACTTTCAGGCAATTGCCGACAGGAGCTGGCAATGATCGCACGGTACACGCGTCCGGAGATGGGCCGGATTTGGGGCGAGGAGAACCGGTTTCGCACCTGGCTGCGGGTGGAGATCGCCGCCACCGAAACTCTGGCCGAAGCGAAGATTGTCCCCAAGCAGGCGGCCAAGGCGATCCGAGAGCTCGCCGATTTCCGGCTGGCCCGCATCCGCGAAGTCGAGTCGGAAGTGCGCCACGACGTGATCGCCTTCACCACCGCGGTGGCAGAGTTCGTGGGCCCGGAATCGCGCTGGTTTCACTACGGGCTGACTTCGAACGACGTGGTGGACACGGCGCAGGCCCTGCTCATTCAGCAAGCTTCTGAGATCATCGCCGCCGATCTGCGAAAGCTCGCCGCCGTGCTGAAGCGCCGGGCGTTCGAATTCAAAGACACGCCCATGATCGGACGTACCCACGGCATCCATGCCGAGCCGATCACGTTTGGCTTCAAGTTGGCGAACTGGTATTCCGAGGTGCAGAGAGACATCGCGCGGTTTGACGCCGCCGCGGAAGACATGCGCGTGGGCAAGTTCTCTGGCGCGGTGGGAACGTTTGCGCATCTCAGTCCGGGGCTGGAAGAAAAAATGTGCGCGCGGCTGGGACTGGAGGCTGCCGCGATTTCTTCTCAGGTAATCCAGCGCGACCGGCACGCGAATTATCTGGCGACGCTGGCTGTGATTGCCTGCACGCTGGACAAAATTGCTACCGAGATTCGCCACCTGCAGCGCACCGAAGTCCGGGAGGCCGAAGAGTACTTCAGCGACAAGCAAAAAGGATCATCGGCCATGCCGCACAAGCGCAATCCGGTTACGGCCGAGCAAATCTCCGGACTGGCCAGGGTAGTGCGGTCAAACGCGCAGGCCGGATTTGAAAATGTTGCACTGTGGCACGAACGCGACATTTCGCATTCTTCGGTTGAGCGCGTGATTCTACCGGATTCGACCACGCTGGTTGATTACATGCTGGAGAAAACGACCGGTCTGATCGACACCATGCTCGTTTATCCCGAGCGCATGAAGGCGAACCTCGAAAGCACGGGCGGGCTGGTGTTCAGCGGACAGCTTTTGCTCGATCTGGTGGAGAGCGGAATTTCCCGCGAAGACGCTTACCGCCTGGTGCAAAGCCATGCCATGCGCTCGTGGAAAGAAGGCCTGAACTTCCGCGAGGAGATCAGCAAGGACCCGAGCATTGCAGGACGCGTCCCTGCCAAGGCCATCCAGCGCGCGTTCGATTTGAAGCGTCAATTGCGAAATATTGATGCGATTTTCGCGCGGGTGTTTGGAGCGAAAAAGGTTTCAAAGAAGTAAGGGGACATAGTGTGTGACTGCTGGTAAGTATTTCAAACATTTACCTTGGGTATTGCCAGCCGTCGTTTTCGCCTTTGACTTTGTGGACCTGCAGTGGATGTTCAGTCACGAGCCAGGGCTGACATACGAAGTAGTACAGCGTTTCCTGTTCTTCCTTCTTCCCGGCACTCTGTTCTTCAGGCCGGACCTGCGGTTTTATTTAACTGTGGCCTCGCAGCCGTAATCGGAACCATAGTCTTCTTAATTGGTAAGGGTTTGTCCAAGGCATCGTCCGAGTAATTCCCTTGCACTGCTCAGCTAGACCATGCTACAACTACGTAATGCGTAGTACGCGGCACGTAGGAGAGCCGGGGAACAGCTCGGGACTGGGCCACTTTTCCGACCCACCGTTGTTTGTGCTGGCCAGCCTGGCGAACGGGCCAAAGCATGGACACGCCATGATTGAGGATATTGTCAGTTTCTGCGGCGTCCGCCTGGGTCCGGGGACGCTGTATGGGGCGATTGCGCGCCTGGAGCAGCAGGGGTGGATCGAGCCACTTGCGCCCGAGGAGCGTCGCCAGCCCTATCGCATTACCGCTAATGGCGTACGCGTTCTTCGCGCAAAGCTGACCACATTGCGACAGCTCACCAAAGCCGGGCTGGGCAGGCTGGAGGCGCGATGAATCCGCGATTCGCGCGCCTGCTGGTCCGCCTGTATCCGCGCCCGTGGAGAGACCGCTACGGCGCGGAGTTCGGGGCGCTGCTCGAAACGAGAGGTGGCGGCCTGCGGACGTTGGCTCGTACGGCGGCAAACGTGGTTTGGTCGGCACTCGGTGAGCGCATCTTCCCAACTGTAGGAGGCATCATGAACCAACCGACTCTTTCCTTTGGCGCAATCGTGAAGATGCCGAGCGCATTTGTTCCCATGGCGATGTCGCTCACCGCTCTGGCGATGCTAGGCGGCGCTTATATCTTTAGCGTGGCCACGGGACACGGCGGCCTTGTGCGCGAGCCGGACGAGGGCGCGATTGCCCATATCTGGCAACTCCTCATGGCTGGGCAGATGCCGGTGCTGGCGTTCTTCGCGATCAAGTGGCTGCCGCGCGCTCCCCGGCCGACGCTCTATGTATTGGCGCTGCAGGTGGGGGCTGCACTCGCGTCCATGGCGCCCGTCTTTTTTCTGAACTTATAAACGGCGTTCCTGGAAATGCGCGACTCCGGGACAAGGCCGGGCCTCCGTTTGATCAAAACCCCTTCCGCGAGAACGCCCCGCCACCGGAAATCGCCAGACAAATCACGGCTCCCAGAAGGGTGAGCGGAAGTTCGATTCCGGCGGGAGCGAAGAACCCATGTCTCATGTGGACGGTAATGATCGCCACCAGCATGTCTATGGCAAGGAGCACGGCAGGAATTCTGGTGGCAAGGCCAGTGATCAGCAGGATCCCGCCCACGAGTTCCACTATCGTGAGAATCACTGCGAAGACCGCCGGGAGGGGTATGCCCAGGTGGGACAACATGCCGGTGACCCCTTGCATGTGGAAGACGTGGATCTTTTGATATCCATGCATTGCGAAAACAATTCCCACAACGATGCGAAGTACGGTCAGACCGCAGGACTGCGATTTCAGTCCATCGCTCATGCAGTGCTCCTTAATTCAGTTAACCGATCTGACCAGTGGCGTCAGCCGGAAGTTGTACAGAGACAGACGTAAAAATTAAAGATGAGGGCCTGAGTTAGGACGCTTCAATTTTGTTGGAAAACGGGTTTCGCGCTACGGATGCGTTTGGCCACCAGTTCTCCCATTTCTTTGGTGGCGATGGACGTCTGTCCTGGCGCCGCCAAATCGCGAGTGCGATAGCCCGCGGCAAGGACGTCTTTGACTGCTGACTCAATGGCCGTAGCTTCGGCTTCCAACTGGAAGGAATGACGCAGCATCATGGCAACGGAAAGAATTGCGCCCAGGGGATTTGCTACGCCCTTGCCAGCAATGTCCGGGGCGGAGCCGTGGATTGGTTCGTACAGTCCCACTTTTCCGCCGACGCTGGCCGAGGGCAACAGTCCGAGCGAGCCGACCACGGCTCCGGCTTGATCGGACAAGATATCGCCAAACATGTTTTCGGTGAGAATCACATCGAAGTCGGCGGGGCGGGAAACCAGCGCCATGGCAGCGGAGTCCACGTAAATGTGCGAAAGCTGGATTTCGGGAAAGTCTTTCGTCACCCGGTTGACCACGTCACGCCACAGGCGCGAGGAGTCGAGGACGTTGGCTTTATCCACCGAGGTGACTCTCTTGCGCCGCCTGCCCGCCAGGTCGAACGCGATGCGCGCGATGCGTTCAATTTCCGGCTCGCTGTAGGCCATGCTGTCAACGGCGCGGCGGCTGCCGGAATTGCCCGTCGTGGAGCGCTCGCCAAAATAAACTCCGCCGAGCAGTTCGCGCACAATCATCACGTCGGTGCCGCGGACGATTTCCGGGCGCAACGGAGACAAGCCTTCCAGCCCCGGAATGCAGACGGCGGGCCGCAGGTTGGCGAATACACCCAGCTCTTTTCTCAGCCGAAGCAAGCCCGCCTCGGGACGAAGATTTGCGGGATAGCGGTCGAACGCCGGGCCTCCGACGGCGCCCAGCAGCACCGCGCCGGAAGCGAGGCAGCTCTGGATGGTGTCGGCAGGAAGAGGATCGTTGCGGGCCACCAGCGCCGCGCCCCCGACGTTTTTCTCGGTAACTTTGATCTCATGGCCGAAGGTCTCCGCCACGGCCCGCAGAGCATGAATCGCCTGCTCCGTGACCTCGGGCCCGATTCCGTCGCCGGGAAGGGTTGTGATGTTGATCAGCATCTGGCAATTAGCACTTGGCAGTCAGCGCGCATCAATCAGGCATTGAATGGATCGCTCCACGCCACGATTTCGCAGTGCATTGAGACTTGACACAGCGCAGCAGAGTCTAGCGGCAATGGACGATTCTACCTGAGATCACCCGCAAGGCCCGGAAGAGCCGCGGCAATCCCTACACACCCCAGAGATAATCTTCCTGGTCCGGAAGGTGCTCGGATGCGGGGCTGGCGGGGAGACTGGCGGCGCTGAAATCTGTGGGCGGGACAGCCGGGAAAAGCCTGCGGCGTTCGGAGTTCGCGGCAGCGGCGATTGCGCTTTCGGCTTCGACACGTCCCGGCGGAATACGATGGCTTTCGCCGTAGGTCTCGTGGATCAGGCCGAGCAAGTGATGATCATGAACGTGCTTGATTTGGTCGGCGAGGACTACGAACTTGCGATAGATTTCATCCAGCTCGCGACGCTCGAAATGATAGCCGAGTTGGTCGCAGCGCAGGCTCAGGGCGTGGCGTCCGGAGTGCTTGCCGAGCACCAGCTTCGAATCCGGGACTCCTACCGACTGCGGGGTCATGATTTCGTAGGTCAGGCGGTTTTTCAACATGCCGTCCTGGTGAATGCCGGCTTCGTGCGCGAACGCGTTGCGGCCGATGATCGCCTTGTTCGGCTGCACCGGGATTTCGGTAATTTCTTCCAGCATCTGGCTAGTGGGATAGAGGTGCTCGCTGGCAATACCGGTGTGGTACGGATACTGGTCGGCGCGGACACGCACGGCCATCACAATTTCCTCAAGCGAAGCGTTGCCTGCGCGTTCGCCAATTCCGTTGATGGTGCACTCGACCTGGCGCGCGCCGTTTGCAACCGCAGCCAGCGAATTCGCCACTGCCAGACCGAGATCGTTATGGCAATGCGCCGAGATGACGACACCTTGCGCTGCGCGTACCCGCTGACGGATGTTGCGGATTAGCTCGCCGAATTCAGCGGGGACGGTGTATCCAACGGTGTCAGGAATGTTGATCGTGGTGGCGCCGGCTTCGATGACGGCTTCGAGAACCTGGAACAAAAATTCCGGGTCGGTGCGGGTGGCGTCTTCGGGCGAAAACTCCACATCGTTGCAGAATGTCCGCGCCAGGCGGACCGAGTCGCGTGCCTGCTCCAGGGCCTGCTGCCGCGAAATTCTCAGCTTGTGCTGCAGATGGATGTCTGAGGTAGCGAGAAACACGTGAATGCGGGGCCGGATGGCGGACTTTAGGGCCTGGGCGGCGCGCTCAATGTCGTGACGCGCAGCGCGCGCCAATGCCGCAATTACTGGACGCGGGACCGCAGCAGCCACTGCCTGCACGGCGGCGAAATCGCCGTCGGAGGCAATCGGGAAGCCGGCCTCGATCACGTCCACGCCGAGACGGTCCAACTGCCGGGCCAGGCGGGCCTTCTCCTGCACATTCATGCTGCAACCGGGGGACTGTTCCCCATCACGTAAAGTCGTGTCGAAAATCGTGATTCTGGCGTTGTCCATTAACCGCTCCATTTAGCTAGATTCTTGTGATCGTAAGCGCAGGCCGACCGAAAGAGAAGCTTATAATTTTTCTCAATACAGTAAACTACTCTAATATAATTAGCACTGTTTATGTATCACATAGCTTTGCTAATGGTTAAATAAATGGACATCTCGCAGATGGAAGTCTTTCTTGCGGTGGCGAGGGAGGGAGGGTTCTCCCGCGCCGCGAATAAGCTTTACCGCACTCAGTCGGCGGTCAGCCAGGCAATCCGGAAACTGGAAACGGAAATTGGCGAGCCGCTCTTCGACCGCTCGGCGCGCGACGGCCAGCTCACCGACGCCGGGCGAGTGCTGCAGGAATATGCGGAGCGGCTGATTAACCTGAGGGAAAATGCAAAAGAGGCGCTGGCGGAACTCAGGGAGCTGCAGACCGGCAAACTGGTGGTGGGCGCGAACGAATTTACCGCGCTTTATCTTCTGCGGGTGCTGGCGGACTTTCAGAGGCTGCACTCGTCTATCCGCATCATGGTGCAGAGGTCGCTGGGCAGCCAGATTCCGGACGACGTTCTGCGCCACAAGTGCGAATTTGGCGTGCTCACTTACGACACGCAAGATCCCGAGCTGACGTCGGTGGTGGTGTATTCGGATGAACTGATCTTTGTGGTGCCGCCGCAGCATCCGCTGGCCCGGGAGTCGCGGGTGAGCATACGGCAACTGGGCGCGGAAACGTTTGTCGCGCACATCGTATCGTCCCCGTACCGCGAGAAAGTGATTCAAGCGTTCAAGAAGTACAAGACACCACTGCACATGGGGCTTGAACTGCCCACCCTGCAAGCCATCAAGCGTTTCGTGGCGATGGGCAATGGCGTCGCTTTCCTGCCCGAAATCAGCGTGGAGGATGAGATCGCTCGCGGCGAGCTGATACGCATTCCGGTGCAGGAGCTGGATGTACATCGTAAACTGCGGCTGATCTACAGAAAGTCGGCGACGCTTTCGCACGCCGGAAGAGCGTTCTTGAAGGTCACGGAGTCGGTCGCCCACACTCTCGGTGGGCGATATCGCTTCGAGCGGGAGCGATAAGGCGGCGCTTGGCCAGACAAATCTGAATCGTGTAGTCTCCTAGATACTTCACTCGGGCCTCCGTCACCCGTTCTTACTTGCAGGGGAGCTATAACGTTGCGGTCGCTGGCTGGCAGAATTGTTGGCTGGGTTCATCGAGCAGCCGAGCTTTGCGCGCTGCTAGTGCTGGGATCTGCTTTGTGCGCGTCCTTCTGCACATTTTTTTGTACATCTGCGGCGGCTCAGCAGTTCACCGTAAGTGGGACGGTGCAAGATTCCACCGGGGCCATGATCGCGGGCGCCGACGTAACGCTCCGCTCGCCACAGTCAACGCAATTCACCAGGACAGGGCCGGACGGCAGGTTTGTGTTCTCCGGAGTAACCGGCCCGTCAGGAACCGTGCGGATCACAGCAAACTCGTTCGCTTCCAGCGAACAGGAGTGGTCTGCGACGCCGGAAACTGTCCAGCTCACTTTTGTTTTGCGAGGGCTGGCTCAAGTCGAACAGATTGTAGTCTCGGCGACGCGCACCGAGATAAAATTGTCAGAGTTTCCGGGGAGCGCAGTGCTGCTTTCGCCGACTGATATAGACGCCAATCCTGCATTGACTTTGGACGACCTTTTGCGCCAGGTGCCGGGATTTTCTTTGTTCCGGCGCTCCAGCAGCCGCGTCTCGAATCCGACCACACAAGGCGTTTCTCTACGCGGCCTTGGCGCGAGCGGCCCCAGCCGGGCGTTAGTGCTCGAAGACGGCATTCCGATGCTGGATCCGTTTGGCGGATGGATGTACTGGGACCGCATTCCGCGCACCGAACTCTCCAGTGTGGAGGTAGTTCGCGGCGGCGGGTCGAGTCTGTACGGCAGTGACGCGCTGGGCGGAGTGGTGCAGTTCCTCAGCCGCGTTCCCAAAGGCCCATCCATTTCGATTGACACTTCTTATGGCACCGAAAACACGCCCGATCTTTCCGTTTGGGCCGGCACTGCGATTTCCCGGTGGGACCTGGAAGCCGGCGCCGGCATGTCGCGCACTGACGGATATGTTCTGGTCCCGGTTTCGGAGCGCGGGGCGGTGGATACTCTGGCCAATTCCAAGCACGCCACGGTTGACGGTTCAGTTGGATACAAAGTATCCGAAGGCACGCGAGCATTTCTGCGAGGCAGCTTCTTCGATGAATCCAGAAACAACGGTACCCGGTTGACCTACAACAGCACCGGAACTGGCTCCGGCGCAGCGGGGATTAACACGTCATGGGGTAGTCATGACTCGATCTCAGCTCGGGTGTTTGGGTTGGCCCAGGGCTACGATCAGACGTTTTCTTCCGTTGCCGCGAATCGCAGCACCGAAACCCTGACCGATGTCCAGCACGTTCCGTCGCAACAGGTAGGCACGGCAGTGCAATGGGAGCACGTTCTAAAAGGGCACACCCTGATCGCGGGGCTTGATCTCCAGGAAGTCATGGGCGCGAGCGACGAGCAACTAGTTCTGGTTCCGGCCAACAATATTGCCGGAGGGCGGCAGCGTTCCACCGGAATCTTCGGGCAAGATATTTTTCGCATCGGCAGCAAATGGACCTTCATCGCCGGGGTTCGCTGGGACGATTGGCGCAATTTCGACGGCAGCACAGTGCGGATAGCGCTCCCTTCAGGGGCGGCCACTACCAAGAGCTTTGCTGATCGCAGTGAAACCGCCTTCAGCCCTCGTCTTTCACTCATGCGGGCCCTGACCGGCAATTTGTCATTGTCAATGTCCGGCTATCGCGCGTTTCGAGCGCCAACTTTGAACGAGTTATATCGAAGTTTTCGACAGGGGATCACGGTCACCAACAGCAATCCGCTCCTTCGCGCCGAGAGGCTCACCGGAGCTGAGGCAGGCTTGAACGCAACGGCGCGCGGGGGCAAACTCGAAACACGCGGAACGGTTTTCTGGGCCGACATTATTGACCCCGTCACCAACGTCACGCTTAGTGTGACGCCACCGCCGCCGCTTCCGCCCAAGCTGATCACGCGCCAGCGCCAGAATCTGGGCCGCACGCGCTCGCTGGGCGCAGAACTGGATGGAGTGGTGCATCTCAGCAGCTTCGTTGAAATTTCGGGCGGATATCAGTACGTGCACGCCTACGTCGAGGACTCGTCGGCAGCACTGATTGGAAAGAATGTGCCCGAAGTCCCCCGGAACCAGTTCACCTGGGAAGCCCGCTATTGGAACCCCACACGGCTCATGCTCAGTATTCAGGGGCGATACGCGAGCCTGCAGTACGACGACGACCTGAACACGCTACCCCTCGCCCAATACTATGTGATGGATCTTTTCGCGGGACGTCAGCTTCGAGGTGGCCTGACGGTTTACGTGGCGGCGGAGAACCTGCTCAATCAGCGATATGCGGTCGCTTCCGTTCCCCCAATCATCAATCTGGGGCCGCCCATCCTGGCGCGAGTCGGGATTCGCTACGAATTTCCGGGGAAGTGACGTATTAGGAGCGCAGCGGGCCAGTAGATTCGCGCACCACAATCTCCGGCTGGACGGCAATTTCACGCTTGTATTCCTTTTCCCCTTCAATCCTGGCGACCAGCACTTCCACCGCGATCTCTCCCATCCGGCGCAGCGGCTGCCGCACCGTGGTGAGACTCGGGTAATGGAAGGCGGCTCCGGGAATGTCGTCGAAGCCGACGACCGAAACGTCGCGCGGAACCTGCAGTCCGGCTTCCTGGAAAGCGCGAATGGCTCCTATGGCTGAAATGTCATTGTAGGCAAACAGGGCGGTGAATGGTCGTTTGCTTTCCACCAACCGCTTGCCGAAGGGATAGCCCAGGCTGGGACTCGAATCCGTAGAGTCAATCTGAATCACCAGCTCCGGATCAAGGTGCAGACCCATATCCTGCGCAACTTCCTGCACCGCATTCCACCGGTAACGCGAGTCGGCGCTGTCGGGATGACCTCGCAAAATTGCGATCTTCTGGTGTCCCAATTCGACCAGATGTTTGAGCGCCAAATCGGCAGCGTGGCGATGGTCCAGCACGATGTTGGTCACGCCCTCATTGTCGATATGTCCAGGAATGGAAACTGCCGGGACGGGCAGCGAATGGGCCAGGTTGAAATCTACAGTGATGATTCCTTCGGCGCCACGCTGCAGCAGAAGACGCGAATAACGCTCGAACAGTTCAAGGTCGTGGCGGTGGACGCCGGTCAGAAAAAAATAGTCTTTTTGACGGGCGCTGTTTTCGATTCCGGCAATGATGCTGGAGCTGTACCCGTCGCCGATCTCGTAGGCGATGACGCCGAGAGTAAAGGTGCGCCGCTTGCGCAGGGAGCGGGCAAAAAAATTGGGACGATAATCCAGCTTCCGGGCCGCAGCGATGATGCGCTCGCGAGTGGGTTTGGGGATGTGTTTGGCGGATGGAGCGTCGTTCAGGACGGCAGACACCGTCCCGGCAGAGAGTCCGACATGCGCCGCAACTGACTTAAGGGTAACTGTGTTCCCGTTTGACTCGGTGATTTTCTTGTCCTGACTCATATCTCCGGACAGTCCAGCGAATAGACGTTTTTGCAACGCCTTAATGACCTACGTTTTAGGGCGTCTCATTATATACACGACGAGGAAAAGAATTTCGGAACCAAGAGTAGAAGCGACGGCAGCCCGGACACGGCTGGGGCTCGGGTATCTACTAGCGACGACGCTTTATGTTGGCACGCAACCAAGTGGTATATTCGGCTTCCTCCAGCCTACCCGCAGCCAGCGCAAAAACAGCCTGCATGACATCTTCCTCGCTGGCCTTGAAATCAAAACCGTTGAGTTCGAGGAACACGATACCGATCGCGAAGCCGGTCCGTTTGTTGCCGTCAACAAATGGATGGTTGCGAACCAGGCCAGCTGTGTACAGGGCAGTCAACTCGGTGAGGTCGGGAGAACTGTAGGCGTAATGCTGGCGCGGCCGGGCGAGGGCTGATTCTAACGCGCCTGCATCACGCACACCCTCGGCTCCGCCATGGGCAGCTAGAAGTTGGTCGTGGACTGCGAGGACAACCCGTTCCAGGATCCAGAGAGGCTCTGCCCGTTTCACTTTGCCAACGCGCGAAGAGTATTGCGGTAGCGAGACATGATCTCCTCGGCCTTTTCCATTTGCTTCTCGAACGCGGGATCGTAAGGCGTGAGCCGGTAATCTCCTTCAGCCGCTTCTATGAGAAAAAGCTTCTCTCCGTCGCCGGTCTGCAAGCGACTAATTACGTCTTTCGGCAAGACGACCCCCAGCGAGTTGCCGAATTTGCGGACTTTGAGTTCGACCATTGTGCTCCCTCCATGTTATTACAATTGTAATAACCTTCTTCCGGTCTTGCAAGCAAAAAGGGAGCGGGGGCTATCGCGCTGTCTAGCCCTTCAGCAGTGGGTAGAATAGCCGTTCGAAGAGCGTGAACGGACGAGCGACGAAAAGGATTTCTCCGGGCTCGGCCTTCACGGGGATAGCGGGCGTGGTCAGTTTCTCGCCTTCTACGATTCCTTTCTCGATCAGTTCTTGGGTGACGACAAGTGCGGGTGCCGCACATCCACAATGCCAATACTGAGACGTTAAACGGGCTCCGACTGACAGGTGCGCAGGGACAGATTCCGGGAGAGTGAACTGTGCCGCGCCATTTACCTCGGTTTCGAGATGCAGAACAGCATCGTACTTTGCTGGGGCCTTCTCGCCAATACCGTAGAGCAGAGAAACCGAGACTTCTTGCCTCGGTAATGGCTGTCCAGTTTTGCCATTGATGACACGAATCCTTATGACCTGACGGAAGCAAAATGAGTTGATCCATAACAGAAGCAGCCAGACCAAGCACCGGTAGTATCGACTTTTCACCATCTCGTCCCGACCGCTCCTCGACTGCCCTACGCGCTGGCCGCTTCTTGACTCCCTAGCGGCAGGAAATACTGCGTCCCTTTGATCGGGGCGGAGACTTTGCGCAGCAGCTCCTGCAAGTCCTCATTGCGTTCCACGAAGTCTATTTCCGATGTGTTCACGATGAGCAGGTCGGACGAGGTGTAGTGAAAGAAGAAGTGCTCGTAGGCTTTGACGACTTCTTCCAAATACTCCTCGCTGATCGCCTTCTCTCCCGGCGCGTTCTTCTTTTTCAGCCGCTTTTTCAACACCTCGGGCGTGGCTTGCAGATAAATCACCAAGTCGGGGGTCGGCAACTGCTCGCGAAAATAGTTGTAGTAGCGGTTGTAGGTGTCGAGTTCCTGGTCGTTGAGGTTGAGGCAGGCGAAAATCTTGTCCTTCTCGAAAATAAAGTCAGAAATCACAACTTTTTGCGAATGCGCGCCCAGGTCCAAATCTCGAAGCTGTTCAAAGCGGCGGACAAGAAAAGTGAACTGCGCCTGGAATCCCGCGCCGGGTTCGCCTTCGTAGAACGCGCGAAGGAAAGAGTTCTGTTCGGGGTCAGTGACTCGCTGGGCATTGAGGCGCTCGGCGAGGATGGTCGCGAGCGTGCTCTTGCCGACGCGTATGGGACCTTCTATTGCAATGTACCGGGGAAGATCGAAGAGCTTGGCCATGGATTAGGAACGGGTCGCATTCGAGAATATCCCGAGAGGGGGTTGCTGGCAATTGAGGAACAAGTTAACAGGGGAAGGCAGCGGAAAGGTAGAACTAAGAAGGCAGAATGTAGAAGGAACCCGGTTTGGCACTTGCATGGAGGTCGTGCTCTGACTTCTACATTCTGACTTCTGCATTCTTGTTTCTTACTTCTTACTTTTCGCTTCTGCATTCTTCCTTCTGACCGACTTCTGCAATGCATTTACAATCCCACCATGCTTGGCCTCGCAATTGCCGGAGCCGCGGCGGCCGGTGCCGCTTCGCTGGGATACCAGTCCATGTCCCCTACCGGCCAGTGGTTCGGGCGCGCATTCTGCGGGTTACCGGGAGGAGGAAACGACCTTGCCCTCACTTTTGACGACGGGCCAAATGATCCGTACACCCTTCGGTTGCTGGACGTATTGGGCAAACACGACGTCCGGGCTACCTTCTTTCTGATCGGACGCTACGTGAAGCAGCGGCCGGATATTGCGCGAGAAATTGCGCAGCGCGGACACGTGATCGGCAACCACACTTTCACGCATCCGCGGCTCATTTTTCTGCCGGCCGCGAGCATTCGTCACGAAATCCTGCAGTGCCGGGAAGCCATCAGCGATGCGGTCGGCGAGCATTCGAATCTGTTTCGCCCTCCCTGGGGCGGACGGCGGCCGGGCGTTTTTGGTCCGGGTGTCTTTAGCATTGTGCGGCGGCTCGGACTCGAACCCGTTATGTGGAATGTGACCGGATACGACTGGGATGCGCCTTCGGTTGAGTACATCGAGCAGAAAGTCGCAAGCAAGGTCCGCGCACCGGATGTGGTTCCTCTGAGGGATGGCGGGAAGGCACTACGGTCGCGCCGCGGCGGCGGGGAGGTGGTCCTGCTGCACGATGGTGGGCACGCCGCGTTTGGCGCCGACCGCGGGAAGACAGTCGAGGCGGTGGACCGGCTGATTGTCCGTTTCAGGTCCGAGGGCCGCGGGTTCGCGACTATCACGCAGATGATGAGCGCCAAGATCGTGTAGGGGCAGGCGGCCTCGGGCAACCTGATGCTAGACTGGCAAATCTTCCTGGAGGAATCCTGGTTTGAGTCACAACCCAGTCCTGGTCGTCCACGGCGGCGCGTGGGCTATTCCCGACGACATGGTGGAGGAACACTTGAACGGCACCCGCCAGGCGATTGCGGCGGGGTGGCGGGTGCTCGAAAGAGGCGGGTCAGCGCTGGACGCCGCAGAAGAGGCCGTGGTCGTCATGGAAAACGACGAGGCCTTCGACGCCGGTCGCGGCAGCTTTCTGAATCGAGAGGGCAGGGTGCAGCTCGATGCTCTCATCATGGACGGCGCCACGCTTCGGGCCGGCGGGGTGGGCTGCGTGGAGCACATTGCCAATCCGATTCGGGCGGCTCGCAAGGTGCTGAGCGAGAGTCCGCATGTGTACTTTGTGGCTGAGGGCGCGGAGCGCTTTGCGCAGGAACACGGCATTTCGCTTTGCGAGAATGAAGACCTGGTCCTCCCCAGAGAAATCGAAAGACTTCGCGCTTTCCAGGCCACTGGGCCAGACGCGAACCAGGAACTTTTCGCTCCCGCGATTTCCCACGATACGGTGGGCGCGGTTGCGCTTGATCGCGAAGGCAACATTGCGGCCGCGACTTCGACTGGCGGCACGCTGAATAAGGCTCCCGGGCGGCTGGGGGATTCCTCGCTGATAGGTTGCGGCTGCTATGCAGACAACCAGAGTGCCGCCGTCTCCACCACGGGATGGGGCGAACCGATCATGAAACTGGTGCTGGCCAAGTGGGCGGCTGACCGCGTCGCCTCCGGCAGCCAGCCGCAGTGGGTGGCGGCGGAAGCCATGAACTACCTCAAAGACCGCGTCAACGGGCATGGCGGGATCATCCTGCTGGATTCCCAGGGACGCCGCGGGCTGGCCCACAACACCCCGCGCATGGCCTGGGCGCTGCGGACGGCCGACGGGATCCAGTCGGGGATCGAACGCGATCAGTGAATTGGAAACATAGAGCTCAACCGCCCGGTTCGAAGCCGTCCCGGAATCAAAATGCCAAAAGGCAGCCGCCGATCCTGCTTGCTTTCCGCCTATGAACTGATGTACAACCAGTCGGTTTCCAAAAAACGACCCGGCACTTCGCAAAACTTGGGGCATTTGTGTCGCGTGAGGTTTCTGTAGCCGTCATTTTCTTGAATGGCTTAGCTCGTGAGCAAGAAATGAAACAGCCGTGACTGGCATGGTATTGACCTGTTCTGCCGCGAAGCGCAAGGTATCGAGCCAAGAGCAATAACGGCTGGTGGTTCGCTGGGAGTTGAGGGATTTCAGGTTCCAGTCGCTGAAGGTTTCAGGTCATGGGGGAGTTGAAACCTTCTGCATTGCGACCTTGGAGGCTCTCAAGCGGACCACTGGCAAGACCGGAGAATCTCAATGCGAATC
>Ga0137390_10001311_pt1 | contig 18543 bp, 16 predicted proteins | sample 15con2h24AmetaG_FD_104937 | JGI IMG/M metagenome (GOLD analysis project Ga0137390, IMG submission 104937) | Vadose zone soil microbial communities from Angelo Coast Range Reserve, California, USA - 15con2h2.4A metaG | ecosystem: Environmental > Terrestrial > Soil > Vadose zone > Saprolite... | reverse complement strand
CAAAATTGGCCTCCAAGCAAAAATCCAGGATTTAAGTACAGCGCGACAGCCCCAAAATCCTTTCGTGCTGCGAGACGAAAGAGCACTATCTCTTCAGGATCAGCGACATCGACTCACGCTGAGCGGCCTTTGGCTGATCGGCCCTGACCTGAACGACCCACAAGACGCAGCCGCAAATGCAAATTCAGGGGCGCTGATGCGCCTGCTTACCGGACTGGAGTTTGCGCCCATTTTCAGTGTCACGAGCGGCTTCAGAGCAAACCCAATTGCCGGGCTCGACAGTAACCGGGAACATGTCTACCCCTTTGCCGCCCGCCCACAAGGCTACGGACGCAATGCCCTCTCCACGTCCCCGAACATCAACCTCGATCTTCGTGTCCTGAAGATGGTCCCCATCCGAACTGGCCATCTGGATATCGTCGCGGAATCCTTCAACCTGCTCAATCACCCCAACATCGCCCTGCTCAACACTGCTTTTGGATCGGGTGCTGCCGCACAATCCGGTTTTGGACAAACGGTCGGCGCTTCAACCGCGAGAAGAATTCAGTTCTCGCTTGACTACGAATTCTGACAGGCGATCAGGTAAGTGCTTACAACATTTCGATGCCTACCAGGGCGCACCATCTCATTACCGATTCCTTCGAGGTTCCCATGTTCTCCTACACTCATCACGGCTTTGAATTCCGGCTGTCCTTACTCCGCGTAACCATAATTTGCGCCCTCACCTTTGTTCCGGGCCTTTTGGCAGTCTCCCAGGTGCCGACCGCACAGCCGACGGTAGATCGAGGGAACACATCGCTACCCAATGAGCCTAAACCCCACTCACCGGATGAGACTGTCACTCGCGCGACAGCAGTGCAACAAGGCGGTCTGGCTATGGGAAGTGTCGCGGGTATAGCACTTGCTGAGAACGGCACCCCACTGTCCGGAGCGCTGGTGACGATAAGGGTCGAAGGTGGCCCAATCACCGCAGAGACTACTGCAGGAGAAGATGGTGCTTTCTCAATAGCCGGTCTTCCAGCAGGCACGTATCGGGTAAGCATCGCATTGCGGGGACTCGAACCCTACCTCTCAGCGCAAATCACCCTGCATGCGGGAGAAGCTTACGACCTTCAAAAGCTCCTGTTGCGGATCGGCGGGACCCAGACAGAGGTTAACGTCGTGGCGACGCCGGAGCAGGTAGCCACCGAGCAGATAAAGGAACAGGAGAAGCAGAGGGTTTTAGGTGTTTTCCCAAATTTCTATACAAGCTATATCTGGAAAGCTGCGCCCATGACTTCGAAACAGAAGTTCAAGCTGGCGATTCGAGCGACCACCGATCCGATCACCTTTCTGACGGTGGCCGGAGTAGCCGGTGGAGAACAAATCAGCAACACGTTTCCAGGATATGGCGGCGGGGCAGAAGGATATGCAAAACGTTTTGGTACGAGATATGCGGATGCATTTTCCAGCCGCTTGATTGGCAGTGTCATTCTGCCTTCATTGTTACACCAGGACCCCCGCTACTTTTATCGAGGTACAGGAAGCATCCCCTCACGTGTGCTGTATGCGATGTCCTCAGCAATAATCACCCGTGGAGACAATGGCCAAAAGCAGCCGAATTACTCACATTTGCTAGGAAATCTTGCGGCGGGTGGCATCTCCAACCTGTACCGACCCGATGAGGACCGCGGCGTCGCACTCACGTTCGAAAGCACCCTCATTTCGGCCGGAGTGGACGCGGTAGGAAACGTGGTCCGGGAGTTCCTGCTCCGCGGGTTTACGCCGTCCGTACCTAGCTACGCCAATGGGAAGAATTGAGCAACCGTTGACAACGGTGGAGTCCAGCTCGCCGCCTTTCGAGTCTTAGACCATCATCGACCTCGCCGTAAGTAGTAAAGGGAATCCAGAAATTTGAGGTTACATATGAAACGAAGCACTTTTCACCGCGTTTCGAATCGATACCAACATCGAGCAGTTCTGTTTAGCTCCTCTATGATAATCCTGAGCGTCTCCTCGATAGCGGCCGCGCAGGTAGCCACTATCCCGGCAGGAGTGCCACTCCGCGTGGAGATTGATCATCGCTATCCGATGAAAGTTGGCGAACGTCTGGAAGGACATCTTATAGCGCCGGTCTACCTCATCGATCATCAGGTTCTGCCTGTGAACACCCCAGTCTCGGGCCTTATCGTCGCGACGCATCATGTAGACAAGGGCGCGCGAACTAATGCCCTCTTGAATGGAGACTTTACCCCACTGGCCACTCCGGAGGTGCAATTCGACCATCTGACTTTGCCTAATGGCGATATCGCCGAGATCGCCACACATGCTGTGCAACGCGACGCGTCCGTGGTGCGCATGCGGTCTCCGGGCAAGCGGCCCTCAATCAAGGATCAAGTAACGGAACAGATCAAGCAGCGCAAGCAGGATGCACTCGATACTGTTACAAAACCAGGCAAAGCAGACCGCGTGCGCAGATTCCTCTATGCGCAGCTTCCTTATCATCCGCAAGTCATTTGGTCGGGTACCCAGTACGATGCCGAACTGACACAGCCACTCCCAATCCCACAACAAAATGCTCCTATGCCCCTGCCTCTTCAGCCGCTGGGAGATGGACCGCCCACGGGCCTGATTGAGGCCCGGCTGACCCAAGATCTAGGTTCGGCGACCGTGAAGCAGGGCGCTTCGGTGAATGCCGTTCTGACCAAACCGCTGCTCGATCCCACGCAGAAAGAGGTAGTGCTGCCAGAAGGCACGCACCTGACTGGCTCAATACTCCAGGCAAAACCTGCGCGCTGGTTTGCCCGAAATGGCAAACTGCGTTTCACCTTCCGCAGCATTGAGTTGCCAGCAGGGTCAGAGCAACAGGCAATGGAGCACACCGTGCACGGTCTAATGACCGCCGCCGAGGCTGGTCCAGGACAGGGCGTTTCCGTTGACTCGGAGGGTGGTGCAAAAGCTGGCTCAGACAAGAACAAGTATCTGGCTCCGCTGGTTCTGGGCGTGCGGGCTGCGTCCTCAATGGACGGAGATGAAGCCAGCGACGTATTCAAGAATGGTGTGGTCAGCAACGGCTTTGGGTTGGTCGCTCGCGTTATTACTATGGCCGCCTCAAACCGCGGCTTGGCGCAAGGTTTTGCCTATTTCGCGCTGAGCAAATCCATCTACAAACGCTGGATCGCAAAAGGTCATGAGGTCTCTTTCCCGAAAAATACACGGCTTGAAATCGAGTTGTCGGAGCGCTGACATGTTCATAACCGCCGTACCCACACGAAATGGCGTGACAAATGAAACTGAGGAATCCGCATGGGATGGACACATAGTGCATCAGCCGTCTTAGCATCGTTCTTAGCCTCTTTGGTGGAATTCGTAGAGGCTTTGACAATTGTGCTTGCCGTGGGTGTGACCAGAGGATGGCGTTCGGCCATAGCAGGAGCACTCCTGGGTGCTGCCCTGCTAACTGTTCTCGTTGCGATATTCGGGACCAGTCTGCAACTCGTTCCTATAAGAGAGTTGCAATTTTTCGTCGGGCTTCTGCTGCTGGTCTTCGGCATGCGTTGGCTGTCGAAGGCGATTCTCCGCGCCAGTGGAGTATTGGGCCTACACGATGAGACCAAGATCTTTGCTCGTCAAACAGAAGCCCTGCGATTGTCTGGAGAATTCCGAAACATAGCAATCGATGGTGTGGGATTCATTACCAGCTTCAAGGCTGTTGTGATCGAGGGAACGGAGGTCGTGTTTATCGTGATTGCGGTCGGTGCCACAGGACACATGCTACTGCCAGCCAGCCTTGGCGCACTGGCAGCTGGCCTCTTGGTGGTCCTTCTTGGACTCGTCCTTCATAAGCCGTTGGCCAGGATACCCGAGAACACCTTGAAGTTCTCCGTCGGCGTCCTCTTGTCTGCTTTCGGCGTGTTTTGGATCGGAGAAGGCTTGCACCTTCCTCGGTTCGGAGAGGACTGGGTTGTCGTCGGCCTAATCATTTGTTTTGGCAGTACAGCCCTCGGTGCCGTCCGCATTATCAAGCACCGAGCCGCATTTCAGCGGGGCTTATCAAAATGAACGGTACCGAATCGATTGGAAAAGGAATCAGAGGTTTGTATGAAATGTTTTAAACCCGCTTCTGTTCTGGCCTCCGGCCTCTTACTGGGCACTTATTGCGCAGGAGTATTGGCTAACGCTCGATCCCATGATGCAGCCATTGCAATGCCCGATGGATAAGCTGTACTCGGCCCCCATCGTCGAACGCCAACGGGCCCATCGGACATCTTGATGGCTGGCATCCCAATCTCAGGAATGTTATGGATGAACATGTCATCTGTCCCGGTCAGCAAGCCAATTTTCTGCTCTAGGCTAAGCTTCGACAGTAATTCATCGACGTTCTTTTCGAGTTGTGGCGTGTCCGGCTGAGGCGCTTGTGAGAAGGCAGGCACAGAGACGAGGCAAAGGACTACAAGGATGAGTTGAAGAGGCTTGCTGGACATAGGCAGAATCTTTCCTTTGGAATTAGGTACTGGGTATGATCACGATCTTCGCGCTGCAGTCCGCGCACTTCATTTGCTCGTAGGCACGCGGCGCATCCTTCAGCGGGATGCGGTCGGTGATGAGCGGGAGCGTATCGACAGCGCCTCGGGCCAGTAAAGCAATTGCAGCGGCGTAATCACGCAACTGGTAGACACGCGAGCTGCTTGTACGAAGCTCCTTGTACACGATGCGCAGAACGTCTATCTCCGGAGGTGCCTTCGGAATGCCTACGAAGCTGATGTGTCCGCGAACCGCGCAGCAAGACACCGCGTCACGGTAAGCGGTGACATGGCCAGTCGCCTCAAAGACGCAATCGACAGATGGTTTGCCGAGGATGCGATTCAGTGCCTGAGCAGCAGCCTCTTCCGATGGGTTGAACACGGGGAATCCCATATCGAACGCGAGCTTCCGCCTGAAGCCGCTTACTTCCGAGACGATTACTTGTCTGGCCCCCGCGGCCCGAAGCGTTTGCGCCAGCAGGTTCCCGATTGGGCCGCCTCCAGTCACAAAAACGGTGTCCCCAAAGCGGAATCCTGAATCGTGAACGGCATGAACGGCAACAGCCAGCGGTTCGATAATAGGAGCCTGCTCATCGGTGACTGTATCCGGAACTGGGACGAGTTGTTCAGGGCGAACTTTAACAAACTCAGCGAAACCGCCATCCCGATCGATTCCGACCACACCCAGCTTCTCGCATACATGAGCGTTGCCGCTAAGGCACGGCTCACATGCACCGCAGGAGATGAGAGGATAGACGACGACTCTGGCTCCCTTTTTCCAATCATCCTCTGACTTGGCTCCCACGGCTTCGATGCGTCCAAAAATTTCATGTCCAGGAACCAGTGGCGGCTGCGCACGAGGATGTGTGCCTGCATATATCTGCATGTCCGATCCGCAGATGCCCGTTGCACACACACGCACAAGAACATCCTCTGCGCCACAATTCGGAGCCGGCCATTCCTTGACCCGGATGTCGTCTCTTCCGTAATAGACTGCTGCCTGCATCATTGCCCTCCAATCGCTAGCTCAGCGAGCCATCCAGCCGCCATCCACCAAAAGAATGTGCCCATGTACGAAATCAGAAGCGGAAGATGCGAGATAAATAACCGTACCCTTCATGTCCTCAGCCGTGCCCCAACGTTGCACCGGAATTCTTTCCATAATCTCCTTCGATCGAACCGGATCGTCAAAGAGAGGTCGAGTCAGTTCGGTGAGAATATATCCTGGCGCGATTGCGTTGACGTTCACATTGAAGCGTGCCCATTCGTTAGCGAGAGCTTTGGTGATCTGCGCAATTCCGCCCTTGCTTGCTGCATATGCGGGGATGTTCAGGCCGCCAGTGAAACTCTGCACCGAAGCAATGTTGACGATCTTTCCGCTCTTCTGGTTGAGCATTTCGCGTCCGACCCGCTGGCACATGCGAAAGACCGTCGTCAGATTGAGGTCGATTACACGGTCCCAGTCCCCTTCAGCAAAGTCCACGGCCGGTGCGCGCACTGTCATTCCTGCACTGTTCACAAGAATGTCAACATGGCCCCAATGCTCAAGAACCGCGTCAACGGCATGATTGCGAAATCTATCATCGCTTAGGTCACCCTGAAATCCGAGGGACTCGCGTCCAAGAGCAGCAATTTGATGTTGAGTTTCTTCGGGCATCTGGCTATGACCAAGCACAGCGACGCTTGCGCCGGCCTCCGCCAGGCCGATCGCGGCAGCCTGTCCGATTCCCTTGCCCGCACCGGTAACAATCGCAACCTTCCCATCCAATCGAAAACGATCCATAGGTCCCATTTAGAAGCGTCGATAACGTTGAAACACTTCCACTGGATCGTCGCCGCGCGCAAAGTCATGGCGAGCCTGGTCTTCCAGCCCTTTGATCCGCTCGCATTCTTCGAGGACCTTAAACGTTATGTGCTTTGGTATCACAATCACTCCATCCTCTTCGCCGAAGATAAAGTCTCCGGGGTTGACCAGGACCGTTTCTTCCAACTCTCCCGAAATGCGAACTGGGACTTGAAATTTTAACAGAGTGTAGCGGCCAAAGGCCTCCACGGGCGAACGATAGCGCGCAAAAACCGGGAAGGCCATCGAGATGAGGTGACTGCAGTCGCGCGTTCCCCCATCGATAACGGCTCCCACGGCTCCATGCGCTCTTGCCGTGGTCGCGCTAAGCTCGCCGTAGATCGCTACATTGAAGGGCGTACCACGATCGCGCACTTCAACGCATGGGTAGGTCATGCTGCAAACCATCTTCATGCGCTGGCTGCGTCCCGTCGTGTCTCGTTCCGCGGTCACCGTTCCTTTGACTGTGAAGGCGGGGCCGGCGAGTTTCATGCCGGGAGCAAGGGCAACCAGCTCATGGGAGAGCGCCTGATTGGGATACCCCATCCCCTCCAGTACGTCGAAGACTGCGCCGGCGTAGAGCTGTTTGTATCGATCGCAAACTTCCTGCACGTTATAAATTTCAGCCGATCCGTCAACTGACTGTGTCGGTTCCATTAGCACCTCGCTGGTTTTATTGCATTAAAGTAGAAGGAGGCCACCATCGACATAAATGGTCGTTCCTGTGATGTAGTCGGATTCTGCGGATGCAAGCAAAATGGCAGCGCCGCTAATGTCTTGCGGCTCTCCAATCCTGTTGGCTGGGATTTTGCCAAGAAGACGGGCCCTCCTGGCAGGATCATTGAGATGCTGCCGGTTCATGTCCGTCAGGATCGCGCCCGGCGATATGGCGTTCACATTGATGTTGAACTCCGCCAACTCCAGCGCAAGAGACTTGACCATCATCAACATGCCGGCCTTGCTGATCGAATAGATCGCTCGATCCCGTAGCGGCTCAACGTCATGCACGCTCGAAATGTTGATAATCTTTCCGCCGCCAGTCTTCCGCATCACGGCCGCGGCCCTGCAGCTTAAAAAGTAGGCTCCTTTCAGATTGACTCCGATCGTCCGTTCCCATGTCTCCAGCTTGGGCTCAAGAACCCGCTCATGCACTTCAATGCCTGCATTGTTTACTAAGATGTCCAGCCTTCCGAATTTCTGAAGCGCTGCATCTATAAGGGCGTCATGCTGGTCCACATTGCCTATATCTGCATGCACTGCAATAGCTCTGCCGCCAGCATGGAGGATCTCCTGTACTACAGCCCCTGCGTCCTCTTCGGAGTGGGCGTAATTGACAAGTACTCCAGCGCCTTCGCGAGCGTAGGCAAGCGCAATGGCGCGTCCGATGCCTCGTCCGGCTCCCGTCACGATCGCAACTTTTTGCTCAAGCCTCATGGCACTCCTGCAAACTTGCCGTATGCGCCACCTGATCTCTGCTTAGAGACCAGAGAATAGCGGCTGCAACCAGGTGCATGGAACCTGCAATTGCAAACACTGCCCGGTATGACGAATAGCGTGAAACCAAAAGCCCCACAAGCAGCGTAAAGAGCACCCCACTTGCGCTTCCTGCTGTTCCAATCACTCCCAGAACAGATCCAACGGCTCGATCCGAGACTACATCGGGAATGATCGCTGCCGTGTTGATGAACCAGCAGTAAACGACAAAGGACATAACCGACATCAGAAAAATGGCCGTTGCTGCGGATCGGACCTGACTCGTGAATATTCCGAGTGGCGCAATGGCCGCGGAAGCATACAGGATGAGTCGTCTGGCCTTGGCCGCGGGAATACCTCTTTGGATAAGCAGGTCGGACGCGCGGCCGCCCACCATCCCGCCGATTGCACCTGCCACAAAAGGTATCCAGGCGTACAGGCCGATGTCCGCCAAACTAAAGCCGCGTTTGCGCATGAGGTACTCCGGTATCCAGAAGGCATAAAAATACGACACAGGATCTGATATAAACCGCGAAAGGATGAGCGCCAGAACGTTGCGATTCTTGAGAAGCGTTCCCCACGACGGCAGTGGAGCATCTGCCGCAACCTGCTCTTCATCTCCTCTCAGCCTGGCCAGTTCTTCGCGTGTGACGCCCGGATCTTCCGCTGGATTGCGATAGATAGCCAGCCACCCGACGAGCCAAATCAATCCAAGAAAACCGGGGAGAATAAAAGCTGCTCTCCATCCAAACCGCAGCGTCACAAGCGCGATCAGGGGAGCCGCTATCATATTGCCAACCGCGCTCCCCGACGAAAACAACGCAATGGGCAGACCTCGCTCCTCCCTTGGGAACCACCGTGTAGTAGCGCGCAGCGCGGCAGGATAGTTACCTGGTTCTCCCAAACCAAGGAGGAACCGTACGATACCTAGACTCCATGCTCCATTCGTCAGGGCCGTCAGCATGGTGCAGATCGACCACCAGAAGATACAGGCCGCCATCCCGATCCGCTCGCCGGCCCAATCCACGAAGCGTCCGCCGAAGGTGTACATCACGCTGTAGGCCAACATGAACGCAGCAACGATATGCGAATATTCTTGCACGCTGATCTGAAACCTGTTGCGCAGAAACGGCGCCAGGATCGAGAGCGTCTGCCTGTCAATAAGATTGAGAATCGTCGATAGCGTGAGCCACGCGGTAATCAACCACCTGGTTCCACGATAACTACCGCCGATTTGGAAGCCTGGCTTCAGGAACACAGTGCTGCTCTCTCTCTCTCTCTCTCTCTCTCTCTCTCTCTCTCTCTCTCTCTCTCTCTCTCTCTCTCTCTTATTACTGCAAACTGCCTTACAGCTTGGCGCCAACCTGACATTCCTGTACTTCTTCACAGGTCCAACGGGCAACGAAGCTGCACTGCGACTCTGTATCAGTTGAAATAAGTGACTCGATTGTAAATAGGCTTCATCTTCGTTGAATTCGACCCGACAATCGCCGGACCTCTAACACGCATGTAAGTGAGGCTGCACGACGAAGATTAAAAAACTTAACAGGCAAGGGTCAATTGAATTGTTTGGAAGCCGTCTTCGCCAGCGGTGAATCAATGCGCCCTTTACTCGTAGGGGATGGAGAGTGCATCCATCGCGCCCTTCATATATCCAACGGCAAACACCTTGCCTCCTATCGCATATCCCGGTTTATCGTTGGGCTCGCCGTCCAAAGTAGGCGCGTGATCGGGTCGCATCGGTCCCACAAAGCCGCTGTCGTGGTAAATGCGGAGCATGTGCGCCAGGTCGACCGGGCAGTCGTCATGAAACGTTTCGCGGAAGTGGCGAGTGGTTCCCAGCACGTCGCGTAAGTGCACGAAGAAAATCTTCTTTTGCGAACACCACTCGCGTATGAGCGCGGCGATATCCTCTCCCATCAGACGAAAATTTGCCTGACAGAAAGTAATGCCGTTATTGGGGCTCGGGTACATTGCGAGCACGCGGCGGAATGCGCCAGCGCTTGTCAGGATGCGGCCAATCCCACGCAATGGCGAAAGCGGCGGATCATCGGGATGCAGCGCCATCTTCATCCCAACCTCATCGGCCACGGGCATTACTGCCTTGAGGAAGTAGTCCAGGTTTTGCCAGATCGTTTGCTCGCTAACTGCCCCCCACTGAGTCGGGCCAAGCTTTTCCGCATCATCGCTATCGAACTCGCTCACTAATGCACCGCCGCGCGCCGGGACATCGTATCTCGTGCGATACCAACTTAGTCCCGCCATCCAGTTGTAGCAAACCATGGGCACTCCCAGCCGTGCCAGAACCCGGATCGCCTCCATATAGTTCTCGATCTCCTCATCGCGGCCAGGCAGCCCAAGCTTGATCAACTCCGCCGGCACGGGGTGGCTTTCAACACCGGCAAAGGTCATTCCCGCAGCATTGAAATCAGCCTTCACTTTTGCGAGGGCGTGTGCATACTGGACGCGGCTCAGTCCCCGGGTTAGAGACATCACTGAGACAATCGCGTGAGTGATTCCGATCTGCCGTGCCACCCGGACTTTGTGGTCTTCTCCTAACAGGAATAACTCGGCAATCTGAATGCAAGGTTTTCCCGGCATCCGTGGTTCACGCATTGGGGTGGTTGATTCGCTGGAAGCTGGCAATGCCGCAACGAGGGCTGACGTTGCAGGGGTTGTATGAATGACCGTTCGACGGCTCATTGGGAGCATCTCCATTTCCCTTCCCTTGACACGGTCTTCTCGGTAGAGAGGCCGGGTGCGCGGTGGGAGCGCGCGAATGCGATACAGGCTGGACTTGGGATCGTCTCGCGCGCGTGCGTAAGTTTGAGCAAGCCCGTGTTGCGATCCCGAGCAAATACTACGGCCTCGTCCGACTCCTGGTTTGCAACGATCAGGAAATTTTCGGTTGGATCGAGCGCAAAGTGCCGCGGAGTCTTCCCCGCCGTCTCAATCCTCTGCACGAGGTCCAGTTCATAATCAGACCTGATAGCGAACACCGCGAGATCGTCCGCTCCGCGGTTGGAGCAGTAAAGAAACCGTCCATCCCGGTCAATGGCGATCTCCGCCGCGAGATTGACTCCCGTAAAGCATTGCTCAATCGTTGACCGCCGATTCGTCGCCTTGAGACTGCAAGTGCGCGGCTGCCATTCATATCCCACAATCATCGATTGCAACTCGCCAAGCGCATACCCGAACCGGCCGTCAGGATGAAACACAAAGCGGCGGGGACCGAATCCGGCAGCCGTTCGAATCAGTGGTGGGTCGGCGGGCGTGAATGAACCAGCGCTCGCGTCCAGACGGTAGAGGAAGATAGCATCCGCTCCCAGATCCGGAACAACCGCGCAGCAGTTCTGTGGACAGGGGAAGACCCCATGAGGGTGAGCCCGCGCCTGGCGCGGCAGATGGATACTGCTTCCCGAATTCGGTTGAAACGCAGTCCTCTCTCCAAGTCCTCCATCCGGAAGCGCGCGAAACGCCGCGATGCTGCCATCGCCATAATTGGACACAAAGATCAATGCGCCGGTCCTGTCGAGTGAACCATGACATGGTCCCTTTCCGAATGACTCAACACGGCCAATGGGCCGCAATTTTCCCGTGGACGGGTCAATTGCCCATGAGCAGAGACAGCCCGTTCCCAGTCCCCCGCTGCGCGGGACTTCGCTCACGGCATAAAGAAAGCGATTGTTGGGATGAACGCAGAGAAACGAAGGGTTTTCTATCTCGGCTGCCAGTGTTGCCGATCCCAACTCTCCGGTCGTGGCCGAGAACCGTGCAACGTAAATGCCATCGCTCGCCTCCTCCGTGTATGTTCCGGCGTATAGGAAGTAATCGATAACTCCTCCGCGTGTGCTTGCGTTTGGGCTGACGCAAAGAGCGCGGGATGATCCCGGCTGAACGCAAACCAAATCTACCAATTTGCCAGGATAGTAGCGATGGAAAATCAGCGAATCATTGTTAACCAATGGTGAATCGTGATACTTTCGCTTGTCATGGAACTCAAGGAAGTGCGCAATCTCGTCACTGAATGAAAATGATTGCTAGGCTTGTGTCACCTTGCTCGGCATGATGAAAAGCGACCCTTGCAAAGAGGACGATACGCAGGACGCTTTGCCGAGGATGGGCCGCCTTTTACTACGTTGCATCGAGTGTGCAAAAAGATTTCGGTATAGACAGCAGAGGAAGTTCGCTCAAATCAAGGCTGACCGCAATTTTGATAAAGCCTTGGACCGGACGCGGAACATAGCTGGATTTGCGGCGGATCAGCGCCAGCTTCGAGACAGGCGAAGCACCGGCAAGCTGAATCATACCTAGAGTCCCTTCCTTCAAGTCTCGTTCGACGACCCAAGGCGGCAAAAAAGCAATCCCGAGACCCGAGTGAACCATGTCTCGAATGAAGTTTGCGTTGTCGAAACGCATGACCACCTTCGGTTCAAATTGCTGGCTGGAAAAGTACCGGTCAAGGGGCTCTTGCAGACGAGATCCCTGGCGGAAGAGAATGAAGCGTCGGTCATTCAAATCAGCAAGTCGCGGCCGTGAGACGGGCTCCTCCCGATTGGACACAAGAACGAGCTCGAAGGCCCAGACCGCCTCAATCTGAAAATCCTGGCGTTCTTTGAGATCGGACGAGACGATCAACGCGAGATCCAACAATCCCTTTTGCAGATCCTCGACCAGCACGCCCGTATTCCCCGTCTCTACCTGCACCTCAACCCCAGAGTAAGCCTGCTCAAACTGCCTGAGAATTGCCGGCAGAAGATAGCCGGTCGAGCCAGTCCCGATGCGAACCAGACCGCGTTTGAGCCCTTTCCACTCCTCCAGAGCGGAAAACGCAGAATCATACTGCGTGAGAATCTCTTTCAGGTGCGGCAGCAGGACGGAAGCGGCCTGCGTCAGTTTGAGCTGCTTGCCAACTCTTTCGTAAAGCATCACCCCAAGTTCGTCTTCCAACGTCTTGAGTTGCTTGTGGATGGCCGGAGGGCTGAGGTGCAGCCGCTCGGCCACCAGAGAGATGCTCCCGAGCTGAGAGAGTGCAACGAGGCTGCGCAACTCTTTCAGTTCCACAGCTAACGAAACTAACATAATTCACCGAGGGTGAACAAGCCTTCGTTTCGTCATACTCTCTGATAATCCTGCAAGCTCGGGACCTGCGTCATCTCGTCGGTAGTGCAGGGCCTCCCAGCTCATCGTCCTGGAACCGGCAGCTCGATTGTGTCTATCTTATAAGGCTCAACGTGAAGCGTCTTCTCGACAGTGTGAGCTCCGCTTTCCTCCAGAAGGTTGACGTTTTCAAAGCTACGGTCCTGATCGAGAAAGCGAATGCCGGTATCGGGATGCTCTCCCGCTTCTTCAAACAACCGTATGACGATGCCGTCGCCTCTGTCGGCCTTCTTGATCGCGCTCACGACGAGCGTGTCCCCATTAACAGAAAGGAAAGATTGTTCTGGCGGGAGGGACTTTGGCGATAGTTCGTCCTCAGAGACAACTCCGAGGAGCGCATTGTTGAATCCCATGCCCTGCCGCCACGCCTTAGCCGAGGTCCAATTCCCTTTGCCTGAAGAGAGTGAATAGCGGAAGACATAGTCCCCGGCCGTGGGCTGCTGCAGCGGCGCAGGCTTGCCATCCTGATACGTTCTCAATTGATTGAAGCTTGTGCCGCGAATCATATCTCCGCGGATTGCGCCGTGGTCGACGGTGAACAATTGGTGGTCGGCGCTGATGGTCAGATTCCACTCCGGCGTGCTCGATGAGATCCAGTTCTGGATCTGGCGCCATCCCCTCCAGACTTCTACGGGTACCTCATCGTTAGAACGCGTGCTGGCGCCGGGCATCATATCCGCTTCAGAGGCCGAGCCGAAGGGAACGCCGTTGCGCACCTCAGCGTCTGTTATATCCACGGGAAAGACCTGCTGGATCTCCATGGAGCGTCCAGGCGTCCAATGGATTGTATCCTCAAGGTCGATCCGGGGAAGGTCGCGGTAGAGGGTGAGCTTTTGGCTGATCGGCTCGCCGCCCACATCGCCCGCTATCTGGAACACCGTCTCTGCCGAGCCGTTGCGGACGAGTTTCACCGAGCGGATGAGGTTGTTGATCGTGCGCCCGGTGCTCGGAAATATGCTGATCGCGTTGCCGCCGCGTTGTTCCTGAGCAAGAATCTCGATATCCTTGGAAACAACCCGGTTCAGCGCCTTGTCGAAGACTTCTATGCGGCCTGTGGCCCGATCGATGGTGACGCGATAGAACTGGTTTTCTGCGACATCTGAGCCTGGGACCCGAAATGGATTCTTTGTATCGTTGTCATCGTCCATCTTTACGATGGAAGCCGCCGAAGGTGGGGCCGAAACCGCCGGTTCGAAATAGTACGTCTTGTAGCCAACGGACGGAACCTGCTGGGCGGCGAAGACGAGCGTGAGCGCACGCGATATATTTTCCGAATACGCCTCCACATCGAACGGGATTGAGTTTCCCTGGCTGTCGACGAGGCGCATTCCGTTGCGGTAGTCCTGAATCTCTCCGGGGCCCACATCCCCAAAGAGAGTTACATGGGCGCGGACGATATCATCGCGCGTCCAACTCAACGGGTTGAAGACGACGATCGCGGTTGCTTTTGTATCCGGGTGGCCTACCCGCTCAGCGATATTGCGGAGCGACTCGCGAAGAATCTGTCCGCCCTGCAACAGAGCGGCCTCCGAGTATCCCAACTTGCGGGCATCGCCGATATCGCCGCCCTGGCCATAGAAGTTGTGGTCCATTGCCTCCAGCGCCTTCTTCCAGAGAAGGTCGAACTGCTGCTGTGGATACGGTGCGTAGCCCAGGGCGTAATTAATGGCGGCGAACTTCTCCGCGTTGACCAGGACATCCGCGGCTGTGATCACGGGCGGCCAGATTGGAGTTGCCGAACTGTCCACATTGGCCCAGGAGCCTGTGATCTCTCCCGAGAGAACCGGGGGAGTCTGCGTTTTGACCGCAGCGAGGAAGTACTCGATCGGCGTTGCGAACTGGAAGTGCATCGGCGCGAGCTTTTGGTTCAGGACGCTCAGATTGCTGACCAACTCTTCATTCGGAGCGAAAAGATCGGTTCCCCATCCCAGGTAGACGGGCGCCTTTGTAAGTGACTGAACCGCACCAACCTCGCCCCGAATGCGATCGAGCGCTGCGTCGGTTAAGTCCCGATGCAGACCCAGGCTCACTCCCCAGCTATACCCCTGGACCGTATCCCATACCAGTGCGGTGGAACCGTCGGGCGACTTCCATTGAAAGAATGGAGTATCGACCGGGCCCATGCGGGTCATGACCATGTAGGGAATCCCGGCGCCGCGTAGTAGCTGCGGATACTGCCGCGTAAACCCGGGAATGTCTCCGTCGTGAGCGACGAGAGGGTCGACTCCGAAGGTATCGCGGGCGTAGCGCTTGCCATAGACGAGGTTGCGTATCTGAGCCTCGCCGCGAGGCAGATTCTGGTAGATGCCGGCCCACTTCGGAGCGATCTCGATGCGGCCGTCTTTCACCAGCCTCGTAAATGCTTCCGCTTCCGGCGTCCCGCGATGGCTGTCCATGTAGTTCGCAACAAAAACGTTATCCTCGAGCTGATAGCGGAATTCAGGATGTTCCTGAGCCAGTTGCATCGCTCTGGCGATGATGCGGTTTCCCCGGCTGAGGTCCTCTTCTTCAGTTCCACCCCAGAAGAGATCGAGATGCGAGAAGGGTACGACATAGACATCTGCCTTCGGGGAAGCTGCATCCTGCGCGGTCAGCGCCAACGGCAGCGAGCCAAAAAGACTGAAGCAGAGAGCGAGCGTCCACACGGCTGATTTCATATCGGCGGCCACAGTAGCACGCCGGCGCATCTTTCTCCATTGAAAAGACGTGAACGCTGGTTTGCCTTCAGTGAAGTCTCCTTCGCGCGGCCAGTGTGTTCGGGGGATAAAGAGCGGCAACCGGCCGCCGGCAAAGAGCAGCACGCGAAGCAGCCTGACCGGTCAGTGGGCGGCTGCCAGCTTCTGCAACCGTTCGCTCACGTTGAGGAATGCACGGCCATCGTGGTAGGCGCCCTTCCAGATGCGCCCCTTGTCCTTCGTCACGGGAGTGCCATCATCGCGGGTAAGCTCGTAGAGGCCGTGGTTCTGCCGGTCGATCTGGTGCTCGCGGATGAACTGCCACTGCTGCTCGAATGCGCGGAAGTATGCTCCGTTCTGTGAACCATACTTTTCGTGCATCAGCAGCAAAGCATTCAGCCCTTCCACCTGCACCCACCACTCCTTCAGCTTGTCTTCCGGTTTGCCGAAGGTGGTGCCATCGCGGTAGAAGCCGCCGTGCTGCTTGTCCCACCCATAGGCGAGCGCATGGTCTACCAACATCTTCGCCATCTTCTCGGTGCTGGCGCTGGCTTGCTGGTGCAGGACTTCATCGGTTTCAAGCATGAGATAGGCAGCTTCCACATCGTGGCCATAGGAGTCGTGATCGGGGATGGCCTGCCAGCTATTGGTGAAATAGAGATTCATCGCTCCCGGCGTTACAGAGATCTTGTCGCGCACCAGGGCGAGCAGTTCTTCCACGCGGACGCGCAGCGTCTCGTCTGGCCAGACGCGATACAGCTCGGTAAATGCTTCGAGCAGATGGATGTGCGTGTTCATGGACTTGTACCCAATGGGAAATCCACCCAGCGGAACTTCGGCGATTTGACCGCTGGGCACGTTGGGCACAACCGGCTTGCCGGCGCGGGTGAGCCACTCATAGTAGCCGCCATTCACGCGGTCGTGCGCATGCTCGTCTGCCCACCGGAAGCCCTTCTGAGCTAGCTGCAGTGCTTCAGGATCGTGCGTGGCCTGGTAGGCCGCCGCCGCGCCATAGATGCAGAAGCCGATGCCATAGAGCTCTTTGCCGTCCGTGAACTTCGGGGTCACGCTGCCGCTGTCGTCCAGACCCCAGTAAAAGCCGCCATCCTGTTTGTCCCACATCACGCCGTTGAGGTACTCGACGCCGTGATGCACGATGGGCAGATACTTGTCCTTCCACTCGGGCCGCCGCATCGCGATCTGCGCGGCGATCCATGTCATGCGTCCCTGAAACACCGAGAATTTCCCGTCGCTCGGCGCCTTCTCCCAGCCCTCTGTGAAGTGGGAGTGAAACCCGCCATGCTCACTATCGACCGAGCGCGGAAACCAGACATTGAGCACATCTTCGCGCAGCGCAGCATCCACTTCGGCGGCATATCTGCGATATGTTTGAGGCGTTGGCTGCGTCTCTACCAGGGGCTGCTGGGCCGGAGCGCTGCGGCAGAGCAGGAGCAAGAAAGCCATCCCCAAACACCGAATAAAGCACTGCATGGGTATCCATCCTGTTTAGAGGGTACATAATGGGCGCAATAAAGAAATTCACCGTTGGTAAAGAGGGCTTCCAAAAAATTCAATTGCTTTTTACCTGTTAAGTTTTCTACTCTCCGTTGCGCAACCATAGCTCAAGGAATCGACCGCGCTTGTTTTTGCTGCCGTCGTGATTTGGATGTTTTGCAACTGACAATCAGATCCGTTGCGAGTGGCTCTGCTTACTTACTGCACGACGGTTGCTTTTATCCAGGAGGATCAAAATGCGACGCAGAGAAACCAGCCTAATCTATCCGACAGCCTATAAGCTCTTTGCCTGTCTTGAGAACTTCAACCGGTGGGCAAAACGATACGACGTTCCCAAAGGACTCACCTTAGCTCTACTCATAACGGCTCTCTGTTCTGCTATGCCCGTTGCTGCCCAAATCACTGGCGCCATTGTAGGAACTCTGGTCGATCCTACTGGCGCAGTCATCGCGGGAGCAACTGTTCAAGCAATCGACCAGGCACAGGGAAATGTTGTTCGCCAGACAACAACGGATTCCAACGGCACCTTCCGCTTGCTACCGCTAGGGCCGTCAACATACACGATCAAGATGAATGCCTCCGCGATGAAGGAGTTGATCAGAACAGGGATCGTGCTTGATTCAATCCAAACCCTCGGCCTGGGACAGATCTCTATGACTATCGGGAGCACGACCGAATCCGTGACAGTTACAAGCCAGTCTCCGCTAGTTGAAATTGCAACATCCGACCACTCTGCGGTTATCGACAGTAAGGAAGTTACGGAGCTAAGCTTGAATGGCCGCGATTTCCAGTCGTTGATCCGGACGCTGCCGGGCGTGGTCTCCAATGACACCTCCGACTTCCGCCTGGCATTCAACAACACAGACTCCTTTCACGTAAACGGTCTGCGCGGCAGCGCGAACAACGTCTTCCTGGATGGCGCGATCAATACAGACGTAGGCGCAAACGACGGCCAATATACGCAGCTAAGCCTGGACGCAGTCAACGAATTCAAACTGCAAACCAGCAACTTTGCCGCGGAATACGGTCGCAATCCCGGCGTTATGATTGCCATGAATACCAAGAGGGGCGGGCGGGATTTTCACGGGACTCTTTACGAGTTCGATCGTAATACCGCGTTCGATGCGAACGACTGGTTCAGTAACCACCAGGGACGACCTAGAGCTATTCTGCGCTTCAACCAGTTTGGCGCGAATATAGGCGGCTATGTCCCAGTCCCTAAAATCTCTCCGCGCGACGACAAAAAACTCTTCTTTTTCTTCAACTATGAAGGAACGCGCGCCGACAGGCCAAATGGCGGCACGTTCTATGATATGCCGAACCCTGTGATGCTGGGTATTGGCACGCCCAATGGTCAGGCCGATCTCTCGCCGGT
>Ga0137390_10001310_pt1 | contig 18549 bp, 14 predicted proteins | sample 15con2h24AmetaG_FD_104937 | JGI IMG/M metagenome (GOLD analysis project Ga0137390, IMG submission 104937) | Vadose zone soil microbial communities from Angelo Coast Range Reserve, California, USA - 15con2h2.4A metaG | ecosystem: Environmental > Terrestrial > Soil > Vadose zone > Saprolite... | reverse complement strand
GCCGAAGACGACCAGCTCGCTCAAGACGAAGGCCAGGACAGCGCCGGCTCCGCCGTTTCCGGTGCGGCGCTGGAAGAGCGGGATGAGCACCAGGTCCAGGCCGGTGCTGATCAGCACGCTCAGGATCTTGACCATCGAGAACGCCGTCGTGCGCCCCAGCGCGGTGAGCGCGTACCCGAACAACACGTCGACGAAGAGCAGGAAAAGCCCCGGGGCGAAGATCTTGAGAATCGTCGCCGCCGGGCCGAAGTGCCGCTGGCCGTAGACGATCCCGATGGCCACGTCCCCGAACAGGTAGGTGCCGGCGCCGGCCAGCGCGCCGAACAGAAGCATCGGGCGGAGCGCGGCCCGCACCTCGCCCTTGAACACGGGGATGTCGGAAGCAGCGCGCGAGAGCCGCGGATACGCCGCGGCCCCGATGATGAGAGCCGGCGCCAGCATGGTTCCCATGATGTTCTTGGCCGCGCCGAACCAGCCCACCGCGTCGGCCGGAGCGAGCTTGGAGAGAATGACGGCGTCGAGGTACGGCTGAACCGAGGCCGCGATCATCATCGTCAGCAGGGGGGCGCCGCCCGCGGTCATCTCCCGCGCGGCTTCCCTCGAGAAGCGCACGGGTCCAATCGCCACCCGCCGGTACAGCCGCGCCGCCGCCGCGACGGCTATGGCGCCCGCCAGGGCCTGCGCCACCACTACGCCGAGCAGGCCCGTTCCAATGGCCAGCGCAGCGAGCGCGAGCCCCAGCATCACGACCTTGTTGACGACCGATACCCAGGCGTCGAGGTCCATGCTGTCGCGGCCCCGGAAAACCATCCCGAATCCCTGGGCGAGGAAGAACGGCAGGGTGACCGCGATGAAGACGACCGAGAACCAGCAAGTGCGCGCGTCGTATCCGAGCGCCCAGGAGATCAGCCCCACGGGCGCCGCTATCGCCACTGCACCGGCGAGGCGCAGCACGAGGGCGGTCCCGAGGTATTCGCCCCCGCGCTCCGGCACCCGCGCCACCGCGCGGATGACATAGTACTGCTGCCCCCAGTCCACCACCACGAAGGCAAACGTGCCGAAGGTGCTGAGCAGGAAGTAGAGGCCGAAGTCGCCCGCGCCCAGCCACCGGCCGAGCGCGGCGCTGAAGAGGATGGCGAGCGTGGTCGTCACCACCTGGCCGGCGACCAGGTGAACCGCGTTTCGGGCGATCGATGAGCGTTCGTGCAGTGCCCGCGCGGCCCGCGCTTCGTCGTGGCTCACCGGACTCTCGTAACGTGCCCCCGGGGGGTGCGCTGAAGTCATAGGTACACGCGATTGCGATGGCACCACCGGATCAGCACGTAGAGCGCCCAGACGCGCGACCAGTAGATGCCCGGCGCGCCGTCGACGAACGACCGCCAGAGTCGGCCGACCGCCTCCGGCTGGAGTCCGACGGGCTTGATCGCCAGCGGGTCGCGAAACGTCTCGTCCATCGCCTTGCGCAGCCCGCGCCGGATCCAGCGATCGAAGGGCAGCACGAACCCGCTCTTGGGCCGATCGAAGAGCGCGGGGTCGAGCCCCTGAAGCCCGATCCGCCGCAGCGTCGCCTTCCGGCCGATGGGGTCGTACCTCAACGCATCGGGCAGCCTGTCGATGGCGTGGAAGAGCACCTGGTCGACCAGTGGCACGCGCTGCTCGAGCGACGCCGCCATGCTGGCCGCGTCGTTGTCGCGCAGCAGCCGCTCCCCGAGGAAGAGGCGCTCTTCCAGCACGCTGATCGCAGACAGGACGGAGCGGGCGCTGGTCTCGGCGGCCAGCCGCTCGTGCATGGCGGGGGGCAGGCCATCCTGCAGGGCGCCCGAGAGCTGCTCGCCGAGGAGCTCGCGCTGGAACTCGGGAAGGAACAGCGCGTAGGCGAGCTGGTAGATGAAACGCAGGTCCTCGCCGCGGCGGACCATCTCGGGAAGCTTGGCCCATCGCGTCTGCGGAGAGACGGCCCCGCGGGAGCACCGCAGCAGTATGGTGCCGAGCCGAGCCGCGGCCACCAGAGGCGCTCGGGGCAGCGCGCGCAGGCGCACCGACCAGCGGTGCAGGACGGGCAGGTCGCGGAACGAGGAGTAGCCGCCGAACAGCTCGTCACCGCCGGTCCCGGAGATCGCGACGGTAAAGCCGGCTGACCGGATCGCGCGCGACAGGTAGTAGGCGTTCAGCCCGTCGAAGGTCGGCTGATCCAGGCTGTCCAGCGCCGCCTCGAGGTTCTCGACGAACTGCTGCTCGGTGAGCACGACCTCGGTGTGGTGGGTGCCGATCGCCTGCGCGATGCGCCGGGCGACCGGTCCTTCGTTGAACTCCTGCTCTTCGAAAGCGAGCGTGAAGGTGTGGATCGCCGTCTTGCCCGCGCGCTGCGCGAGGTTGGCCGTCGCCGACGAGTCGACGCCGCCGGAGAGGAAGACCGCCAGCGGGACGTCGCTCGCCAGATGGAGCCGGACCGACTCCTCGAGCGCGGCGGCGAGCCGCTCCTCGTCCACGGCGCCGCCGGGCGGGCCGGCCGGGATGCGCCAGAAGTCCTCGGCCAGTACCTCCGCGCTACCGCCGTCGATGGTGAGCACCTGTCCCGGCCAGAGCAACTCGACGCCGGCCACGGCCGTCTCCGGGCCGACCACGAAGCCGTTCCAGACCATCGAGGACACCGCGCGCGGCTCGAGGCGCGGCGTGCCGAGGAGGCCGGAGGCAAGCAGGGCTCGGAGCTCGGAGGCGAACGCGATCGACCAGCCGGCCGCCCGATCGCGGTTGCGCGCCAGGTAGAGCGGTTTGATGCCGAGCGGGTCCCGGGCGATGAGCAACCGGCGCGCGTCCCGGTCCCAGAACGCGAAGGTGAACATTCCGCGCAACCAGGACACCGCCTCGCGCCCGTGAGTGCCCAGCGCGCGCAGCATGACCGCGGTGTCTCCCGTCGATTGGAAGGAATGTCCCTCGGCGGCCAGGCGGTCCCGCAATTCGAGGTAGTTGTAGATCTCTCCGTTGAAGACGATCACGTCGCCGGTGACCGGGTCGATCATCGGTTGCGCGCCGGCCGGTGAGAGATCCAGGATCGCCAAACGGCGGTGAGCCAGCATCGCGCCCCATCCGGCATCGTCCGGCGGGGAGTGCCAGGTCCCGTGGCCGTCGGGGCCCCGATGGATCAGCGCTTCGCTCATCCGCCGCAAGGCGGTGGCGTTGGCCTCATCGATCCGCCCGATCACTCCCCCGATACCACACATCCTAGGCACCCGCCCGCGTTGGCTTCTGCGATTCAAACCAGCAGATGCGTTTGCCCGCCACACCGCCCGCGCCAAAGTGTGCGATCTCGCGCGCTACCCGTCGCTCTGTAACAGCCCCAACGATTCCACTCGGCGTGGGCGATACGGCGGGGGGCCCGCTTGTTAACATTGCACGCGTGTATACCAAAACGGAGCGGATCCGTGTCACCGGGCATCTACCCGGACTGGACGGCGTCCGCGGGGTAGCCATCCTCCTGGTGATGGCGCTCCACTTCGTCGGCGATGCCACCGCCCGCACCTTCGGCCAGCGCCTTGCCGTAAAAATGGCCTCGTACGGCCTGCTTGGGGTGGATCTCTTCTTCGTCCTCTCCGGCTTCCTCATCACCGGCTTGCTGCTGGACTCGAAGAGCGGCGGGCACCATTTCCGCAACTTCTACGCGCGCCGGACGCTGCGGATCTTTCCGCTCTACTACCTGGTGCTGGGGTTCCTCTTCATCGTGTTGCCGTGGCTCACGCCGCTCACGCCGGCGCTCGCCGAAGCGCGCCGGCATCAGGTCTGGCTCTGGACGCACACCTCGAACTTCTACATCGCCGCGAAGGGCTCCTTCGCGGCGCTGACGTACGTCAGCCACTTCTGGTCGCTGGCCATCGAGGAACACTTCTACCTGGTGTGGCCGCTGGTGGTATTCAGCGTCCGGCGCGAGGTGCTGGAGCGGATTTGCGCCGTGGTGCTGGTCGCGGGCCTCGGCCTGCGGATCTCGCTGGTGTTGGCCGGCGTCAGCGAGCTTTCCGTCTCCGTCCTGACGCCATGCCGGATCGATACGCTCTGCGTCGGAGCTCTACTCGCGGCTCTCTGCCGCCGGCAAGACGGTGCGGAGGCGCTGGTGCATCGCTCGTGGTCTGCGATGCTGGCGCTCGGCGGCGCCATTTTCGCGGTCTCCGCGTGGTGCGCGAGCGTGAAGATTGGCCTGCCGGTCCTCCACGAGATGCGGAATTCACTCTACGCGCTCTTTTTCGGAGCGCTGGTTCTGATGAGTCTCCAGCTGCGGCCGAATGCGCTCGCCCGGGCGTTCCAGAGCCGCCTCCTGCGCTTCTTCGGAAAGTACAGCTACGGCCTCTACGTCTATCACTGCATGCTTGCTTACTACCTGGTCGAGAGGCGCGCCGAAGACCGTTTCGACGCGCTGCTGGGGAACCACTCCCTGGCGATCGCCGCCAAGGCTGCCTTCAGCGTCGCCGTCTCGGTGGCGGTGGCGGTGCTGAGCTACGAGCTGTTCGAGAAGCGCTTCCTTGCACTCAAGAAGTTCTTCGAGGCTGCCGTGCCAGGTCGCGCCGTGCCGCCGGCGGTCACGGTCGGCGCGCCGAGCACGCCGCCGCCGGTCGCCGGTGTCACTCGAGGCGTCACTCGATGAGCACGCAGCAGAAGGTGCCAAACAGGGCGGAGCGTCCGATCAGTCCCCCGCCGGCGCAGCCGTCAAGAAGTCGAGGATCTCGTCAGCGGAGAACCGCAAGCTGCGGATGTGGTGCGCTCCCCCTTCGACCGTCCAGAGCGCGACCTGCGCGCGCGGGCAGGACCAGGACTCCATCCGTGAAGCGCCCAGGAAGAGCCGCCACCTCCGGACGGTTCGCGGGGTCGGCTCGCAGAGGTCCAGCCTGCGCCAGGTCTCCACGGACTCGCGGACCGAAGGATACCGCCCCCGTCCCAATCGTCCGCCTTCGAAACGGATGATCCGATCCTGGTCTCCGTGGATCTGCAGCACCGATACCGGCGCTGCAGGCGCGCAGGGCGAATCGTCCGGCCCCGGCGCTGCCCCGGAGATGCTGACGATGGCGCGCAGGTCTTTTGCCCCCGCGCACGCCCAGCGGTGCGCCATGAAGGCGCCGTTCGACTCGCCGATCGCGTAGACGCGCCCCGGATCGACGGCGGCGTGGCGGCGAAGATCTTCCAGGACGCGGTGCAGGTAGCCGACGTCGTCGGGCCCATCCGGACCCGTCCCACAGCAGGCGGCGGACGCGTTCCACGAGAGGTGCCCGTCGGCGTCGCCGGTCCCCTGTGGGACGACCAGGATCCATCCGCGCCTTGCCACTGCCCGGCGCTCGAGCGCGAAGGCGCCCACCAACACCTCCGGATCCGTCGCATGTGCGTGGAGGGCGAACAGCACGGGCGAAGCGCGCCCGGGAGCGCGGCGCGGAGTGAACACGGTGTAGCGGCGCCCGCTGGCTGGCTCGATGAACACGGCGCCCCTCACGCCGGACTCGCAGGCGGCAAGCGCGGCGAGAGTCGCCGCCAGGGCGACTCTCACGGGGATCGGGGCCGCGGCGGGCATGTTCGCTGACTGAGCCTCGGGATCAGGCGACCCGCGGCGCGTGGCGCTGCGGGCCGCGGATGAGGCCGAGCAACTTCGTCAAGAGCCAGGGGCGCGCATCCGGCGCCATTCGCCAGATCACGAGCGCGCGGGAAAGGCGGCGCGGCAGCAGCCCGGCTGCCAGAAACCAGGCAGCGAGCATCGCCCGCCGCCTCCACGTCAGCCTCACATCGCGCTGGCTCTCGGAGAACCCGCGCAAGCCCAGGGAGGCCCGGGAGTCCGAGGGCACGAGGTGGCCCTGCGGGTCGACACAGAGCGAGCAGATGCGGTTCTCCAGGTGCAGCCAATCATGCAAGCCCGGATCGGTCGGCGGCTCGAGCCCAAGCTCAGCGGTCTTCCTCGAGAGCGCCCGGTACCTGCTGAAGTCCTGCTGCAGCAAACGCCGGAAGCGTTCGGGGGCCGCGAGCTCGAGCGTGGCCCAGGCGTTTCGGCCGTGTATGCGATACACGCCCAATGGCTCTTCGATCGAATGCACCTGGCCGAGCAGCGGCGCGAGCGTCACCAGGTACCCGTCGGCCGAGATGCGAAACTCGGCCTCGGGGATGGGGAGGATGCGCTGGAGCACCTTGCGGGCGAAGGCATTTCCGCTCATCACCGCCGTCTGGTACCTGCCGCTGCGGAGGAGGAGGGGAACCACGTCGCCGCTGTCGAAGCGAATGTCGCGCGGCGGGAACAGATCGATCACCCGGCCGGTCGCGTCGACCATCGCCAGGCGATACTGGACCTTCGCCGTCCCGGGCCTCCACTCCGAGACCACCCGCGCGACCGCATGCGGCTCGAGGTAATCGTCCGCATCGAGGAAGATGACGATCTCGCCATGGCTGGCGAGAAAGCCGGCATTCAACGCCGAACCTTGACCGGCGTTGTCCGTCTTGAACACGGGCACTACGCCGGCGTATCGCCGGATCACGTCGCGCGAGCCATCAGTGGAGGCATCATCCACCACGATCACCTCGGTCCTCTGGTACGTCTGCGCCAGCGCGCTCTCGATGGACTGCGCGAGGTAGCGATCGTAGTTGTAGTTGTCGATGATGACCGACACCAACGGCGCGGGCATGGCCAAGCAAGATCCTCACCGGCGGCACCACGCGCAAGAGAACAAGAGTTGGTAGGTTGACACGGCAACGCCGCGGGCTCTCCGGGCGCCGGAGAGGCCGAAGTATACTGGCTGCGTGGCGCGTCCGGACGGCACCTTGGACGTCGTGGTGATCGGAGCCGGGCTGATCGGGTTGGCCGTGGCGCGCGCCATCGCCCAGCAGGGCCGCGAAGTGATCGTGCTGGAGGCGGAGCGCGCCCTGGGCATGCATTCGAGCTCGCGCAACTCCGAGGTGCTGCACGCCGGGTTCCATTACCCGGCCGGGTCGCTCAAGGCGCGCCTGTGCGTGGCCGGCCGCCGGATGGTCTACACCTACGCCGCGGCCAAAAGCATCGCGCACCGCCGCATCGGCAAGCTGGTGGTGGCCACCTCGGAAGCGGAGATCGGGACCCTCGAATCGTACCGGGCGCGGGGCCAGGCCAATGGCGTCGAGGGCCTCTGCCTCCTCTCCGCGTCGGAAGCGCGGGAGTTGGAGCCGGAGGTCCGCTGCCTGGGCGCCCTCTGGAGCGCCGAGACGGGCATCGTCGATTCCCACGGTTTGATGCAGGCGCTGCGCGGCGATGCCGAATCGCAGGGAGCGGCTCTCGCGCTGCGCGCTCCCGTCTTGGGGGGCCGGCTGCGCGACTCCGGGATCGATCTGGAGGTGGGAGGCGACGATCGGTCGACGGTCCGCTGCGCCGCGGTCGTCAACGCGGCCGGGTTGCGCGCCCAGGAGGTGGCGCGTTCGATCGCGGGCCTCCCCGCGCCGACCGTTCCGCCCTGCCACTACGCGCGCGGCCACTACTTCACGCTCTCCGGCCCATCGCCGTTCCGCCACCTCGTCTACCCGGTTGCAGTTTCCGGAGGTCTCGGTGTGCACGTCACCCTCGACATGGAAGGTCGAGCGCGGTTCGGCCCGGACGTGGACTGGGTCGATCGCATCGACTACTCCTTCGACGAGAGCCGCGCGCCCGAATTCGCAACCGCCATCCGGCGCTACTGGCCCGCGCTCTCCGACGGCTCGCTCCAGCCCGGCTACACGGGGATTCGACCCAAGCTGGGGCCGCCGGGCAGCCCGGCCCAGGACTTCCTCATCCAGGGACCGGCCGACCACGGCGTGCCCGGGCTGGTGAACCTCTACGGCATCGAGTCCCCCGGCCTGACCGCCTCGCTGGCCATCGCCGATCACGTCGCCGCTCTGCTCTCCTGAAACGAGCGCAGAGCCAAGATGCAGTCAGGCCCGCCGCACCTGGTCCGCCAGGGACCTGAGCCGCGCTTCCCGCGCCAGCATGCCTTCGGACGGCGCGATCCCGACCTGGTCCATGATGGTATGCAGCCGGTGGACCCAGTCGTGCCGCGCCAGGGCGTTGGCGACGTTTTCCTTGCGGATCCGCATCGCCCGGGCCGGGTCGGCGTCGAGCTCCTCGATTCGCGCCACCACCTCGGGCGCGTCGAAGGGCATGGCGATCACCGCGTCGGGCCAGTCGAAGCGTTGGTGGAACTCCTCGGTGTTGGGCGGGTCGCCGATGACGATCGCGCCGGACGCCGCGCCCTCGAAGAAACGGCCGGCGATCTCGTCCCGTCCGCGGATCAGCTCGGGCTGGTTGGCGCGCGCGCGGTTGGCGACGAAGTACCGGCTCCGCTTGAGCAGGTTGGCAAGCAGGAAGCGGTGTTCGGCACCGTCGCTGACGTGGAAGGTAACCTGCTTCGCCGCCGGCTTGACGGTGTCGTAATAGTAGAAAAAGCGCCCCCGCCGCGCAGCCTCGAGCAGCTTCTCGTGGGTGACCGCCGAACGGCGCCCGATGTTGCAGACGTCGATCGAGCGCGGCGGCGGATCCGGCCAGGGGCAGAAACGGAGCGCGTCCACCCCTTGGGGCATGTAGCTGCAGGGCCGCCCGATCATCCGGCTGACGGTTCCGACCACGTGCTTGGCGTTGATGAAGACGTGGTCGAATTCGCTGAGCAGCTCGAGCAGATAACCGGGCAGCAGGTAGTCCCAGGCTTCCGCGATGAAGCAGGCGGCTTTGCGGCAACGCTTGCGCCAATCGGGAACGCAGCTGAGCGCGAAGAGCTGGTGCGGGTGGCTGAAGACGGGCAGGAACAGGTCGTAGTCCTTCTCCAGCCGCCGCGCCGTGAACCGTGGCGCCATCGAATGGGCCAGGCGCCGCGAGCCGGTCAGGTAGCGGACCAGCTTGTAGGCCTTGCGCGAGAGCTCCACGCCCTCGAGGCTTTCCGGGGCGGCCATGTCGACGTCGGTCACCGACGCGATGACGTCCTCGAACTCGTACTGGGCGCAGTAGGCGACGAGGTCCTCGACCTTGCGCAACGAGAGGAGCACGAGGCTTGAGTTCTCCCGGGAAACCCAGTCGATCTGCTTCGCGCTGCGCTGCGGGAATCTGTCGGTGATGAGCACGGGCGCGGACACTCAGAATACCGCCTTGCGGCAGTAGAACGCCTCGGCAAACGCCTCGGGGGCCACGCACTCCATGCCGCGGATCCGGGCCACGGCCCGGAACAGATCCGCGGAGAACCACTGCTTGCCGGCCTGCGTGGCGAAGTGCCGGAGCAGCAGGGCGATCTTCCGCTCCATCATCGCCGCCGGGAGCGCGGAGAAGAAGTTGGGCGACCCGAAGTCTCCGTCGAACTTGGGAATCTCGTACTCGAGGATGAAGTGGTTGCGCCAGGTGTTCCAGGTCAGCTCGGAAACGAGGCGATGGTCCTGGTGGAGATCGTGCCGGTAGTGGGTGAAGATCAGGTCGGGGACGAACTCCCGCTTGAGCGCCTCGAACTCCTCCTTGATGGCGGCGCCTGCCCAGGGCAGGTATCCGTCGCGATGGTCGTGGACCACCACCGTCGCCTTGGCCCCCTCGAGGAACGCGGCGGCGGAATCCTGCGCCTCGGCCGCCCGCTCGGGTGTGGCGGAGAAGACCATCCAGCGGACCTCGAGGTCGCGGCGCTCCGCGGTGAGGCGCAGGGCGGTGCCGCCGCAGCCGATCTCGATGTCGTCGGCATGCGCTCCGAGGAAGAGGATGCGCCGCGCGTCGGGCCCGTCGAGGAGGGACAGCTTCCGCATCAGCGGAGAACGGCCTGCGGGTTTGCCTTCCACACTTCCCAAGGCACCTGGCCGCGCGCGTACAAGTCCTCGAGCAGCTGCTTCTCCTTGAAGGTGTCCATGCAGGCCCAGAAGCCGTCGTACGGATAGGAGAGGAGCTTGCCGGCGGCTGCGAGCCGCTGGAACGGCTCCTGGACCAGTTCCTCGCCCGGCTTGATCCAGTCGAAGATCTCCTGGCGCATGACGAAGAAGCCGCCGTTGATGCGCATGCCCACGTCGCGCACGTGCCGGATGCTGGTGACCTGTCCGCCGTCGTGCACCGTCACCAGGTGGAACGTCGCCGTGGGGTAGACGCCGACGAACGAGGCGACCGCGTCGTGGCGGCTGAAGTGCTCGATCATGGCCGGCATGGGAAGGTCGGAGAGGCCGTCGCTATAGTTGGCCAGGAAGAGCTCCTCGCCGCGCAGGAACGGCTGCACTGCTTTGAGCCGCATGCCGATGTTCGAAGTGAGGCCGGTGTCGACGAAGGTGATCTTCCAGTCGTGGATATCGCTCGAGAGCAGGTCGACCTTCTTCCCGCCCTCGCTCATGACGAAGTCGTTGGAAACCGTCTCGTCGTAGTCGAGGAAGTATTTCTTGATGCTGTCGCCTTTGTAGCCGAGGCAGAGGATGAAGTCCTTGTGCCCGAAATGCGCGTAGTAGCGCATCACGTGCCAGAGGATGGGGCGGTAACCGACCGTCACCATAGGTTTGGGGATTGTCTCCGAGTACTCGCGAAGCCTCATCCCCAAGCCACCACAGAAGATCACCACCTTCATCGCGCGTCCCCCATCTAGGCCCGCCGCTCGGCCTTCGCGCGGCGGTCAGGCACCGGATTCGCCAGGTGCTCCTCGAGCCAGGTCTCGCCGCGAAAATGGCGATACTGTTCGGCGCGCAGCTGGTCGGCGATCCGGCCCGCGGGAATCTCGACGTCGTCGTACGTCAGCACCTGGTCCTTGGCGATGTCGCGCCGCAGCCCGCAGCCTTCCACCAGTCCTTCGGGGAGGTAGCGGCTCGAGCTCATCTCCTCCGCGTTCACCGCCTCGCCGTACGTCATGTACATGCCGTACTCGTCGAGGACCTCGCCCGCCTTGAGGTCGCGCTTGGCCACGGCGCACACCTCGACCAGCGGTCCGCCCAGTGGCGGCGCCAGCTCGTCGCGGAAGAGGACCACGCGCGCGATGGAGAACGGCGTCTCGAAATGGACGAGATGGTACGGGAACCAGAACGGGTACAGCGGACCCTCGCCCATCTTGTAGAGATTCAGGTAGTGGCGCTGCTTGGGGTCGGGGTGCTCGGCGAGGACGAACACCTTGATGAGCGGCGGACCCACCGTGTAGTCGACGATTCCGCCCAGGGCCCGCGCCTCGTCGATGTCGTAGAGCTTGTGGATGTCCATGATCGAGCCGTCGTACTTGCGCCCGCGCGACATGCCGCGCGAACGCACCTTGAAGCCCGTCGCATTGGCGACGATCGACTGCTCGAAGCTGATCTTGGAGCCGTCGGCAAACGAGGTGACCATCGCCGGGTTCTGCACCCAGCGCTCGGCCCAAGCCTTTTGCGTGGTCGGGTTGCGATAGGGATCCTGCAGACCTTTGACGTTGCCAATCACCCGCGGCGTCAGGCCGAGTCCCTTGACCCAGCGCACCAGGTTCATCTGCACGCCCGGCTCGTCGCCGTCGCACGCGGAGAGGATCTGCCCGTACCTCTTCCCGTACACGCGGAGGATGGGCCCGATGGTCGCGTCCACCTCCGCGTTCATCAGCACCACCGACTTGCCGTGCCGGAACGCCTCGAGGATGACGCGCGCGCCGAATTCGACCGACCCGGTCACGTCCACCACCACGTCGATCTCCGGCGAGCGGCAGATGAGGAACGGGTCCTCGGCGACCGCCGGCGCGCCGCGCCGCACCGCCTCATCCAGGTCCGCCTGCGACCCGGTGACCTTCACCTGTTCGTGCCCGGCGTACCGGTAGACGCCGACCGCGCGCTCCGGCTTGCGGTTGTAGATGGCGGCCATGCGCATGCCCGGAACGCTGTTCTCGATCTGGTTGGTGAGCCCTTGGCCCATGAAGCCGGCGCCGACCATACCGACGCGGATGGGCTTGCCCTGCTCCTGGCGTGCCTTGAGCGCGTTGTCGACCATGATCATATCGTCATCCTCCGCTTCAGCTCCGGCTCCATTTCGTCGAGCTTTCTCCAGGCGCTGTCCTTGGCGGAAATCTCGCCGATGGGCAGCGGCCACTTCAGACCGAGCCGCCGATCGTCGAAGCGCAGGCCTCCTTCGGCGCTGGGCGTGTAGAACTCCCCGACCTGGTAGCTGGTCTCGGTGCCGTCCTCCAGCACCTGGTATCCGTGCGCGAATCGCTCCGGCACGTAGAGCGCGCGGTGGTTGTCGGCGCTCAGCTCCACGGACACGTTCTGCAGATAGGTGGGGCTCTCCGGCCGCAGGTCGACGATGATGTCGAGGATCGCGCCGCGTGTCGCCCGCACCAGCTTCGTCTCAGGGGCAGGCGGGTACTGGAAGTGCATCCCGCGCACCGTCCCTTTCCACTTGTTGAAGGCAACGTTGGCCTGGGCGATGACCGGCTTGAGGCCATGCTGCTTGAACTCGTTCTGGCAGAACACGCGCGCGAAGAAGCCGCGGTTGTCCGCATGCGGCTCGATGTCGAGGATGAACGCGCCCCGCAGCCTTGTCTCAGTGAAGATCATTTCTACTCCCCTCAGGCAGCCGCCGTCTCCGCCTTCCAGCGCAGATCGCTGCCCAGCTTTCCCGTCGCCATCAGCTGCTTGATCTGATCGATCCGCCGGTACCGAGGCCCCTCGAAGTCCTCCAGCTTGAGGCCGATGGCCCGGTACGCATCGTAGAGCTGGCGGGCGCCTTTGCGCGCGTCCCACTGCGGCTGGAACGAGGGCAGCACGCGAGCGATCTTGGAGAAGTCGGCGCGGTAGTTGCGCTTGTCGGGTCCCGCGCCCTCGGCGAAGGCGACCTCGCACCCGGGTACCGTCTCCTTCACGATCTGGGCGATCTCACGAATGCGATAGTTCTGGTCGTTGCGGCCGACATTGAACGCCTGCGCGTGCACCACCGCGCGCGGCGCGGCCAGGACCGCGAGGAAGGCGCGGGAGATGTCCTCGATGTGCACGATGGGCCGCCAGGGCGTGCCGTCGCTCTTGAGCAGCACCTTGCCCGAGGTGAAGGCCCAGGCGACGAGGTTGTTGAGCACGATGTCGAAACGAAGCCGCGGCGAGACGCCGTAGGCGGTGGCGCAGCGCAGGAAGGTGGGAGTGAAGGACCGGTCGGCGAGCTTGGCGATGTCGCGCTCGGCGAGGACCTTCGATTCGCCGTAGGCCGTGACCGGGTTGAGCTCGGACTCCTCGTCCACCGGGGCGTCGCCGGCGGCGCCGTAGTTGCTGCACGAGGAGGCGAAGAGAAATCGGCCCACGCCCGCCTCCTTGGCGAGCGCGGCCAGGCGGACGGAGGCGAGGTGGTTGATGTCGAAGGTGAGGCGCTGGTTGAGGTCGCCGAGCGGGTCGTTCGACAGCCCGGCGAGGTGGACCACCGCTTCGAAGCCTTCCAGATCTTTCGCCTCCAGAGAGCGCACGTCCCTCCGGATGGTGCGGATCGTCTCCGCCCAGGATCCGAAGGTCGACAGGCGATAGAAGTCGGAGTCCACGCCGACCACTTCGTGGCCCGCGGCGACCATCGTCGGGGCCATCACGGTCCCAATGTATCCGCTGCTTCCAGTCAGCAGGAGTTTCATGCCCCCCTCCCAGTTGTCATGTAGTCATACCACCGGACCGCGCGTGACCGAATCCCAACCTTCGATGCCGCGTTCGATACTGTGAGAATTCGTTCCCTGCGGCTCCTGGGCTCACGCACCCGTCGGGGTCAGGCTCGCGCACGCCGTCACGTGGTCCCTTGCGGACCGTTCGCTTTGCCACATTCCGGTCCGGAGCTGAACGCAGAACGCTTGCGCTGCGCTTGGGACCGGGCTGCATGCTTTGCCCGCACGCGGTGAGATGTGGGAAGAACTACACTACCGCGGTCGAGCGGGGAGAGGCGCGAGGAACGAGTGAAGGCGGCACTGATCGGCGCCGGGCAGATCGCCCGGCAGCATCTCTCGTGTCTGCAAGGGCTGCCGGGCGTCGAGGTCGCGGCGGTCTGCGACCTGTCTCCTTCCGTGGCCGAGTGCGCCGCCGAAAGGTACCGGATCCCGTCCTGGTACACCGACCACCGGGCCATGCTGCGCGAGGTCCGGCCCGACGTGATCCACGTGACCACGCCGCCGACCTCGCACTTCCGCCTCGCCATGGACTCGCTCGAGGCGGGCGCCCACGTGATCGTGGAAAAGCCCGCCACCAGTACCTTCGCCGAGCTGGACGCGCTGGCGCGCCGGGCCGGCGAGTTGGGCCGGGCGCTCGTCGAGGATTACAACTACCTGTTCAATTCCGCGACGCGCGAGATCCTCCGGCGCGTCGAATCGGGCGAGTTCGGAGCGGTGATCCACGTCGAGGCGATGATCAGCCTCGACATCCTGGGCCCCAGCGGCTTCGCCGACCCGAACGCGCCCCACCCCTGTCTCGCCTTCGCGGGTGGCGCCATCGCCGACTTCCTGCCTCACCTCGCGTCGCTGGCCAATCTCTTCGTCGGCCCGCACCGCCGGGCTCACACGGTCTGGGCGAAGCGGAAGCGGAGCGTTCTGCCGTACGACGAGTTCCGCGCTGTGGTCGACGCCGAGCGCGGGACGGCGGCGCTCGCCTTCAGCGCCAGCTCCCAGCCCAACGCGTTCTGGCTGCGTGTTCATGGGGAGCGGATGCAAGCCACCGCCAACCTCTTCGAGACGCGCCTCACTTTCGACCGGCTGCGCCCCGGACCCAAGCCGGTGCAGCCGCTCTTGAATGGCCTGGAGGAAGGCAAGTCCATCCGTCGGGCCGCGTTGGGCACGCTGCTGCAGAAGTTCAGCGGGGGACCCGGGACGTACGAGGGCCTGTTCCGGGTGCTCGCCCGCACGTACCAGTCCCTCGCCGATGGATCGACGCTGCCGATCCCGGCGCAGCAGGTGCTGGAGGTCAATCGCCTCATCGCCGCCCTCAGGCCCGAAGGAAGCGGCGCATGAAGATGCTCGTCACCGGTGCCAACGGGTTCCTCGGCCGGCACGTCCTCTCCGCCCTGCTCGCCCGCGGACACCTGGTGCGCGCGCTGGTCCGACCGGCGGCCCGCGTCGATGATTTGGGATGGCCCGACTCGGTAGATCTCTTCCGCGCCGACCTGCGCTCGACGCGTGAGCTGAAGCCCGCCTTCGACGGCGTCGACGTGCTCGTGCATCTGGCAGCGTCTGTCACCGGCGGCGAGGACGCCCAGTTCGCGGCCACCGTGGTCGGAACCGAGCGGCTGCTCGGTGCAATGGCCCGCACCTCATGCAGGCGGATGGTCCTGGCCAGCAGCTTCTCCGTCTATGACTGGAGCAGCATCCGCGGGACACTCGACGAAAGCTCGCCCATCGAACCGGTCCCGGCCCTCTACGCGCGCGACGGCTATTCGATCGCCAAGTCCTGGCAGGAGCGCGTCACCAGGAGATTTGGGGAGAAACACGGCTGGGACCTAACCGTGCTCCGGCCAGGCTTCATCTGGGGCCGCGATCACGCCGGCATCGCCGCGCTCGGGCAGCAGCTGGGAAGGATCCAGCTTGTGATCGGGCCCTTCACGCACATTCCGCTCACCCACGTGGAAAACTGCGCGGACCTGTTCGCCCTCGCAGCCGAGGATCCCCGCGCCCGGGGCCTGACCTTCAACGTCGTTGACGGCGAGGGCGAACGCATTTGGCGGTTCGCGGGCCAATACCTGCGCGGCACCAGCGAGCGCCGCATCCGCATCCCGATCCCGTACCACCTCGCCTACTGGCTCGTCCGGTTGGCATTCGCGACCGTGTTCCGGCGCAATCTGAAGCTGCCCGGCCTCTTGATACCCAACCGATTCGAGGCGCGACTCAAACCGCTCCGGTACACCAACCGCCGCGCGCGCGAGGTGCTCGGTTGGAAGCCGCCGCTGGAGTTCCGCGAGTGCCTCTCGCGGACCTTCGGCGCGGCGCCCGCCACCGTCCCGAGCCTGGAGCTGGCAAAAAAAACAGGCTGACCCTAGGGGGCTTCAGGGCACAGGGGGATCGGCGCGTGCGGCGCTCGCGACCCGCGCGGGCAGGCGATCAGGCGTAGCAGGAGCATGGTGGGTGAGGCGCTGGCGAAGGCGTGCGCAGGGCCGTTCGATCCAGCGCCAGATGGCGCTGGCGACGAGGAACGAGATGGCGAACGCGATCACGGCCTGAAGCACCGGGTGGATCTGGAACGCGCGCCGCACGCCCAAGATGACCACGTGGTGGACGAGATACAGCGAATACGACAGCACGCCGATCCGCTGGACCAGTCGATGGTTGAGCAGGCGGAAGACGGAGAGCCCCGGATTGCGCACCGCACAGACGAAGAACGGGTAGAGCGCGACGCCCTGCACGGAATAGCGGAAGGTCTCGCGGAACCTGGGGTCGCGAAAGAGGAGCGAGAGCAGCATCAACCCGCCGCCTGCGGGGAGCATCACACGCAGCCAGCGCATGCGCTCGCCGGGGCCCTCGCGGTCGAGGGCGGGGTTCTTGACCAGGGCCAACACGCAGCCGAACAGGATGGAGTCGATGCGGGTGTCGCTCGCGAGATAGGTGCGGTCGGGCACAACCCCCGCGCCGAACACGAGTGCGCAGCGCCACGCCAGGATGAGCAGGCAGATGCCCCAGAGGAACGCCGCCCGGTGGAGCGGCCTGCGCAATGCCCGGTGCAGCAGGACGAAGATGGCCGGGAAGAGCAGATAGAAGTGCTCCTCCACCGCGAGCGACCAGTAGACACCCGTGCCCGCGATCTGGCCTTGGGATCCGTGGCGCACGGCCCAGTAGTTGGCGAAGTGGAGCGCCTGGGCGAGGAGCGGCTTATACTGCGGCGGTCCAGCGATCGCACCCAGCGAGGAGAGCAGGGCCGCAAGCAGGAGCACGGCATAGAATGGCGGCATGATGCGCAGAACCCTGCGAAGGTAGAAGTGCTTGAAGCTCACCTCGCCGGTCTCCGCCAGTTCCTGCCGCATCAGGGTGGTGATGAGAAAGCCGCTGAGAAAGAAGAAGGTCGTGACCCCCACTCCGCCGGGGACGACGTTCTCGAGTCCCGCATGCGCGAGAAACACCAGAATGAACGACCCGGCGCGGATGCCGTCTAGCGAGGGAATCTGCACGGGCGCTTGCGGGCGGCTCATGATGTCGAGGACCCCGATGGCGAGAGATGGCAGGCGTCTGCGAAGGGAAGCGTACTACGTCGACGGCCGCATGGGAGGGCGCGAACAGATCCTCGCCTGTCGGCTTTCCAGCACCACGCCGGAGCGGAGGTCGGCGCCTGCGTGCGGATGTTTCCCCTCGTTTGACGACCCTCGGAATTGGACCACGTCGGGCATTCTTACTTCCTGGAGGGCAACTTTTTTTAGGGGCGAGATTGTCGCACAGCGCCGCACATCGCCGGGGAAGATTCCGTAACCTGAGCCTCTAGTCGCGTTGAAATTTCCAGTCACTCAAAGTACGCTTTCCAGAGGCATTGCGAGCACTTCCGGATGGGGATGTGCGGAGCCTGCGCCTTTGCAGCCCGCGTTGATCCGGTAACACTGTCGAAGCTTCCGGGAACCAGGCCGCGGCGGGGCGCGCCGGTTCACAGGTGGCGGTCCCATTGCATCAGGAGGTTTGGCAATGCAGCTCCGACGCGGCGCGCTACCGGTCCTTTTCCTAGCCACGGCAGCCTGTTCTCGGGGCGCCGCCATGCTTGGTAGTGCCGACGGGGGGGGAAACCTGATCGTCGTCGCCGTCTCACCGTCCAGCGCCACGATCCAGACCGGAGCCTCGCAACGGTTCCAGGACAGCGTCTACGGGACGAGCGACATTGGTGTGGCGTGGTCGGTCCAAGAGACCGGCGGCGGGTCGATCGTCAGCGACGGCACATACACAGCGCCCGCGAGCGCCGGCGTCTATCACGTCGTGGCCACGAGCCACGCGGACCCCACCAGGTCCAACGTGGCGACGGTGACGGTCACCTCTCCCGCCGTCGGCTCGACGATCATCTACGGCGACGCGCTGGCGCCCAATTGGCAGGACAATTCGTGGTGTACGCACGACCTGGCCAACACCTCGCCCGTCAGCGGTGGCACGCGTTCCATCTCGGTCGACTACGGGCCCTATACGGCCCTCTCCTTCGGCCTCCCAGCCGGCGTCTCCACCACCGGTGCAGTGAACCTCGAGTTCGACGTCCACGGCGGCACCACCGCGAATCCGGCCATCGCCGCGGTCGCGCAGATCAACATGATCGGCAACGGCCCCTGGGGACCCGAAGTGGCCATCGCGCCCTACTGCGCCGGGGGAGCGATCCCCGCGGGCGCCTTCACGCACTGCAAGGTGCCGCTCAGCGCGCTGCAAGTGGCCAACACCACCTTCCAGCGCATCGCCTTGAAGGAGGCGGCGGGTTTGACGCTGCCGCGCATGTACTTCGACGAGATCAGCATCGTGGCCGCGGTGCCGGTGATCGCGGTCGCGCTCTCGCCGAAGACCGCTTCGGTCACGACGGGCGGGACGGTGTCGTTCAGTGCGACCGTCACCGGCGCGACCGCCGGGCAGTCGACGGCGGTGACCTGGTCCATGCAGGAGGCCGGCGGCGGAACGGTGAGCGCGGCCGGCGTCTACACGGCCCCGGCAACGGCGGGGACGTACCACGTCGTGGCCACCAGCG
>Ga0137390_10001309_pt1 | contig 18549 bp, 24 predicted proteins | sample 15con2h24AmetaG_FD_104937 | JGI IMG/M metagenome (GOLD analysis project Ga0137390, IMG submission 104937) | Vadose zone soil microbial communities from Angelo Coast Range Reserve, California, USA - 15con2h2.4A metaG | ecosystem: Environmental > Terrestrial > Soil > Vadose zone > Saprolite... | reverse complement strand
GGTGCGGGGCCATAGCGGGGCCTCCTTTTTCTGGTGTTTCCCAAAACTACACTGGATTCCCCAAACGGTTCTGAGCAATAGCGCTCATCCGACTGAAAACCTGTGGCGTGGCAACCCACTGACTTAATAGGCCCGGCGCAGGGTTTCATCCATCTATTGGGGAGGAAATTCCTATGACGATGCAGTTTGGTCTTTGGGTTCAGGGAAGACGTGTCGTTTTTGCCAGTGATACGAAGGTGCGATCTACGGATAAGGTTTTGACTCAATCGTGCAGAACTATGTTGAGCAGCGAGCTGTGGACCTGCAACCCGCCTTCTAACCCGCCGTTGTAATGAATAAAACCCAATTTCCTAAACCGGTTCATGAAAAAGCTTACCCGGGAGCGTGTGGTTCCGACCATCTCTGCCAACGTTTCCTGACTTATCTTGGGAACCACGGTCTCGGGCACACCTTCCTTGCCGAAATGCGCGAGCAATAGAAGAACGCGGGCCAGTCTTTTCTCACTGGAATTAAACAGTTGGTCGACTAAGTCTTCCTCGTACCGGATATTCCGCGCCAGCAAATACGCGACAAACAAATCGGAAAACGCATGTTCGCGGTGAAGCGCATCCATCATCGCCGTCTTTTCAATTCGCAGAAGCTCGCAGTCCGTCATCGCGGTGGCCGACCCCATGCGTAAAGCCTGTCCAGCAAGGCTACCTTCTCCGAAAAAGTCACCGTCACCCAAGATACCCAGGGTCGCTTCTTTGCCAATCTTGGATACGACGTTGAGTTGAACCTTGCCTCCCTGGATATAAAACACTGCGTCAGCCGATTCCCCCTGCGTGAAGATTGTTTGTTTCCTCGAAAAGGACATGACTTGCCGGCCTGTGCTGATGGTGGCAAGGAATTTTTTCGGGTCGAAGTCGCGCGTTTTCTTAGCCAACGCAGTTGCTGCCATCAATAGCTTCTCCCGGTGGAGTGACACTCTTAAATATTTTGCCCTGCTCCAGACCTCATCCCCGCTGAAAACGACAAAACCCCAACCGGAAAACTCTCATTCGGATTGGTACAGCAAATGGGGGCACGTCAGTAGGACTCAAATCGACCTGAAAACTTCAATACAACGATTTACAGAGCACGGACGGCACTCTAAAGGGCGTGGAAGTTACCCCGTAGTTCACGTTAAGTGATTGCAAAGTGATTGCAGCAATCTTACTTTTGTCCCGCAGGCGCGACAGCACATAGGTTCGATAGTGGCCCGTTTCTTTAAAATCCTCAATAGTGGCGCGAATCCCATCGGGTTGAGAAACTGTTCATAATTACTCACACTCGTCTTCTTGGCTGTGCCGTCTCCGTGGTTTCTATTTCATCGACGATTATGTCTCGCCGTCCCATCTGCGATCTATGAACGGCCACAGACAATCTGGCGGCCACTGGAACGTAGCCTTGGGTCTGGCGGTTAGAAGTTCAGACTTCCTCGGTTCGTTAGGGTGCTGGTCTGGATCGGGCGAGGGATCGTTAAAGGGATCGTTAAATGGTAGTTTGTTCTTCATGCCAGCTACGCTGCCCCTGCCTTCCGCATAACGTTCATGTAGCTATCCATCGTCTGTGTCAACTGCGCATCCACCTCGTCCGCAATGGTCATGACATCAGGTAAAAGCAAACTAAAATCCAGAAAGCTCAGATTGCTCTGCAACGCCCCGAAGAGGGTCACCTGGAGTATTCGTGATTCGTGCACCAGCATCGCGGGAGTGTAGCCTTGCAGGTATCGCAGCTTACCATGGGCTATGGCGGCGGTGGAAAAAACGGCATCGCTGTCCTTCGCGGTAGCAGTGGGCTTTCTCAGGCGGACAATTAGGTCTTCAACCAGTTTAGGAAGATGTCCAGTGCGCTCATCGTCGCTAAGTGGAAGGTGGTTGAGTTCATTGCTCTGTTTTACCCGTGCCAACCAGTCTTTAACGATACCGGTCATACAACGCTGCAGTATCTCGCCCACTCTTTCCTTTTCCGTCTGGGCAGCAGGTTTGCGAGTGAGCATCTTGTCGCGGAGGAGTTCGGCGAGTTTCCCGGCTTCGAATGGTTTCACGATGATTTCGTCCGCTTCCAGAAGGATAGCGGCCATGGAGCTCTGCACGTCGGGGTAGCCGCTGACCAACAGCGTAAGTGCATCCGGTTGGGAGTGGCGCATCGCCGTAACCACCGTAAAACCATCAGCGGGGTTCGGCATGTGCAGGTCAGTGATGAGCACGTCGAAGCTCTCCGTAGCGATAAGTCTCAGAGCTTCTGTCACACTGGCGGCAGCGACTACGTCAAACCCCTTGCGTTCAAGAGTCACACTCATCATGTCGCGAACGGCATCGTCGTCATCCACAAGCAGGACCTTGTGGGTAACGGGTCGTTCGCTCGGAGTCGTCCTCGGAAATGTAACAACGGGTCGTTTGGGCGAAGTCATACAGCACCACCTCATATAACGGACAATGACAGTAGTACTCAGGTGTATCCTCGGGAGGTGTACAAAACTGAGGTCCAGAAACTGATGCACACCAGCCTTTCGGGGTTTGTCTTGTCGGAAAGGGTAAGAAAGTCGACAAAGCCCTGGGGCGGCTGATGACTGGACTGAAAATAACGAGTACATCGTCTCACGAGGCACGATTTTGCTTTTTTTCGGTGTACCATGCTGATTTTGGTTCACGGAAGAGCTCTCGAATTTTCGTCGCTAGCTCTCGGAGAAGAAACGGCTTCGCCAGGAAAGCATTGTTCGGATCGACAGCGTCCTGCACAAGAGTCTGGTCAGCAAAGCCGGACACGTAGAGAACCCGCATGTTGGCGTAAAGGGGTCGCATCTGCTGTGCTAACGCTCGACCGTTCATACCTGGCATCACCACGTCCGTTAACAGCAAGTCAATTTTCCCCGTGAACTGCTGCGCAATCTGAATGGCCTCTCCCGGAAGACCTGCAACCAGCACCTTATATCCCAGCCCTTGCAAAAACTTATGAGTGAGGGTACGCAATTCGCTATGGTCCTCTACTAGAAAGATGGTTTCCGAGCCCCGCAGAGATTCGTCGGCGACTCTCGACGCGGCAGCCCGCTCTATGATTTCCTCCTTCGCCCTGGGCAGATAAATCCTGAATGTCGTACCTTCGCCCCGCTCGCTGTTTAACAAAATGCTCCCGCCGCTCTCCTTCACGATTCCATAAACTGTAGATAAACCCAGGCCCGTGCCTTTTCCTAGCTCTTTCGTCGTGAAAAATGGATCGAAAACACGGCTCTGGATCTCTGGCGGCATCCCTGCACCCGTGTCACTCACAGTTAGCGTAATGTAATGGCCCGGAGCAACGTCAGTCGGTTCGCCACTACCTTGTTTCATTTCATAATTGGCGACCTCGATGGTCAGCTTGCCTCCTTCGGGCATGGCGTCACGAGCGTTCGCCGCCAAGTTCATCAGAACCTGCTGGATTTGGGTAGGATCGGCCAGTACCGGGGCCTGCTCCCCCGAGAGAACAATACCAATCTCGATGTGTTCTCCAATTACTCGAGGGAGCATGCGGCCAGTTTCCCTCACTATCGAATTGAGATCAAACACCAGTGGCGAAGATACCTGCTTGCGACTGAAGGTGAGGAGTTGTTTTGTCAAACTTGTGGCCCGCTGAGATGCGGCGGTGATAGCCTCGACATATCTTCTTCCGGAGTCGTTAGCACCAAGATCATCTAGCAAGAGTTCCGAACTTCCCAGAATTACACCCAAAAGGTTGTTGAAGTCGTGGGCCACTCCACCAGCCAGGCGGCCGACGGCTGCCAGCTTGCTTGCCTGTTGTAATTGCTCTTCCGATCTGCGCAGCGCCTCCTCGGCGTGTTTGCGCCGGGTGATGTCGCGGATGTTGCACTGGATGACCCGGGTGCCGCCCACTGTATAAACATTGCTGACAAACTCTACCGCAATTCGGCGACCGTCTCTGGTTTCAAGGGGCAAATCGTCGTAACGGATAACGCCCTTGGTTTGTAAATCAGCGAAACTTAAACGGCTGGCGGAAATGTCCTTAACAGGGCCGATTTCCCAGAGATTCTTCCCCACTAACTCGGCATGCGAATATCCCAACAGGTTGGTCAAGAACGAGTTCACATCCACCACTTGCCCGGTCGCAAAATCGAGGATCAATATGCCGTCTTGGGCAGCTTCAAACAGCCGCCGGTAACGAATTTCGGCAGCTTGCCGCGCTTCCTCGACTCGCTTGCGCACCGTAATATCGCGAATGGCACGGGAAACCAGCACAGCCTCCTGCACCTCCACAGGGCCCAGGCTGATCCCTGCCGGGATTTCGCGCCCATCCTCGTGCCCCAGCTTGTGCTCAACCATGGCTTGCCCTTGTGTTATCGTGTGACGTTGTGGAGTTGTCTCTGGATGTCGCACCCTCTTGTAAGTGCGTTCTTAGGTCGTCGCTCTGAGTTGACGTTAATGCCATTTTTTATTCTTGGCACCCTCTTTAAGGTGATTCTGCAGGGGCTAAATTGGCCGTGCCAGGCCGCGGATAAGTTTTCGAGCACGGCTTCGTCTCTACTGATCCGTGCCGGCGCTATCGCAGCTGCCCACTCAAGCTGCTCTGCCGACCGCAATGTGATGCGCTGTTGACGCGCTAACAATAAACGTCTTCAGCGTCGGAGGAGACTCCAAGACTGGCTTCAACATGTCGGTAATCGTGTCATAGTGCTGGCGGTGATATTCCTCGGCATCTCCTCGCGAGGTCCAGAGACTGATGCACACCAGCCTTTCGGGATTTATCTTGTCGGAAAGCGTAAGAAAGTCGACAAAGCCCGGCTGCTTTTGCAGAATCGGTAGTACGTCGTTCTCTAACTTGTTGCCGACTTGGTCAATTCGGCCAACTTTTGATTGGCATTCCACAACGCGAGCAAACATAGAGGTGCCTCCTTCTTCCTATAGTTTTTCGAGATATGGCGTAACTCTGCGTACTGCTTCCTCGAAACGCCTCTTCCAACGTCTGGTGATCTGCATCCCAAAGAAACTCCAGCAGACCACCAGACCCTCGAGGCGCTCCCAAGGGGGAGGGCAAGCGTGTGCGACGGTGCTTCTTGAACGCAAGGGGGGCGCCTGGATTCACTGACCCGCCTGCGACGATTTCGCGTTAAAGAATGTCACCCGTCCACCGTTGCTCCACTTCGCGTTTGTTGCTGTCAGGCAGTGCATGTAGCGGTCCATCTCCGAGTGATAGTTAAGTCATAGAAAACACGGCCTCGGTATCTCAGTGGCAGAGTGTCAACACTGTCACGAGACAGACGATTCGACGCATCCGGTCTCAACTAAGCTGAGATCCCACTAACCTTCGGTGCTCTAAGCCAGGGCTCGTCACTTCACGGGCAAAGGCGATGCGTCCACACATCGTTTGCCTCAAACATGAAGATCTTTCCACTGCGAAAATAGCGGAAAGGTACGTTGCAGGCTGAATTAGCAATCATGGCTAGAGCGGGCAGGCCACTTGAAGCGCTGCTTTGAAGGCCGAGTCCAGCTTCGCTATCGGCTATCCGGTGTTTCGAATATCTCCGGTGCAGCGTAGCAGGACCACCGCGGTCATGCCTGCGACACATAGTGCTTGAGCCTACGGTAAAGCGTCGTTTTGCCGATGCCCAATAGTCTGGCCGCTTGCAACTTGTCGCCGTTGAGTTCGGCGACGGCACTCAGGATGGTTTGCTTCTCGATTTCTGCTATCGGAATGATCTTGCCGGCGTGGCCGTTTCCGTTCGATGCTTCAGGGCTTGGGAAATTCGCAATCTCCCGTGGCAAATCTGTGGTGTAGATCAGGGGACCGCTGGTAAAGGCGCAGGTGCGTTCCAAGCAGTTTTCCAGTTCGCGCACATTGCCGGGCCAGTCGTAGGCCAGCATGGCCTTAAGCGCTTCTCCGCTGAGGATTTTCCCCTGTCCGGAATCGCGCACAATGCGTTCCAAGAAATAGGCAATGAGTGGAGGAATGTCCTGCCGCCGCTCGCGCAGGGCGGGAATGCGAAGGCTGAGTAAGTTGAGACGGAAGTAGAGATCGCGCCGGAATGTGCCCTGCATCACGGCTTGCTCCAAATCACGGTTGGTCGCTGCCAGGATGCGAACGTTGATGGGAACACGGCGGGTGCTGCCGACCGTGCAAATTTCCTTTTCCTGGATGGCACGCGACAGCTTGCCTTGCAGATCGGCGGGAAGTTCACCGACTTCATCGAGAAACACGGTTCCGCCTTCGGCGATGGCCGTCAGGCCGTCCTGGGACTGGTTGGCGCCGGTGAAAGCACCTTTGACGTAGCCGAAAAGCGCACACTCGATCAGAGCGGGCACCAGTGATCCGCAATCGACCGGAATAAAGGGCTTGTCGCGGAGAGGACCGGAATAGTGGATGGAGCGCGCGACCATCTCCTTGCCAGTGCCACTTTCGCCCAGGATGAGAACCGGGTGCGTGCTGTTAGCTGCTCTCGAGATCATGGGGTAGAGCTTCTGAATTTCGAGAGCGCGGCCGACGCCGCCGGATCCTTGTTTAGATCCACCTTCTCCCGCAGCATACGGTTCTCCGACTTCAGCGTCAAATCGCTGGCAACACGCTCCAGCAGCAGCTTCACTTCGTCCACGCTGAAGGGCTTGGTGACGTGGTCGTAGGCGCCGACTGTCAAGGTCTTGCTGTGCCTGCCAATCCAGGTAGGCCTTGGCAGTCCCCATCGCTTGTTCTAGGCTTTCTTTCTGTTTCCTCATGACCTCGTTCCCCTGCGGAAAAACCGAAACGTGGTAATCTATTCGGTCTTTCTTTGTTCATTGTGGGCACGACCGCTACCAAGGGGTGTCGCCCGGTACCGGTTCATCTCCGAGTAATAGTTAAGTCATAGAAAACACGACCTGGGGATCTCAGTGGCTGGTGTCAACACTGTCACGAGACAGACGATTCGACACATCCGCTCTCAGCTAAGTTGAGATCCCACTAACCTTCGGTGCTCTAAGCTAGGGTGTTATTCTTAGAGTCCCAAGCGGATCAGAAGGCCGGGGAGATTGGCAGATAGTGACTGCCCCGTCCGTTGTTCGCATCAAGTGCATGGCCGGGGCGCATTCCCCACAAAACCAAAAGTACTCGATTCTGCGTTTCGGAGGACCGGTTCTCGGTCTAGGGTCCGCATCGTTTGCCTCAAGCATGAAGCTCGTTCCAGTGCGAAAATAGCGGAAAGGTACGTTGCAGGCTGGGTTAACACACGTGGCTATCATGGTCCTCCCGGAGACACAGTTGCCGCGGCAGGCCCATAGAATTCGGACTCTTCGAGGCGGGGGGCAAACCACGCCGGTCGCGGAGGTGTTCACTCTGACCGATGAGCGAAACGGAGCCCAGTGACAATGGGGTCGAGCGATCTGTCGGCGTCAAAGTGTCGCTTCGGCGAATGAGGTCTTCTCCGGCGTGGCTGATCCCGCACTCCTGCCTCGGGGGACCTGAGCAAATGGTCCTCCGTTTGGTGTCGACTTGTAAGTTATAGAAACTACGGGTCTAGCCTGTATCGGTGGCCTGCCGAGTGGCGTCGGATGACTTGTCGACCATGTTCCGCGGACTCGACACTTCGACACGGTCTGATGTCAGACATTGGTACGCACAGTGGCAACTAGTCCCGGAACTCAACGGGACTAATGTTTAGCTTTTTCATCTTCGAGTAGAGGGTCGTGCGTTTCATCCCAAGTCTATTGGCCGCACCCGATGCGCCACCTATCACTCCGCCCGCCTCTTTCAGAGCTTGAAGGATGATCTCGCGCTCGACCTCTGGGGACACCTTGCCAGAAGACGGCTTCGCGTTACTTCTTAGTTCGCCAAGCGGAACCCTCAGGACTGGTGAGTTCGTCAAAATCACGCATCGCTGAACCAGGTTTTGTAATTCTCTGATGTTCCCCGGCCAGCTCCAATTCAGAAGAGCGTCCATTGCTTCGGCAGGAATAGTCGCAATCGCCTTCTTCGCTTCCCTTGCGTATCTGGACACGAAGTAACGCACAAGGGCAGGAATGTCACTTTTTCTCTCCCGCAGAGGGGGAACGTAAATCGGAAAGACATTGAGTCTATAAAATAGGTCCTCGCGGAAGCGACCTTCGGCGATACTCCGATGCAAGTCCTGATTTGTGGCAGCGATCAGCCGGACGTCGACCTTTACAGTTAGGTTACTGCCGAGCCTTTCGAATTCTTTGTCTTGAAGCACCCGTAACAACTTTGGCTGAATTACACTCGCAAGATCCCCTACCTCATCCAATAGCAGAGTTCCTCTGTCAGCTAGTTCCAATCGACCGACGTGTTTATTGATGGCCCCAGTGAATGCCCCCTTTTCGTGTCCGAATAGCTCGCTTTCCAACAACTCTGTCGGAATCGCAGTACAGTTGACGCTAACAAACTTGCTGTCGGCCCGCGGGCTGAGCCGATGAACGGCGCGCGCAACTAACTCCTTGCCGGTGCCTGTTTCGCCCAGCAGCAGCACCGTCGCGTCCGTGGGAGCCACCGTCCTCACCTGTCTTAGCAGTTCTTGTTGAGGAGCGCTATTCCCCACCATTTCCTGAAAAGCTTCATCCCGACTCGCGTAATCCCGCAGGTCAAAATCCTGGGGTTCTGGTTCGAGCCTTGGTGTTACGGCGGAGGGGGTTTGGGAACAAAGGGTCGGCGCTGTAAACCCATCGGAAAGTGTGGCGGCCAGGAGCTGAGCGATTGTCGCAGCCGCATGGCGCAAGAACTCAAGCGTCGCATTCGTCTTGGCAATGACATGCAAACTGCCAAAGCCTATTGCTCCCAGCTTGTGACGCCTTGCAGTCAAGGGAAAGACATAGTAAGTACGAATGCCGAGTTGGCGAAGCGACTGCAGGAAAACTGGCAACTTCGGTTCGGTGTCCAAATCTTGGATAAGTACGGACCGTTGATTCTTCCAGGCCCATCCGCTCGCACAAGCGTGCACGGGCAGGCACTCGCATCTCCTCTCCGCCTCACCCGCCTTCCAAACGTTCAAGCGGATGCTTTCCGCACTTGAGTCGTAAAGACCCAATGTGACAACGTCAAAATTCAAGGCATGATGCAGGCGGAGTGCCAAGCTGGGGAAAAGAGTATCTATCGTCGTCCGGGTGATTGCTAGCTGCGCCAGATCAAGTAGATTGCCATACTGGCCGACTGTCAGATCTGAGAGATGAACGGAATCAAACGCAAGCCTTTGCTCCGGCATACTCTCTCGCACCTATGGTTTAGCTCTTCGGATTCGAACCGCGTTTCACAGTGTCACCTTTCGGGACAGCGACAAAAACCACAACACCTTGTCCCGGGAATCTTCTATATCACTTTTGAAGTCGATCTTGACAACGATCCGTGTGAGTGCCATTAACAGGCTAATCATCTGGGGCATCATGGTCCAGTCACTATGTGGGAACATCACGAGGAACGCTGCTTGAAGGCGGAGATCCGAATGACAGAGCTGTGCCGAAATATCGGCACTGGTGACAAGCAGACGGCACCTATACGCCATGCTCTTGTTGGCGAGGCAGGAATTGTCGCATGGCAGTTGTCGTGCGGTGTTTCTTAGTAACAGCGGCGGGCATGCGCAGCATACCGATCTGCCGCCCTGAACCTTCGTATAGGTTCGCTTTACGAATTGTCAGTTGCTCTCGTGGTAGTGCGCTGCGAGAGTTCACAATCGTGTCGGTCAGCCTGTGAGGGCCGCTCCCACGAGATAGCCCATCTCATTGCTGGATTCGGCTGCCGTTTGGTCGTTCGTATGGATCCTGTAAATCGTGAAAGCAAGTCCTGTTAAGAGCACGGTTATTTCTACTCGCAGTGTCCGGGTTTTGTAACGGGTTAAACTCCGCTCGAAATGGGTACGTTCGATCTTCATCGATCCTGCCAATGCGTGGATAATGAGATCGACGACGTCAATCGGTTCGGAATTCGGGCGATTTCGCATTTAATTCCTGAAATCGTAACAAAAACAGTAAACAAGTTTGGCCAATGCCGTCAGGCGATACAGTCCCCGCACTTGAGAACGTTTTGTCGTGAGGCATCAGTGCAATCGCCTCTGCCACAAAACGAAAGGCCTCGTCTCGAAAGTCTTCGTAGCTTTCGAATTCTGGGAACAGCCTGCGAGCAAGTGTTCGACGACATTGCTCGTCTAGCCGCTCTTATCTGCGACACTCCATTCGCCGTGATCGCTTTCATCGATGAGCAAAGGGTATGGTTTAAGGCGAAAATCGGCCTTGAGTTGGATGGGATCCCGCGAGATGGCTCGTTCTGTACCTATGCAATCTTGCAATCCGACGTCCTGATCGTCCCGGATCCGCTCTCTGACGAAAGGTTCATGAGCAGTTTCATGGTGAAGCAAATCGGGATTCAATTCTACGCAGGGATACCGTTAATTGCCGATGACGCCCACCCCCTAGGTACCCTAGCCGTGATGGACCGAGTGCCACACCTCTTGACAGCGGAACAAATAGATTCCCTGCAGATTCTCGATCGAAGGATCATGCATGAGCTGGAACTACGACAGACAAGAGAGGCCCAATCACCGCACCAGAGACTTCACCTCGCGCCCAGCCGTAAGCCTTCTGCCACCATCCTGTTGGTCGAAGACACCGACAACCTTCGAAACCTTCTGCAGAGGGTACTCGAAGGCAACGGGTTTTCCGTTCTTCCTGCCGCCGATGGTGCAGAGGCACTCCGCTTGTGCCAGCAACACGATGGCACAATGGACCTTGTGGTGAGTGATATTGTCATGCCTCGGCTCAACGGCCTTGAGCTCTCAGAGCGAATTCGTGCGGCTCGCCCCGAGACGAAGTTTTTGTTCATAACGGGCTTTGGTGACCAGTTTCCTGAATTGTGTGAAAGGATCAAGTACGGCGCAAACATCCTGGAAAAGCCCTTCCTTCCTTCGGAACTCCTGCGTAAAGTGGAAGACACGCTCAACCAGGGGAAGGCAGCCACAGGTACCGAAGGATAAGCCGTTCTACAAGTTTAGACAGCTGGGCCTTATCGACTACAACGATGGGTTGGAAGTGCACAGTTCGCTGCTCGACATCGTGCACTCGATAGTCATCGCACTTGACGCGCACTATGTTCGAACGCTACACGGAGAAAGCACGGCGCGTCATCTTCTTTGCGCGCTACGAGGCCAGTCAGTTCGGTTCTCCTTACATAGAGACGGAGCTGTGGTTCGTCATAACCTCACGCGCTGATAATACTTTCTTCCGCGTGGCGTGTCAGCCCACTGATTCGTGATTCGTTACTGGGGCCGATGTTACTCCAAGCGACAGGCTCGGTCGCGACGAAAGCGTCACGCTCGGTTCTGATCGGGACAACAACGGGGCGACCCGATAGTCGGAATTGTCGGAAACCTAAGCCACAATGGCGTAACGATGGTGCAGTCCGCCGAGTCGAGGACAGGAGTGAATCTTGCTTCCCACCGCAGGACATGTCGCTGTTGGCCGACCTGTTGGCGTATCCTTCGCGAGTCCGAGGTGCGTCCGATCTTCATGGTAGTAGCGAACGTACTCGGAGATCAGCCGCTTGAGGTGCTGCTCATTTAGGACGATCACGTGGTCCAGTAGGTCTCGTCGGCAACTCCCGACCCAGCGCTCAGCGACACCGTTCTGCCACGGACTGCGAAAGGGAGTTCGGATGGGTTGGCTTCCCAAGTCTCTCACGGCCGAAATTACCTCAGTTCCGAACTTTGAGTCGTGATCGAACAAAAGAAATCTGTGCGCCGGCACGTACGGCCATGCTTCCCGCATCTGCTGCACAATCCAGAGAGCATTAGGATTTCGTGTCACGTTGAAACGCAGAATCTTTCGCCGGTCATGGCCTATGACAAAGAAGCAATACAGAATGCCAAACGTGAGCGTTGGGACACTAAAGAAGTCCATCGCAGCAATTGCCTCGCGATGGTTCCGGAGGAATGTCAGCCAGCGTTTGACGGGATCTGGAGTTTTCGGGATTCGCCGAAGCCATCGCGAGACAGTAGCTTCCGACAGGTGAAAGCCCAGCTTTAGCAGCTCACCGTGAATGCGCGGCGCTCCCCAGGTTGGATTCTCAGCAGCCATGCGAAAGATCAGCGCACGAACTTCCTTACCCACCCCTCTTCGTCCTCCCACGCGTCTGGCTCTTGAAACCCATGTCCAATACAACCGGAAGCCAGCCCGATGCCAGCCGACAACGGTTTTGGGCGTGACCAGATGAGGGGACCTTTCCATCCGGACCAGAGTCTTTCCAAGACAACCCAGAACAGCTTGTGCAGGCCAGTCAGTCGACGGCGCGGCCGTTTGGCGTGCAACGCGAGGACTTGCTGGCGGAGAGCGAGATTTTCAAGGATGAGGTTCTCTCGGGACCTGAAAGCGCAGAAAACCCATCCCAGGAGATGTCGGAGCAATATGATTATGGCCAAAATCATGGCCAGAATCTTATCGAAACATGCCCCATCAAGCCATCAAGCTCGTCTCCAAATCATTCATTCTGCGAGTGCACGAGGTTTTGACGAGGGGCGGCGGTCTTGGCCCGGGCCGCCCCTTCCCAACTAGTAATCCCTGTTTTGAACGGTCTACGCGGCAGAGGAAAATCGTCCGCAGTCCGTGACCAGACGGTCGCGGATGAGGAGGCTAACTTCCGGTGAAGGCACAGGAAGCGTCTCGAACGGGCTTAATAGACCTGAAGATCTACCCAGCGTTCATCGAAGGGCGAATCGCAGTAAAATTGAAAATATTGATGTGTGGTGGCTGGGATGCGTTTTGGCGTTGTTAATCTCGGTGAACCTCTTCTCTCGGTTCGCATTGCCCTCATTGCAGGCCTGATCTTGCTGTTGTCTGCTTGGACCACCTGCAACGCGATGTTTGTTTTCAATGGCTGCGAAGGCTCGATCCCGCAGCCCAAAATAACTTCGCCCTCACCGAATGCAGTTCCCGGCGACGGGGAATCAGTTCTGCTGAGTGAACGGAGCCAGCTTCGCTGTCAACTCGCAGATCATGTGGAACGGGAACGCCTTGCCGACTACATTCATTGACTCGGATCATCTTCAAACCCCGATTACTCAGCAGACCTTTGCCTCATTTGGCGGCTCCACAGGAAGCACAGTGCAGATTTCAGTAAGCTCTCCCGCATCGGTTGCAGTGGTGGGGTGTCCCAACGGCGGGAACTCTGCGACACTGGCTCTGCTCATCAACTAGAGTCTCCTTGCGCTGGCCAGAAAGCCGCGAAATGCAGTCTACTGGCAACCCGAAAATGCCAGCGTCGCTGCGCTGACGTTGGTTCCAGCTGTAACCGTCAGGTTCGTGTTGGTGGAAGTAGAGCTCGTCTCCAGATCGGACGGGTTGCAATCGAGCGCGCCACCACCGCCCGGAACAAAGGCACGCGCATCCACACTGTAGTTCGCCGACCCGCTTGCGGGAGCGGCGGGTTTTTGACTCCCACCGGTGCTGAAGGTTCCAACGCTAGGATTGAGCGCCGGCACCGAGAGCGTGTAACTGGCGCACTCGGTCTTGGCGGGACAGCTTGCAGCGGCGGCCGTCATCAGGCTGGCTGTGGCGGCGGACTGGGCCGCCAGCGGAATGGTCACCAGCAGAGTGGAGTTGTTCACCGAAATCGCTTGCAAGGCGGAGATGGAAATATCCGCGCTGGTAGCGGCGCTACCAGTGCTGGTGGTCACCTGTCCCGTAATCGACGCGGGGGACTTGTTGGTTCCCGCCTGCGCCACCAGCGGCACAGTTCCTAAAGCGTTGCCGGGCTGGACTCCCGTAATCACAGTGGCGGCGTAGGCGACTCCTGCTCCGCTTATCGCCACAGCCACCACGTCATAGCTGCCAGCTGCCACCGGACAAAAGACAAAGGCACCGCTTGAGTCGGTGACAGTCTCCATAATCACCCTGTCTATCCCGGAACTGTCTTTCTGCTCCAGAGCCACGACGGTATTCCCGCCAGCGACAGGTTGTGCGCTCAAGCTGTCCACAATCGTTCCGTTGATCGAGGAACTGGTCAAGGTTACTTCGCCCGCGTGCAACACCGGCTTGAGGCGGAACTGGCCATTGCCCTCGGTCACGATGGAAGCGCATGCATTGAAGTCAATATCCAAGTCCTGGGTTTGCCCGGCGGCGACGACAAACTGCCCACCCGCGATCTGACCGGATGGAATCTTCAGGCCGGTCTGTGACTCGCTGGAGAGCAGGAGTGGCTGCGGTGTATTAGTCGGATTGCTACTCAGTATCACGCAATTTGCATTGCCGCCGCACTGGTTGCCCTGCACGACTGTGCTGTTGCTCGCCAGGAAGATGCGGATTTGCTGGTAGCTGCCCGGCTGAAGCTCGGTGGTCGATCCCAAGGTGGCGAGGAAACACTGATTGTTGGCCTGTCCGAGCAGATCCACCTGCTGGGGATTCTGCTGGAGCTTGGGCGTGAGGTCGATCCAACCCCGGTCGTTGTCGCCAGCGCTGGAACTGGCATTGATCTGGACGTCGGTGATCGTTACGTAAATGTGACTGAACGGTCCTTGCGGCCCGGAGCAAGTCGCCGGGTCGCTCACCGTCATGTTCACCGTGGCAGGGACGCTGGAACTCATGCTGCTACTAGATTTGCCGCTGCACCCAAACAGGGAGAGAATCACGGCCACAACCGGGACTAGGGTGACTGTGAAAGAAATTGCATTCCTACACATGAGCAGAACCCCCGGGAGTCTGTGGAAGAAGGCGCAAAAAGGGGCGGTGTCGGCAGGCCCCCAATGTTCAAGAGCATTCTTCCTGCCATTCTTGCAAGGAGGCGACCCATCATACTGAATTCGCGGCGAGTTATTGTCTTTCGGTCGTCGGCGAAAAAGGGTCACGGTACATCCTTGCGGAGCAAATTCTTCCACTCGGTTTGTCAGAATTTCTACAGGGCGTGGCCGACCCGGTAAAGAGGCGTTCAGCTCAATTGGCTAAGCAAAGAATCCCTCTTACTGAGGACCAAGCTCCACCTTGGCCGTGGCGTCAGAGCTGGAGCGGAGTCTGTTAGGCAGCTCCCGGATCACATATCCGGCAAGAGCAGACACGATGGATCCGGCGATGGTCAGGAGGAGCGAGCCGGCATAGCGCGAGAACCATGCAAGGCTTGAAGACGCTTCTACGGGAGCGCTGCCTGTCCCTTGCCAAGACAGCGAGAGCGAACTGGGCCGAGCGGAAACGAAAAGCCCCCGCTCCGCGTTATGGGCAAAGTCCCCGCTGATGCTGTCTTCCTGCATCGCGGCGTCGTTGGGTTCGATCCGCACGCGGACACTACGCTGGCCGGAACGCACCGGTATGATCTGCGACAAGGTACCGCGCACTGAATCGGTAGGGATCAAGCCGAATTTCTTTTTTGGAGCGCCGGTGATCTTGCCAGAGAAGGCGAGGTCGCCGTCGACCCAGACCGAAACCTCCGCGTCGTGGAAGCTGTGCTGCAGCTTCAGGTGCAGGCTGGCGTCCTTTGCGGCGAGCGCTGTGTGGATTGCCATGAGCAGAGTCGCGACCAAGAACAATCCGAGCAGAACCCGAGCCTTGACAGGTAGGCGTGTGGCCCACTGGCATACGTGTTGGCAAAGCAACCCCACTTTGGCGCGAAGCTGTGCTATGTGCTCCTGGTTCATGAGAATGGTTCATTTTCGCTCGGAGGAGGGAATCCGCTCCAGTTACCAAGGTGTAGGTTCAAACCTCTTGCGCCGCGGCCCGCAATCATCTTGACGCTGTGGATGCGTTCTCCAACGTGATCTCCGCGAACCTCTTCCTCCAGCCGCAAATTTTTCCGTAAGGAGGCCTGGACCTCCTCTGGACAACCAAAGTTACGTTCTCCTCTTCTCCCAAGAACACTTCTTTCGCACAAGTCGAGAAAACTCCCCGCCAATTCGTCGCCAACACTAGTCTGTTTTACGGCGGTCGCCGACTAACTCGTCCAGCTAGGCGACCTGGCTTTGGTTGAGTACGCTGGCCGCACTCGGCCGTCCCCACAGCCAGCCCACAATCACTCCAAACACAAAATTCGAACTAGCGATCTCGCAGAGATGCGCCCAGCGAACTGCATAAGGCAAATACGGATTGGGCACTAAAAGCGGAGCCACGCCATTCAAAAGAGCAAGTACGGCTCCAACGGCCAGCGCGGCGGAAACCCGTGGCAAGCGCAGCAGCCGCAGCAAGAGCAAGCAAAGTCCTACGAGAATTGGTCCGCGAACCAGCAGTTGCATGGCGACCAGTCGGCTCGCAGGCGGCAGGGTTTGGGTCCCGTAGAAGTCCCTCACAAACGGAACAACAATCATTCCGGCAATGAAATAGAGCACCAGGTAGCTGGCATCAGACACGAAGAATTTCCAAAGTCTTTCTTCCGGCAGCTTGGAATCCGCCCGATAATAAGGTTCCAGCCCACGCTCACCGCTTTTCGCGAACAGCAGAATCCAGACTGGGACGCAGAATTCGTAGACGATCATTGTATGCGTAATGATTCGTGACCAATCGATTCCAACATTGATTAGGAAAATCGCGCCCTCAATGACGTTCGTAAGGCCTAGCGTGATCGGGATTGCTGAGATCGCTACTCCCAGGCGCCATCCCCTCCAGTCTGAGCGAAGCGCGACTAGTACTAGAACACCGGCGGTCACAAAGTTAGCGACCAAAACCCAGGGGATCGTGTACGGGGGCATCTGTACTTTGATCGGAACAATTGCCGCCGCCATCGTTTGAAAGAGGGAGATTGCCCCAGCAATCAGAATTCTGAACAACGTACCCACCACTTTCATGGTGTCATTCCTTTCGTTCATAGCTTGCGAGCGCATACTTGGTCCATTCCAATAAGCACTCATAGCCGCGGATTCCGCTTTCCAGCGCCAGCCTGCCCGATCGCGGCATGACCGCCTTGCCCGCGTTCAGTTGCCCACGGAGCATAGGGACATACTGTTCAAGCTGCGCGCCGAGAGCTCTGATCAGTTGAACGGAAGCTCCAGATCCGGCAGCTTTTTCAGAGAATGCGAAGCGAAGCATCAGTTCCTTCATTCCGCCCGCGATGTTGTCTTGGGTCAGGGGTCGAGTGATCCACTTCTTCAGCTCGGTCGTCCCCTTAGCGGTCACGCGGAAAACTTGCCGGCGGCGCAATCCCGAGCCCTTCTCGATTCTGCCTCGGATCAACCCCTGCTGCTCAAGTCGCCGCAGCGCCGGGTAGATCGCACCTGGGCTGTCGCTGTAACTCTTCATGGCCGTGCTCGCGAAAATCTTTCTTAGGTCGTATCCCGAGCAAGGATTTTGCTGGACCAACCCCAAAAGCGCGTATGCGAGACTGGAAATCCCGGCGATAATACGTATAGTACTATTACTCAACGTATTATTCGACGATAAAATTGTGGGTGTTTTCGTAAAGTTGGAAACCCCGAAAACGAGCGGCAGACCACAGCATGGTTCAACGATCCAATCCACGTATCAGTCGCACTCACGATGGTCAGCCGGTCCGCTCGGTTCCTCGAGAGCGAACTCTTTTGGATATGAATGAGGCCCCTTCACGGGCGCGACTGCACAGAAGATTGGCCGGCTTGAGCTCGCCGATCAAGGCACGCCGCCATCTCTGCGACGAACCATCAATCTGAGAATTTGATTGATAATCGTCACTTGCGCCGGTTCGACGGCACACACGATGATATTTTTGCCGAACGACAGTTGTCATTGCGCGTGCGAAACTTGTCGGGTACGGACCAAAACCACTTGTTAAGTGCGAAGATTGTTCCAGAAATAGAACAAGATACCCGTGGTGCGCGCCCACGAGACAATTGTGGAAACGTCCTACTGGGGTGGCTAAGTCTATACATCTTCGGCTCGAATCAGAAACAAATTTAGTGGAGTTGTTCCATTTTCGGAACAGAATAAGATTTTTGCTTTCCGCTGTTACTTCTGGCTTAACCTGTTCCCACTCTAAGCTACTGTAGTTATCATTCCTCCAGCATTCGACTCTAAGTAACTCTACGAATTGCAAATTAAGGAGGTACGCCGACCTTTTCCGAGGGGTCCAGCTAACCCGGCTGGGTAGCCAGATCGTAACTCCTTGTGAGCGTGCCAGGAAAGCTCGCTTTGCCTGTGTTGATCTTGGCCGCGACGGGAACCAGCCGTACATTCCAGCCTAAAGACTCGAGAAAGAGACTATAAGGAGGTACCTATCTCATGAAAGGAGTCCTCAGCCCTGTGGCCTTGCTGTTCTCAGCGGGAATCGTAGCGCTTCCACTTTTCGTCTTAGCTCAGCACATGCAAACCACGACTGTTGTTCCCCCTGCTGTTGGCCAAGCCTCCCCTTCAGCTGTTAAGGGAGCCTGCCGGAAGTCGGCAGTCAGCTTCGAGAATGACCGTCTGAGCCTGCAGGCCGAGGACTGCCCGTTCGACTGGGTTCTCGAGGAGATCTCCAAGAAAGCACATGTTGCGATTATGACGAGTGCGGGATTGCCAAGCCAGGCGGTTTCCATACAGTTCGAAAACGTCTCTCTGGAGGAAGGGCTTAGGCGTGTCCTGAAAGACCACGATTCCTTCTTCTTCTTTGGGGGGGATAAGCGATCGCCCTCCCGTTTGAAGGCTGTTT
>Ga0137390_10001296_pt1 | contig 18635 bp, 17 predicted proteins | sample 15con2h24AmetaG_FD_104937 | JGI IMG/M metagenome (GOLD analysis project Ga0137390, IMG submission 104937) | Vadose zone soil microbial communities from Angelo Coast Range Reserve, California, USA - 15con2h2.4A metaG | ecosystem: Environmental > Terrestrial > Soil > Vadose zone > Saprolite... | reverse complement strand
CCAGGGCCTCGGCGTGCTCGGCTAGCCGTGGAAATTCGGAATCGCGTCGTGGTCGTGACCGGGGGCGGGGGTGGTATCGGCGGCGCGCTCTGCCGGCGCTTCGCCGCCGAAGGGGCCGAGAGGGTGGTCGTGTCCGATATCGACCAACGGGCCGCGGAGAGCGTCGCCGCGGAGATCGGCGGTACGGCCGTCCGCGCCGACGTTACGGTGGAGTCGGACGTTGCGCGCCTGGTTCGTGAAACCGTAGCGGCACACGGCCGAATCGATCTGTACTGCTCCAACGCCGGCATCGCCTTTGGCGGTGGCCCCGAGGCGTCGGACCAGGCGTGGCGACAGAGTTGGGACGTGCATGTCATGGCGCACGTCTACGCCGCGCGCGCGCTGCTCCCAGGAATGCGCGCGCGCGGTGACGGCTACATCATGGGCACCATCTCGGCCGCCGCGCTGCTCAATCACATCCTGTCAGCGCCCTACGCGGTGACGAAAGCCGCCGGACTCTCGTTCTTCGAATGGATGGCGATCGCCTACCACGATGAGGGGATCCGGGTCTCCGCCCTGTGCCCCCAAGGGGTGCGGACCGCCATGCTCGCGCAGGAGGGCGAGCGCAACTTTTTGACAGCGGGCGCGCTGGAACCGGAGCAGGTCGCGGACACGGTCGTCGAAGCCATCCGCGACGAGCGCTTTCTCATCCTGCCGCACCCGGAGGTCGGCGAGTTCTTCCAGCGCAAGGCCGCCGACTACGACCGTTGGCTCCGCGGCATGCGCCGGCTACGCGCTCGGATCCAGAAGGAGCGGTAAGGGCCGCCGGCGCCGGCGGCCCTTACCCGCAACGCCGTCGCTACGGAATACCGTTTGCCGGAGGACTCGAAGCCGATCCGCTGTACTGGGTGATCGGGCCCGAATCCGAGGAGGTGTACACGGGACCGTTCGTCGCCTCCGTTCCGTTTGCCGCGATGATCGCGATCTGCACCCCCAGGTAGCCGAGATGGTTGTCGGACGCGAAACCGAACGGCACCAGACCCGGTCCGCCGGTCAGCTTAGTCGCTTCGAGTGTCTTCACGAAGCTGCTCCGGGTCGGATTGCGGCCCGCCGCCTTGAGCGCCTGCGCCAGCGTGTAGGCCTGCACCATGCCGTACAGCACATTGCCATCCCAGGGCAGGCCCGGGATGATCTGGTCGTGGATGCCCTTGAACAAGGTGATCCATGCGTTCGAGCTGTCGCCGACTAGCGGCAGGTAGGTATCGGTGACCATGCCGCCCAGCAGCTGGCCCCCGACCGCGCCCTTGGAGAACGTTTTCAGCAGGCCGGTCAGGGTGGTGATGTCGGAGCCAACGTTGCTCACCACCCAGGTCGGATGGTAGCCGAGCTTGGCCGCCGTCAGGAGCGCCAGCGCGGTGAAGGCCGGAATGGTGAATGAGACGACGACCTTGGCGCCGGATGCCTGGAGCGCCGCGATCTGCGGCCCGACGTTGGTGTTGGTCGGAACGTAGTTCTGTCGACGGTCGCTCGAGACTGACGACGCGCCGAGCTGAGCGTCGAGGCCCTTGACGCCGTCGAGGCCGAACTCGTCGTTCTGGTAGAAATACCCGACCTTCTGGCCACTGAGGTTTTGGTTGATGTACTGGCCGAGGATCTTGCCCTCGATGGTGTAGTCGGGCTGAAAGCCGAAGGTGTTGGGATACTTCGAGACGTTGTTCCAGCAGTTGCAGCCGCTGGAAACGAACACATCGGGCACCTTTTCGGAGTTGATGTAGTCGATGACCGCCAGGTGCGTGGGCGTGCCGAGCGCGCTGAACATGCCGAAGACCTTCGTCTCCAGGATCAGCTTGCGCGTCTGGCTGGCGGTGATGGTCGGGTTGTAGCCGTCGTCGAGGTACTCGTAGAGGATCTTCCGCCCGAAGACGCCACCGTGCTGGTTCAGGTACACGAAGTAGGCGTTCGAGGCGGGTGCGATCTCCGAATAGCCCGGCGCCGCCGGCCCGGTCAGCGGCTGCGTGCTCCCAATCGTAATCGACGTCTCCGTAATGCCGGGCGCGGACGCGGTATTGGTGCCGGAGTTGTTAGCGGTGCTGGTGCCGCAGGCCGCGAGCAACCCCGCAAGACAAACGATCGCGATCCCTCTCATCCCAGAGGCGCTGCCATCGATGCGACTTTTCAATCCAACCTCCTTCCTTTATGCGGGTCGCGCGGTGCCGTCGACTACGGATTTGGTGCAGGGTCGTCCCAATCCATCACCCCCTTCTTCCCACTCGCCGAGCTGTGACCCCAGCGAGTCCTCGCCAGTGCGAGAAGCCTTGTCAGCGCGCCCTGGATGCCGTGCGGCGCTGCGAGCATGGCAATCACCAGAATGGCGCCGTAAATCGCCAGTGGCAGGTTATTGGCGACGGAGCTCGGAACGTTCAAGCTGCTCGCCATGCCACTGGTCAGCGTCGGGACGAAGACCAGCACGATCGAGCCCCATACGGCGCCGGCCAGGCTGCCCAACCCGCCGATGACGATGGCGGTGACCAGTTGCAGGGACAGGCCGAGGCCGAACCCGGCCGGCGCCGTGACCCCCGACCAGTAGCCGAACAAGGCTCCCGCCAGCCCGGCACACGACGCGCTGATCACGAATGCCAGCACCTGCGTCCGCGCGACATCGATGCCGGCGAGGGCGGCGGCTACTTCATTGTCGCGCACGGCGATGAAGCTGCGGCCAACGGAGCTGTGAAGCAGGTTGGCCAGCAACACCATCGTCACCACGGCGGCGGCGAGCGCGATCCAGGCCAGCCATCGCTCGGGCGGGAAGTCGGCGCCCAGCCAGGCGGGGGGCGCCGATGGCGGGACGCTTAAGCCCGCGTCGCCGCCGAAGATGCTCTTGTAGCGGGTCGCCAGCTGCGGTAGCGCGACCGCCAGCGTCAGCGTGGCGCCGGCAAGGTATGGACCCCGCAAACGGGCCGCGGCGTAGCCGAAGACGATTCCGACGATTCCCGTGGTCAGTACGGCGAGCAGCAGCACGACGATGACGGGCAACTGGTGATCCTTGAGCAGCAAGGAGGCGGTGTATGCGCCGACTGCCATCAAGGCTCCGTGGCCGAGCGACAGCTGCCCGTTTAGCCCGGTCAGCAGCGTGAGCCCCGCCGCGGCGACCGCGAAGATGGCGACGGCGGTGAGATTGTAGTCGTCGTAGGCCCCGATCTGCGCGCTGATCGCCACCAGCACCACGGCCGCGCCCAGTGCCAGCAACAGGTGGCGATTGAGGGTTGGCCGGACGAGGCGGCCGAGGCGCAAATTGGCGGTCACCATCTCAAACTTCCCGAAGCCGCTGCAGCGAGAAAAGGCCCCGTGGCCTGACCATCAGCACGGCGATCAGGATGACCAGCGCGCCAACGGTTTCAAGGTCGGAGCCAAGGTAGCCGCCCACGTAGCTGAGGGCAAAGCCGATCAGCAGCCCGCCGATGACCGCCCCCATCGCGCTGTCGAGTCCGCCCAGAACAGCCCCGGTGAAGCCGTAGACCAGTACCTGGTCCATGAAGGTGGGATACAGCAGGAAGGTGGGCGCGATCAGCACGCCGGCCAGCGCCCCGACCAGCGAGGCGAGCGCCCATCCCAGGGTCAGCATCCGACCGACCCTGATCCCGAGAAGCCTGGAGACCTCGGGATTGAACGCCGAGGCGCGCATTCGCAGACCCAGATTGGTTCTTTGAAAGAGCACCAGGAGAAGGATCATGACGGCCAGGACACTGCCAAGCGTGAAGGCATCGAACGGTGAGAAGGCGACCTGCGAGTTTCCAAGGTGCAGACCGACAATCGAAAAGGCCGGGGGGAAGGACCTGATTTGGCCACCGAAGAGCATCGGGGCGACCGCTTCGAAAAAGAGCAGTAGCCCGAGCGTCAGGATGACGACGTTGAGCGGAGGCGCGGACTCGACCGGGCGAACGATCACGCGCTCGACGATCCCGCCCAGCACAAGACCGCTCAGCAGGGCGACGACGAAGCCCAGCCAGTAGGGGGCACCGTGATCGATGGCGAACAGCGCGAGGTAGGTGGTGAACATGGCCATCGCGCCCTGCGCGAAGTTGATGACCTTAGTGGCGCGCCAGATCAGGACCAGAGCGAGCGCCATAGCGGCGTAGATCGCGCCCTGGGTCAGACCATTGACGGTCAGGACGAGAAACCGACTCATGCCCAGCACCGAGCTGGCGGCTTAGAAACCGAGGTAGGCGTGTCGAAGGCCCTCCTCGCTCAAGAGCTGGTGGGCGCCGCCCTGGACCACCACCTTTCCCAGGTGGAGCACCATGGCCTGATCGGCCACCGACAAGGCGCTTTTCGCGTTCTGTTCGATCAGCAGGACTGTCAGTCCGCGCTCGTGGACCATCGTCTTGATCCGGGCCATGATCTGGACGAGCACGAGGCGTGCCAGCCCAAGCGACGGCTCGTCGAGGAGGAGCACCCGTGAACGCGCGACCAGCGCGCGACCGATGACCAGCATCTGCCGCTCTCCCCCGGAGAGGCTGAAGGCCGCCAGGTGCCGCCGGGATGCCAGCGGAGGAAACAGTTCGTAAGCCTCGGCCAGGGCCCGGCGCTGGCCGCTGGGATCCCGTCGCCAGAGACCCCCGAGCCGGAGGTTTTCATCCACCGTCAGCTCCGCGAGCACGGCCTGGCCCTGGGGGACGTGGGCGACCCCCAATCGGGCGATCTCCTCGGGAGCCAGGCGCGTAATGTCGCGACCATCGAGTCGCACCGATCCGCTCCGCGGTCGCACCAGCCCCGAGATGGTGCGGACGAGGGTGGTCTTGCCGGCCCCGTTGGCCCCCAGGACCGCGGTGATGGACGAGTCGGCGACCGTGAGCGAAACGCCGTGGAGCGCCATCACGGGACCGTAGGCGACCGTAAGGTCGACGATCTCAAGCATCGGACGATGCCTCCGGAATGACATCCTCCCCGAGGTACGCCGTCGCCACCTGGGGGTCGTTCTGAATCTCCTTCGGTGTGCCGGACGCGATGACGCGCCCCAGATTGAGCACGGTGACGCGGTCACAAATTGCCATCACGAAATCCAGGTGATGCTCGACCACGGCGACGCTCATCCGGGTGCGGAGCTCCTTGATCAGCCCGGCCAGCTCGTCGATATCGCGCGCCGAGAGTCCGCTGACCGGCTCATCCAACAACAGCAGCGACGGTGCCGCCATGAGGGCCCGCCCAATGATGACCCGTTTCTGTACCCCGTAGGGCAGGGTTCCCGGGTACGCATCTGCGTAGCTCGCGATGCCGAGCCGGTCGAGGATGTCGCGCGCCCTGGCAGCCAGTTCGGACTCGAGACGATCCGCGTGCGGCAGTGCCAGCACCGACGAAAGTACGCCGGGACGCCGAGTCGACCCAGCGACGACATTTTCCCGGACCGTCAGGCCCGGCCACAGTCCGAGGCCCTGCAGCGTCCGGGCAATGCCCAAGCGCGCCAGGCGGTGGGGCGCCGTACCGAGGAGCGGTTCGCCCCGGTAATCGATCCGGCCGGCGTGTGGACGGACGAACCCGCAGATGGCGTTGAAGAGTGTCGTCTTCCCGGCCCCGTTGGGGCCGATGATGCCGACGACCTCGCCGGGCTCGATGCGCAACGTCACCTGGTCGAGCGCGACAATGCCACCGAAGCGCACCACCAGGCCGGCAACATCCAGCGTCGGGGCTCCTGGCTGCGTCACGTCCAGCCCCGCAGTAACACGACCGCGGCCTGCGCGTAGTCGTCGGCCAGCCGCTCCAGGTCTGCTCGATCGCGCGGCTTGAACCACAACGCCTGGCCATTCGCCATATCGAGAATCGCCATCGCCGCGAGCCGCGGCTGCCGGAGATGGAACACGCCCTGGCGGCGTCCCTCCTCGATGACGCCGGCGACGGCGTCGCGGTACTCGCGACGCAGCGCATTGACGCGCGCCAGCAGCTTCGGCGGAAGGCTCCGCCGCTCGCGGATGTTGACCAGGACTTCGCCCTTGCGTCGCTGGCTGAACAGGACGTGCTCGCGGATTGCGCGCCGGATCGCCTCCTCGGGCGTCCCGGAGGAGAGCGCCGGCAGCACCTGGGCGTTGAAGTCCCGCTGCATCTCGAAGCAGATGGTGAACAAGATGTCCTGCTTTGCGGGAAAGTGGTGGTAGAGGGATGAGGGGCGGATTGCCAACTCGGCCGCGAGGTCGCGAATGCTGGCAGCCTCGTATCCCCGCTCGGTGAAGAGGCGCGTCGCCGTTTCCAGCACCTGCCCGACCCGGACGCGATTGACCGCTGGGTCTTTGCGCTCGAGGTTCTCCACGAGTTTCCCTTCTGTCAGATAATAGCGACAGCGGCGACCGAACGATCGTTAGGCAAAAGGGGCCCCGCTCCGGCGTGGAAAAGCGGGGAGATAGTAACGGGGCCCCGCTCCGGCGTGGAAAAGCGGGGAGATATTTAGAAGGGACGGGACGATGGACTTCGGGCTGGACAACGAGCAGCGCATGATCCTGGCGACGGTCCGCGAGTTCGTGACTCGAGAGTTGTTGCCGTTGGAGGCGCCCGCCCAGCGAGCCGAGCTCGAGGGCAAGACCTTGCTCGAGCCCGCCGACGTCCGCCGGCTTCAGCAAAAGGCGAAAGCGGCTGGGATCTGGGGCCTGCTGACGCCGGAGGAATACGGAGGCGCCAACCTCGGCATGCTGATGACCGCGCTGATCAGCATGGAAACGTCCAAAGCGCTGATCCCCTTCTCCTACGGCGGATATGCGGACAACATCCTCTATATGGGCAACACCGAGCAAAAGCAGCGGTATCTCGTCCCCACCATCGAAGGCGATCGAATCAGCTGCTTTGCGCTGACCGAGCCCGACACCGGCTCGGACGCCACCAACATCCAGATGCCGGCCGTCCGGGACGGCCCGTGCTGGGTGCTCAACGGCCACAAGGTCTTCATCACCAACGGTCTCGAGGCGGACTTCGCGATCGTCTTTGCCGTCACGGACAAGAGCAAGGGGCACCAGGGCGGCGTCACCGCCTTCCTTTGCGACCGCGCGATGGGATGGAGGAGCGATCCCATTCAGACGATGGGTGCGTGGCGGCCGGCGGAGATCACCTTCGACAACGTCCGCGTCCCGGACGAAAACGTCCTGGGCGAAGTCGGAAAGGGCTTCCAGCTCGCCATGGCCTGGATCGGCCAGGGACGGATCATCATCCCGGCCCGAGCGGTCGGCCAGGCCCAGCGGCTGCTCGAGATGGCGCTCGAGTATTCGCGACAGCGGATCGCCTTCGGCCGCCCGATCGCCGAGTACCAGGCGATCCAGTGGATGCTGGCCGACAGCGCGGTCGAGATCGAACAGGTGAAGTGGCTCGTGCTCCATGCCGCCTGGAAAGTGGACCAGGGCGGGGACGCTCGGCACGAGGCGTCGATCGCGAAGCTGGCGGGCGCCGGCATGATATGGCGGGTGGTCGATCGGGTCATGCAGATCCACGGTGGGATGGGCTACACGAAAGAGATGCCGATCGAGCGCGTCATGCGGGACGTTCGCGTCTACCGGATCTACGAAGGAACCGACGAGATCCAGCGCCGGTCGATCGCGCGTAACTTGCTAAAGGGACACGCGAAGCTCGGATCATGGGGCTGACAATGGTGCGCACGTGATCTTCCGCAGCACCTACCCGGACGTCGACATCCCGGATATCTCGTTGCCGGCCTTCGTGTTCAGGGGCGCCGCGGCGCTCGGGAACAAAAAGGCGCTGATCGATGGACCGACCGGGCGCACGCTCACCTACGCGGAGCTCGCCACGGCCGTCCGCCAGGCCGCCGCCAACCTGGCGCGCCGTGGCTTCCGCAAAGGCGACGTCTTTGCGATCTACAGCCCCAACGTCCTCGAGTACGCGGTGGCCTTACACGCCGTCGCCACCCTCGGCGGGATCGCCACTACGGCGAACCCACTGTCGACGCCACGCGAGCTCGCACTCCAGCTCAAAAACGCCGGGGCCAAGTACCTGGTCACGATCCCCGAACTCCTCGACCATGCGCTCGAGGCCACGCGCCAATCACGGGTAGAGGAGATTTTCGTCTTCGGTGAGGCCGCGGGGTTCACGCCCTTCGCGGCCCTGCTCGAAGGAACGGGCGCTGTTCCGGCGGTGGCGATCGATCCGCGAAAGGATCTCGTGGCGCTGCCCTACTCGAGCGGGACGACCGGGCTGCCCAAGGGCGTCATGCTCACCCATCGAAACCTGGTGGCGAACATTTTGCAAGCCTCCGCGGTCGTCCGTGCTCCCGAGGGGGAAGTCTCGATCGCGGTCCTGCCCTTCTACCACATCTATGGCTTCACCGTGCTGCTCAATATCAGCCTCTACCAGGGCGTCACCATCGTGACGATGCCGCGCTTCGACCTCGAACTCTTCCTCCGACTGTTGCAGGACTACAAGGTCACGCGCGCCAACGTCGTTCCACCGATCGTGCTGGCGCTGGCCAAGCACCCGCTGGTGGCGAAATACGACCTGCACGCGTTGCTGTCGATTAACTCGGGAGCAGCTCCTCTCGACGCCAGCGTCGAGCAGGCCTGCGGCGACCGGCTCAAATGCTTCGTGGCCCAGGGATACGGGCTCACGGAGACGAGCCCGGTGGTATCGACCACGCCGGTCGATCCAGCCAGGCGGCGCGGCGGCTCGGCCGGTCTGCTCATCCCCAACACCGAATGTAAGGTGATGGATCCCGCGAGCGGAGCCGAGCTGGGCCCAGGACAGCTCGGGGAAGTGTGGATCCGCGGACCGCAGGTGATGACCGGGTATCTCAACAACCCGGAGGCGACCGCGGCCATGCTCGATGCGGGCGGCTGGCTTGACTCCGGCGACATCGGATCGGTGGATGCCGACGGGTACCTGCGCATCGTGGATCGGCTCAAGGAGCTGATCAAATACAAGGGATACCAGGTGGCGCCCGCCGAGCTCGAGGGCCTGCTGCTCACCCACCCGGCGGTGGCCGACGCCGCGGTGATCCCCTGCCCCGATGCCGAGTCGGGCGAAGTCCCGAAGGCGCTGGTCGTGCTCAAGGGCGTAGTGACCCCGGACGAGCTGATGGCATTTGTCAACCAGCAGGTGGCCCCCTACAAGAAGATCCGCCAGCTCGAGGTCGTGAGTCAGATCCCGAAGAGCCCATCGGGGAAGATCCTGCGCCGGGTCCTGGTGGAACAGGAACGGACCCGGACCACGACGTGACCGCGGCCGGCACCGACTTTCGCCCCGGCGAGCGGTTCGCCGAGATGGATTCGTGGCAACAGCCGGCCCCAGGGGAGCCGGGCATCTGGAACGCGCTCGGCTGGCGTCGGGCGGAGCTCGAAGCCGGACGCGCCGTCCTCGAATGGGAGCCGAGCACGGATCAGGCGTTTCCGGCTGGCGACGGCTGGATCGTCCACGGCGGGATGGTGACCGCCATCCTCGATAGCGCCATGGGCAGCGCGACCTGGAGCCTGCTCGACCACGACGAGGTCTACCTCACCGCCGACCTACGGACGGAGTTCTACCGGCCGACCCGCCTCGGGCGCATCCGCGCGACCGGCTGGGTGGTGCGCAAGACCCGACGGGTAACCTTCGCCGCCTCGGAGCTCCACGACGGAGAAGGCACGCTGCTGGCTAGCTGCCGGGCAACCAATATCACCATCGATCTGCGAGCAGAGCCCCACCGGGCACGGCGCGGTCCGGCCAAGCCGGTCTCCGGCTGAGCGATGCCGGAAATGTCTTTTCCGATTGGGCCGGCGACGCAGGCCGAGATCTACGTCGGGAGCGCGGACGCGCTCCCCTTCGACCCCGATGAGTGGGAAACTCGCGCTCGAGCGGCGCTCGAGCCCGGTCCCTTCGATTACATCGCGGGCGGCGCCGGCGGAGAATCGACGATGCAGGCGAACCGTGAGGCCTTCGCGCGCTGGCGTCTGCGTCCCGCAATGCTCGCCGGCAATCAGCAACGGGATCTCCACGTCAGCGTGCTCGGCACATCATCGCCAACGCCGTTCTTTCTGGCGCCCGTCGGCGTCCTTTCGGCGGCCTATCCGGAGGGCGATCTCGCGGTCGCGCGGGCCGCGGCCGCCGCAGCGGTTCCGTGGCTGGTGAGCACCGCCGCTTCGGCTCCGATGGAGGCGATCGCCGACGCGATGGGCGACGCACCGCGCTGGTATCAGCTCTACTGGGTGAGCGACCGCCAGGTGGTGGCCAGCCTGGTGCAACGGGCGGAGGCGGCCGGCTATGCGGCGATTGTGCTGACGCTGGACACGCTGCAATTGGGCTGGCGTGTTCGCGATCTAAAAAACCGATACCTCCCCTTCATCCTCGGCGAGGGGATCGGCCAGTTCACCAGCGACCCCGTCTTCCGGTCGCGACTATCGGTCTCGCCAGAACAGGATCCGCGCGGCGCGGGAGCCGCCATGGTCGGGATGTTCTCCAATCTCGGGCTGCGCTGGGACGACCTCAAGTGGCTGCGCGAGCGGACCCGTCTGCCGCTGCTGGCCAAGGGCGTGCTGCGTGCCGACGACGCTCGCCGCGTGCTGGAGGCCGGCTTTCAAGGCGTGATCGTTTCCAACCACGGGGGCCGCCAGGTGGATGGGGCGGTCGCCGCGCTCGATGCGTTGGTGGAGGTGCGGGATGCGCTCGGCGATAACGCGGTGGTCTTGATGGATAGCGGCATCCGGCGCGGGGCCGACGTCATCAAGGCGCTCGCGCTGGGCGCGGACGCGGTGCTGTTAGGGCGGCCCTACGTCTATGGACTCGCCGTCGCTGGGCAGGCCGGCGTAGAACGCGTCATCCGAAACTTGACGGCCGAGATCGATCTGACGCTCGCCCTGATTGGCGGCGATGACATCAAAGCCCTGGACCGGTCATGGATCAGCCCACGGCCCTGAGCCCCGACCTGATCGGACGCGTGTCCGAGGTCGTCCTCTTCGAGGTGGAGCGAGGCGCCATCCGCAAATTCGCCGAGGCGGTGCAGGACCAAACGCCGGCCTGTCTTCGCGGCGATGTCGCGCCGCCCACCTTCCCGACGACCTTTCGGATCACGATCCCCGGACTCACCTACGACCTGGCTCGCGTGCTGCACGGCGCCCAGGAGTACCGATATCAACGGCCCCTCCGGGCGGGCGACCGCGTACGCTGCCGAGTCCGGGTGGCCGACGTCTATCGCCGTCAGGGCCGACTTGGCGAGATGACGTTTCTAATCCTGGTGACGGAAGGGGTGGACGAGTCGGGGACCTCGGTCTTCACCGGAACGACCACCGCGATTCTGCGATGATCGGTCCCGTGCTCGCGGCGCGATCGGACCAGGAGCTCGACCGCGGGAGCGTCCTGCCGGACCTTCGCAAGGCGCCGATTACCAAGCTGCAGCTCGTCAAGTATGCCGGCGCCTCGGGCGACTACAACCTGATCCACACGGACGACGAGACGGCGCGCACCGTCGGACTCGAGGGCGTCATCGCTCACGGCATGCTGAGCATGGCGTTCCTTGGCGAGTACCTCTGCTGGCTGGCCGGACCGGAATCGATTCGACGGCTCTCGGTGCGCTTCAACGAAATGGTGCGGCCCGGTGACACCCTGACCTGCCGCGGACACGTGAAGGAGCAGAGCACGGGCAGCGCCGGGAGGCAACTTGTGCTCGAGGTATGGGCGGAGAATCAGCGAGCCGAACGGGTCACCGGCGGCGAAGCGGAGGTTCACATCACATGAGCGGACGATTCGAGGGTCGCAGCGCGCTGGTAACCGGTGGCGGACGCGGAATTGGGGCAGCCACGGCCATGCGCTTCGCCGCCGAGGGCGCGACCGTCGTGATCTCCGACCTCGATGTCGAACCGGCGGAAGCGGTCGCGGCGGGTATCCGTAGCGCGGGCGGAACGGCGCTGGCGGTCGCCTGCGACGTGACGGAGCGCCTCGGGGTGGAGGCGCTTGTGAATCGCGCCGTGAAGGAGTACGGCGGGCTGGACATCCTCGTCACCTGCGCCGGCATCCTCCGCGACAACTTGATTCACAAAATGACGGATAGCGACTGGGACCTCGTCATCGACACCCATCTGAAGGGAACATTCCTCTGCGCGCAGGCGGCGCAGCGGGTGATGGTGCCAGCGCGCCGGGGCAAGATGGTGTTCTTGTCATCCAACTCGGCGCTGGGCAACCGTGGGCAGGCCAATTATTCGGCGGCGAAGGCGGGCATCCAGGGAATCGCGAGGACACTGGCGATCGAGTTGGGCCCATTCAACATCAATGTCAACGCGGTGGCCCCCGGGTTCATCGAGACGCGGATGACGCAGGCGGTCGCGGAACGCACCGGGATCGACTACGCGGATTTGAAAAAGGCGGCCGCCGAACGTACCCCGTTACGGCGCATCGGCCGGCCAGAGGATATTGCGGGCGTCATCAGCTTCCTCTGCAGCGACGACGCCAGCTTCGTGACCGGGCAGACGATCTACGCGACCGGCGGACCGTAACCAGGGGAGGAGCCGTCATGAGCGTCGCGGCCGGCAATCTCGTCGTCACCACCCGGCACGGCCAGCTTCGCGGCCAGGTCACCGAGGGCGTGGCGGCGTTCAAAGGAATCCCCTACGCCGCGCCGCCGTTCGGACCGAATCGATTTCAACCCCCGCAACCTCCGCAGGCGTGGGACGGCGTTCGTGACGCCCTCGCGTATGGCGCAGTCCTGCCGCAACCCCGCTACGTACCCCCTTTTGACCAGCTCCTTGGTGATCAGGGCCATGCCGGGGAGGACTGCCTCAATCTCAACGTGTGGACGCCGCACCCGAGCCGCGATCGTCTCCCAGTGATGGTGTGGATTCACGGCGGCGCATTCCACCGGGGCTCGGGCGCGCTCGCAACCTATGACGGCGGCCGGTTCGCTCGCGACGGCGTCGTCTGCGTCACGATCAATTACCGGCTTGGGGCGGACGGCTTTCTTTACCTGGGTGAGGGGATCGCGAACCGGGGGCTGCTCGACCAGATTGCCGCGCTGGAGTGGGTGCAGGAGAACATCAAGGCGTTTGGCGGGGATCCGGCGAGGGTCACGATCTTTGGCGAGTCGGCGGGTGCGTTCAGCGTCGCCACCTTGCTCTCGATGCCTCGCGCTCAAGGGCTGTTTCAGCAAGGGATCGCGCAAAGTGGGGCCGCCCAGCACACGAGCTCGGTGCCAACCGCCCAGATGATCGGGCGCAACCTGGCGGAGAAGCTCGGGGTGGCGCCGACGATGACGTCGATCGGGGCCGTTCCTCTCGAACGACTCGTGGCGGCCCAGGCCGAGTTATCCATGGAGCTCGCGCTTCGGCCGGACCCGGCGCGCTGGGGAGAGGTGGCGACCAATGGAATGATGTTCGAACCAGTCGTCGACGGGGAGGTGGTGCCGGCGCCGCCAATCGAGCGGATCGTCGCCGGCGCGGGTGCTGACGTCGATCTCATGGTTGGCACGACCACGGAGGAGTGGCGCTTCTTCCTCGTGCCCGGCGGCGCCATCGACCTCGTCACCGATGACCGCCTGGTGACGACAGCCCGGGTCATGGGCCTCGATGTCGAGCGCGCGTTGCGGGTGTACCGCACATCCCGACCGCAAGCAACACCCGGCGACCTGCTCGGTGCGCTGATCACCGACTGGTTCTTCCGTATCCCAGCGATCCGGCTTGCCGAGGCGCACGCGAGGAACGGCGGATCACCCTACGTGTACGAGTTCGCCTGGCGCTCTCCGCTCTTCAACGGTCGGTTCGGAGCGGCTCACGCGGTGGAGATCGGGTTTGTCTTCGACAATCTCGGACGCGAAGGCGCGATGACCCTGGCCGGCGACGCGCCGCCACAGGCGCTGGCGGATGCGATGCACCGCGCCTGGGTCGCGTTCGCCACCAGCGGGGCGCCCGGATGGTCGCCTTATGACGCAGACGAACGGTCGGTGATGCGCTTCGACGGGACGGGTGGGACCGTCGTGAGCGACCCGGCCGCCCAAGAGCGCGGGCTCTGGGACGGCATTCGATGAGGTGCTAAGGGATCGTCACGCCCTGCAGGATGACGGGATTGTGAAGGGTGTAGTCCAGCTCGTCTGACTGAGCCACTCCGACCGGCGTGATCACGTCCATCGCCTTCGGCACCGTGTTTGGATCGACCGTGCAGTGCGGGTCGACGCTGGCCGTCGCGCAGACGCCGAACTGGAACGGCTGCGGCGTCGGCGCGAAACCACGCGCCTGGTCAGAACTGAAGCCATCCTGGCCGGTAAGGACGACCGTGAATCCCCAACCGGAAGCCGGGGTCCCACCAAGGCTCGAAGTCGGCACGCTGAAGGTGATGAAACGCGAGATGGCGTTGGCGCTGATCGACACAGTGCCCATCGTGGTTACGTTGGTGGCGTCGACGTAGCGCTGGCCGAACCCCTGGACTTCGATCAGCCGGCTCCAGGCCGAGCCGGCCGCGATCGCATAGTTGCGTTTCGAGAACGATGCCGCCGTCGACGTGTTCGCCGCAGCCGGATCGTGGACGTAGACGTCGACCAGCTGTGCGCCGAGCGGGCTGCCGAAGGTGGGCGAGAGATCGCGCACCTTCAGCTTGAACGTCGTGGTCGCGCCATCCGGGCTTTCGATGACGCGGAACTCCTGGATGTCAAACGCACCGGCGTGGAAGTTGTCGGACGTCGGATAGGCGTAGTTGCCGGGGCCGTTGTCATCAAAGCTCGGGTCGGTGACATCTATAAGGAGGTTGCCGGGCGTGAAGTCATAGACCACGCTGACCTGCGCATGCGCCGTGGCGCCCGCCGCGCTGGTCGCGACCACGTTCAGCACCGTTGTCCCGCCGCTGACCTGCATCTGCACACTGAAACTGCCGTCAAGCTGGGCCGTCGTGCTGGCGGTCGTGGTCTGACTGTTCACGTCGGTGTTGGTGGCCGCGACGTCGATCGTGTTCCCGGCGACCGAGGTGCCGGTGACCGTTACGGTCGCGGTGGGGGTCGTGCCCGCGACCGCCGAATTGTTCGCGGGGGCGGTCACGGTCAGCGAGGTCTGGCCCTGCTGGTGCGCGACGTATCGGTTGGCGGCGTCGGCGGGCTGCTCGAGGATCCTGCCGGACACGAGGTCGCGCATCAAGCGGATGAACTGCGCGGCCGACCAGGTGAGAGGCGATGCCGAGCCGGCGGCGCCGCCGTTGCGGAATCCGATCGATGCGGTCGTCGGGTCCGAGCCGAAGGGCGACGCGGCCAGGTCGGGACCTTCCCAGACTTGCTCCGGGATCAGGCCGACGCCAGATGCGCCACCCTGCATCGCCTGCAGGCGCATGAGGGCTGATGCAGCGGAACCGGTCGCGATCTCATACTCTCCACGCTCGCCGCCAAGCACGGGCCAGAGGTGCCCCGTCCCCTGACCGCTCGGCGCCCACGGCCGTCCATCGCTGGCGCGATCGCCGTAGCCGTCACCGTTGTAGCGGTGGAAGCCGGCGCCGGCCGACGTGTCGGCTTTGATGGTGGCGTCGACCACCGGGAGCGATTCCGCGATCGTCGGATCCGAGGCGGGCGTCAGGCCAAGGCGCACCATCTCGAGGAATCCCTGGTCGATCACGGAGCGTTGATCCAGGTTCGGGCCGCCATTCCCAAGGTTGTAGACGAAAGCAGAATTTGGATCGCCGTTCTTCGACAGCCGGATGTAATACGGATGGGCCGCGAGCGGCCCATTTGAGGTGACCGCCCAGCCCGGCAAGCTCCGTTGCCAATCGTCGGCCGCGCCGCGGGCGATGCGCGCGGTCTGGCTATCGCCGTTGGCGTCCGCGAGGCCCGCGCCGGCGATAAGGCCCGCGACTTCCGCCGCGATCGTGGAGGGTGAGTTTCCGCTTTGTTCCTCCCAGCGCTCCACACCGAAGGCTGGACCGTGCGCGATCACGAAGTCGATCGCGGGACGGATGTGGTTCTGGTAGAGCGTGGCATCCGTCATGCCGAGCTGGCTGGCCATGATCAGCGGGTAGGCGGCTTCATCGAGCTGGCTCCCGAACGAATCGGGCGCGACCTGACCATTGAGCAGGCTGTTACGCGGCATCGACCCGTCGGCAAGCTGTTGCCGATTCAACAGGAAGCTCAGGGCGTCGCGCGCCGTCTGCAGGTCGCCATCCACCATCAGGCTGGTCCAGGCTTCGTAGAGGTCGCGGGCGAAGACTTCGCGATAGGAGCCGAAGAAAAGATTGTTGGGATCGCCGGCGGAGATCGCCTGGCCCCAGGGAGACGCGAGGCTGGCGACGATCGCGCCAGGGAAGGTCTTGTCCTCGCTGGCTTTGACCACGTTGGCGCTCATGTAGTACTCGTCGACGAGCTGTCGCCATTGCGGCCGCGTCGTCGCGGCGAAGCTCCCGGGAGGTGCCGTCAACGTCGCGTCGTAGGTGTGCCAATCGGCGCTGAAGGCCTTGCGGACCTGGCCGAACGGTGAGCCGAGTGTGCCCTCAGCGGCCATAACGGCATCGCTTTGCGTGGTGCCAAAGCCGAGCCCGAGCGTGAAATCGCCACCGCCCGACAGATCGACCTGGGTTGTCTGCGCCAGGTTGCCGTTGCTGGCCGAATCGTAGGTCACCCCGAGGGCGTGGGTGACATCGAGCTGCACCTGGCCGTCACTGCCGGCGCCGGCGAAGCCGTTGCTGACCTGCGTGAACGGGGTCGATGCATCCAGCGCGCTGTAGACCGGAACGGCGTAGGTGCGGTTGAACGCCTGGCTCGTGGTGCGCGTATCGAACGCGACCGGCACGTTGTGCCCCGTCGACGTGTCGATGACGCCCGAATCACCGCCGCCGTTGCCCGATCCTCCACCCCCGTTGCCGTTGATGCTCGGGTCGTAGCGAACGTAGAGGTGATAGTTGAGAAGGGTCCCGCTGAGCGGAACAAAGCTGCTATGGATCAGCACCGTGTTGCGCGAGGAATCGGTCAGATAGTCGGTCGTGATCTGGTAGCGGCCGCTCTTCGCGGTGCTGGTGACTCGACACCCAAGCGATCGCGAATCGGGCGCGGTCACGGTGTAGGTCATGTCGCGAGCCTGGAGGTCGGTGAAGGTCTGGCCATCCGTGACGATGAACTGCAAGGTCTCGACGTTGGTGTTATCGGCCGTCGGGTAATAGACGTCGCTCAGGACGCCATTCGCGACCGTGAACCAGACTTTCGAACTCGTGTTGCGAGCCGTGCCCAGGCAGTCTTTGCGGGCCAGGTCGAAATGTGACAGGGTCCCAGGGCCGTCTGTTGCAGCGTGGGACGCCCATCCACCGATCGGTGAGAGCCCGGCCGGCAGCAATGCGACCGCCAGCACAGCCGCCATCCCCGCGCTGCGAAGTCGACGTCCGCCCCAAGACATCACGTGCCCCTGATCCTCCCAAGGCTGCCGGAACCCGCATACACTAACAGGCCGAGTGGGGGTCATAAAGGCGCTGAACTGGCGAAGCGCGCGAATGACGAAGGAAACGGCAAACCCGGATAACCAAGAACGCCCAGTTTCGTTATAGCCATGATGAATCCCGTCCGGCCGGCCCAGCTTCTGGCCGTCCTCCTGGTCGCCGCTTGCTCGCCGCAGGCCGTTAGCCCTTCACCTACGGCAAGGAATCCCTCCCCACCACCGTCGGTCGCGGCCACGCCGAGCCCGACTCCAGGCGCGATGCCGAGCGGGGTGACACCCCCGACGTTGTCGGCGATCCAGAGCCTGACCCCACAGATCGGATACATCGCGGCTTGGACCGGAACCGGCCTGGGCCTTGCGAAAACCAGCGACGGCGGAACGACGTGGCAGCGGCTTCCGATTCCGGTTACCGAACTCATGGCCTTGCGCTTCATCGATGAGCGCGTCGGATGGGCCGCTGGTTTTGCAAATCGCGGCCAACAGATCGGTTGCATGCAGGCCGCTCCCGCCAACGTTCAGCCATGCAAGGGCCTCGTATTGCGAACGGAAGACGGCGGAAATACCTGGCAGACCGTGCTCGCCATCCCGACGAATGGCATTGCGGGGGAGCCTATCCAGCAAATCCAGGCGGTCGACGGGCAGCGCGCATGGGCACTAACCCTTGATCAATCGCCGTGCCAATACCCGTGCCTCTCGTATCTACAGCGCACGACCGATGGCGGTCGAACCTGGACCACGCTGCTCCATGGCCAGATCGCCGCGATTCGTTTCGCGAGTGCGAGCCGCGGTTGGGCGGCGCTTGACAACACGCCAAGTCCCGGAGTAACCGAGGTCCTCGAGACAAGCGACGGCGGATCGACTTGGGTAACTGGGCTGGGCACTACGACCGGCGATGCATACGGCCTGGATGCCGCCACCATCTACACTGCCTGGCTACTGACGCGCAACGGTGGCTACTGCACCTCGAGCAATTGCTCGAATTACACCCTCTTCCGCACCGAGAACGGTGGGCTGAACTGGTCCAGCTTCGGCAATCCAAAGGATTCCACCACAGGCTGCTCGCCGGGAGGCCATCTCGCCGGCCCGCTCTTCGCCAGCACGGGGCGCGGCTGGCTCGGGTTGGACACCGGTGCGGGCGGCGTGAACGTCGGCCCCACCGGAATCCTCAAGTCGGAAGACGGCGGAAATACCTGGCAGACCGTGCTCGCCATCCCGACTAATGGCATCGCGGGGGAGCTATCCAGCAAATCCAGGCGGTCGACGGGCAGCGCGCATGGGCACTAACCCTTGATCAATCGCCGTGCCAATACCCGTGCCTCTCGT
>Ga0137390_10001295_pt1 | contig 18644 bp, 16 predicted proteins | sample 15con2h24AmetaG_FD_104937 | JGI IMG/M metagenome (GOLD analysis project Ga0137390, IMG submission 104937) | Vadose zone soil microbial communities from Angelo Coast Range Reserve, California, USA - 15con2h2.4A metaG | ecosystem: Environmental > Terrestrial > Soil > Vadose zone > Saprolite... | reverse complement strand
CACTGCGCCTGGGTCTCGGCCGCCATCTGGGTCGCGTCGGCGGTGGCCAGGTACCCCAGCCCGGCGCGCACGGTCTCCGCCGCTTGTTTCGCGCTGGAAAACGCCGGAATGCTGTTCACCTTGCCTGTCACCTCCCCTCGCTGCTGCTCGCGGTCCGGCGGACGGGCTCCTCTCCCCCGGCCACACTGGCCGGGCTCGCATGTTCACTAACTAGTTCGATTCTAGCAGCCAGCTAGGACATTTTCAGGAGACTCGCCATCGAATCGAACTGGAATTCACGCCCAGTAGATATTTCATGAAATATCACTATTTGCTGACACCCGTCGGCGAATCGAAGACCCTGAGGGAGGCGCTTCCCGGAAACGAGTTAACGAACGACTAGGCAGAATGGGTGGCCGACCGGGTCGCGGTAGACCCGCCAGGGCACGGGTTCACCGGCCGGACCTGGCCGGGGCGAGACATGCTCACTGATCAGCATGGCGCCAGCGGACAGCACCCGGTCATGGGCCACGGCCAGGTCCTCGACCAGGATATCGAAATGAACCCGCGTCACGTCCTCGACCGGGGGCACGGTGGTCGCCTGGAAGGAGAGCCGCTGACCGTGCGGTGGCGGCTCAAGCGTGACCCATCCGGGGTACCACTCCACCGGGGTGCCGCCGAGCAGGCCGGCCCAGAATCGCCCGAGCGCCCATGGGTCCGGGCAGTCAAGCACCACTTCCCTGATCCAGCCGATGGCCGCTTCGCCGCTCATCAGATCATGATGACCGGGCTACGCCGCCGGCTCGTAGCTGAGGTGCACGACGCCGGTGCCGAACGACTCGGAGCCGGTGAGGGTGAGCGGTACCTGGCCGTCCGGCTCGCTGAACAGGCGTTTTCCGCTGCCGATCACGACCGGGAAGACGAGCAGGTCAAGCTGGTCCAGCAAGCCCTGCCGGAGCAGCCAGCTGACCAGGGTGGAGCTTCCGCTCATGCCGATGTTCTTGCCGGGCTGCTGCTTGAGCCTGCTGATCTGTTCGGCGACGTCACCGCTGATTAGCGTGGAGTTCTGCCAGTCAGCCGAGGTGAGCGTGCTGGATACGACGAACTTCGGCGTGTTGTTCATTTGGTCGGCCATGCCGCCGGACTGGCCACCGAAGGCGGCGGCAAACCCTTCGTAGGTCGTCCGGCCGAGCAGCATGGCGTCATTGGCCGCCATCAAGGCTCCGACCGCCTGCCCGACCTGATCGTTGAAGTAAGGTCCTGTCCACTTCTCCGGTGACTCCACCACACCGTCTAGCGAGACGAACAGGCCCGCGGCGATCTTTCGCATGATCTTTTCCTTTCTAGTCGTTAGCGAGGAAGAACTCGGTCAGCACGGGGGCGATGGCCTGCGGCTTGACCATGTGGGTCTGGCCGGGCAGCGTCCGGTACCGCGCGTCCGGCAGGGCATCGGCGAGAGCGCGCGTCCCGTTGGTCATCCAGGCCGGGCTCTTGCCGCCGGCTGCCACCAGCGTCGGGGCCTTGACCGCGGCCCACTCCCCTGGTTTGAACGGCGTCCCCCGCTGATGGTCCCGCACGATCGCGATGTCGTAAGGAAGCGTGTGGGCGACCGCCCTGAGCTTCGACCAGACGGGGGTGAGCGGCATAATCGCGGTGAAAATCGCAGGCGTGCCCACGAACCGCATGAACATCGTGACCGCGTCGCCCCGGCGCCCGTCGGCCACCAGCCGGCTGAGCCGGGCCAGGTAGTCGTCCGGAATCGGGGACCGGGTGTCATCCACGATGAACGGCGGCTCGTACACCGCCAGCTTCCCGATCGCGGGGATTTGCTTGGCCGCGTCAAGGGCGAGCGCGGCGCCGGACGACGTGCCGTGCACGAACACCGTTCCGCCGGCCAGGGCGGCCAGCGCCTCGAGGTCCTCGACCTCGCGGTCCGCCGCATAGGGCGGCGTGTCATCGCTGGCGCCGCGGCCGCGGCGGTCGTAGGTGTAGACGGTGAAGTCCAACGTGAGCTGCGCGGCGAGTTTGGGCATAGGCCCGAATGACCGGCTGCACAGAGCGCCGTCGACCAGGATCAGCGGCGGCCCCTGGCCTGCCTTTCTGAACGCGATGGTCGTTCCGTCGGCTGATCGAACGGTGTTCATGAAATCCTCCGTTGTCGGGTAGTTGGGTACGCGGACCATCACGCGAGCGTCCGGCGGAGCCAGGATTCCCAGGCGAGCTGGGCTCGGGCCGGATCGGCGTCGTCGGCGAACAGGTGGTGAGCCGCAATCGCGGGCTTGCCGAAACCGCGCAGGAACCGGTAGACCGCGTCCTGCGTGCGCACGCCGATCGTGTGGGCGTTGGCGAAGTAGACGATGCCATCCACGGACCCGATTCCGTCGGCGGTGAACCGGACCCGGTCGCCGGGCCTGGCGGTCTCGGGCAGGCCCAGCCCGCGGCAGAGCAACGCCCGGTCACGGGTCCAGGTCGTCCCCGGCGGCCCGAACGCGGTGACCGGGGCCGCGAACCGGCCAGTGAAGGGGGCAAGGGGAGGTGGGCGGGGGGTCAGGTACTCGATGAGGGTCCGGAAATACATCTCGCCGCCCAGCGTCATCGCCTCGAACTCATCCGCCCAGTCGTCGCCGGGCAGGAAACCGCTCGTGACGGTGCGCAGCATGGTGCTGCTCCCCGAACGTCCCTCGATCAGGAACTCATAGGCGATGAACCGCCCGTCCGGGGCCTCGCCGCTGCGGTAGGCGAACCGGCGCGGCGGATCCCAGGCGGTCACGTGAAGTTCCGGCGCGTACTCGCCGAAGACGGTGCGGACGGTGCCCCCTAGCCCAGGTTGCACGTCGCTGCAACCCATGAACCAGGAGTCGATCCCCGGCCCGGAGGCGATGGCGGCCCAGACCTCGTCCGGGGTCGCGGGCACCTCGGCCTCCTTGCGCTGCTCGAATGGGTGGCCCATCAGGTCTCCTCGGTCTCTTCGGCCGCTACGGCCGTGACGCTCGGATGGACGGCGATGACGAGGTGGTGCTCGCGCCCGCCTTCGGCCTGCTCGTCGTGGTACTTCGCCACCAGCGAGGTCACGGCCTGCACGAGCTCGCTGGTGAAGGCGGCTCGATCGGCAGCGGAGGCGAAACGCACCGAGCCGTCCATGGCGAACGTTGCGAGCTTCTTCTGCGCCCGGGCGGCGCCGGTGATCAGGTCACCGACATCGCGGACTAGCTGCGCGGCCAGCGCCAGCAGCCAGCGAGCCGAGAGGCGGTCAGGTGCCCGGGCCGGGTCGGGGGCCACGGCCGCCAGGGCCGACGGCGAGATCACGTAGGAGGCCGCCGCCGCCCGGAGTAGCCGTTCGGTCACGTTGCCCTTGCGGCGTTCCTCCACCAGCTCTACCAGCCCATGTCGCTCCAGCATCCGCAGGTGATAGTTGACCTTCTGCCGAGGCAAGCCGATGGCGGCGGCCAGCATGGCCGCCGATCTCGGTTCGGTCAGCTGAGCCAGCATCCGCGCCCGCGCCGGTTCCAGCGCGGCCTCCGCCGCGGCCGGATCGGCGATCACTGCCACATCGATCATTAGGCAAGTCTCTCATCCGACAAAAATTTTTGTCAAGAATAATTTTTTTGTCGGCTGCGGGTGTGGTGTCGGCCGGGGCAGTCGGACGGACAAGGGATCGGCTGGGCGCGGCGTGGGGCCGGGGAGCGGTCGGGCATGGGGGATCGGGCGGGCGCTGCAGGAGCAGGTCGAAGCCGCTGACGACGACGCCGGATGTGGCAGCGGCTCGCGCGAGAGGGGTGGGCCAGGGGTTGTACACCACATCGAGCACGGCGGCGGGGGCCAGGGCGGTTAACCCGGATCCGTTCGGCATAAAATCCGCGGCGCCGGCCGGAACCGTGGAAACCAGCAGTTCGCCGTCGCGGACCCCGGTGTCGAAGGGGCGCAGTTCCACCGCCATGCCCAGCCGGCCCGCGGCAGCCAGCAGGTCGCCGGCCCTGGCCTGATCGCGGACCAGCACCACCGCCGACGTCAGGCCGGTCTCGCGGAGGGCGGCGAGGGCGGCGCAGGCGGTCGCGCCCGCGCCGAGGATGGTAGCGCGGGGCGGCGCGGTCACCCCGGCCTCGGCCAGGGCCGCCACCATGCCGGGGGACATCGGTGTTGTACCCGTGCCGTTCACCATTCTCGAAGACCACCGTGTTGGCCCCGCCGACCTCGACGGCGAGCGGTTCGGTGCGGTCGAGCAACGGCAGCACCGCCCGCTTCAGCGGCATGGTCAGCGACAATCCCGCCCACTGGCGGTCGCAGGAGGCCAGCAGGCCCGGCAGCCCGGCCTCGTCGCATTCGATCGCGGTGTAGGTCCAGTCGTGGAGGCCGAGCGCGGCGTATGCGGCCCTGTGCAGCACCGGCGACAGCGAATGCGCGATCGGCGATCCGAGGACCGCGGCTGTATACCCCCGGGGGGGCGACCCCCCGGGATCCCCCCGATCCTGGGGGGGTTTCACCCCCCCAGACCCCCCTGACCCTGACCCTGGCCCAGGTTCCGCTGGAGTTCCTGGCGGAACTGCTCGAACTGGGCCTGGCTCGAGGTGAACTTGGTCTCGCCGGTCTTCGGGTTCACGGTCACGAAGTAAATCCAGTTCCCGGCGGCCGGGTGCAGCACGGCCTGGATGGCCGCGTTCCCCGGGCTGTCGATCGGACCGGGCGTGAGGCCCTTGTGCCGGTAGGTGTTGTACGGCGACGGGCTGTTGAGCTGCTGGTCACTGGCCAGGATGCCGTAGGTGTTCAGGCCGTAGAGCACCGTGCTGTCGAGCTGCAGCGGGATGCCCTGCGCCAGCCGGTTGTAGATCACCCGGGCGATCTTCGGGTAGTCGGACAGCCGACCGCCCTCGGCCTGCACCAGGCTGGCCATGATGATCACCTGGCTCTGGGTCAGGTGCACCTGCCTGGCCGCCGCGGGCAGGTTCACCCCCGCGGCCTCCTGGTTGAACCGCTGCACCATGCCGCTCAGGACGCCGAGAGCGGTTTCGTGCGGCAGGACCTCGTAGGTCGCGGGGAACAGGTACCCCTCGGGGTTGCCGTTCGCGTAGCCGGGCAGGCCGAGCGACGCCGGGTGCTTGAGCACCTTGGCGTAGGCGCTGACCGGGATGCCGGACTTGGCGCCGAGCCAGGCCAGGACCTGGCTCAGCCGCCAGCCCTCCGGGATCGTCACCGGGACCTGCACCAGGTTTTTCGGGTTGATCAGCAGCGCGTAGGCCAGCGACGCCTTCATCTGCTTGCGCATCCCGTAGAAGCCGGGTAGCAGGCCGGCCGGATTCGAGCTGTGCTCGGCCGCCAGGACGAACGCGCGGGCGCTGGCCACCACGCCGCGCTGGGTCAGCTTGGGCCCGAGGCTGGTCGGGGTGTCGCCGGAGGTGACCTGGACGACCACCGAGCCGGTGCCGTTCCCCGAGTAGTCGGCCGGGTGGTACTTGCCCATGTAGAAGCTGTAGGCGTAGGAGGCGCCTACGGCCAGCGGGATGACGATGACCAGCAGCGCGGCCAGCGGCGCGATCCAGCGGAGCCTGCGCCTCGGACGACGGCCACCCGTCCCGCGTCCGCCACCGCGACTGTCCGGGCGTCGGCCGCCGTGCGCTCGGCGGCCGCCGCGGTCGGCCCGGGCGTAGTCGTCTTCGCTATCGGGGTCGTCGCCGAAGCCGGGAACGAACCTGCCGCCGCCCTCATACCCGTCCTCTGGGTCCGGCTCGCCGTACCGGTCCCGCGGGTAGGGCTCCGGCTGGTAGAACTCGCCGGGGCTGGCCTGCGCGGGCTGGCCGGGGTGCCAGCCGGTGGCCCCCCTGGCTCCCCCGGCTTCGGGGCGGCCAAGCCGCTGGCTCCGGCGCCAGGGCGACTCCTCCGGGCGACCCTGATCCGGCGGCCTGGGAGGCCGCGGATCGTCGTACCTGGGCTCGTGGTGCACCGGCTCGTATCCGGGCGGCAGCGGCCTAACGCGGTCACCCGGCCGCCAGTCGTCTCCGCCGGGAAGCCGGTGAGACCCCTGGGGCCGTTGGGGTCTTTGCGGCCATCCGCCGCCGTTCTCGCTCACGCGCCGGCCCCCGGGACGAGCTGGCCGGGCGGGCGGCCGGTGGCGCGTTCGGCGTCCAGGGCGGCTTGCAGCAGGACGGCCGCGGCCGCGGCGTCGACGACCTGGCGGCGGGCGCGGGAATCCTTCCCGCCGCGGCGTAGCGCGTCGTGCGCCTCGGTGGTGGTGAACCGCTCGTCGACGAGCCGCACCGGGATGGGCGCGAGCCGGGCGGCTAGGTCCGCGGCGAACTCCCGGGCGCCGGTCGCGGCGGCACCGTCATGGCCGGACAGCGACGTGGGCAGCCCGACGATGACCTCGATCGCGCCCTCGCCGACGGCGAGCCTGGCGAGCTCGGCCCGGGCCAGTTCGGCCTTCGCGCCGGGACCCGACGGCAGCACGGTCAGCGGGGTGGCGAGCACGCCGCCCGGGTCGCTGCGGGCGACCCCGATGCGGACCGAGCCCACGTCCACCGCCAGCCGCACCCCCCGCCGGAACGGAAGCTGCCGCAACGGACCCTGCCTCAACGGACCCTGCCTCAACGGACGCTGTCTCAACGGAAGCTGCCTCACCGGCGCGGATTCTGGCCAGACGAAGACCCCGGAAGGTCGCAGGAGCATGCCAATACGTTACCCACCGGACCTGAATGTGTCCCGCAAAGCCCGACGAACAGCCTCAAATGCCTCATCTATTACGCCGGGGTGGACCCTTTCACTTTCCGAGATCGGCGCTCCGCCGCCCTGGGCGACGTCCGGCTTCCCGCCGCCGTTGCCGCCGAGGGCCCGCGCGGCCGTCCCCACCAGAGACCCGGCCGACAGGCCGAAACCGCGGCCCGCCTCGTTGACCGCGATGACCACGACCGGCTTGTCCGCGGGCACGCCGATGACCACGACCACCGCGGGCCGGCCCCGCGGCACCCGGCCGCGCACTTCGAGCGCGAGCTTGCGGATGTCGTCGGGCTCGGTCCCGTCCGGTACCCGGTGCGCGACCAGGGCCAGCCCGCTGATGTCCTCCGCGCCGGCCGCGATCTGGCCGGCCGACTCGAGCAGCCGGGCCGCCCGCAGCCGCTGCAGCTCGCGCTCGGCCTCCCTGAGCCGGGACACCACGGCCGAGATCCGTTCGGGCAGCTGCTCGCGCGGCGTCTTGAACTGCTCGCTGAGCTGGCTGACCAGCGTGCTCTCCCGGGCCAGGAAACGGAACGCGTCGATGCCGACGAGCGCCTCGACCCGGCGCACGCCAGAGCCGATGGACGCCTCGCCGAGCACCTTGATCAGGCCGAGCTGGCCGGACCTGGCCACGTGCGTGCCGCCGCACAGCTCGCGGGAGTACTCGCCGACCTCGACCACCCGGACCCGGTCGCCGTACTTCTCCCCGAACAGCGCCAGCGCGCCCATCTCGCGGGCCTCCTCCTGGGAGGTGTAGAACGCGCGCACGTCCAGGTCGTTGACCAGGACCTCGTTGACCTCGTCCTCGGTGTCCCGCAGCACCGACAGCGGCACTGCGCCCGGGGCGGTGAAGTCGAACCTGAGCCGGCCCGGCGCGTTCTCCGAGCCCGCCTGCGCCGCCGACTCCCCCAGCGCGCCGCGCAGCGCGCGGTGCACCAGATGGGTCGCGGTGTGCGACCGGGACAGCGCGCGGCGGCGCTCGACGTCGATCTCGGCGAACGCGGGCGCGTTCACCGTGACCTCACCGGAAGTGACCGTGCCGCGGTGCACGATGAGCCCGGGCAGCGGGGTCTGCACGTCGCGGACCGCGATCTCGCCGCCGGTCACGGTGATGGTGCCCTCGTCGGCGAGCTGACCGCCGCCCTCGGCGTAGAACGGGGTGCGGTCAAGGACCACGTCCACCTCGGTGCCCGCGCCTGCCGCCGGCACCGGCACGCCGTTGACCAGCAGGCCGAGGATCGTCGCCTCGCCGGAGATCTGGTCGTAGCCGGTGAAGGTGACCGTACCCGACCGCTCGAGCATTTCCGCGAACGCCGAAATGTCGGCGTTGCCGGTCTTCTTCTCGGCCGCGTCCCGCTTCGCGCGTTCCCGCTGTTCGGCCATGAGCCGGCGAAAACCCTCCTCGTCGACGGTCAGGCCCTGCTCCGCCGCCATCTCCAGGGTCAGGTCGATCGGGAAGCCGTAGGTGTCGTGCAGCTGGAAGGCCTGCGCGCCGGACAGCGCGGTGGAGCCCCGGCGCCGGTTTTCCTCCACCGAGGCGTCGAAGATCGCGGTGCCGGTGCGCAGCGTGCTAGCGAACGCCGCTTCCTCGGCGTCGAGGACCGTGCGGATGTTCGCCGCGTCGCGGGTCAGCTCCGGGTACAGCCCCGACATTGCCTCGATCGTGACCTTGGTGAGCTCGGGCATGAAGCGCTCGCCGGCGGCGGAGGACGCACCGCCGCCGCGCTGGCTCCCGGCCAGCAGGCGCAGGTTCCTGATGCTGCGCCGCACGATGCGCCGCAGCACGTAGCCGCGGCCCTCGTTGCCGGGCAGCACCCCGTCCTCGATCAGCATGACCGCGCTGCGCACGTGGTCGGCGACGACCCGCAGGGCCACGTCGTTCGCGGCGTCCCGGCCGTAGTTCTGCTCGGTGAGTTCGGCCGCCCGGTCGAGGATCTTCCACGTGGTGTCGATCTCGTAGAGGTTGTCGACGCCCTGCAGGATGGACGCCATCCGCTCCAGCCCCATCCCGGTGTCGACGTTCTTCGACGGCAGCAGGCCCTCGATGTCGAAGTCGTCCTTGGCCCGGACCTTGCTCAGCTGGTCCTGCATGAAGACCAGGTTCCAGACCTCGAGGAACCGGTCCTCATCCGCCGCGGGGCCGCCGTCGCGGCCGTATTCCGGGCCGCGGTCATAGTAGATCTCCGAGCACGGGCCGCCGGGGCCCGGCACGCCCATGTGCCAGTAGTTGTCGGCCAGGCCGCGGTGCTGGATCCGGTTTTCCGGCAGGCCGATCTGGTCCCGCCAGATCGCGTACGCCTCGTCGTCACCGTGCAGCACCGTGGCCCACAGCTTGCTCTCCGGGAACCCGAAGCCGCCGTCCGCCTCGGACTTGGTCAGCAGCTCCCAGGCGTACCTGATCGCTCCTTCTTTGAAGTAATCGCCGAACGACCAGTTGCCCAACATCTGGAAGAACGTGGCGTGCCTGGTGGTCTTGCCCACCTCGTCGATGTCCAGCGTCCGCACGCACTTCTGCACGTCGGCCACCCGCCGGTACGGCGGTGTCCGCTGGCCGAGCAGGTATGGCTTGAACGGCTGCATGCCCGCGATGACGAACAGCACCGTGGGGTCGTCGGCAACCAAGGGGGCCGAAGGCACGATGGCGTGCCCCTGCTGCTCGAAGTACGCAAGGAAGCGGCGGGCGATCTCTGCCGACTCCATCAGTGGCCATCCTTGGGTTGAGCGTCGTGGTCAGTTGCGTCTGTTGAGAGGGTGTGGTCTGTTGAGAGGGTAGGGCCTGCGGGCCCGGAATGCCGAGCCATATACAGCTCCATGCCCTCCCGTACGTCGCGGGTGAAGCGGAGGGTTTCCCGGGCCAGCGCTCTCGGGCGCCGCCGGGTCAGCCTGCCCGGGGCGCCGGGTCCCGCGCCGGGTCCCGCGAGGTTAAGAGTGCCGGACAGGCGCCGGCCAACGGCGGAGACACGCCGGTAGCCGTAGATGCCGGTCACCGCCCCGGCCGTGAGCCAGAAACCCCTGCGGATCATCTCGGGGCCTCCCGGTCCGGTCCGCTGCGAGCCAGCTCACCGCGTTCCACCACGTGGCCGGGCAGCGTGCGGGCCTTGGGGCCCCCTCGGCGCTTGCCGACGGCGTGGCGCACCCCGTAGGCGAGCGCGCCCACCCGGCCCACCGGACCGCCCGCGAGCGCGCGGCCGAGCCCGGCCAGCGCCGTGACCTGCCCGGCGAGTTCGGTCATCCCGGCGCCGAGTTCGTCCATGCTGGCCGTGACGGACTGGGTCCGGTCAAGCTGCTGGCCGGCCCGGTCCACCGCGGCCTGGGCACCATCCACGGCCGCCTGCGCGCGCTGCAGCAGCACGTCGCCGCGCTCGCGCACGTCGGCGACCAGCTTGCTGCTCTCCGATAGCAGCCGGCCCAGCCGGAACAGGACGAACACGCCGACGCAGACCAGCAGCGCCCAGAACACGGCGGCGATCAGCGCGGCGAGTTCCGCCCCATTCATGACAGCACCATCATGCCAGAACCGTTCGTGTCATGCCTGCTCCTTAAGGATGGCCCTGATGCGCTCGGCGCGTTCGGCAACGCGAGCCTCCATGCCGTGCCGTGACGGCTCGTAATACCTGCGGCCCGCTACCGAGTCGGGTGCGTAACGCTGCGGGACGATGCCGTCGTCGAAGTCGTGCGGGTACAGGTAGCCCTCGCCGTGGCCGACCTTGCCCGCCCCAGGATAGTGCGCGTCGCGCAGGTGCGCGGGCACCGCGCCCACCAGTCCCGCGCGCACGTCCGCGTCGGCCGCGCCGATGGCCTTGATGACCGCGTTCGACTTGGGCGCCAGCGAGATGTGGATCACCGCCTGGGCCAGGTTGATCCGCGCCTCGGGCAGCCCGACGAACTCCACCGCCTGAGCCGCGGCGACGGCGGTCTGCAGCGCGGTGGGGTCGGCCATCCCGACATCCTCGCTGGCGTGCACGATCAGCCGCCTGGCGATGAACCGCGGGTCCTCCCCCGCCGCGATCATCCGGGCCAGGTAGTGCAGCGCCGCGTCCACGTCGCTGCCCCGCATCGACTTGATGAACGCGCTGATCACGTCGTAATGCTGGTCGCCGTCGCGGTCGTAGCGGACCGCGGCCCGGTCCACCGCGCGCTCCAGCGCCTGCACGTCGATCTGGCCGCCCGCGGGCAGGCCGAGCGCGGCGGCCTCGAGGTAAGTAAGCGCGCGCCGCGCGTCGCCGCCCGCCAGCCGGACCAGGTGGTCGGCGGCCTCGTCGTCCAGCGTGACCGCGCCGCCGAGGCCGCGCGGGTCGGCCAGCGCGCGGCTGATGACTTCGCGCACGTCGTCGTCGGACAGCGGCTGCAAGGTGAGCAGCAGCGACCGGGAGAGCAGCGGGGACACCACCGAGAAGAACGGGTTCTCCGTGGTCGCGCCGATGAACGATACCCAGCGGTTCTCGACCGCGGGCAGCAGCGCATCCTGCTGGGTCTTGGAGAACCGGTGCACCTCGTCGACGAACAGCACGGTCTGCGCGCCGTTCATGCCGAGCGTCCGCCGGGCGGCGTCGACCGCGGCCCGCACGTCCTTGACCCCGGCACTGACCGCGGAAAGCTCCACGAAGCGTCGCTTGGTCACCTGGCTGACCACGTAGGCCAGCGTGGTCTTTCCGGTGCCCGGCGGACCCCAGAGCAGCAGCGACATCGGCGCGTCGTTGTCGATCAGCTTGCGGAACGGCGTGCCCGCACCGGTCAGGTGCCGCTGGCCGATCACCTCGTCCAGCGTGCGCGGCCGCATCCGGACCGCGAGCGGGGCCGCCGCCTCGGCCGCCGCCTCTTCCGCCTCGTCGAACAGGCTGCCGGGCTGGCCGTCCGGAACTGTGGCCATTCCCAGACACTACCCCGCGGGCGGCGGGGCGGGGACGACGTCGATGCCGGCCTCGCGGCGCTGGGCGGGCGTGATCGGGGTGGGGGCGCCGGTGAGGGGGTCGAGGCCGGAGGCCGCCTTGGGGAACGCGATTACGTCGCGGATGCTGGCCGCCCCGGCGAGCAGCATCACCACCCGGTCCCAGCCGAACGCGATGCCGCCGTGCGGCGGCGGCCCGTACTTGAACGCGTCGAGCAGGAAGCCGAACTGCGAGCGGGCCTCCTCGGGGGACAGCCCGATGATGTTGAACACGGCCTGCTGCACCGAGGACTTGTGGATACGGATCGACCCGCCGCCGATCTCGTACCCGTTGCACACGATGTCGTACGCGTCGGCCAGCGCGCCGCCGGGTTCGGCGGTGAACTTGTCCGCCCATTCGGGCAGTGGCGCGGTGAACGGGTGGTGCACCGACGTCCAGCCGCCCGCGCCATCCTCCTCGAACATCGGCGCGTCCACGACCCACAGGAACGACCAGGCCGACTCGTCGATCAGGCCGCACCGGTGCCCGATCTCCAGCCGGGCCGCGCCGAGCAGTTCCCTGGCTGCCGTGGCCGGCCCGGCCGCGAAGAACACGCAGTCGCCCGGCGCGGCGCCGACCGCGGCGGCCAGACCGGACCTTTCCGCGTCCGACAGGTTCTTCGCCACCGGGCCGGTGATCTCGCCGTCCGGGCCGATCAGCGCGTAGGCGAGCCCCCGCGCCCCGCGGGACCGCGCCCACTCCTGCCAGCCATCGAGCTCGCGCCGCGACTGCGCGGCTCCGCCCGGCATCACCACGGCGCCCACGTGTTCCGCCTGGAACACCCGGAACTCCGTCCCGGCGAAGTACTCGGTCAGGTCGGTGAGCTCGCAGCCGAACCGCAGGTCGGGCTTGTCCGAGCCGTACCGCGCCATCGCGTCGGCGTAGGTCAGCCGGGGCAGCGGCCTGGGCACCTGGTAGCCGGCCAGCTCCGACCAGAGTCGCGCCATCACGTCCTCGGCCACGTCGATGACGTCCTGCCGGGTCACGAACGACATCTCAAGATCGATCTGGGTGAATTCGGGCTGCCGGTCCTTGCGGAAGTCCTCGTCCCTGAAACACCGGGCCAGCTGGTAGTACCGCTCGAGGCCGCCGACCATGAGCAGCTGCTTGAACAGCTGCGGCGACTGCGGCAGCGCGTACCAGTGGCCCGGCCGCAGCCGTACCGGGACCAGGAAGTCGCGCGCGCCCTCCGGCGTGGACCTGGTCAGGTAGGGCGTCTCCACGTTCACGAACCGGTGCTCGCGCATCACGTCGGAGAGCAGGTAGGCGGCCTGCGACCGGATCCGCAGCGCCCGCGCGGTGTCCTCGCGCCTGATGTCCAGGTACCGGTACTTGAGCCGGACGTCCTCGCTGACCTCGGCGGAGCCCTCGACCGGGAACGGCAGCGGGTCGGCCTCGCTGAGCACCTCCACCTCGTCCGCGACGACCTCGATCTCCCCGGTGGGCAGCTCGGGGTTCTCGTTCCCGGCCGGCCGCGCCCGCACCGAGCCGGTCACCCGCACGCAGAACTCGGCTCGGAGGTCGTGGGCCACGGCCTCTTCCCCTCGCCACACGACCTGCACCACGCCGCTCGCGTCCCGCAGGTCGATGAAGACCACGCCGCCGTGGTCCCGGCGCCGCGCCACCCAGCCGGCCAGCACCACGTGCTCCCCGGCGTGCGACGCCCGCAGCGTCCCCGCCTCATGGGTGCGGATCATCGAGTCTGCCCCTCTCGTCTGGCAGCTTTCCGTCTCGCACGTGCCGCTGCTCATGTACGCACAACCTTTATTCCGAACGAGCCGGGTGCGCGCCCCGGCCCGCCGGGTCACATCCCCCGGGCCGGTCCCGATGCCGGGGCCAGGCCCGACAGGAACGGGTTCGTCCGGCGTTCGGTGCCGATGGTCGTCTGTGGCCCGTGCCCGGACAATACGACGGTCTGGTCCGGCAGGGTCAGGCAGACCCGCGCCAGGCTGCGCAGGATCGTTCGGTAGTCGCCGCCGGGCAGGTCGGTCCGCCCGATCGACCCTGCGAACAACAAGTCACCAGAGAACAATATGCCGCCGGCACGGTCGGCGCTGTCAGCCTGACCGGGCCGCCCGGCGATGTCGGCTTGTCCCAGCCCGCCGCTTTGTGCGGTCTCGTCCGCCGTATTCGCGGTGCCGACTTTGCTTTTACCTTGTGCTGTAATCGGCGGGTCCAATGGCACCCGGAAGGTTACGGATCCTTCGGTGTGCCCGGGCGCGTGGTTCACGATGATCTCGAGCCCCACAAGACTCAAAGTCATCCCATCGGCCAGTTCCTTTACCTCATCGGGTTCGGTGAATTCCAGCCCGCCGAACAGTTGCTGACCGGTTCCGAGCGGGAAACCCTTAGCTGGATCGCTGAGCAATGCGCGGTCGTCCGGGTGGATGTAGGCGGGGATGCCTTTCGCACCGCAGACGGGGGCGACGGACCAGACGTGGTCGATATGGCCGTGGGTGAGCAGGACCGCCGCCGGCGTGAGCCGGTGCTCGGCCAGGAGTTCGTTGATCCCGTCTTCGGCGTCCTGGCCCGGATCGATGATCACGCACTCGGCGCCGGGCGCGGACGCGACTACATAACAGTTGGCCGCAAACGCGCCGGCCGGGAACCCTGCGACGAGCACAACCGTCCTTTCTCACGGTAGGTGTCTCAGGTTACCGAGGGGACCCGCATGGCCGCGAACCGATAACGAAGGGTACCGGTCCAGGCATCTGGAAGGTACGATTCGCGAACGATCGCGAAAAGCGCGGGGGGTTCCGGGGGGTCGCCCCGGGCCAGCCCTGCCTGATGTTCGAGATCGGCGGTATACACAGGGTTCGTTGGCCTGCCTCCCGTGAATACCAGCGGTAGCCGGATAGTGCGACAGGCCAAGGAGGACGCGACCGGTGGCGGGTAAGAGCGAACGCCAGCGCAGGCAAGCCAGGGAAAGGTACCGCCGCCAGCAGGAGCAACGGCTGGCCCGGCAGCGGAAGGTCCGCAAGCGCGGGCTGATCGGGGTCAGCGCGATGCTCGCCGCGGCGCTCATCGCCTCCCTGATCCTGCTGTTCCTCCCCGGCGGAAGCACCAAGCACGCGGCGGCATCGGCGAGCAAGTCGGCGACCCCCTCACCCACGGCCACCGCGACGGCCGTGGCCGAGCCCGCGCATCACTGCAGCTACACGGCGTTTTCTGGATCCACGCCGGTGGTGCGCAAGGTGAGCTTCCCGCCGGCCGCGCCCGACTACGCGGCCAGCTACCAGGCCACGATCAGCACCAATCTCGGCAAGATCACGTTCAACCTGCTCAACAGCAAAGCCACCTGCACCGTCAATTCCTTCGTCCACCTGGCCGAGGCCGGCTACTTCAACCACACCCAGTGCCACCGGCTGCTGACCAGCGGCATCTACGTGCTGCAGTGCGGCGACCCGAACGCGACCGCCACGACCAAGCTGACCTGCAGCTCGACCAGCACGGTGGGCTCCGGGACGCCGGGTTACGATTTCGCCAGCGAGAACCTCACCGGCGCCAAATACCCGGCCGGCACGGTCGCCATGGCTAATAGCGGCACCGCGACTAGTAACGGGAGCCAGTTCTTCATCGTGTACAAGGACAGCACGTCCGGGCTAACGGCTTCATATACACCGTTCGCCACGGTGTCGTCCGGACTCGGTATCGTCCAGAATGTGGCTAAGAATGGATACTCGTGTCAGTATGCACAGTCTGGCGGCGGCGCCCCTAAGGAGAAGGTCATCATTGACAGCGTGACGATCAAGAAAACCTGACACGAGCACGACAACGCAGGAGGTTCGCCGTGACCACCGCCTACCATCCGTGGGGCCGGGTAGACGCCGACGGGACGGTCTATGTCCGGACCGCCGACGGCGAGCGGGTGATCGGCTCATGGCAGGCGGGAAGCCCGGAGGAGGCAATCGCCTTCTTCCAGCGCAAGTACGAGGCGCTTGAGACCGAGGTGGTCCTGCTCGAGCAGCGGATCGCCGCCACCGACATGGCTCCGGCCCAGGCCGCGGCCAGCGTCCAGCGGCTGGCGCACAGCATCACGGAAGCCAACGCGCTCGGTGACCTGGACGGGCTCCGGGCCCGCCTCGAGCGCCTGGTCGAGGACGTCGGCCACCGCCGGGAAGAAGCCAAGGCGGCCCGGGAGCACGCACGCGTGCAGGCCAAGGAGATCAAGGAGCGGATCGTCGCCGAGGCCGAGCAGATCGCCGCCGAGGCCACCCACTGGAAGAGCAGCGGCGAGCGGATGCGCGAACTGCTCGAGGAGTGGAAGGCGGCCCCGCACGCCGAGCGGGCCGCCGAGGCTGTCCTGTGGAAGCGGCTGTCCGCGGCCCGCAACGCGTTCACCAAGCGGCGTAAGGCGTACTTCGCCACCCTGGAGGCCGAGCGCGAGGACGTCAGGGTCCGCAAGGAGAAGCTGTGCGCCGACGCCGAGGCGCTGTCCGGATCCACCGAGTGGGGACCGACCACCAGTGCGTTCCGCGAGCTGATGGGTCAGTGGAAGGCGGCCGGCCGCGCCGACAGGGACGCCGAGGCCGAGCTGTGGAAGCGCTTCCGGGCGGCCCAGGATAAGTTCTTCGCCGCGCGCGCCGAGGTGTTCTCGGCCAAGGACGCCGCGCTGCGCGAGCACGCCGAGGCCAAGCAGCAGCTGCTCGATCAGGCCCAGGCGCTGCTGCCGGTGACCGACATCCGCTCGGCCAGGTCCGCGCTGCGCGGCATCCAGGAGCGCTGGGAGCAGATCGGGGCGGTGCCCAGGGACTCGCGCGAGCACCTGGAGTCGGGACTGCGGCGGGTCGAGGAGGCGGTGCGCAAGGCGGAGGAAGCCCAGTGGCGCCGGTCGAACCCGGAGGCGCTGGCGCGGGCCGAGGGCACCGTGGCCCAGCTGCGCTCGACCATCGCGCAGCTTGAGCAGCAGCTGGCCCGGGCGCGCGACCGGGGCGACGCCAGGGCCGCGCACGATGCCGAGGAAGCCCTGACCGCCCGGCGCGCGTGGCTGGAAGAGGCCGAGCACACCCTGGCCGAATTCAGCAGTTTATTCTCGGGGGGACGACCCCCCCAGACCCCCCCGCGACTGGGGGGAGCCATCCCCCCAGACCCCCCTTGGGACCCCCTTCGGGGGCCCATTTCTCTCCGGACCCCTGGCCCCTGGAGTCAGCTCGTGACGCGGTAGACGTCGTAGACGCCATCGATGGCGCGGACGGCGCGCAGCACGTGGCCGAGGTGCTTGGGATCGCCCATCTCGAACGTGAACCGGCTGACGGCCACCCGGTCCCGGCTGGTCGTCACCGTGGCGGACAAGATGTTGACATGCTGGTCGGACAGCACCCGGGTCACGTCGGAGAGCAGCCGGGTCCGGTCGAGCGCCTCCACCTGGATGGCCACCAGGAAGACGGAGCCGTCGGTCGGGGCCCAGTGGACATCGACCATCCGTTCCCGCTGGGTTTCGCTCAGGTGGGCCAGGTTCATGCAGTCGGCCCGGTGCACGGACACGCCGTGACCGTGGGTGACGAAGCCGGTGATCTCGTCGCCCGGCACCGGGGTGCAGCACCGGGACAGCCGCACCCACACGTCCGGCGCGCCGTTGACCTCGACGCCGGAGTCCCCGGTCGTCCTGGGCGGCGGCGCCTTGGTCGGCAGCGTCGTCTCGGCCAGGTCATCCTGGGCGCCGGCCAGCCCGCCGACCGACCTGACCAGCTTCTCGACCACGGACTGGGCGCTGACCCTGCCCTCGCCGACCGCCGCGTACAGCGCGGAGACATCGGTATAGCGCAGATCGCGGGCCAGGGTGAGCAGGCTATCGGCGGCCGCGAGCCGCTGCAGCGGCAGACCCTGCTTGCGCATGGCCCGCGCGATCTGGTCCTTGCCCGCGTCGACCGCGGCTTCCCGGCGCTCCTTGGAGAACCACTGCCTGATCTTGTTCCTGGCCCGGGGGCTCTGCACGAACTTGAGCCAGTCCCGGCTCGGCCCGGCCTCGGGCGCCTTGGAGGTGAAGATCTCCACCGTGTCGCCGTTGTCCAGGGCTGACTCGAGCGCCACCAGGCGGCCGTTGACCCGGGCGCCGACCGTCCGGTGCCCGACCTCGGTGTGGATGGCGTAGGCGAAGTCCACCGGCGTCGCGCCCTGCGGCAGCGCTACCACCTCGCCGCGGGGGGTGAACACGTAGACCTCGGCAGCGGCCAGGTCGAAGCGGAGCGACTCGAGGAACTCGGCGGGGTCCTCGGTCTCGCGCTGCCAGTCGACAAGCTGCCTGAGCCAGGCCATCTCCTGGGAGTCGTCCTTGGCGTCCTTGGCGTCCTTGACCCGGCCGAAAACCGTCTCTTCCTTGTACTTCCAGTGCGCCGCGACCCCGTACTCGGCCCGGCGGTGCATGCCCCACGTCCGGATCTGCAGCTCCACCGGCTTGCCGCCCGGCCCGATCACGGTGGTGTGCAGCGACTGGTACATGTTGAACTTCGGCATCGCGATGTAATCCTTGAACCGTCCGGGGACAGGATTCCACCGCGCGTGGATGGTGCCGAGCGCCGCGTAGCAGTCCTTGACCGAATCGACCAGGACGCGGATGCCCACCAGGTCGTAGATGTCGTCGAAGCTGACGTTCCTGGCGATCATCTTCTGGTAGATCGAGTAATAGTGCTTGGGGCGCCCGCTGACCGCGGCCTTGATCTTGGCCTCGTGCAGGTCGCCGGAGACGTCCTGGATCACTTCCTGCAGGAAGACGTCGCGCCGCGGTGCCCGGCCGGAGACCAGGCGGACGATCTCGTCGAACCGCTTCGGGTAGAGCGTCGTGAAGGCGAGGTCCTCGAGCTCCCATTTCACCGTGTTCATGCCGAGCCGGTGGGCCAGCGGGGCGAAGATCTCCAGGACCTCCCTGGACTTGCGCTCCTGCTTCTCCCTGGGCAGGTAGCGCAGCGTCCGCATGTTGTGCAGCCGGTCGGCGAGCTTGATCACCAGCACGCGGATGTCGCGGGACATCGCGACCACCATCTTGCGGACGGTCTCCGCCTCGGCCGACTCGCCGTACTTGACCTTGTCCAGCTTGGT
>Ga0137390_10001290_pt1 | contig 18678 bp, 21 predicted proteins | sample 15con2h24AmetaG_FD_104937 | JGI IMG/M metagenome (GOLD analysis project Ga0137390, IMG submission 104937) | Vadose zone soil microbial communities from Angelo Coast Range Reserve, California, USA - 15con2h2.4A metaG | ecosystem: Environmental > Terrestrial > Soil > Vadose zone > Saprolite... | reverse complement strand
GCATGGTTACGACGCCCAAAAGGTCGCCCATAACGGCACCTGGGATGACATCGATTGGGAGAATACATTTGAGCATTGGCGCGAAAACGGCCTGATCCGCCGGAAATCCGGGGGCCGAACCTGGGAATACGAGGACGCCGAGTTTGGCGATCCCGAGCACATAGAATTCGACGCCGATGATCTGGTCGACGCTGCCGTTCAGGTCTACCCCCGGAAATCATCGCCGACCATCCGTGACCCGCGCCAGTTCGAGCTAACCCTGGAAGCTCTACGTCGCCGGGCCGGGATCGGTCGCCAGCTTGTCGGCCACGGGCGCTCACGGTGCATCGAGCGCGTCACCGCTCTATGATCGATAGCAACCGGAGTTCCAGGCGGAGATGACGCCATGACCGAGCACGCCAGCCTCGACCACCACCGATCTATTCGAGATCATGCGGACCACCCGGTCGATGCGGCGACTGAAGCCAGACCCGGTGCCAAACGCGTTATCCCACAAGGAGAATCGGATACCATGAACTGCACTGTGAGATCCATGGGCGGCAAGCTCGCCCAAAACCTCCAGGCATTCGCCTTCAATCGTATAGGGGTCCATTTGAAAATCCGATTATCTGAATATTAATAGGCGAGAAGGGGGGCCGCTTGCGTGTCCATGTGTTCCTCCGATGTTTCCGAATCTTCTGATCCTTACAACCCATCGGACGCCCAAGACACACGTCTTCAACTTCGATCCTAAGTTTTTGATACAACCGTTTTGTGGTTATCCCGTTCTCCTTGGCAATTGAGTCGAGCAGCTTTAACAACTCGGGCGTAACCCCTGTAATAAGTTTCCCCGCTCTGGCAGCGCATTTTATATGCGCCGGGTATGGCATGGGAGTCAGCCGTCAATGATAATGCGGTGGGAACTGCGCCCGCCGAACTTGTTGCGCAGATGCGCATTGGCAGCACCCAAGATCGCCTTAACCCGGATCGCAGTAAGCGCCGGATCGCCGTTGATCGCTGCCTGGACAAGCCAAGCCAACCCATCCTGCATAATCAGGGTATCCATTTCTGCCTCAGTCTTAGATGGTGGGAGGACTTCTGTTTCAGCCGTTAGAAGATCGCCCATCGTTCCTACTCCAAAAATTGGAAGGTAAAAAGGTGAGTGGGGCGGGGTTTCCCCCGCCCCTTCTCTTTGAGGTTCTAATCCGCCGCTTCGGCTTTCGGATCGATAACGATCACCCGCAGGCTGCGGCAGTAGTCGCGAACCATGACGAGTTCCTCATTGGTCGCAATCTTGAGGAACGCCACGATTTCGTCGACGCACTTCTCTTTCGCCGTCCCTTCGGCTTCCTTCCCTTCGCCCTCGGCTTCCTCCCCGAGCTTCATGGTGGGAGGAAGTTCCCGTGCCGCGTCGCTGGCCGCGTGGAATTCGGGCTGATCCTCCGCCGGTTCCGGCGTCAAGCCTTCCCCGGCGAGGAAGGCGTCAACCTCGGAAAGCGGTTTCGCCTGGATCGCCCTGAAGATGCGATCGGCTTCCTCGTGGCTGGTGAACGGTGGGAGTTTCATCCGCTCCCCGTTCAGGCCACGCGAGAATGCAACCATGAAGGCCGGCGGGTCGTTGTTCAGGCCGGTGATCTGGCCGTTCTCGTCAAGCCCTTGCATGCCGGCGACGGCCAGCGGCTCCGCCGTCGCCTTCTTCCCTTTCCCCGACCCCGGCGGACGCCCCGGACGCTTCCCGGTGGCGCGGGACTTGCGGCCTTCCTTGGTGGTGAACAGCGCGGGATGTAGAAAGCGGTATCGCTCCGCCGCCTGTTCCATACCCCCCTCGCCTTTCAGGGCTTCGATCGCCTCATCCGCCGTCATGTCCTCGCACTCGAAGGCGAAATAGCCGATCACGTTGCCGTAGATGGCCCGGCGGGTGCTGCTGATCTCATTGGCCTCCGGGTCAGTCTCGATGACCAACTCAAAGGACTGCGCCTCGATGGTGCGGCCTTTGACGCCCTTATCCTTCCGATAGGCATCCCAAGCCTTGGGGAATTCGAGCGCGAGGCGGACCAGCGGTGCCGCCTCAAAGAGTGCCCGGTATTTGGCGTCGCGACCGGCGAGCCAACTGCGTTGCGCAGCCATCACTGGAAGATCGAAGTTCCCTTCGGCAGCGGCTTCCTCAGCCTTCGGGGTGGCGATGCCTTTGTCGGCCATCATCTGCCCGACAACCCGGCGGACCTGTTCGCCGCCCGTCTCGGCGGGTGGTGGTTGCCCGCCGGCCTCTAATCCGGTTTCGGGATTAGCGGTAGTGGTGGCGGGCCGCTCCAAGGTGGTGGTAGTCATTCGCTTGATTCCTTCTTTAGTGGAATCGAGCGTGGGACAATCCCAACCCCCGGGGTGAGGACGCCACTGCGATAGGAGAATGAGCGAAAAGACAACATAGGACGGACTCCCGGTGTGGTTTGACGCTCACTCTCCGAATCCCCTCGCGAACTCAGGGAATTTCTCGGAGTGCGTCCCCACCGCTACTACCCGTAAGGGTAGTTCGTCCGTCCATTACTCAGTTGAGCAACGGATAACCAACGTGGATCTGCTCGACTGTCCAGATACTACCAGAGCCGGTCCGCTATGTCAATCCGGCTGCAATATTTCTCGCGCGTAGTCAATTATTATTTTTCGTCCTTTTACCTCATAGACGCGACCGCCCATTGGCGACCGGATAAAAATCTGGGCATGCGGGCGCAGCCGGCGAGCCTCATGCGCGACGGGGTGCGCCTCGTCACGATCGCGGGTCTTGCTCGCAAAAGAGCACCCGGTTCGTAGCCGGGTCGATGACCGTCAGATACCAGAACAAGCCGGGAAGGGGCTTGTCTATCCATTGATCAGCCCTCCGCCAGCGGGCGCGGCGCAGCCGCTTGAGTGCCCAGAGAGCACGGGTTAGGGATTAACTCTATCGCCACGGCCATTTCGGCGATGCTGTGGTGGATGTAGGCCGCGCCCTTGCTGGCGGGCGCATGGCTGGTGATATGGAACGCACGGGCCTCCCTGACGCCCTTGTCGCACATAATGGTGGCGACGGCATGCCGCCAGCTATGAAAGACCTTACGGGGGCCGGGTTTATCCCCACTGCCCATAATCTTGCCGTAGGCCCGGCTCCTGCCCGGACTCACGCATCAGGGTGAGGTTCCGATGTGTGGCAAGTTGGCCGATGACCGACGCCGCGATGACCGGGATCATGGCGACGGCGACAAGACGTGCCTCGCGGATCAGTCTCGATCTCGCCTCATTACGCCATATGCCGATGTTCCCCATCTTTCAGGCTGCCGCAAGTCTTGCGCTCAGATACGACGCGAAACGGCAAGAAATCCGGCGAGATTAGTCGAAGCAGGCATTGCGTTTTCGTTGACTAAATCACGATGTAGACCTAAATAGGTATTGAGGCGATATTGCGATCGTCTTGGCTACGGACGCAACTGTAGTCTGTCATGGGTGTAGTTCCACAAGTCACTCTGAGGGGGGAGAGATCCTCCCTCACCCCTGATCGGAACACAAACTGACAACTGACTTGTGGGAAAAAGGTTTGAACAACGAGATTATAGCGACAGAAGTTGTTTGCAACCGGGCGAATGCCGCACCGGCATTTTGCGTTTGCGCAAGTCCTCGCATTTCACCAGAAATGAGGACAATCATGTGGAACACTACCGAGACCAGCGAGAATTAGACCCCGACGACCCTTTTGATGATCCCGAAGAACTTTGGACGCCCGAGAAAATTGCGGCTGAGGAAGAAGAAGATAAACGAAGCGCTAGGTGGTCGAATCGGGCGACACTGGAGCACGGCAAATCCGAAATCTCGGTAAAGGCCAACAATTTACCAAGCATCATCAATCAGATTGACGAAATCCTGGTCAAGATGGATGTCCCAATCTATCAACGGGGTGGTGCTTTGGTCCGTATCGGCGAAACCTCGATCACGAAAAGCAAATCGGGTATCGAATTCGTCAACATCGTGGCGGACGACCTCGTTGTCCTGTTGAGCCGATACATCACCTGGACACGATACGACGGTAGGCAGAAACAGCTCGTCAACATCAACTGCCCCTTGGGAGTGGCGAAAGCCTATTTGTCGCAACGCGGTGCATGGAAACTCCCGACCGTGCACGCGATCATCACGGCTCCGACGCTGCGCAGCGATGGCTCAATCCTCGATCAACCCAGTTTGGACCCGGCGACCGGTATCTACTACGATCCCCGTGGCGTCGATTTCCCCTCGATCCCTATTCGGCCAACACTTGCGGATGCGCGTGGCGCACTCGACAAGATGATCGAGCTAGTCCGCGAGGTCCCATTCGTTCGCGAAGACGACGGGACATCGGTCAGCCGATCCGTTTTCCTGTCGGCAATCCTCACGGCGTTGTTCCGCCCCGCACTGCCGGCGGCTCCGATGCACACCTTCAGTGCTCCGACCGCTGGCAGCGGAAAATCGATGCTTGTCTCGGCAATAGCGATCCTCGCTACCGGGGAGCCGCCTTGTGTGCTTGCTCAAGGGTTCACCGAGGAAGAAACAGAGAAGCGGCTCGCCACCGTGCTCCGGGCTGGCGATCAAGTCGTCAGTTTTGACAATTGCACCCGCCCGCTCGAAGGGGAGTTATTGTGTCAGGCGATCACTGAACCGACCTTGAGCATCCGTATTCTAGGAAAATCGGAGCGGACGAGGATTGCCAATACGTCCTTTTATGCTGCCACCGGGAACAACCTTGTTGTGGCGGGTGACATGGTGCGCCGCACCTTGCGTTGCGTTATTGACGCCGAGGCCGAAAGCCCCGAGAACCGGACGTTCCGAACCGAACGACCCGACAGACTGGCGGCAAGCCAGCGAGCCGATTTTGTGGTCGCAGGATTGACGGTCTTGCGGGCTTTCTTCGTGGCCGGCTGCCCGCAAACTCAAACCCCGCTCGGATCGCTGGAAGAATGGTCGAGAAGTGTCCGCGAGGCTCTGATTTGGCTTGGCGAACCGGACCCGTGCCGTTCTATCGACGGAATCCGCCAAGAAGACCCTGAACGCATGAAGGTCGCGAATGTCCTTCGGGAATGGCACTCTGTTTGCGGCCCCGGCCCGATCCGGGTTCAGGACCTCATCGACGCCGCACTGGTCATGACGGAATGGCAAGCCGGGCAACAGTCAAAGCCTCGTAATCCCGGCCTTCGCGACGCGCTGGTCGCGGTCGCCGACAACGGTATCGGGAAGCTCAACAAACAGGCCGTCGCCAATTGGATTGCCCGGCAAAAGAACAAGATCATTGATGGCTACAAGGTGATCGAGGCTGGCAAGCTCAACGGCTATCCCCGATGGCGGGTCATCGCTCCCGATGAGCCGACATCAAAACAGGGCGATAATCTCAGTTGGATTGATCGACAACTATTCGAATGAGACGAGCGAGCCGCCAAAAGGCGGCTTTCTTTCGCCTGCTCGCGCTGGCGCGCTCTGTCGCCGAAGGCGGCAAGCTTCGCTGGATAGCCGGATCGAGCCGGCGAGACACGCTGGATTCGGGAAGCGATAAGGGAGCGCTCCTAAAGTAAGGGTGACCCAAGTGATCCTAGTGATCCTAGTGAGCGATTTCATCATACCTTCTACATTTTGTCATTACTGACTGACATTTTCCCGCATTAGAGTTAAAAAGGCTTATTAGGGTCACTTGGGTTCACTTGTGCTATCTCGTTTCGGTTATTTGCACCCTTCAGGTCGGAACGGCCATGGAGATCGCTAACCCCGGCATCTCTCCAGTGTCCTGCGTTTGAACCGGACAGGGCGGGGGCACGAACCCCAGAACCTCGTCGCTTTCCGCTTTCCGTTGGGATGTCCGGTTGTGGTGAACCCATCAAATTTGCGCGACGCATCGCAAAAGTTGGGCGTCCGACTGCCCAACATTCGCTCTCCGTTTGCTATGCCTTGTCGCTGATCGAGCCGCCGAAAGCGACCGTCGCCGCACTCGTCGTGGCGAAACGAGCGGCGATCCTGCCAGCACGGCCTCGACCGGTCGCCATCAGGGGAGGCGGGACCGCGACCGCTGACTGATCGTCGTGGCGAGGAATTTTCACAAGCCTCGCTTCGGCCAGACAAGGACCCCACACCGGCCTCGATCGGCTGCATCGAGGTCGTCGAGGATCGCTGTTAGAGAATTAGTATTCTCCTATCAGTCCAGCGTTTCTGCGGGCTTTAACCCTGCTTTCGATTGACCGTCGCTTTAACTGATAATATAATAGCGCAGTCAGCGCAGAAATCTTATCAACTTTATGGAGGTTTGATGGCTCTCGGCAAGCAGGCGAAAATCCTCACCGACAAGCAGGTTCGAGCCGTCTTGGCCGAACTGGATACCCGGCGCTACCCCCTCCGGGATCGCACGATGTTTTTGCTGTCGCTCAAAAGCGGTCTGAGGGCAAAGGAGGTCGCGGGCGTCACCTGGGGAATGCTGACGGATGCCGAAGGCGAGATCGGCGATGTGATCGCCTTGGAGAACAAAGCCTCGAAGGGCCGAGGCGGCGGTCGCCATATTCCGATCCACCCTGACCTCAAAGCGGCGCTGATACAGCTACATCGGGATCGAGGCGAGAAAGCTCGTCCCGACATGCCGGTCATCCATAGCGAGCGCGACAGGGGATTGTCGGCGGCTGCCGTCGTCGTGTGGTTCCATCGCTTGTATGCCGACCTCGGCATGGTGGGCTGCTCAAGCCATTCGGGCAGGCGAAGTTTCATCACCCGCGCGGCCAGGAAAATCAGCGAGGTCGGCGGCAGTTTGCGTGATATTCAGGCGCTCGCCGGTCATGCCAGCCTGGGGACGACCGCCAGATACATCGAAGCCGATGACGAAGCTCAGCGAAAGGTTGTCGCGCTGATCTGATGTAAGGGAAACCTTACGCTGGCGTCGGTGCTGATCTCGGTAGGCCGCATCGCTTCGGATTCTGCGGCGGCTCCACTGCCATTTTGGCCTTTCCCCAAGCTGTTCACCTACGAGGATGCGCGGCAACCGCGCCAAGAGCGGTTCGTCTTGCTCGATAAAATACCCACGCCTATGGTGATGCCGCTTCAGAAACTCGTCGCAGATCGAGGGAGGGGCAATCTCAGACAGCGAGAGGAAAGACGATGCGCGTTATGATCAAATTCGCGCTACCCGTTGAATCCAGCAACGCCGCGATACGCACTGGCAAACTGGAAAAAGTGTTTCATCAGATCGTAGAAGACCTCAAGCCAGAGGCAGCTTACTTTTTCCCCACAGGAGGCGAACGCGGCGGCTTCTTCGTTGTGGAGATGCAGGATTCGTCGCAGATAGCGGATATGGCCGAACGTTTCTTCTTCGGCCTGAATGCGAAAGTCGAATTCGTCCCGGTGATGTCTGCGACGGACTTGGAGAAAGGGTTGTCTGACGTTCAGAACACGATCCAGCGCTACGGCTGAGCCGGGCGACAACAAGGGCCAGCATAGGGAGGTTGAAATGGCGATCTTCATCACACAGGGCCGCTTTACCCGCGAATACATCAAAGGTGGGTTGGCAAAGCCCGAGGACAGACAAGCCGCGATTTCGCGGCTGTGCGAGCAGGCGGGCGGCAAGTTGCTCAACCTCTATTTCACGCTTGGTCAGCACGACTTCATCGTCATCTCGGAAATGCCAGATGCGCAGGCCGCGACGGTGCTTGCATTTGTCGCCTCCGGCGGCGGAGGCATCGAGAATTCGGTGACCACACAAGCCTTTACGACCGCCGAGGCAAAATCGCTGTTCGAGCGGGCAGGAAAGATTGCCGACACGTATAAGCCGATGGGAGCATCGTAGAGAAGCGCTTCACCGACGAGATCGAGGGTCAGAATCTGCCTGACCGGCGGTTTATCGCGCCGTGGGAGCCTAAAATTCGCTCGGTGTAGCGTCACGTGTCAGTTGGCAGAGGTTTCGGTAACGCCACAGATGTCGTGGGACATCCTTCAGATTTCGACATGGCGATAGGTGCCAAGAAGCCTATCCCAGAGGAAATCAATCACCGCGAAGTTGCAGTTCCCATGGCGGTGGTGGATGAAATGGAGTTGCTGCTTTCTCCTGAACCAGGAAAAGCGGCCAAGCCATGATCCCGCAACATGATATTGGTTGTCGATGTAATAATGCCCGCAGAATGACAGCGACATTGCCGCAAGCTGAACTACAAGTAAATCCAATCTCAGAACCAAATAGCTCAGTCCGACAACCACAGCGACCGGCATCACAAAGAACAGCGTATTATTATCCCCGTTATCGAGATAACGAGTGGAAACGACGTGATCGCCTGCATAATGGACGTGGTGAAATTGGATATGGTTCTTGAAAAATCTTCCGCCAAGGCGGCTGTGGCCGAGATATCGATGAAATAATGTCTGCCCAAGCGACATCGATAAATGGGCGATCATTGCTGTAAAGGCATAGATGAGAAGGCTATCCACTCCCGCCTCGGTCATGGTGAGTGAGCCTATGCCGCCGTGACCGATCAGCTTCTCGGCGCTCGTGGTCGCCCCAGTCGCCTTCGCAGTGTCGGGGTTTCGGGTGCCGCCGGTTCCGGCGCTTCGACCGATGCCCCACGAGCACGACCCAAGCCAATCCGCTTCGCCATCACTGATCGGCGCTCGGAATAGCCTGGGGCCGTCATAGCGTGATCGGACGTGAGGCTCCACCTTGCTCGATACTGTTCGACGCTCAACCCATGTGCCGTCGTCACATGCCGGCGCAGCATTTGCCCACGCCACCCGCAATCCAGGCAGACGACATAATCGTGGTGAACGGATCGCCGGATCGGCACCGCCGGGGTTCGCTCGACAAGGGCTTCTGTTGCGGGCTTACCGAGGTCGGCCAGCGCGTGATGGACGGTCGCGATAAGGGTCCCGAGTTGGTCGGGTGGGACTTGATTGCGTCGAACATAGGCGGCGACGATCTTCGCTGTGAATTCGGACGGCTGCTCGTCGGGCATCGCTTCGCTCCCCTTTCCGGCCAGCAACGATATACCCACCCCGGTCAACTCTGGGCGGCGATTTAGGATCTCCATATCCATCACGCCGATCCTCAACCATCCTTTATGGTTCCGCCCGTCTTTCGACAAGCACCCCCGGCCTTACTCTGAATGGGTCCCCTGGCCGGGAGGTAGACAGGGACATCTACGACGGCGATTTTTTGATGCTGCCGCCCGGCACGGCGTATGGTCTCCCGTGGCCGGGTTTGCGGGTGGCCGCGTGCGGCGGCTCATGCCTCCTTCCTCCACTTCGAGCGCTACCTCGTTGCATAGGGCGGGGTGCTCGCGAAACTGAACGCCGCCCTGATATGGGGTCGAATGAGCAACGGTCTTTTTCGGGTAGCGCGTTCGGCCAGCGATGACTCCCCGTCACTCCTCAAAATGCTCCTTTCGCGACATACAAAGCGCCGCGAGTTGATGCTCCTCCTGGGTGGCGCGGCGGTCACGTGGCCGTTCGTCCTCCGCGCGCAGCAGAAGGCGATACCGGTGACCGGCTTCCTCGGCGGCAGCGCCTCTCCTGGCCCGTTTGCACCGTTGTTGGCCGCATTCCGGCAGGGACTGAGCGAAACCGGCTACGTCGAGGGCCAAAATTTGGCGATCGAATACCGCTGGGCGGAGGGCCACTATGATCAGTTGCCCGCATTGGCCGCCGATCTCGTCGCCCGAAAGGTCGATTTGATCGCGACCGGCAATGTCGCTTCGGCACTCGCGGCGAAAAGCGCCACCTCGACGATCCCAATCGTCTTTGTCAGCGCCGGCGACCCGGTCGCGGACGGCTTGGTCGCCAGCCTGGCCCGACCGGGCGGCAATCTCTCAGGCGTCAGCGTCATGTCAACCGAGCTGAGCGCGAAGCGGCTCGAACTGCTGTCCGAGCTGGTTCCCCAGGCCAGGGTGATCGCCCTGCTCGTCAACCCGAACGATCCGAATGCCGAGAGCATCATGCGAGACGTGCAGGAAGCGGCGCGCGCGAAGGGGGTGCAGCTTCATATCCTGAAGGCCGGCACCGAAAGCGAGATCGACGCCGCTTTCGCCTCGATCGTCCAACGGCATGCCGGCGCACTCGTCATAAATGCCGACCCGATCTTCTTCAGCCGGCGCGACCAGCTCGTGGCGCTGGCATCACGCCATGCCGTTCCGGTGATCTATGCGTGGCGTGATGCCACCGCTTCCGGCGGCCTGATCAGCTATGGAGCCAGCATCGCGGCTGTCTTTCGCGAAGCCGGCATTTACGCCGGAAAGATCCTCAAGGGTGCCAAGCCCGCCGATCTGCCGGTCCAGCAACCGACTAAATTCGAGTTGGTCATCAACCTGAAGACCGCCCAGGCGATCGGCCTCATCGTGCCGCAAGCGCTGCTCGCGCGCGCCGACGAAGTGATCGAATAAGCCGGCACGGATTTCGACCCTGCGCCGCTTCGTAGTCGCCCTCGCATTCGTCGCTTGTTCCCTTGCCTTTGGTCCCCGACCGGCACTCGCCTGGGGCGATGAGGGGCACCGCATCATTGCCCTGGTCGCCGATCGATTTCTCGATCCTGCCGTCGGGGAAAAGATCGCCGCCATGCTCGCCGCCGACCCCGACAATCTGACCGCCCACGACATCGCCAGCGAGGCCACCTGGGCTGACCGGTATCGGGACTCAGACCGCCACGGGGGCCGCCAGCATTACGCGCAGACCCGCGACTGGCATTTCGTCAATGTCGAGCTTCAAGACCCAACCTCGATACGGCCTGCTTTGATCACCCGCCGCTACCAGCCGGCACGGTTGCCTCGAATGGCTCGGCGCAGGCTTGCGTGATCGATAAGGTCGGTCAATTCGCCGCCGAACTCGCCGACCCCCGCACCGATCCCGAAGAACGACTCGTCGCATTGAAAATCGTCCTGCATCTGGTCGGCGACCTCCATCAGCCGCTTCATGCCGCCGACGATCACGATGCCGGTGGAAATCGAAAACGCGTCGTCGCTGATGGATTCCGCCCCGGCAGCCTCCATCATTTCTGGGATACCGAGTGGGTCCAGCGCCTCGGGGCTGATCCCCGAGAGGTTGCCGGGGTGATCGTGGCCGGGATCTCCGATGAGCCGAGCATGGTCGCAGGGGACGGCAGCGGATTGGGTAATGGAGTCGTTCGCCCTCGCCTGCAAGGACGCCTACGGGGGGTTACCCAAGCCGAGCACGCGAGGCGTCTATGTGCTCGATGCCAGCTATGTCGAGGCGGCGATCCAGGATGTTCGGTTGCAGCTAAGCCGGGCTGGTGTGCGGCTCGCCGTGATTTTCAATAGAGTGCTCGGTCCTAGGCCGTGACCGAATACAGGCAGCGGCTTTCAGAGCGCCATGAATGAGGTTGGTCAGATGATGCTCCCACAAACCGGCGGCTGCCAATGCGGCCAGATTCGCTACGAGATCACCGAAGCTCCGCAGTTGGTCTATACGTGCCACTGCCGGGATTGCCAGCGTTTGACAAGCAGCGCCTTCTCTATGGGGATCGTCGTCGCGGAGACCGGCTTTCGTCTCAGCGGCATCGAGCCGCGACCACTCCAGCGCGTTGCCGATAGCGGGCGAACCAATACGCGATGGGTTTGCCCCGAATGCGGCTCTTCGGTTTGCAGCCCTCCGAGGGATGGCGTAATTCGGGTGAGGGCGGGCACGCTTGACGATACGTCATGGCTGCGACCGACCCGACATATCTGGACCCGCAGCAAGCAACCCTGGATCACCTTTGCCGAGGGCGATCAGGTTTTCGACGCGCAGCCGCCCGCGTAGCCGCAGCCTGTTTAGCTACCTTTTGCGGCCTGAACTTTAGCCTGCACTTCCAGAGGCGGCGAATTTTCGGCGGGTCCACTCTCGGTCGAGGCCGATGTCGGCTGATCCCCACTGGCCCTTGCGTCATGAAGGGCGTCCGACAAGGCGCGTGCGATCCGACCGACCGTTCTATTGGGGACCCCGCGTGCTTCTTCGGCAATGGGACCAACGGGCGTATGGGATGTGCTGCCGCGCAATTCGTGCTGGAAGGCAGGAGGAAAGAGCTTTCGTCGAATCAGCCGCTCAGCCCCCGCAAATGCCCTATCAATAAGGGCATCAACGTCATTCCAAGGTCGCGTCTTATCGAACGCTGCAAACACCGCAGTAAAGAGGGCACCGAATGCGTCAGTATCATGTATTTGCGCCCAACTAGCCCAGATCAGGTCGCGCAGGACGACTTCGACACCTTGGGGCATATTCGTCGGACGGGCGAGGGACTCTATCAGCGCCATTACGGTCGGATTTAGGGTCCAGCCCGACTCCGTAAGGGCGTGCAAAAAGTTGCCGCAGTTAGCGGTCGTGAAGAAGTAACCGGCCTCGGTGAGCGCATTTCCGACGCGGAAGTGATTGTCCGGCGTTAGCTTCCCGGCCTCTATTGCGTAAGCAACGGCGGGCTGCGTCCACATGCCTTCAATGGGAGCGGTTGCTGCGGCTATCTGCCGAAATGGAGAATCATCGCAGAGCAAGATCCGACCGTCCCCGCGGGCAGCGAGGATTGTGTCCAGGTAGGCGGGGTCAAGTTCCTCAAATAATTGCTTGGCTTGATCGGGGATATCGCCCGAAGCTTCAGCAGGAAGCCGCGTAAGACTCTCCGCAAATGATAAAACGGCTTGGGCCTGTGAAATCAGATGATTAATTGCGTCGGGACCGAGTTCGATCATCTGATAGTGCTCGCCATCCCAACCGAGAGTGCCTTGTTTATTGTCCTTGGTTCGCTCGCGCTCCTGCACGAACCGGCGTAACAGATCGATGGTGGTCTGAACGACCCCGAGATCGTCGAACGAGGCTCGGACGATTTCAGCAATGCCGAGTCTGACCAGACCGTAAAGTGTGATCGGATCTACAACCGCGCGTCGGTTCTTACTAAGAATTGCATGGGCTTGCTGATAGTCGATCGGGCCACCCAGGGTGACGTAAATCTGCATCTCAGGGTCGCCGCGGACGGCTTCCCAAAACTCAAAGCCGGTGGTTCCACCAATATTTGCAGCCACCGCGAGTGGCACTCGGCCTTCACGATAAAGGTCCTTAACCTGACGAGCGAATTCACCACGGCGTTTTACAGCATCAAAGATAGGTTTGAAGCGGTCATCGCCTTTGCTCTCATCGATTTTGATCGAGCCAAAAGCACGGTTCTCTGGAAACATAACGGGAAAGCGTTCCAAAGAGCGGAAATGAGCATGGAGGTATTTGTTGCGTATCTCCGAAACAACATATCTCGCAGGCTCAACCCCAACCGTATTCAACTCGATTTCGTCACCAACCCGCAGGCCGATAAGACGAACAGCTAATGAGTCGTTGGGGGCAATCTCGTCGCGCTCGATCTGAGGATTCGGCTCCGTCTCAATTACGCGGGTCAGCCGTCCGTCGCCGCCCTTCTCAACCAATAGGACCGCTGTATCCGTCGCTACTTGTTCGGGTGTCTCAATTTGACCCCCTCCAACGTGCCCAAACAGAAACAGCCCGGCCATATAACCGAGATGTATTTGTGGGTCAGTGTAAGCGCTTCTTAATGCGCGATAGGCAATCGGCAAGCATTTAAGATCGCCGGTATAGTGATTTATAGCCTGTGCAAGCAGCATCAGGTCTCGGGGTGGGCCGTCTTGATCGGGCTTTATCCCTGTCAGCCATTCAATGATGGCCTTAGTATCACCGGTTCTCTGGCATATACTTATCCATTGAACACGCCATTCGAGATCGGTCGGGTTAAGCAGATACCGCTCGATGATTTCACGGCATTCCTTGAGTAGGCCAGCACGTTCGTAAATCGCTGCGCCCATCTCCGCGTATGCCGGTAGCGCTTTAATTTCATCGGACAGGCTCTCGAAAAGGGTTCGCGCTTCGAGACGGTGGTCGGCGAGATGCAAGGCCACCAAGTGCCGCCGAAGACCAAGTGTATCCGTATCAGTGCCGTGCAAGCCCTCATAGAGTTCGGCTGCTCTGGCAAACTGCTTGGCGCTATAAAGCGCTTCCGCGGCGTGAAATCGATCGGCTGGATTATCTATTTCTGCGACTAAAGTCTCAATTTCACCAACCAAGACATCGCGGCGCGGATCACCCTCCTTGAGCAGATTCATCCCGACCGATCGCAAAACGATCGATTTAGGCAACGCACTAAGCGTCGCATCTAGCTCTGACTGAATGGACCCGAGTTCAACAGCAGCCTCAAGACGCAACGCAGCCGCCGCCTCTCGAAAACGGGCTTCACTGTATTTCTCCTGAAGTGCCCGCGCCTCGGTCAGTGCCTTCTCGGCATTGCCGGTGCGCAGAAGACCATGCACCTGAATAAGCTCGTCCTGCGGTTCTATTATTGAACTTGGAATTGACTGAATGGCCGTTAGAACGGCCTGCCAGTCGCCGGCCTTCGCCATCTTCTGCGCATAACGGTGCAGAAGCGGCCCTGATCGGGGTGCGAGTTTTAGTGCTTGGTCAAGGATCTGCTCGGCTTCGGCCTCCCGTCCAGCGACATCTAATATATTGATAAGATTAGCGACGATGTGATCGTGACGAGCTACATCGTCACGCACTTTCAACTTTTCCCATGCCCGCTGAAGCAGTTCGCAAGCTTCGTCAAACCGAGACTTGGCCTCTGGGGGAATGCGGCGTGTGAGGGCAAGTCCCTCGATGGTGATGACGGGTTCTAGTAGGGCTTCGGCGAGCGCGGAAATAGCGCGTAAATCATCCGGCCCCAGAGCGACGGCGCGTTTTGCGTATGATTCCGCTCGCACGATTTCGCCGCTTTTGCGCGCCCGTAGGGCGAAGCCAATCTGAACATCAACGCGATCATGCAGCGCCGCAGGAACAAGAGCTTCTAATTCATCAAGCGTGGTGTCTTTTGGAGCGGTGTCGAGGATTACGGCTGCCGCGTGGTAGGACGTGGGATCGACAGCGATTACCTCCTTCGCGTGCTCGAACGCTGACGCACCATCCCCCGCGAGCAGTTCGGCAATCGCTAGGATGGCTTTAGCGTTGGGCCAATCTGGATCGGCGGCGTGTGCGGCGCGAAAATCTTGAATTCCCGCAGGCAGATCCCCCATAGCGATGTGGGCAAACCCGAAACCGCTTCGTAGTCGATACAGGTTCCGAGCGGAAATCTTTCCGGCCTGATCTTTTTCGATCCGCTGTAAAACTAAGAGCGCGGCATGAGCGGCACCGTCGTCAGTTAGCTTTGCCGCGTCGATGATCCGAGCTTGCAGAGGATCACCGGCCTCAGCGTGATCAGGAGCTATCGCAGTAATTTGGCTTTTGATATCAGCAAGCAACGTTAGGGTTTGTTCGCCCTGATTTTCCGTAATTGCAAAGCCGGTTTCGATACGACCTAAAATGTCTAGCGGCGCAAAATCTGAGAAATGTTTCGTTAACACATCCTTATGGTCTGTAATTAATTGCTGAAGGGTATCCCACCCTTGAACACGGACCTCAAAAAGCCCCGTTTTAGTTCGCTCTTTGGATATTAGTCGGACTATTTGCTGAATTTTGACATCATTCGGCGCACTGGTAGCGACAACGAAGACATCAAGCTGCGGAACGAACGTCTCCGCCTTTTCGATTTCTGCACGAAGCTCGTCCTCAGTTAACGCCCCTCCATAATCCTGATCCTTGCCTTTGCATTGAACGCCTACGAAACGTCCTCCCTCAACGCGGTCGGTTCCGTAAACGTCTACGCCCGCCTGTGATTGACCTCGACGGCCATTCATATCGGCATCGTTGGTCTTCCATAAGCGGGAATATAAATCGAAACACATGCGCTCGAAGTCTTGCCAGTTTTTCGGAGGCGGCAAGCTTCTGTTGGTTATATCGGTCATATAGATTTCGTTAGATTTGAGGTATCACCCGTATAATATAAATCGTTCTTAATTCATGACAAATAGACGGGTGCCCGTATTCTTGGTTAAATCAGAAGCGTCATTATTTTGATTAGCGTTTGGGCTTTCCCTTGCGCACACCCTGCCGAACAGCTACGGACTCTTCTGCTAATATTCGAGCGGCAGCAGGATCACCCTGCCGCAACTTCTTCGCCTCACGCGAAAGCAGCTTCGGTTTCGGCGGGGTGATGCGCTCTTTTCGACCCGCGCCCTTACTGGTAGACGTAGCCATAGGATGCCCCCCAGAGGTTCTAGTCCTGGTATATGGGAGGGAATCGGATAACAAGCAATAGCGCCCATGGCTCAACCAGGAGGAGTCCTGGCACGCCGCTCGTCGCCGTCACATATCTCCTAAAGAAATTGCCGACGAGAGATCGAATGCCGCCCGACAAGAGAAGAGTATCGCCCGCCGCCGAGCTAATGGGCGCGCAGATGGAAAAGCGCGTGCAGATCAGGGACCAGTGGAAAAAGGACGCTGGCGACCTCATCGACACGCATATGTTCGCCATGAGCGCTGTCGCTTCGATGGCCTCGCGGTTTTCGTTGCGACACTTCGAGCAGCAATCAAAGGCGATGGAAGGATGGCTGACCCTCACCGCTCAGTTCATCCAAGGAGTCGACATCTGCGAAGTCGCGATTTCCGAAGCCCTGTATCCGCAGGCCGCGGCATTGCTGAAGCAAGAGTTGGAGACGCTGGCCGCTATCGACGAGTTCGAGAAGGATCGGCGGAAAGACGGCAAGACCCCCAACATCGGAACTTCCGCCACGAGTGCCTTTGGCCCGATCTATGGGGACCTCAATAACGTCGCGCATGTTGCGCAGGACGAAATCGCGCGGAAACTCGTGATGTTTCAGCAGGGCGAAATCTGCGGACCGAGCACGATTCCGCAATACGATGAGGGACTAACTCGCTTCTTCTACGGCAATCATGTGTATTTCATCATCGCGCTTGCGATACAGATGGAAAGAATTTTTCAGGAAATATTTGGAGAGAGGATGTCGGAGGAAGAAGAACAATGGCTCGTATGGGCCACCACGATCCTTCTCCGGGAGAAAGTTATAAAGCTACCGCCTGGAGCAGACGAGCACTTGGCACACGCCATCGAAAACTTTAGACCGTGAGTGGCAGGCACCAGCCGCCCTTTCGGCGCGGCCTTCGGCTTCCCATATGGCGCGCCATCAGGGGCTATTCAGAGTGGAAGCATGATCACGTTCTGGGTGCGGCTGCGCCAAGAGGGGCATGACGGCGACTGGCAGCCCTATCAGAAGATCCAGGCGAACTCGCCGATCGAGGCAGCCGAAAACGTCTACGGGCGGCACCTGGAGACGATCGGGAGCCACTATCAGGTTCGAGCTTTGGTCAGGGAGGCCGGGCAGAGCACCGCGACCGCGCTCTACGACCGCACCCTGTGACCCTTCCTGCGCCGTTGCGGATTGTCGGACGGAGGCGGAGGTTCGAGGCCGAAATTCTGACGAAGATCCCACGGTTCGGGGACCAGCTTCTCGATCTCCGCGTCGGTGATCATAACGCGACGATCGGAGATCTCGTCGGTCGAGCCAATCTGTTGGCCCGCGACCCTCCTGCGGATCTTGCCGGTCTCCCTGGCCTCGATGCGATGGAACGTCACGCCCCTGTCCATGAGAGCCTTGATGTGCTCGACCATCTCGGCGTCATGGGCTTCGTCCTAAGCGATCGTCAAATCTCCTTTACCGAGCCGCATCGCGGTCTCCGGTCTCGCTGAGCTTTTCAGCAAATCCATGCGCGGACCATCGGCCCCGCGCGCGACGATGTGGGAGGCACGGTAGTAGGCACGTCCCTAATGAGCCCGTTACGTTCGATCGCTCACCCCTGCCCAATCCGAGGGACTTCGCAAGCTCCGACCGGCGGGCGCTGTAGTCGCGGGCCACCATCGGGTAATCGGGGGGCAAGCTCCACCGGGTGCGGTATTCGTCAACGCTGATCCCGGTGCGCGGTCGAAAGGTGCCGTTTCAGCATCTTCGCCCTTCGCCCGCAGTCGACGTAATGGTCTCGGCCACAAAGGCTGCGGCGGAATCGGAACGGCGGGAGTCATCGGGCTACCTGTGCTGCCTGAAGCCGAAATATGCGAGGGCACCGGCAACTGGAACGGCCAGCCAACTCACCCAAAATGGAATGCTCAATCCGCCGATCTCGACGTGCCACCCGAGGATGATCCGCAGGAGATGCGCTATCCCCACCACGAGAAACAGTGTGGCCGTGATGGTCGCATAGGTTTTTCGGTTCAATCTATCGACTTTCCCATCTCACATGCCCCGACGTTATGCGACGGTAGCTTACACCACGAGTTATGCCCGAAGCCTCTTGGTTTGCCGTTTCGGCGTGGTTCCTGGCTTGGGCGTCGCAGCGCCCTTTTCGGCGGCGCTTTCAGTTGATACACATGGCTATGGTCCAGACCGTTGCGATCGAGCGTGTCGCCCATATCGGCCTCAGGGTGCGCAACCTCGACCGTGCCCTCGCCTTCTACCGGGTGCTAGGGTTTGCGTTGTCGCGCCGGGCGACGGGCGACGACGTAGCGATCATCCGCAACCCGCAAGGCGTCGAAATCAACCTTATCTTCAATGCCAATGCCGGTGACCCCACGAAGAACATCCTGATGGATGTCGGCGAGAAATATCCCGGCTACACCCATGTCGCGCTGGCCGTCGCCTCGATCCCGGCGACGATCGCCGCTTTGAAGGCCAATGAAATCGCCATCACGCAGGGGCCGGTAAAGTTCGGCGAGGACGGCGGCGTTTCAGTGTTCGTGCGCGATCCCGATCGGAACGTGATCGAGTTGCG
>Ga0137390_10001281_pt1 | contig 18735 bp, 10 predicted proteins | sample 15con2h24AmetaG_FD_104937 | JGI IMG/M metagenome (GOLD analysis project Ga0137390, IMG submission 104937) | Vadose zone soil microbial communities from Angelo Coast Range Reserve, California, USA - 15con2h2.4A metaG | ecosystem: Environmental > Terrestrial > Soil > Vadose zone > Saprolite... | reverse complement strand
CGGCAAGGACATCGCCGAGCCTCGCCCGATCGAGACCGCTCAAAGCTACGACAACCTGACGATCGTCACCTCCGGTCTTTCCGGGGGTGAACGCGTCGTGACCGACGGGCAATACCGGCTCCAGCGCAACGCCCCGGTCACATATACCTCGCCGCAGATCGCGGGATCGGCAGGCAATTCGTGAACATCTCCGAACCATTCATTCGCCGGCCGGTCGCAACCACGCTGCTGATGGCGGCGCTGGCGTTCGTGGGGCTGGTCGCCTATCCGTTTCTGCCGGTCGCTCCCCTGCCCCAGGTCGATTTTCCCACCATTCAAGTCACCGCCACGTTCCAGGGCGCAAGCGCGGAGACCATGGCCTCCTCGGTCGCCGCGCCGCTCGAGCGGCAATTCGCGCAGATTCCCGGCGTCGCCCAGCTCACGTCCTTGAGCGCGCTCGGCGCCACTACGATTGTCATTCAGTTCGATCTCAATCGCAACATCGACTCGGCGGGGCAGGACGTGCAGGCGGCGATCACGGTCGCGAGCAAGACCTTGCCGCAATCGATGACCACGCCGCCGAGCTACAAGAAGGTCAACCCGGCCGACTCGCCCATCATCATGTTCTCGCTGCGCTCGGACACGATGCCGGTGACCGCGGTCGACGATTACGGCGACCTCTTCCTCGCCCAGCAGATATCGCAAGTGTCCGGCGTCGCCCAGGTCTCGATCTTCGGCGACACGACGCCGTCGATCCGCATCCAGGTCGACCCGGCCAAGCTCGCATCGACCGGCATCACGCTGGAAGAGATCCGCAGCACGCTCGTCACCTCCACCACCAATGCGGCCAAAGGAACGATCAATACCGACAAGATCGGCTTCACCATCGCCGCCAACGATCAGATCACCACGGCCGAGCAGTTCAACGACGTCATCCTCGCCTATCGCAACGGCGCGCCGATCAGGGTGCGCGACGTCGGGCAGGCGGTCGAAGCGCCGGTCGACCGCACCGTCGCCGCCTATCAGAACAACAAGCCCGGCATCATCCTGGCCGTGTTCAAGCAACCGGGCGCCAACGTCATCGACACGGTCGACCAGATCAAGGCGCAGCTTCCCCAGCTGACCGCCAGGATTCCCCCCGCGGTCAAGGTGGAAACCATCCTCGACCGCACCACCACCATTCGCGCCTCCGTCAACGACGTCCAGTTCACCCTCGCGCTCACCATCGCCCTCGTGGTGCTGGTCGTGTTCCTGTTCCTGCGCAACTTCTGGGCCACGGTCATTCCGAGCATAACCGTGCCGCTGGCGCTGCTCGGCTCGTGCGCGGCGATGTACATGTTCAACTTCAGCCTCGACAATTTGTCGCTGATGGCGCTCACCATCGCCGTCGGCTTCGTGGTCGACGACGCCATCGTGGTGGTGGAGAACATCCACCGCCACATCGAGGATGGCGCTTCGCCATTCGAGGCCGCGCTCCAGGGCTCGCGCGAGATCGGCTTCACCGTGCTGTCGATCAGCCTGTCGCTGGTGGCGGTGTTCATTCCGCTCCTGCTCATGGGCGGCATCATCGGGCGCATGTTCCGCGAATTCGCGCTCACCGTCACGGCCTCGATCGCGGTGTCGGCGCTCGTCTCGCTCACGCTCGCGCCGATGCTGTGCTCGCGCTTCATGCATCGCGAACCGGAACACCACGGCCGCGTCTACCGCGTCATCGAGGCCGGCTTCAATGCGCTGCTGTCGCTCTACAAGCGCACGCTCGACGTGGTGCTGCGCCATCAGGCGATCACGCTGGGGGTGTTCTTCGCCACGATGGCGCTGACCGTGGTCATGACCCTTCAGATTCCGAAGGGCTTCTTCCCGATCCAGGACACCGGCGTCATCCAGGGCTTTGCCGAAACCGCCCAGGATGCGCCGCCCGAGCAGATGATGCGCATCTTGCGGGAGTTCGGCGCGGTGCTGCTGCAAGATCCGGACGTCTCCGGCTTCGGCTCGTTCACCGGCAGCACCGGCGGCGCCAACACCGCCAACACCGGGCGTTTCTTCATCGTGCTCAAGCCGCGCGACGAGCGCGAGCTCACCTCCTCGCAAATCATCGACCGGCTGCGGCCGCAGCTCGCCAAAGTTCAAGGCGCGACGCTGTTCCTGCAGCCGACCCAGGACATCACCATGGGCGGCCGCATTGCCCGCGCCAGTTTTCAGTACACGCTGCAGGACTCCAACGTCGCCGAGCTCAACGAATGGTCGGATAAGCTGCTCGAGAAGATGCGCACGCTGCCGCAGCTCGCCGACGCGTCGAGCGACCTGTTGGCGAACGCCCCGCAGCTCAAGGTCACCATCAATCGCGATCAGGCCTCGCGCTTCGGCATCTCGGCGCAGATGATCGACGACACCCTCAACGACGCCTTCGGCCAGCGCCAGATCACGCAGTATTTCACCCAGCTCAAGACCTATTGGATCATCCTCGAGATCCCGCCCGACCAGCAACGCGAGCTCACCTCGCTCGATCGCCTGTACGTGAAATCGCCGCTCACCGGCGCCGCGGTGCCGCTCTCCACGCTGGTGCAGGTCGATTCCAACCAGATTGGGCCGCTGTCGATCGCGCACCAGGGACAGTTCCCGGCCGTCACGCTGAGCTTCAACCTGCAGCCCGGCGTGGCGCTCGGAGAAGCGGTCGAGGCGGTGAACCAGGCCGCGCGCGAGATCGGCATGCCGCCGTCGGTGATCGGAACCTTCCAGGGCAACGCCCAGGCCTTCCAGTCCTCGCTGTCGAGCGAACCGGCGCTGATCGCCGCGGCGCTCATCGTCGTCTACATCATCCTCGGCATCCTCTACGAGAGCTTCATCCATCCGCTCACGATCCTGTCCACGTTGCCGTCGGCCGGCATCGGCGCGTTGCTGGCGCTGCAGCTCGGCCATATGGACCTCTCGGTGATCGGCATCATCGGCATCATCCTCTTGATCGGCATCGTCAAGAAGAACGGCATCATGCTGGTCGACTTCGCCATCGCGGCCGAGCGCGACGATCACATGTCGCCGATCGAGGCGATCCGCGAAGCCTGCCTGCTGCGCTTCCGCCCGATCCTGATGACGACGGCGGCGGCGATGCTCGCGGGCATTCCGCTCGCGTTCGGTCACGGCACCGGATCGGAGCTGCGCCAGCCGCTCGGCTACGCCATGGTCGGCGGCCTCGCGCTGAGCCAGCTGTTGACGCTCTACACCACGCCGGTGGTCTATCTTTATCTCGACCGCGTGCAGGTCTGGCTCAGGGGCGACAAGGCGCGTCCGGAACGCGAACGCGAGCGGCTGCGCGTGGTCGCGGCGGAGTGACGGGGAACGCGTTGGCTCGCGCGCCGCGGACCGCGGCGGTCGATCGTCCCCGCGAAAGCACATGGGCGCGAACTGTAGGTCGTCATTGCCGGGCTTGACCCGGCAATCCATCAATCTCGGAAAAACCTTCTTGCGAAGAAGATGGATGCGCGGGTCAAGCCCGCGCATGACAACTTGACTCAGAGCGAGACGGGCGTGCCCATGAAGTCGCGCTTGCCGAGCTCGATCCCGCACTGGCGCAGGATGTCGTAGGCGGTGGTGCAGTGGAAATAGAAATTCGGCAGCGCGTTGGTGAGCAGCAGCGACTGGCCGGTGAACTCGCGCGTCGCTCCGCTCGGGAACGTGATCTTGATCGCCTTGTCCTCGCTGCCGTCGATCTGCGCGGGCTTCAAGCCCTTGAGGAAATCGATCGTCTTGGCGATGCGATCCTTGAGCTCCGGAATGGTCGTCTCGGTGTTGGAGAAACTCGGTAGGTCCGCGCCGGCAAGCCGGCCGCAGGCGCTGATGGCGTGATCGGTCGCCGCGCGCACCTGCCGCACCAGCGGAAACATGTCGGGCGCGAGCCGCGTGTTGAGCAGCACCGCCGGTTCGACCTTCTTGGCCTCGGCGTACGCCGCCGCCTTGTCGAGCATCGCCGACAGGCTGGTGAGGAATTGCAGGAAGACCGGAACCGAGGCTTTGTACATGGAGATGGTCATGGCGTATGGCCCTTCGATTGCGCGTGACGCATTTGAGTAAAGCAAGCTTAACGGGCTTCGCGGCTGCGTGAAAGTATCTCATACCGAATCCGATTCATCAGCTGCTCATACATGCTGTCGTCCCCGCGAAAGCGGGGACCCATAACCACCGCCTCTGGAATATGGGTCCCCGCTTTCGCGGGGACGACAGCAAGTGAAGTAGACGGTTCCATCAAAACTACTCCAGCGCCGCGCGCAGCAGCGCGGCCTCGACGCGTTCGACCGCGCCCGAGGGATGTTCGAGCCCCATGCGCGCGAGGCAGTCGCGCAGCTCGCCCGACGGCGCGGACGCGAAAAATCCCCGCGCCAGCAGGCGCGCGAGATGGAGCGGCGGGGTCGCGCGCAAGCGCTTGAGCGCCGGCATGAGCCGCGCCTCGGTCGCGGTGAAATCGCTGCCGAAGGGAAACGGCGGCAGCAGGCCCTCGTCGCGCGCGCCCCCGAGCGCGCGGGCGATGCGCTCGGGCGTATTGTCGCGGCAGGCGGCCGGCAGCTCGAAGCCCCGCTCGATCTTGCCGGCATCCCGCGCCCGCCGCAGCAGTTCGTCCTGGAAACGCGAATCGGCGACCGCGAGCATGGCCGCGATCACGTCGCGATCGGTCCTCCCGCGCAGATCGGCGATGCCATATTCCGTCACCACGATGTCGCGCAGATGGCGCGGGATCGTGGTGTGGCCGTAGTTCCACAAGATGTTCGAGGTCGTGCGCCGCCTGGCCGTGCGCGTTGCGCGCAGCAGGATGATCGAGCGGGCGTCCTCCAATGCAAAACTTTGCGCGACGAAATTGTATTGCCCGCCCACGCCGCTGACGACCTGGCCGTTCTCCAGCGCATCCGAGATCGCGGCGCCGAGCAAGGTCGCCATCATGGCGTTGTTGACGAAGCGCGCTTTGACCCGCGCGCGGCGCTTGCCGGCTTCGTCGCCGTAGAGCTCGTTGACGAACGAGACCGCGCCCATGCGCAGCTTGGCGAGCTCGGCTGGCGGCATTTCCCGTAGCGCGCCATAGAAGGCGCGCGAGCCCAAGAAGAACGCGGCGTGCAGCAACGCGCCGTCGACCTCGCGCTTGAGCACGCCCGCGTGCATGAGATCGAGAAAGCCCTCGACGAACATCTCGCTCACGCCGTAGAGGCCGAGCTCGAATGGCGCGCTTTCGCGCAGGCCCGTCGGCGCGCGATCGGCGGGATCGAGCCGCGCCGCGAGAGCGCGAAAGTCCGCGTTGCGCCGGTGGCGCAGGATGAGCGCGTGCGCCACCGCGTCGCCCAGCGATCCGATGCCGAGCTGCAAGGTGCCGCCGTCGGCCACCGTGCGCGCCACGTGCATGCCGGCGGCATAGTCGGCGAGATCGATCGCCTCGCGCGGCGGCGCGAACAGGCGAAAGTCCGTGGCCGGGGCGTCCAGCATCAGGTCGAATTCGCTCGCCTCGATGTCGCCGTCGCCGGGCATGAACGGCAGCTCCGAATTGACCTGTCCGACGAAAAGAAAATCGCACGCCTTGTGCGCGCGGCACTTAAGCAGATCGAGCGTGAGGTCGGGATTGCAGCTGAGACTCAGCCGAGTCTCGCCGCCGCGCACGCGCTTGGCGACGAGCTGCGCCACCACGTTGACGCCGCGGTCGAGCACGTAGCGCAGCGCATGGGTGTAGTTGGCGCAGATGTAACTCTGCTGCGCGGCGGCGATGCCGAGCCGCGTGCCGGCTTCGAAAAAGAATTCGTCGACCTTGACGTTCGGCGGCAGCGTGCCCGCGTGCAACGCCCGCGCATAGGCGAGCTCGGGATAGCCCGCGAACACGCGGTCCGCGATCGGCTCGAGGAAGCGCCGTTCGAGGTCGCCCTTGCCGCGCGGCTTCTCCAAGGTGAGCGCGGTGAAGATGCGAAGCTTGATCGTGGGATCGGCGGCTGCGCGCGCGAATAGCGCGTTGGCGACGTGATTGGCCTTGCCGAGGCCGAGCGGCAAAGCGAGCTCGATATTTTTGCCGACGCGCGCGATGATCGCGTCCGCCAGGCGATCCGGATCTTCGAACGCGACGGGCGCGCCAGCGCCGCGCGTCATAGCAATTCCGTTGCGGCCGAGCCGCGATAGCGATCATCAACGGAGCAGCAGGCTCGATCTGCTCCCTCTCCCATAGGGAGAGGGGTGGGGTGAGGGGTTAAGGTTTCTCGATAGTTCTGTAACCCCCTCACCCCATCCCTCTCCCCAAATGGGGAGAGGGAGCGCACCGAGATCGTGGCACTATCGTCGAGACTCATTGTGAAACTGCTCTAGCGGCGAGAGACGGAATGACGAGCTAGAATTTGCGCGGCTCGGCATCATGCCAGGAGGTCCCAGCCCGGATCGGGCCGGAAGCGCTCGCCGTAGCGTTGCGCGAGCCGTTCGAGCTCGGCGCGGATGTTGGCGACCCCGCGCGCGCGCGCGTAGTGCATGGGCCCGCCGCGGAATGGCGCGAAGCCGGTGGCGAAGATCATGGCGCCGTCGAGCGTGTCCTCGTCGGCCACTATGCCCTCGCGCAGACAGCCGACGCAGACGTCGAGCATGGGAAGAATGAGGCGGTCGGTCATCTCCGGCGTGGGCTTGGGCACGTCGCGCTCCTTCACCGGTTCGCCGCGCCGCCACTCGTAGAAGCCCTGGCCGCTCTTGCGGCCGAGGTGACCCATCTCGACCTTGTCGCGCAGCACCCGCGACACGTCGGGCATCGGCCGGTCGAGGCTCGATTTGAGTATCTCGGCCACGTGCAGGCAAATATCGAGGCCGACGGTGTCGGCAAGCTCGATCGGCCCCACGGGCATGCCGAAGGTTTCGGCGGCGGCGTCGATGGTCTCGCGCTTCTCGCCCGCGCTGAGCATCACCAGCGCCTCGAGCATGTAGGGCATGACCGCGCGGTTGACCAAGAATCCCGGCGCGCTCTTCACCGGCGCGGGCAGGCGGTCGATGCGTCCGAGGAACGCGCGCGACTTGGAGAGAACCTCGGACCAGATCTGGTCGTGGCTCACCACCTCGACCAGCTGCATGCGCGACACCGGGTTGAAGAAATGCAGGCCCACGAGGTGATTGGGCCGGCGCAATCCGACGCGCAGCTCTTGGAGCGGAATGCTCGACGTGTTGGTGGCGAGAATTGCGCCCGGCCGCATCTTCGGCTCGGTCGCGGCGTAGATCTTGCGCTTGAGCTCGAGCGCCTCCGGCACCGCTTCGATCACGAGATCGGCGGAGCGCACGCCCTCGCCCGCGAGATCGGGGGTGAGCCGGTCGAGCGCGTCGCGGATGTCGATGTGCCGATGGCCGATCTTGCCGTAGAGGTCGGCGGCGCGCGCGACCGCGCGCGCAATCGCGTCGGCCTGCGTGTCGGCGAGGGTGACGGTAAAGCCCTGCCAGGCGCACCAGGCCGCGATGTCGCCGCCCATGGCGCCGGCGCCGATGACGTGCACGTGCTGGCCGGAAAAGTCGCCGTCGGCGAGGCCCTTGAGCTTTTCGCGCAGGAAGAACACGCGCACGAGATTGCGCGAGGTGTCCGTGACGACGAGGCGCGCGAACGAGGCGATCTCCGCGCGCTGCATGGCCTGCGCGTTGCCGCCGTGGGTTTCCCACAGATCGATCAGCGCGTGGGGGGCGGGGTAATGCGCGACCGGCGCCTTCTTCTGCGTTTGCGCGCGCATGCGCGTGGCGGCGAGCTTGCGGCCGTACGTGCTGTTGATCAGCGCGCCGAGCACGCTTGCGCGCCGCGTCTTCAATTGTCCCGTGACGGCGGCGGTGGCGGCGGCCTTGACGTGGCGCTCGGGCACGACCGCGTCGACGAGCCCGAGCGACTTGGCGCGGCCGGCGCGCACGTTCCGCCCGGTCAGCATCATGGTCATGGCTTGGAGCGGATTGATCAGCCGCGGCAGGCGCACCGTGCCGCCGAGGCCCGGATGCAGGCCGAGCATGACCTCGGGAAATCCGAGCGATGCGTTCTCGACGGCGATGCGATGGTCGCAGGCGAGCGCGATCTCGAGCCCGCCGCCGAGGCAATAGCCGTGCACGACCGCGACCGTCGGCGCCGCCAAGCGGTCGAGCCGGTCGACCACCGCGTGCGCCTGGATCAGGCGCGCCTGGACGGCGCGGGCGTCGGTCATGCCGCGGAACTCGCCGATGTCGGCGCCGGCGATGAAGCCCTTCGGCTTGGCGGAGCGCAGCACCAGGCCCTTGGGCATGTCGCGCTCGAGGCTCGCGAGCACGTCGTTGAGCTCGGCGAGCACGTCCTCGGAGAGCGTATTGGCGCTGGCGTCCGGCTTGTCGAGCGCGAGCCAGGCGATGCCGTCCTCGTCGCGCGCGAGCATCCAGTTGCGCCAGGGCGAGCCCGCGCGCGACGACGACGGCGTCGCTTGGCCCGCGAGCGGACCGAGCTCGAGATTGCGCGGCGCGAGAACGTCCCAGACTTTACCCATCTACAGCATTCTCGTTTGTACTGGATGCACAATCACGCCGCGCATTCAGTGTGCTCCCTCACCCCGCAGACTCGGTGCGCTCCCCTCCCCCTTGTGGGGAGGGGTTGGGGGTGGGGGTCGCGCGATTCCTTCGCAGATGGCGCCATCATTACCTCACCGCACCACCCCCACCCCGCGCGCTTCGCGCGCGACCCTCCCCACAAGGGGGAGGGTAAAGACCGAGTTTGCCGCGCGTTCATTCCACTCCACACCATAGCGTTTTGAACCGTCGTCTGTTCACTACACCGCCTCGATCAACATGGCGCCGCCTTGGCCGCCGCCGATGCATTCGGTGGCGATGCCCTGCTTGACGCCGTGGCGTTTCATCGCGTTGACGAGATGCAGCACGATGCGGTTGCCGCTCGCGCCCACGGGATGGCCGAGGCCGATTGCACCTCCATCCACGTTAAGTTTGTCACGATCAATGCGGCCGGCCGCGCCGGCAAGGCCGAGCACCTCGCGGCAGAACGTGTCGTCCTCCCAGGCGGCGAGACAGGCGAGCACCTGCGCGGCGAAGGCTTCGTTGAGCTCCCACAGCCCGATGTCGCCGAGCGTCAGCGAGTGCCGGCGCAGGAGCGCGGTTGCGCACAGCACCGGCCCGAGCCCCATGATCGAGGGATCGAGGGCCGACCACTCGCTGTCGACGATCACCGCGCGCGGGGTCAGCCCGTGCTTCTTCATCGCGGCTTCGGAGGCGAGGATCACCCAGGAGGCGCCGTCGGTGATCTGCGAGGAATTGCCGGCGGTCACCTTGCCCCACGGCCGCTCGAACGCGGGCTTGAGCTTGGCGAGCGTCTCGACCGTGCTGTCCGGGCGCACGCCGTCGTCGTGGTCGTAGAGCTTGCCGTCGCGGCCGAACGCCGGTTCGAGCTCGCCCGCGAACGCGCCGTCCTTCTGCGCGCGCGCGAGCCGCTGCTGGCTCTCGGCCGCGTACGCATCTGCGTCATGGCGTGAAATGTGGAAGAGATGGCCGACGATCTCGGCGGTCTGCCCCATGTTGAGCTCGACCACCGGGTCGGTGAGGCCAAGCTCGAGGCCGACGACGGGCTTGAGGAACGAGGGACGAAATTCCGCCAGCGCTTCGAGGCGATGCCAGATATCAGGCGCGCCGAAGAGCCGCGCGTACCAGTCGACCGCGCGCTTGCGGAACAAAAGCGGCGACCAGCTCAGCGCGTCGGTGCCGCCGGCGAGGATGAGGTCGGATTTGCCCTCGCGGATGTATTGATACGCGGTGTCGATCGATTGCATGCCGGAGCCGCAATTGATCTGCACCGTGAACGCGGTCATCGCCTCGCCCATGCCGAGGCGCAGCGCGGCGATGCGCGCGGGGTTCATCTCGTCGGCGATGACGTTGACGCAGCCGAGGATGACCTCGTCGAAGGCGTCGGGCGCAAACGGCTGGCGTAAGAGCAGCGGCCGCCCGCATTCGACGGCGAGGTCGACCGGCGTGAACGGGCCCGGCCGCCCGCGCGCGCGGATGAACGGCGTGCGGCTGCCGTCGACGATGTAGACCGGGCGCGCTGCTACTCCGCGGCCGTTGCTCGAGACGGCGGTTGTGATGAGATTTCTCCTTGGGATTTCGTTGAGCTGGGTGCGGAACAGCTACCGCATACTCGGTGTACTCCCCTCCCCCTTGTGGGGAGGGGTTGGGGGTGGGGGTAGCGCGATTCCTGCGCAGGTGGCGCCATCATTATCTCGCTGCACGACCCCCACCCCGGCGCAGCGCAGCCAAGCTTGCGCAGGCTGCGCAAGCTTGCCTGCGTGCGCCGACCCTCCCCACAAGGGGGAGGGTAAGACGGAGTTCGCCGCTCGCGCAGTGGCAGTATCTGCATCTGCGTTTGCATCTGCATCACCACCCTCCCGCAAGGGAGGAGCGACGAGAGCGAGTTTGCCGCTTGAACGGGTTCCATTTCAGCGGGACGGGGTCGGCGGCCTGGCGCGGCGAGATCGCCTCGGGCGCGAAATCGTCGACCGCGATGGCGGCGGCGACGGCGTCCGCGGCGGCGCGAAGCTGTTGTGCCTCGGCCTCGGTGATCAGACCCTCGAGCCGCGCCTTCTCGACGTCGCGGATGTGCGCCTTGTGCAGGCGATCACGCAGCGGCTGCGCCGCCACCGTGAGCGCGAACGCGCGCTCGAGGCGCGCGAGACCCTCGTCGCCGAGGCCGTGGAAGATGTCGACGGTCAGCCGATCGCGCGTGGCTGAAGGATTGAGCAGGATCTCGGCGCAGGTCCGCATGAGCCGGTCGGAGGGACCGCGGCGGCCCAAGCCCAGCGGCAGCACCAGGAAGCGCAGCAGCCACGCCACCGGCCGGCTGGGGAAATTGGCGAAGATCGAATCGAAGCGCGCCTCGATGGTGGCGAAGCCGTCTTCCATGCACCACGCCACCAGCGGCAGGTCGGCGCGCTGGCGGCCCTCCTCGTCCCAGCGCTTGAGCACGGCGGAAAGAAGATAAAGCTCCGAGAGAATGTCGCCGAAGCGCGCAGAGAGCATCTCCTGGCGCTTGAGCGCGCCGCCCAAGGTCAGCAGCGCCAGGTCGACGGAGAGCGCGAAGGCCGAGGCGTAGCGTCCGAGCTGCTGGTAGAAGCCGCGCGTTCGCCCCGTCGACGGCGCCGGCGCGAACACGCCCCCAGTCCACGCGCGCCCCCACGCCCGAAAAGCGTTGGCGACGCTGTGGCCGAGATGACCCCAGAACGCGCGATCAAACTCGGCGAGGCCGCGCGCGCGGTCGGGATCCTCGAGCGCCGTCATCTCCTTGAGCAGGTAGGGATGGCTGCGGATCGCGCCCTGCCCGAACTGGATCAAGCTGCGCGTGACGATGTTGGCGCCTTCGACCGTGATGCCGATGGGTACCGAGCGATAAAAGCCGCCGAGATAGTTGAGCGGGCCTTCCTGCACGGCCTTGCCGGCGTGCACGTCCATGGCGTCGTTCGCCACCATGCGCAGGCGCTCGGTCGCCTGCTCCTTCATGATGGCGGTCACCACCGCGGGCTTGTGGCCCTGATCGATGCCGGCGCAGGTCAGCCGCCGCGCCGCGTCGACGAGATAGGCGGTCGCAGCCATGCGGGCGAGGCGCTCTTGAATGGCCTCGAAGCGGCCGATGGGAACGTGGAACTGCTCGCGGATGCGCGCGTAGGCACCGGTGGTGTGGGCGGCGAAGGCGGTGCCCGCGGCGGACAGCGACGGCAGCGAGATGCCGCGGCCGGCGGCGAGCGCGCTCATCAGCATCTTCCAGCCCTTGCCGGCCTGCGCGACGCCGCCGATGACGTTGTCGATGGGGATAAAGACGTCGCGCCCGGTGGTCGGGCCGTTCTGGAACACCATGAGCGCGGGCAGATGCCGGCGGCCGACCTCGACGCCGGGCAGGCTCGTGGGCACCAGCGCGAGCGTGATGCCGATCTCGTTGCGCTCGCCGAGGAGGTGGTCGGGATCGTAGAGCTTGAACGCGAGCCCGATCACGGTCGCGATCGGGCAGAGCGTGATGTAGCGCTTGTGCCAGTTCAGCCGGATGCCGAGCACCTCGCGGCCCTGCCAGAGGCCGCGGCACACCACGCCGGAATCGGTCATCGAGGCGGCATCCGAGCCCGCCTCCGGGCTGGTGAGCCCGAAGCAGGGAATCTCCTTGCCCTCGGCGAGGCGCGGCAGCCAATAGTCCTGCTGCGCCTTGGTGCCGAAGTGGAGCAAGAGCTCGCCGGGGCCGAGCGAGTTCGGCACCATGGCGGTGACCGCCGCGGTGAGCGAGCGGGTGGAGAGCTTGCGGATGACCTCGGAGTGGGCATAGGCGGAGAAGCCCAAGCCGCCGTAGGTCTTCGGGATGATCATCGCGAAGAATTTTTGGGCCTTGAGAAAGTCCCACACGTCGGGCGGCAGATCGCGCAGCTCCCAGGTGATGCGCCACTCGTCGAGCATGCGGCAGAGCTCGTCGACGGGGCCGTCGAGAAACGCCTGCTCTTCTTCCGACAGCGTCGCGGGCGGGACGGCGAGGAGCTTCGCCCAGTCGGGATTGCCGCTGAAGAGATCGGCGTCCCACCACACGTCGCCGGCTTCGATCGCCTCGCGCTCGGTGTCGGAGAGCGTGGGCAGCACCTGCTGCGCCCAGCGGAAGATCGGCTTGGAGATAAAGTCGCGGCGGAGTGAGGTAGCGCTCATCGAGGCCTCGGCCCGGGTGGTGGATTGGAAAGTTCTATATGGATGCGGCGGGGTGGCATGGGTGCTTCAAATGCAAAGCATATTATGACGACGGATGGTGACACGTGGGATGACGACTGGGATGACGACGGATGGTGCCACATCGTGGGTGACATATGGGGTGACACATTTTGGGGTAACAGATTTGGCCCTCGGCGGCTCGACACGTTGAAGTTGCAAAGGTCATTGTAAATAACAACCCCAAAACAAGGAAATTGCGCCAGCCGTCATTTCGCACAGCCGCAGGTTGGTCCTTCACGCGTGTCCCGGGCCCAGCGCAGCACGAAGTGGTGCGCTGCAGACCCGGGACCGTTTCGGTCCGTGGCGGTCCCGGATCAGCGACGCACCGCTTCGCTGGCGCTCGCGCTGCGTCGCATCCGGGACACACGATACCGACGGTCATTCGTCATTCCTGTCTCACGACCTCCAACAACACACACTCCCTCGTCGCGGGCGCTTCTGCGTGAACGCGCTTTCGCCGCAGCACGCGCTGGCTGGTTCGATCCCTGTATTTTCCTGTTTTTCTGCAGATTCGGATCTTCCATCCCCGGGTCTTACGATCTCAAACAACACGCACTCCATCGTTCCCGCAGCGCATTTCTGCGCCCGGGGTTTGCAACGTTGCTTCACTCACCCCGAATCGAGGGGTGGGCGGAGCGCCGAGAAACGTTCGGGTGCTGCGCTAAGCACCCGTTGGACACGCCATAACGCGGCGTGTCAGGCGCCTAGCGAGGCGCCTTGCGTCCCATAGGCGTCAAGAGGCGCGTGAACGCGCTTATGACGCGGGACGCTCGCCTCTCGGCGCTCCACCGTGGCGGTTTTGGGCTCCCGGGGCCGCGCTTTCCTCACCGGCATTTGCGCCGGATCGGGCACAGCGAGCTCCTCGCACCCAGGTCGTAGTGCCTGGAGGGCGGGGTCCCTGCCTCCCGAGGCGAACGGTTACGAGCCGCCGCCGCAGGACGCCACTCCCCGCTCCGCCTTCAGGATCGTCTCCGGAGACGCCCCTCAATGAGCGAGGATGGGAATTGCCTACCATGGATTCGGCCATGTAGTCAACTACTAATTACGTAACGTAGTTGCCGCTTGGACGTAACGGCCCTACTCCTGGCATGCCAACTTAACTGCTAGATCACAAATCTCTTCAGCAGCTGCCGCCCAAGTCATGCTCTCCATCGATATTTAACGAAGATGTCGTCAATTATTTTCTGGGCTACCGGTTTTTGCGACGCGAAGAACAAATAATACACGACTGCGTTGTTTCTGTTCTTCATCGGCAGTGGGTCGGGCACAACCCTAAATCCCGCAACCTTGTTCAACCTCTCGCGAAAGCGAGTGATGATCGACTCATTGCTCTGCTTAATCAAATCGGGAGTGAAAAAAAGATTGTGCTGCGGACTCTCTGCGTATGCCGCCTGCTTCCACGACTCATCGCCCCAAAACCTTGTCATCCGATGGATACCGTCCTGCGGCACCTTCTCGGAATTTCGCCATATAGCATTTCGGTTCATGTCCATGACAGGGAAGTTAAGGAACATATCAACGGCCCGTGACTGTCCCGCTTGCACTATGACCTCCCAATCAAGATGTAGGCCGTACGGATCAAGCAGACATAAAGCACGGTTGAAGTTTTCGTATTTGATCGTCGGCAACAACTGTTGTCTGAGATACGGCATTGAGTCGCCGGTATGAATGTCGACGTCTGTTCGACCGGCGCAAAGCGTTGCAAGGTGCCTCGTTTTATCTGCGTCCATGTCGATGAAATAGAAATGGTCGAAGGGCGGTGAAACTTTCAGGGCGCGCGCGGGACTACCCTCCATTTGCCCTCCAGTTCGTTTAGATACGTGAACGCCTGGGCCGCTGAATGCGTCGATGTAGTACTTTTTTAGCTGCTTTTGGCGAGCGAAAGCCCTCGTGTAAGCAGAGCCATACTTCTCTACGATCTCGAGCTTCAGCTCAGACCAGTAGCCGATCTCGTCAAACTTAAAGGGTGCAGCCGTCACGCCTCGACCTGCACTTCGCGCTGCATCGATCTAGGTGATCGCGACACCGGAAATTGATTCCATACTTCCCCCTCTAATAGCCGGCCCCCGGTTTTGGGGGTGCGGCCTCCCCATTGTTTGAAGAAAAATGGCACGCGCGCCTTGATGCATTGGTCGCGAACATCGATCGCCCATTCCGATTTCATAGGTCGCGCGCCGGGGCCACTCTCACCACCAACGATCACCCAATGAATGTTGTCGAGGCAAAGTTGGCCAATCGGGCCGATAAGCGGCTCTATGGATAGGAAGCGCACTCCGGCGTTTGCCCTTTGCAGGTGCGCAATGCGCGACGTAGTTTGCTCGTTTTCTACTGACACGCCAAACCAGATGTGTCTTGGCGCGGTGCGTCCTGTGTATCGCTCGTTGACGAACTTTCGTAACAGTGAACTACGCTTCGTAAGAACCTGATAAATATGCCAGTCTGCCTTTTCCATTGTGTCGAACACAGCAGCAATGTGCCCTGGCGGAATTTCCTTATGAAAAAGATCGCTCATCGAATTTACAAAAATCATTCGCGGGCGCTTCCACGCAAACGGCTGTAAGAGGCGCTCCGGTCGAAGCGCCAGATCAAAGCCTGTTTCGAACGGGTGCCCCGGCACTCCCCGGAATCGCTCTGCGAAACGAGCGGCATAACAGTTATCGCAACCCGCACTAATCTTTGTGCAGCCCGTCACTGGGTTCCACGTTGCGTCCGTCCATTCAATTGCCGTCGCATCCGCCATGATCGAACGTAAGAATCACGAACACAGGCCTCGTGCAAGTCCGATGAGAGTATGCTTGGAGGGCCGCCGGCGGTTATGGCGTACGTCGGGCAGTCTCGGCCACACCCTCGCCTGAAAGTAGTGACCTGTCGCTTTGCACTTGGAGGGCAGAACCCGGATGTCGCTTCGCTCCATCCGGGCTACGCTCGCCACGGCCGCTGCTGCCAGAATTAGCTCACTTCTTTACGGGGAAATTCCTCTGCATCACGATCGAAGGTCTGCACAGAACGTCCACTCTCTTGCCGAAAGTATTCAGGTCGGAAAATGACCGATCAAACGTTACATGTTGTTTCGTTAGCTCCTTTATGGCAAAATCCGCAGAATATATTGCGCATTTCAAATCAGTTGACAGATAATCAAAATCTAGTCGACCAACATTCGCAAGGTAAGGTAAGCAACGTAGTCCAAGTCAATGGCCGCAAAATATAACGGGGTGGCTTAGTCCGGATTCAATTTTTGACCATGCGTTACCAAATCGAATGCTTCGCGAAGTTTTTCATCAGGCTTTTGCGCGGAGTTAAGCTTCGAAAACTCAATAGCTGTATTAATATCAAATGTAACCTGCGGGACTCGAGTGTGCGCAAACTGGAGCCAGTAACTCCCGGAGAGCTCACCGGAAGACGGCAATGACGGACAAACTGGACCCATTCGACGTCAAGGCGCTGGAGGGCTCGCTCAACGATTCGGCGACGCGCGTGTCGGCGATTTGGATCAGTTTTCTGGTTTTTGGGCTCTATCTGGTGATTGCAGCAGGAACGGTGACGCATCGTCAGCTTTTCCTGGAGGATCCTGTCAAGCTTCCGGTTTTGAATATCGATCTGCCCATGGTCGGATTCTTCTTTCTCGCGCCTATTCTATTCGTTGTCTTCCATACGTACGTGTTGATACAGGTATTGCTGCTTGGTCGCACGGCAGTGGTTTACAACGAGGCTGTCGAATATAACGTCAAGTTCGCAGAGGATAACGCCCGGGTCCGGCAGCGCCTCGCCAATACTTTGTTTGCCCAGATCTTTGCGGGCTCCCCGCGCGAGCGAAAGGGTTGGCTCGGCTTACTTCTCCTGATGTTGGCCTGGCTGACGCTCACAGTCGCCCCGATCCTCGTGCTACTCGTTTTTCAATTTCAGTTCTTACCCTACCATAGCTACTTGGTGACGTGGACGCTCCGAGGCTTAATTGTGCTGGATCTCATTGCTGTCTTGGTGTTTTGGCCAGCTCTACGCAACCCAGACCGCGGCGTTTCTTTGCGAGTCATCTTGTGGAGTTGGATCCCGCTGCTGCCATTTGGCCTAGGCGTGGTCGCTTTCAGTTGGATCTGTTTGACCTTTCCTGGTGAGAGTCATGCTGATTGGACACGGTATTGGCCAGACCAGAGCCTGGTGCAGGTCGATTGGGAACGGTATGGGCCAGAGGGAACAGAGGATACAATAATAGAGTGTCGGACCGTGAGCCCGATCTCAAAGGCCTTTGCTGGGTTCGATCGGATTAACTTGCCCCACGTCGATATCATCGACCACGAAAAACTTAGAAACATCGAATCGAACACCAAATCGGACAGCTTACCCGATTTTCAAGGTGAACGGACGAGACGAATCCGCGATCGACACCTGGACTGCGCGGATTTGTCTGAATTTTCCGATCTGCGCCGGATTGACTTGACCAATGCATCGCTGCGCGGCGCGTTCCTCAATCGCGCCCGGCTCCAGGGCGCGTCCCTCGAGCATGTGCAGCTCCGGGGCGCGTCTCTTTTGCGCGCCCAGCTCCAGGGCGCGTCCCTCAACAACGCCCAGCTCCAGGGCGCGCACCTTGCGGGGGCCGAGCTCCAGGGCGCGTTCCTGCTCAACGCCCGACTCCAGGGTGCGTATCTCGGCAACGCCCGGCTCCAGGGCGCGTCCCTCGACTATGCCCAGCTCCAGGGCGCGTCACTCGACTCTGCCCGGCTCCAGGGCGCGTCCCTGGACAAGGCCAAACTCCAGGGCACCTCCTTGTTTGATGCCCAGCTCCAGGGCGCGCACCTCGGCAGCGCCGAGCTCCAAGGCGCATTCCTCGAAGGCGCAAACCTGCAAGGCGCGTACTTGTACCGCGCCGCGCTCCAAGGCGCGAACTTCACTAGAAGCGCATTGGAGCATGCCCAATTGCTCCAAGTGAGTGTTTGGCGGGCGAAAAACGCTGATTGTCAGGGCGCTCGCGTGGCCGTAATCGATCAAGAGCGATTGCGCAGCGACATCGTCGATTTTATCGATAGTTCGCTTGAGGACGTTCCTGACATTCAAAAAAACCGCGCGATCAAAAACATGCGAGCCGGCCTCGTAGGGGATCCGGCCAAAGACGACACCGCGCAAATTGCGCGGGCTTGGGATCTATGTGCTCAGGCATCGAAGCTACTCAATGCCACAGCTGTTGAAAATCAACTTACTCGTGTTTTGCGTCAGGTTGTTTGCGAGGCAACGGAAAATCGAGAGGCGATCGCCGCGGGAATTATTGCACATTGGGTTTTTGGCCCCTCCCCAGTAAATTGGATTTCGACTCGGCTTGCCGGTGCGTTACTGGGCGAAGACGGCAATGATTGCGCAGTCAAGTATATCAACGAAGTAACAAAAGAGCGTCTTCGCTCTTTTTTGCCGGCCGGACCGAGTTCCGGTCCGAACTGAGAACACTAGGCGCGTTGACGGTTTTTGACAGAGGAATCGAGTTTTGATTCAAGGCTGCCTTTCTGGAGGAGGCAGGACCGGGATGTCGCCATAGCGCGTCTCGAAGGGCGTTCACGCTCGTCCGGTAGCCCGCGAAGACGGGCGTAAACACCCTTTAGGTACGGGCTATGGACGCGCGTCAACGCGCTTTAGGCTCACCCGGGCTACGCTGACTTGCCGAAGCCGTAGAGCGCCTCGGGATTCTGCACCAGGATGCGGTTGCGCGTAGCCTCGTCGGGGGCCCACTCGATCAGGAGGTCGAACAGGAGTGCGTCGTTCGGCTTGTTGTTGTCGGGCAAGCCTGGGTGCGGCCAGTCGCTACCCCAGACCAAGCGCTCCGGCGCCGCCTTGACGAACGCCTGCGCGATCTTGGTGGCCTCTGGGTAGGACGGTGGGCCGATCTTGCTGTTCGAATAGGCGCCCGAGACTTTCACCCAGGTGCGGCCCTTGTCGATCAGCTCGCGCACGATCTTGTGCGATGAATGATCGATGCCGGCCGGCAGCGGCGGGTGCGCGAGATGATCGAACACCATTGGTGTAGGCAGGCGCCGCAGCATCGAGGCCATCTCG
>Ga0137390_10001279_pt1 | contig 18739 bp, 14 predicted proteins | sample 15con2h24AmetaG_FD_104937 | JGI IMG/M metagenome (GOLD analysis project Ga0137390, IMG submission 104937) | Vadose zone soil microbial communities from Angelo Coast Range Reserve, California, USA - 15con2h2.4A metaG | ecosystem: Environmental > Terrestrial > Soil > Vadose zone > Saprolite... | reverse complement strand
GGGGGCCGCTGTCGGGGAGGGTCAGGACGTAGGTGGGCGCCTGGCGGGCCAGGACGCCGGCGGCCAGCGGGGCGTAGTCGATGCCGCGGTCGTGACCGCCGACGATCAGCGCGATCCGGCGGCGGGGGAAGGCGTCGAGCGCGGCCAGGGTGGGCAGCACGTTGGTGGACAGGCTGTCGTCGACGAAGGTGACGCCGCCGACCGTGCCGATCGGCGCGAGCCGGCTCGGCAGGGGCCGGTAGCCGGCCGCCGCCGTGCGCAGCCTGCCCTCATCGCCTGCACCCGGCACGCCGAGTGCCACCAGGCAGCGGTGGGCGATGAGGGCGTTGCGCCGGTTGTGCCGGCCCAGCAGGCCTAGCGGCTCCATCCAGTCGGCCCCGGGATCGTCGTGCTCCGAAACCCACTCCACGCGCGGCCCGAGCAACGCCGTCCGCTCCTTGAGCAGGTCGCTGTCGCCGTTCGCCACCGTGAGCTCGGCGCCCGGCTGGGAGCACGCGGACAGCTTGTCCCGGTAGTACTGCTCCACTCCCCCGTGCCAGTCGAGGTGGTCCGGGTGCAGCGAGGTCACCGCGACCACGGGCGGCGAGCACGGCAGGTCGATGGCCTGGTAGCTAGACACCTCGATGACCCAGAAATCGGCGTCGCCGGGCTCGGCGGGATCGTAGGGCGAGGCGCCGATGTTCCCGCCGACCATGCACCGGTAGCCCAGCTGAGTCAGCAGGTGCCCGGTGACCGACGAGGTGGTGCTCTTGCCCTTGGTGCCGGTCACGCACAGGACGCGCCGCAGGTCCGCTTCGGCGAGCCACAGGCCCAGGCCGCCCACCACCGGGATGCCCAGTCCGGCCAGCCGGGCGACGTCCGGCCGGTAGCGGCTGAGGCCGGGCGTCTTCACCACCACGTCGCACCCTTCCAGGGCGGCGAGCCCGCCGTCACCGGTGGCCAGCACCGGGCGGCCGCCGGGAGGAAGCACGGGCGCCGCGGGCGGATGGTCATCGACCAGGACCGGCTCGACACCCAGGGCCAGCAGCTTGCGCAGGTTGGCGTGGCCTTCCCGGCCCAGGCCCCAGACGCCGACCCGGGCGCCGGCCAGGTCGGACCAGGACAGCTTCGGCCGCAGGGCGGGTACCCGGCTCATCGGTATCCGGCCGGGATGAAGTTCAGGCCTACCGGCTGCAGCATGGCGGCGGCGTCCGCCGCGGACGGCGCGTCCGGCCACCCGGCGACCTCAGCCGCGAGTTCCCGCAGCAGGCCGCGGCCGGACCGGTCATCGCGCCGCGCGGCCAGCAGCACCGCGGCCCGGCACTCGCTGACCTCGCCGACGCACTCGAACGGCTTGGCGCCCGCGCCGAGCAGTGACCGGAACTTGCCGGCCAGCGCCGGATCATCGAGCGGCTCCCCGGTCACCGCGAAGATCCGCCGCAGCGCTGCGGCCGGCAGGAACGGCGCGAGGATCAGATCGATGAAGCAGCACTTGTCGCACTGCCCGCACCAATGGTCGAGCCTTCGGGCCCGTTCGGTATAGAAAGCTCTATTGCAGCTGCGGAACGACCCGTGGTACTGCTCGAGCGCCGCGAACTCCTGCCCCACCCACATTTCGGTCCGGTCCCTCAGCCAGGAGAAGTACTCCGGCATCCGCGCCTGGCTCGCCGCCAGCACGTCGCGGAAGGCCACCTCGAACGCGTCGCTCTTGGAAAACTGGTGGTTGACCGGGCGTCCGGCGTACTCAAGCGTCGGGATGGACGCCGACCACTCGTTGGACATCACTACCGAGTCCCGGTCCTCGAGCACCGCGGCCAGCACCGCGATCGCGGACAGGATCCCGGTGACCGGCACGTGCCCGTTGAGGAAGCCGAGCTCGGCGGAGCGCAGCAGCTGCGGATCGATCTCCCGTTCCGCGCGCACGATCGGCAGCCCGGTCACCGCGGCGGGCTGCTCGATCGCGTCGAACCGGTCGGCGGGCCTGCTCACCACGAACAGGGCCGCGTCCGCGAGGCGCCGCACCCGCTCCACCACCACGATCGAGTCGATCCCGCCGCCAAACGGCACCAAGGCCCGCCGCTCCAAGGGGGGTCCCAAGGGGGGCCTGGGGGGATGGGTCCTCCCCAAAGGGGGCCTGGGGGGATGGGTCCCCCCCAAGGCGGGCCTGGGGGGATGGGTCCCCCCAGGATCGGGGGGGTCTGGGGGAGTCGTCCCCCCGAGACCAGCACTGCCCTCGAGGCGCAGCGAGGTCAGGTCCAGGCCGTTGCGGTAGGCGAACTCGCCCAGGCCCTGCAGGTAGAACTCGCGCAGGAAGGCCAGCTCGCGCTCGGTCAGCGCGGTCTCGCCGAATTCGATGACCGGCGGCGCAGCGGTCTTGTAGTACGAGACGCCCGCGAGCAGGAACACCAGCCGCGCCGCGGCCCGGGCCGCCTCGGTGTGCCAGCGCGGCCCGGCCAGCAGCGTAATACGCTCGGTGAACTCACGCCCGTCCAGCTCGTACCGGCAGCTCAGCACCCCCCGCTCCGCGTCGATGGCGTATGAGTGGTACCGGAACACGCTTCCGCGCACGCATGGTTGTGGCACCGTACCCCCTCTATGGATCACGTTGTCACATCCATGCCGTTCCGGCCCGGGGTGCGGAGGCGGGCGATGAGGGCGAGGCGGCCGCAGGGGCGGGCTGCGCGGTCACTGAAGAAGTGGCCGGGGCCGGTGAGGGCGGCGGGGTTTGCGGGGGCTGAGGGGTTGATGGGACCAGTGGGGAGGGTGGTGGTGTGGATCTGGGGGTCGGGGACGCCGGCCTCGCGGAGGGCGTGGCGGTTGGCGGCCCACAGGTCGAGGAGCCAGCGGCCCTGGTGGTCGGGGCGGATGAGGGCGGATGCGGCGGGACCGAAGGCCTGGGTGACAGCCTGGTGGACGTCGGGGCCGACCTGGTAGCGGGCCGGGGCGATGGCGGGGCCGATCCCGGCGATGACGTCTGACGGGCGGGAGCCGAGGGCCTGCATGGCGGCGAGGGCCGCGGCCGGCACCCGGGCCACAGTGCCGCGCCAGCCCGCGTGCACGCAGGCGAGCACGCCGGCCACCGGATCGTGCAGCACGACCGGTACGCAGTCCGCGGTCAGGATCGCGAGCACGACGCCGGGCGAGCAGGTGACCAGCGCGTCGGCGTCGGCGATGGCGTCATCGTTGCAGAACGCGCCGCTCCCCCGGTCCGCCTCGCCGACGACGCGGACCCCGGCGCCGTGCACCTGGCGGGCGAAGACGAAGTCCTCCGGGCGGGCGCCGATGCCAGCCGCCAGCCGGCGGCGGTTCTCCAGTACGCATCCCGGGTCGTCGCCGACGCTCAGGCTCAGGTTCAGCGTCGCGTAGGGCCCGGACGACACCCCGCCGGAGCGGGCGGTCACGGCGGCGTCCACACCCGCGGCGTCGAGCGCCGGCCAGCTCAGCAGCGCCAGCGGGCTCACCGGGTCCGCGGCGCTGACGGCCAGGGAGCGCAGGACGGTGGGGCCGGCGGAAACCATGCCCGCCGGGAGGGTATCGGAGGTCATCGGGTGAGAGCTTAATGGCGCCAGGGTCAGGCCTGCGCGCGGGCGGCGAAGGCCTCGGCTTCGCGCAGGGCGCGCAGCAGGTTGCCGCCGGCCAGGGCGGCGCAGTCGGATTCGGTCCAGCCGCGGCTGAGCAGTTCGGCGAACAGGGCCGGGTAGGCGGAGACGTCCTCCAGGCCGACGGTCACCTCCGGGGTGCCGTCGAAGTCGCCGCCGAGGCCGACGTGCTCGACGCCGGCGACCTTGCGCACGTGCTCCACGTGGTCGGCGACATGGGCCAGCGTCGCCCGGGGCGGCGGATGGGCGCGTTCCCACTCGGGCTTGAGGCTGAACAGATGGCCGAAGTCCCTCGGGTCCAGACCGCGGCGGGCGGCCTCGGCCTTGAGGCCGGCCAGCCAGTCGGCGCACTCCTGGGAGACGAAGCCGGGCACGAACGTCACCATGCAGACGCCGCCAACCTCCGCGAGCCGGGCGAGCACGTCGTCGGGCACGTTGCGCGGGTAGTCGCACAGCGCGCGGGCCGAGGAGTGCGAGAAGATCACCGGCGCCGCGGCGACGTCGAGCGCGTCCCGCATCGTGTCCGGGGACACGTGCGACAGGTCGACGAGCCGATCCGCTGCATCTCGCGGACCACCTCCCGGCCGAAGCCGGTAAGCCCGCCGGCCTGAGGCGCGTCGGTGGCCGAATCGGCCCAGCCGACGTTGGCGTTGTGCGTCAGCGTCATGTACCTGACGCCGAGCGCGTACAGCATCCGCAGCACGCCGAGCGACCCCGCGATCGCGTGCCCGCCCTCCGCGCCGAGCAGCGAGGCCACCCGGCCGGAGGCGAAGATCCGCTCCACGTCGCCCGCGGTCAGCGCGAGCTCGAGCGCCTCGGGATAGCACGCGATCATCCGGCGGGCCACGTCGATCTGCTCGAGCACGGTGGCGACGGCGGCGTCCCCGGCCAGCGAGGCCGGCACGTAGACGGACCAGAACTGCGCGCCCACCCCGCCGGCCGCGAGCCTGGGCAGGTCGGTGTGCGTACCGGCGACCGGCGCGGCCAGGTTCACCGCGGCGGGATCGCCCGGGGCGGGGCCCGCGGTATCGGCTGCGGCCGCGCCGGGCGCGGTCAGGCGTACCTTGCTCACGTCGCCGGCGGCTCGCTCGCGGAGCGCCCACGGCAGGTCATTGTGGCCGTCGATTAGCGGAAACCGCCGGAGCAGGGCGCGCGCCTGAAGGTGGAACTCCGTCACCTCGCCAGCCTACGTGTCACCGGGCGCGCGGCGGCCCGGGCTGCTTTCTGCGCGGGCCCCGTCCGCTCGCGTGATCCGCAATAGCCGACGTTCATGCTGGTGAAGTGGCGTGTGGGAGTTACGCTTATGGTGGTTGGGGGCACGTTAGGCGGTGCGCTATGGGCCTGGTCCGATGACCGGAGAGTGGGCCCTGTCGCGTCATGTCGCCCTCGGCGGCGCGGTGAACGTGCGGGACATCGGCGGCTACCGCAGCGCCCACGGGCTCGAGGTCATGCGCGGGCGCCTGTTCCGCGGCGACTCGCTCAGCCAGTTGACCAGCTCCGATGCGGAACACCTTGATCGGCTCGGGCTGCGTACCGTCATCGACTTCAGGACGCCGGGCGAGGTCCTGCTCAGCGGCGCCGACCGGCTGCCCTACGGCATCGAATTCGCCAGCCTGCCGGTCAGCGGCGGCGACCTCGGGTCCATCTACGAGGTCATCGCCAGCGGCGACCACCAGCGGCAGCGCCGTGAACTCGGCGACGGGCGCGCCGCCTCGTTCATGGTCCAGATGAACCGCGGGTTCGTGACGGACACCAGGCAGCGGGAGGCGTTCGGGGCCGCGCTGCGGCTGCTGTGCGCACCCGGCCGGCTGCCCCTGCTCTACCACTGCACGGGCGGCAAGGACCGGGCCGGGTGGATGACCGCCATCGTGCTCACCGCCCTCGGGGTGCCGCGTGAGCTGGTGCTGCGCGATTACCTGCTGTCCAACGACTTCCACCGCACGGGCTACCAGAAGCTTCGCTTCGACCTGGTCAAGACCGGGATCGTGGCCGATCCCGAGCTATTGCGGCCCATCCTCGAGCAAAGTCCCACCTATCTGGGCGCCGCGTTCGAGGAAGCGGATCGCTGCTACGGATCGTTCGGCCGATTCCTGGCCTACGGCCTTGAGGTCAGCGAGGCCATGCTGGCCGAACTGCGGCGGGCCCTGCTCGGCGACCTGGTACCACCGGAACCCGTCCCGTTAGCCCCGGCTCCTTGCTGCGGTTCGCCCTCCAGCTACGTCAGCCCTTGCGGCGACGCGGGCCGAGGCGGCGCAGGCGGATCCAGGCGAGCACCGTGAAGACCACCGCCAGCCCGATCATGACGCCCATGTCGCGCAGCCAGTTCGCCGATGTCTGCGCCCACTGGGGGTCGTTAATCGGGCTTGAGGGGCTGATCTTGTCGAGGTTCACGGTGGACGCCACGGCGCTGAAGCCCCAGCGGGACGGCGCGAGCCAGGCGAGCTGCGAGAGTCCCGGGTTCTTAGCCACCGAAAACACGCCGCCGGACAGGATGACCTGGACCATGGTGAACAGCACCAGGAAAGGCATCGCCTTCTCCGACGTGCTCACCAGGGCGGACACGAACAGGCCGAGGCACATCGAGGCGGCGGCGAGCACGGCGATGCCGAGTATCAGCTCCGCCAGCGGAGCGCCGGTGAGGAAGGCGCCCTGGTGGGGCATCGGCCGCCAGGCCACTCCGAGCAGCACCAGCACCGCCGACTGCAGGATGCTGATGACGCCGAGCACGAGCAGCTTGGACAACAGGTAGGCGCCGGACGACAAGCCGGCCGCCCGTTCCCTGACATAGATCGAGCGTTCCTTGACCAGTTCCCTGACCGAGCTCGCCATTCCGGCCAGGCAGGCGCAGATGACCAGGATCAGCAGCAGTGTCAGCGCGTCCGGGTTGGTGCCGAACTTGCCTCCCAGGCCTTCTTTGGCCGGCACGAGGGCGATCAGCGCGCCGAGGATGATGGGCAGCACGGCCATGAACGCCAGGTAGCCGCGATCCGACGCAATCACCCGCACGTACCGCCGGGTCAGCGTGGTCATCTGCCGGAACGCGCCGCGCCGCTGCGGCGGCGGGGCGGCCGGCAGCTCCTGGCTGTTGGGCGTCTGCGGCGGCCGCGGCCGCTGGCCCATCACGTACTGCGCATAGGCGGGCGACGCGGCGAACTCGGCCGCCCAGTCGCGGTCCGGGTAGCGCTCGAAGGCCTGGAACACCTCGGCCCAGCCGGGCAGGCCGAAGTAGCCGAGCCCCTCCTCGGGCGGGCCGTAGAAGGCCACCTTCCCGCCGGGAACCAGAACGAGCAGCCGGTCGCAGGTGTCGAGGTTGGCGACGCTGTGCGTGACGACGATGACCGTCCGGCCGCCGTGGGCCAGGTCCCGCATTTGCTCCATAACCGACTTGTCCAGGCCGGGGTCGAGACCGGAGGTCGGCTCGTCCAGGAACAGCAGTGACGGCTTGGTCAGCAGCTCCTGCGCCACGTTGACCCGCTTGAGCTGGCCGCCGGAGAGGCGGTCGGCGCGCGTCTTCGCGTGCTTGGTCAGGCCGAGTTCGCCCATCACCTCGTCGACGCGGCCGTCCCGCTCGGTGGCCTTGGTGTCCGCGGGGAAGCGGAGCTCAGCCGAGTACTGCAGCGCGCGGCGCGCCGTGAGCTGCGTGTGCAGCACGCTTTCCTGCGGGACCAAGCCGATGCGGTAGCGGAGTTCGGCGTAGTGCTGGTAAAGGTCGCGGTTGTCGTAGAGCACGGTGCCCGTGTCCGCGGGACGCATCCCGGTCAGCGCGCCCAGCAGCGTTGACTTGCCGGCGCCGCTCGGCCCGATGACGCCGAGCAGGCATTTCTCCGGGATCGGGAACGTGACCCGGTCCAGCAGTACCTTGCCGCCTGATACCTTCACGACCAGGTCCTGGGCGGTGAAGGTGATGTTGCCTTCGTCGACGAACTGCCTGAGCTCGCCGCCTTTAAGCCGGAACGTGGAGTTCCCGATGCCGACGATGTCGTGTTCTGTCAGCATTTGAGAGGAAACCCGCTGGCCGTTTACAAAGGTCCCATTGTGGCTGCCGAGGTCGACGATCTCGTAGCTGCCGGTGCGCGATTTGCGCAATTCCGCGTGGTGCCGCGAAACGTTGAGATCGGAAAGGACCAGGTCGTTATCTGGTACGCGGCCTATGCGCATGGCCTTGGCCGGCAGCGGCATCCGCGCCGTGGGCCTGCGGTCCACGCTCGGCAGCTGGTCCGGATGGCCTGGGGGCCCCACCGGAGGCGCAGGGGCCGGGGCCGGCTCGCGCCGCACGGCCGGCTCGCGATTGACGGCCGGCTCGCGCCGCACGGCCGGCTCGCGATTGACGGCCGGCTCGCGCCGCACGGCCGGCTCGCGATTGACGGCCGGCTCGCGATTGACGGCCGGCTCAGGCCACGGCCGGCCGGCGTCCCGCGGGGCGGGGTCGCGCGGCGCGGCGGGCTCGGGCGGAGTCGGCTCGGGCGACGGAGCGGGAGGCCGGGACCCGACGCCGCCGGGAGGCGACACGGGTCCGGCCGCCGGCGGCGGCTGCCACCAGGACTCGGGATCGCGGCGCGGCTCAGCTTGCGGGGCGGCCGGGGCCGGCGGAGCGGGAGAGACCGACAGGGAGGTGCCTGGGTGGTCGGCCGGGGGCGAGGCGGCCTGGCCCGCCGCAGCCGCGGGCGCCAGGGGCATGCAGCGCAGGACCGGCCCGTCGTCCGGGTTGCCCAGCCGCACAACGCATTCGCCGCTGATCTCGATCCGGTCGAGTCGCTGCAACCCGAGGAAGGTCCCGTTGGTGCTGCCGAGGTCCTCAAGGATCCAGGCGTCCCCGTCCATCCGCAGCACGCCGTGCCGCCACGAGACGCGTGAATCGGTCATGACGATATCGGACTTCGGATCCCTGCCGATGCGGTAGGTGGCCCCGCCCTGCAATTGGTGATCCGAGCGCCTGGTCCGTACCACGAGATCGGGCAGGGCAGACGGGCCGAGGGCCCCGCCCTGCGGCGGCGTGGCCTCAGCGAGCCCGGCTGGCGCGAGCCCGGCTGGGGAAGGACCGGCCTGCGGCGGTTGCCGGTCAGACCAGTCGAAACGCTCGGGTGGCATGTTTACAAAGTGTAGGGCCGTCGAGGGCAAACGGGAATCGGGAGAACCATTCAGGTTGACCGCACGTTTTGACATATTGGGAGGCGGACACCCTGATACTGGAACGTCTGGCCATGCGTCCGAAACCGAACGTCTAAATACCCGAGCCACACATGCGCTGAACGCCATAGGTGACTCAACGTTATCCCCCGTAACTAAGTGGCACCACAGAGGTGGGAAATGATCGTCGTAGGTACACATCGCGGGGATATGGTCACCATGGCCTGCACGCTGGGGGGCGCGGCATGAGCAACGATCCGACCCAGCCCGTTCCCGAGTGGTGGCGGCAGCCGCAGGACCCTAAGGGGAAGCAGGGGAACCAGAGCGATCAGGGCTACCAAGGGGCCCAGGATCACCAGAATCCCCAAGGGGCACAGGGGTTTCCCGGGAACCAGGGATACCAAGAGACACAGCGGTTTCCATCGAACCAGGGGTACCAGGAAAATCAGGACTATCCTGGCAACCAGGGTTACCAAGGCCATCAGGGATCTCAAGGAACCCAAGGGTTTCCTGTAAACCAGGGATACCCACAGGCCCAGGGCTACCAGGGACCGCCTCCCCGGATGCGCCGACGGCGCAGGAGATGGCCGTTCATCACCTTGATCGTGATCATCTTGGTTCTGGTGGTCGCCGACCGGGCCGCCAACGCGTACACCGAGGACCAGATGGCCAGCCAGGTCCAGTCGTCTTTGGCCCTGTCCGGCAAGCCGCACGTGACCATCCAGGGGTTCCCGTTCCTGACCCAGCTGGCCGCCCGTGATTTCCGCACCGTGGACATCAACGCGAGCAACGAGACCGCGGGGCCAGGCGGTCAGCTCGAGATCGCCAGCCTGACCGCCACGCTGCACGGGATGCACATCCACGGGCTGAAGAAAGCGACGATCGATCAGTTCAACGCCTCGGCGCTGATCACGTTCACGGCCCTGGGGAATGCGGGCGGCATCCCGCAGGGCATCACGCTGTCCGCCGACGGCCCGAACAAGGTGAAGGCGAGCGTTGACATCCTCGGCGTCACCGGCACGGCCGTCGCCCAGGTCACCCAGGCGGGACCAGGCAAGATCAACATCAAGGTCACCGACTTTGGCGGGCTGCCGCCTGATGTCCTCGGCAGCCTGGCCGACTTCACCGTCACGATCCCGAAACTCCCGGCCGGAGTGGCGATTCAGAGCATCAGCGTTACGCAGCAGGGACTCCAGATCACCGCCAGCGGCCAGAACACCACCCTCAGTCAGTAACGGGACAGGTGTTGCCGAAGTTTTACCACCGCGGCCCGCGCCCTAGGTGACCTACTGTCAACTTAGAGTTACATTGTTAGTACGGACAGTAGCTGCACGGGAGGCGGAGGCCGATATGCCGGGTGCGCCCTTCACTGTCGCCGATACGCATGATTTGCGAAGCGCGGCATATGCGACGCCCGTGGCTGCTACCCGTAGCTTCGACCGCCGTGCGGACGAGGTTCCGGTCGCCCGCAGGTTCATCAGGGACGCCCTGGCCGACCACCCCGCCGCGTTCGAGGCCGAGTTGCTCACCTGTGAGCTCGTGACGAACGCGGTGCAGCACGCCACCGACGCCGCCAGGGTCACCGTCGCGGTGATGTGCCGCGGCTCGGTCGTGCACGTCGACGTCATCAACGACGGCCAGATCGGGCTCCCGCACTGGCGCGAAGCCAACGGGCAGGACGAGGGCGGACGCGGGTTCCAGCTCGTCAACGAGATCGCGCAGCGCTGGGGATTCCAACGCGAGCAGGCCGGCACCTGCGTCTGGTTCGAGATCGCCCTCTGAGCCGCTGACCGCCGTATGTGGGCGCGCCGCTGGGTAGCTCACTGGTCCCATTGACCCCATCGGCCCAATATTCGCTCACCTGTTCGGTTTCAGAGGAAATCTATCGTGGAGGATTCGGGCTTGATGGAGGTTTTGGCGGACTATAGCTTGCGATTTAAGCTGCCTGCTTGGTCTTAGCTATCTCCCGCAGAGGGCCATCGCTATCTGCGCCGGCCGCAACACGGCGGGCAGCTTCGATTACATCGTCAGGAATCCTTGAGGCGTCCACATGCATGAAGACCTCTCCGGCGTCTGCGACGAAGAACGCGGCAGCGGGGTCTAGCACGCCGCGCGCGAGGATCTCACGGTCGGGTCGCCGGCCGGCCGGCCCGCGCCGGCGAAATGGGGATGCGATCCACTCGCGCGCGTCGTCCGCGCTCTTGCCCTTGAGAAGGCCGGCCGCCTCAGGTGCCAGCCCTTCCCATGCCCGGCCGTCGGCGTACTCACCGTTCAGTAACGCCTGGTATAGCTCGGCGTCTGGCGAGCCGCTGCGCCCGCTCATGCGGGCGCTGTGCGCCGCGATTCCGGCTGTCCGTGTCAGGCGATCGTCCTCGGAGCCGGGCTCCGACCTGGGGTGAGGAATCTTGGGTGGCGGACTGTTGCCCGGCGAGGAGCTGGTATTGGCCAGGTTGCCGGGTGGGTTCGCCAATGAACCTTGCTCACTCTGGGGTGGCTATCGGCGAGCTCTGTGAGCGGTTCATGGTGCCCGGCCATTATCGTGCGGACTGTGACCGGTGCCGTGCCACATCCCGAAGGCCATGACGTGGCGGCTGGCGATGATCTGCTCGCGGGGCAGGTGGCCTACTACCGCCGCCGGGCGAGCGAGTACGACGTGACAGCCTATGGGGATGTGGACGCGGCGCGGGCCCGTATCACCCGGGTGGTGGCCGCGCTGCGGCCCGCCGGGAATGTGCTGGAGATCGCCTGCGGGACGGGCCTGTGGACCAGCGTGCTCGCAGGGGTGGCGTCGACGGTGACGGCGATCGACGCCGCCCCCGAAGCGGTCGACATCGCGCGCGGCCGGGTCAAGGCCGCCAACGTCAGGTTCGAGGTCGCCGATGTGTTCTCCTGGGCGGCGGCAGCGCGGTTCGACACCGTCTTCTTCGCGTTCTGGCTGTCACACATGCCAGCCAGCCGGTTCGAGCAATTCTGGCGGCAGCTGCGAGGCCTGGTTACCGGGCATGGCCGGGTGCTCTTCGTCGACGAGCATCCGGACGTCTGCGGCAAGGAGGCCTATGCCGCCGGCAGCGAGGAAATCATCCAACGGCGGCTAGGCGACGGCTCCGAGTACCGCCTGGTCAAAGTCTTCGTCCACCCCGGCCAGATGAGCGCCCGGCTGCACCAGCTCGGCTGGCAGAGCTGCATCCGCCGGGACGGCAATGACTGGGTTATCGGCGAGGCACGCCCCCGCAAACCGTAGTGGCAGAACACTCGGGACGAGCAAGATTCAATGACAAAGAGGAAGATCAACTGTCACAGGACACCGGCCCGGTCCCCCTCCTGCCAGCGCTGACGCGCTCGCTGCGTTCCGTCTCCGTGATCCTGACCTCACCCCCACCCCGAGGGGACCCGAGGGTGAGGTCAGGATCACTCCAACTCCACTCCGCATAACATGCAAGAGGGGAGACCAATCCAAAATCGCACTGAGGGTGACCCGCCGTACCGATGGCCGGGGAAGGTGCAAGCAAAACCGCCGCACATGACCGTGGAAGGTGCCCAGGGCGCCGGCTCCGCGGGGCCCGCGGGCAGACCGCGCGGGCCCCGCCGCCGGCGGAATCCGGGGCAGCACCCCGCCGGCACCCCGCGCCCCGGAGAGGCCGGCGCGCGAGGAAGCAGCCCGGGCACGCGGAAGGGGGCGGTCCCGGACACGAGAACGCCCCCTTCAATAAGGTGCTCGGCCTTAAGGGCCGGCCCTCAGGCCAGGTCGAACCTCCCGGCCCTCACCCCGGTGGCGAACCTGCGCCACTGCTGAGGGCTGAAGGCCAGCACGGGGCCGTGGGGGTCCTTGCTGTCACGGACAGCGATCAGGTGGGCGCCGGTGCCTACTTCGACCTCGCCGTCATCCTCAGCGCCGCCGGCCCCGGCGCGTTGCGCGAGCTGATCCGCGCGGACTGGGCTTGCCCCGTCTCCCGGGAGGTGGCGCCGTGACCAGCCCCGGCCAGCCCGCTAGGAGCCACCCGCCGGTGCCTGCCCGACCCGTGCCCGTCGCCCAGCCCAGGCACCCGTTGCACGCGCTGACCACATTTGAGCTCCGGGACTACCGGCGCCACCTTGAGCACGCACTTGAGGACAAGGTGATCGGCAACGCCCCGGTCGCGGCGCAACTCCGGGAATCGCTGGCCGGGGTCCTGGCCGAGGAAGAATCACGCGCCCGCGTGCAGCAGGCCAACGGAGCCCGCCGGTGACGGGCCATCAGGTCCCGTCCCCGCCCCGGCCCGACGAGCTGACCTCGATCGTCTTCCGGGCCCTGTACTTCCGATTCGACCTGCTCACCATCGGCGCCACGTACGTGGTCATCCCCCGGGAACACCGGTGTTCGCCGGGCCCAGCCTGGGCGAGATCGCACGGTAGATCAGCGCCCGCGAGCACCCGTACCCGGACCCACCCGCACCGGCGCCCTCCTGACTGACCAGCCTTGTTGTTCAGCGCGGCATCACTGTTACGCGTCATTCGTTATGAACATCGAACGTCACTCCAGATGGATGCGGAGCAATCGGAGCCCGACCGTATTCCCTGGGCGATGATCACGATGACGCGGTGATGGTGCTGTGGCGAATCCGGTCGGCCGGGATGAGCTCGCCGGACACCTTGATCCTTGCCCCAGGTACTGACGTTTCGTTACAGACGGTGATAGCTCGAAAGTCGTGCGGCACGCGATATCCGCCGCTATGTGCGTTCTGGTGGCCGGGCTAGATGGCCGCTACGGCGCGACAGAACGAACATTCTGTCGCGCGCCGCCAGTTCGTGTGCATGCTCGAGTTCACTGGCCTGCAGGCCGGTTTACCGCACCTGCCGATGAGCGGTCGTGTCCAAAAGCTCGTCTGCAGGCGGAACGCGTCAGTGCGGCGGGCATTCGACAGCCGACCGCCAGATCGGCCACCTGCTCGGGGGGCGGTCGCCTCGGACGGAACCAAGAATCCTCGCCGTGGCAAAGGCCGGATGATGCGATAACCGGTGCCTCCAGGACCCAATACCGCAGCGTGAGAAGTGCCCTGCCGGCGAGTTGGGGCCTGGTGGCGGCCCGGGGCGAGGTGGTGCCCGGCGCGGTGCCGCCGCTGGCTATTCAGGGCCTGACTTTGAAGCCAAGTCCGTCGTGCCCGGCGCCTGGGCCGCCTGGCGGCCGGGGGCAATACAGCAGCAGCTGCATGCCGGTCCAGGCCGCTGAGTCCTGGGTGTCGCACCCGAACGGGGCGGCCGGCAGCCGGCTCCATCGCCTGAGCTTAGCGTCGTAGACGCTGGCGTCGCCGGGGCGTACCCGGCCGAATTGGCCGCCGGGATTAAAGGAGATGAGTGCGGTGCCGGTCCGGGCGGCCACCAGGTTCGACCCTCCGAGAGGGTCGGGCGGCAGCCGGGTCCAGGTGTTCCGGAGCGGGTTGTACAGGTCGGTGGCCTCGGGGACGAAGGGCCCAGGGCAGACTCCGCAGTTGTAGGTGATTCCGCGGACCAGGGCGAACTGGCCGGTCCACAGCACCTCTCCGGCGTCGGGCAGCATGCCCGCCGCGGGGGGTACCAGCCGCCATTGCCCGGTGTCCTCGCGATAGGCGAACAGGTCGACCCCGCCGCTGTCGGTCCGGGTGTCCGGGCCCGTCCGGCGCGACTGCGCCCATTCTGACCACGCCAGCAGCTCAGTACTGGCATTCACGGCGGCGCGCCATGTGAGCGGGTAGCCGTTCGGCGGTGCGGGAGGTGCGATGTGCTGCCACCGGTTGAGGGCCGGGTTGAATGACGCGCCGTCGCCGTAACTGTGGACGGTGCCGGTCAGGGCCGCGGGCTGGCCCCCCAGCAGGATCAGTGCGCTGCCGGTCCAGACGGCGATCGCGCCGGCCCTCGGGGACAGCGGGGCCGGCGGCAGCCGCCTCCACGTGCTGGTGGCCGGATCGTATGCCGCACCAGAGCTTGTCACCGCGAACCGGTGGGCGGACACCCGGTCATAACCTCCCCAGATGATCATCTCGGTGCCGGTCCAAGATGCCGCTTGTCCCGCGCGGGCAGAAAGCGGGGACGGCGGGAGGGTGCGCCAGCGGCCGGTGCCCGGGTCATACGCCGCCCCGTCCGCGTGCAGATCCTCGCCGTCCGTCCCCGACTCACCACCCCACACCAGCAGCTCGCGGCCGGTCCACACGGCAGATGCGCCGTCTCGCGGGCTGATCGGCGCGCGCGGTAGCGCTGACCAGCGGCCAGTCCGCAAGGTAGTAGCCGCCACCGCTGCGGACGCTGCCTGCCCGGCCGGCCGTTGCGGCCGGGCCGCGCGGCCGGACGTCACACAACCTGCCACCACGATCAGGACCGACCCCACGGCAAGAGCGCGAGGAACCACCCGGTTCATACTGCTCCGACGCCCACGACGGGCTACCGGTTCCAGGGATGCCCTTGTGGGTTGGCGCCGCACGCCGGGCGCTAGCTGGGCTCGCGAGACGATCGACGCCTTCCCATGTGACTCCCGCCCATGCCGCGATGAGATACGTCCCGGGCTACCAAGCGCGTACCTGTGGAATTCTGCTACTCGAAGCAACAGGAGCGTGGCTAAAGTCCTCGGCCGCCAGGTAAGCCTGGGCGGATGCCCGCGATGCCAACGCGCCGCACATCCGTGCCACGTGCCCGATGCTGATCACAGGTTGTGGTCAACCAGCCGGTGGCAGCCGCACGCGTACCCGCCGCTATGTGCGTTCTGGTACGTGGTCAGCATGGCCGCCACGGCGTGCCAGAACGAACACTCTGTCGCTCGGGTGGCCACCAGCGCCTGTTGCCTTCCCGCCGAGGTTGATGCTCGGCTGTCCCGTGACGGATATGTCGGCCCGCCACCTGCGCGTTGACCTGGGCGGGCCTGATTGAGTGGCAAGTGATCAACCCACTGGTTTCTATCCAAGTCGGTCCGCAGGCCCGCTTTGGTGCAGATCTCGCCATCGAACCTGGCCCAGCGCGCAATGTCTCGATAGCCAGCGACCTGGTCAAGTAGCCGTTCTGGGCCAGGTACAGCGGTGCAGGAAGCCGGTTGGGCCAGTTTGACTGGCAGAGAGCCGACTTGCCTGGCACCGGACATCGGCGCCTCGCTCACATTCCGATGTGAGCGAATCGCCTCGACGCATAGTTATGCACTGAACGGCATACTCACCCGCAGTCCGACGACTTGGCCTAGTTTCACAGGGACTGCGACGCAGCATCAGGATGCGTCTCGGGAGCCAGAGCGCGCCGACTAGGCGTTCCCTGTCGATGGAGGGGTCGCCGTTGGCGAGTGGCACAGAACAGCCGATTTTGCCATCGCCGTTGGCCGACTGGCGTACCTGCCGGGTGGCATGCATCTAACGTGGTGGTGTGGCCTGTCGTTACCTAGCCGCTGTGCCGGCCTGGGGTGTTTCCGTGACGGCCGCGAAACGCTGGCCTCGGCCGCGCGACTCCCCGTCTGGTCCCCGCCAGCGCCTACCCTGGTGTGCGTCCTGATGAGGTAGGTCGTGATATAGGAGGGCTTCATTGATAGGCGCAATCGCTCCGCTGACTGGCTTTAGCGGGTGGGCGCGCGGCGACCTGCTGGTGATCGTGCTGCTGGTGCTGGGGGCAATTCTGCTTACCCGGCTGGCGAACTGGGTGCGCGGCCGGGTCATCGCGCAGATTGATGCCCACGCGAGCGAGGCCGATGAGCTGGTGCGTTCTGAGGGCGCCAAGCACCGCCAGGTCGTCGCGCAGGTTGTCACGTGGGCGGTCCTGGCAGTCATGTACGTCGTCACCGCTGTGCTGGTGGTGCAGCGCCTTGGCGTGCCCCTGGCGGGCCTGGTTGCACCCGCCGCCCTGCTCAGCGCCGCGCTCGGGTTTGGCCTGCAGCGATTTGTCCAAGATATCGCCGCCGGGTTGTTCATCACCGGTGAGCGGCAGTACGGCTTCGGCGACGTTGTCCGCATCGAGGTCGCCGGCGTGTCGGAGCCGGCCAGTGGCACGGTCGAGGACGTCACCCTGCGGGTCACGCGCCTCCGGTCGGTCAGCGGCGAGGTCATCACCACGCCCAACGGCCAGATCGTCCAGGTCACTAACTTGTCGCGTGACTGGGCGCGGGCTGTCCTCGACGTTCCTGTCCCGTCTTCTGTCGACGTCAGCCATGTCACCGACATTCTCCGGCGTGTCGGCCAGGATGCCTATGGTGACGACAGGTTGCGCAAGCTGATGCTCGACCCGCCCACCGTGATGGGCGTTGAAAGAATTGAGGTTGACACGTTCTCGGTGCGGATGGTGGCGCGGACGCTGCCCGGCGCGCAGTTCGAGGTCGGCCGCGAACTTCGCGCGCGGGTCGCGTCGGCCTTCCGTTACGAGGGCATTAACGTCTCCGCTGACCTCGAAACCGGCCGGGCGACCGGAGGCGCCTCGTGAGCGGGCGGCCTCGCACCTCGACCGTCGTGCTTACCGGGCTGTTCCTGGCCGTGCTTGCCCTGTACATCCTGGTGCGCCCGGTACCTGCGCCCGCAGCATCGCCCGGGCCGGCCGCCAGTCCTGCCTCCACGCCCAGCCCCGCGCGGTCTGCTCCCAGCCCCGCGCGGTCAGCCAGCCCGTCTCATACGCCGCGCACGAGCCGTTCGCCCACGCCGACTACTTCACCCACGTCCAGCCCGTCACCATCCACCATGTCGCCTGCGCCCAGCCCGTCACCATCAGCGGCATCGCCCACGTCCAGCCAGCCGTGATCCCTGTACCGCCCCGGGAAACTGGGCGCCGACTAGGGATCCCGGCCATCGCCAGCTCGCAGCCGCACAGAGTCCCCGGGTCCGGAAGGTCGGCCCCTAATAGACACCGAGCTGACGCCCCGAGCAGAACGGCAGATAGGCGCACGCGGAGTAAGAGGTCTACACGTATCGGCGGTCCCGCGATCGCGGGTTCGATCCGACCGACGGTTGACCAGCTTGCATAATTATGCATTGTCACCGTGGGCTGAAAACTTACTCTTCTGCCGCGTGGCGGCGTGCGTGCGGCGCAAGCACAGGGAAAGGTCACTCCGGCGGCCCTGGCATCATAGAGGTGATGAGCAAGTCACATGGCCGCCGTTTCCCTGTGACCGTTACCCATCTTCCGGTCACCCGCTGCCAGATCTGCCACCGCACCGTCGCGTACCGCCCCGGCAACCTCAGTGAGGTCCTGACCGGGCACTACCGCCGGGCCCATTCCGAAGCGCTCGGCCTCGCTTCCCGGTAGCCGGTCGCGGAGACCCCGCACTACCCCGCAGGTACTTTCGCCGACGTCGGTCGGCCCCGGGACGACCTTGCCGCGGGGCTGGGCCGGAGAGAGCCAGCGGTCACGGAGCGTGGCTGACCCCTGGTGAGGGCCCCGCACGCCGAGCCGCCGTTCTGCACGGGTTTGGCCGCCTGGCGAGCACCTCTCCGTGCAGCACCGAACAGGTTGATCGGCGATCTCGACGCCGGGGGGAGGTTCTCTCATTCCACTTTTGATCAGGGTGACCTTCATGGAGGCTGAGTAGGTCTTTCCGTCGTCGGCGCGCTCGTGCCGGACGGTCTGGATCCGGTTGCCATCGCTGAACTCCACCGTGGAACGGGTGGTATCGCACTGGTAGGTCCACACGTCGCCCCGCACGCTCGGACTTAGCCGGGGTACTTGCCGGGGACCTGCCTGGTGGCGACGTTGACGCGGTTGAAGACGTTCACCACGGCAATCCAGAGAACCAGTGCGGCCAGGGCTGGCTCGTCGTAGTGGCGGGCCGCCTCGTTCCATATCTCGTCGGGCACCGGGTCGGTCCGGTCGCTGAGCCGGGTGACGGCCTCGGTGAGGGCCAGTGCGGCGCGTTCGGCGTCGGTGAAGAAGGGTGTGTCCCGCCAGGCGACCAGGGTGAACAGTCGTTCGTCGGTCTCGCCGTCTTTCTTGGCTTTGGCCGCCGCGCCGACGCACACGCTGCAACCATTGATCTGGCTGGCTCGCAGGTGTACCAGGTCGAGTGTCCTCGGTGGTACGCCGCCCTGTTTGATGGCCTCGTTCAGCGCCCTGATCGCCGTCATGGCGTC
>Ga0137390_10001277_pt1 | contig 18757 bp, 22 predicted proteins | sample 15con2h24AmetaG_FD_104937 | JGI IMG/M metagenome (GOLD analysis project Ga0137390, IMG submission 104937) | Vadose zone soil microbial communities from Angelo Coast Range Reserve, California, USA - 15con2h2.4A metaG | ecosystem: Environmental > Terrestrial > Soil > Vadose zone > Saprolite... | reverse complement strand
TTTTCCCAACCACATACGGACCACATCAATCGTTCCACTGCGCTTCCTTCCTGGACGGGAAACGGCCCCTATATCGTCTTGCTTTGTTTGCTTACCGATATCCTTCGCGCCGGTGTCTTCTATACTAGCTGGAAATTGGTCCCCATCGACGTTTTCAAGATGCTCGCGTAGTGCATTGGCCACGTCCGGATTGACAGGGACGAACAGACCTGCACAGAAGTCCAATGCATTCTGCACTTCAACCTCTGACAGCCGGGGACCGAGGTCTGCGTTCCCTTGTATAACTAAGCGTAAGAAAGCGTAATGAGTAGGAGAAATGTACAAAAGGGTAAGATCTATACCAGGTCGCAGGAAATAAAAGGCTTTATCAAAATTGTCCTCGCCAACGTCGCAGAGTACATTTTTTGATTGCGCGCGCATTTGTTTATAGGCGCTTAGGACGACTATGAGGAATCTGGGAGCAAGGATTACGATGGGCACAGAAGGCAACAAAAGGCGGCGCCTACCGTGTGTACGAAACGCCAACGCGCTGTGTGTGCCACTCCGCCGCATGGGATTCGGGACAATCCCCTCGAATCGAAGCCGCAATCGATGCTGCAGCAGAGAGGCTACTGGTCATGGCAAGATGTACACCCGACGAAAAGAATGGATCGATGAAAGCTAGCACCATCGAAAAGTTTAGAATTTGATTAAAATCTTGGCACTAGAAAGGGAAAATGTACCAGCGGCATCCCCCACTATGCGGAAATTTTCACCGGCGTATGATGACGCAGAGTAGCTATAGTCGCTCGCCGTACGGACCGTATCTGATTCCGGGTCACCTCGAAGCATCATACCTTCGGAACCCAGTAGTCTCTTGACCCCCGGCGTGAGATCCAGAGCTTTGAGATATCGCTGTTCAGCTCCCGCCAGGGCAGACCATGAACCGCCGGGAGAGAACGGGAGAGTAAAGGACGAGAGGGAAGACGAGGAAGTTCCACATGACGGTGGATTAGTTGATGGATCACGATGAAATGAGGACTCCGCAGAGGAAGAGGTTGGGCTCGCATCCCAGAACGGTGTGGTTGGTGAGGGCGTGAATGACTGGGAACCACGATGGCCCAGGGCCTGCAACCGCACGGCCTGATTAAACGCTGTTTGATCACGCACGATACCAACCGAGGTGAGACCCTCACGGAGAGGTATGAACCAAGCCCACCCAGATTCGTCTATTCTGGGGTTCAGCACACTTGAGATAAATGGGCTAAGCACTACCGTACCTGAGAGGGCCTCAAAATAAGGGGCGCCTTCTGCTGCCGCGCCGCGAGCGTAGACATCCGTGTTTCGCCAATAGGCCCACATTGCTACGTTCTTCAGGCTCGCATTGAATCGTCGATTTTTTAGGTAACGACTCGACATCAGTCCTGTTCGCCCACTAGCGTCCACAAGGTAGTCGAATGTGATAATTCCGTTCTGCGAGGATGGGCCATGGGTCCACTGGGCTGAGACTGGGCGTTCGCCTGAAAAGTCGAGCGACATAACCTTGGTAGACTGAAACACTTGAGCTCCGGTGATCTCCGCGTGATCCTAAAGGATTTTATCAAACTCAGAACGAGTCTAAAGTTGACAATTACAAGTCTTAAAGTGGGGAATTGAGATAAAGTACTCACAACATTCCAGGCGTTGTTGTCGTGTCCCAGGGCCATAAAATCTGTGTCTAATAATGATTGTATTGTCTGTGGCGATCGATTGGCGAGGAAAACTTACAAGCCTCTTGTTTAAACTGGTTAAATTTCATCGCTGCACCAGGCTGGGCATTTGCGGGTGGCGATTAGCCGCCTCCGAGACGAGAGGCTGACGGAGACAGAGCTGACCTTTTTAAGGAAGCCAAAGGATGCAACCTTGTCCTCTGCGCCTATGAAGCGGAGGTGATGCCGAACTGAGGGAAGTAGGCTTTCCCCTATGTGATACCTGGAGTAGAGTTAAGATCCACAGGGAAAGGCAGAGTGAAGACGAAAGGGGCGAGCCTTGGAAAAGCGGTAGCCTCAAGAAGGACTACATGAAAGCCTTCGCGTGCGAGACACGCAGCGGCATAACTTCCACTGGGGCCGCCGCCAACGACAAGGATTTGCGCATGCTGTTAAGGTGAGATGGAGAAAGAAGAATGACGAGAAGAGCAGGCATACCTCTGGAGGGTAAAGGGTGGACATGGCGCCTGATGATCTGAGTGTCAACCTGTTGTTAAAGTAGGGCAGCCCAAGTCGGACAGAGGGTCTAACTTTGCCTCTCATCCACGCTGGTTCCGGTCATTTCTGTACGTTCATAGCAAAGGACATACTAAATTGTTCGTTCTCTCGGTACGCTGATCTCTCCGTAGAACGTCCGATCAATCACCCCGTAGACTTTTTGGCCGTTTTCTTCGACGTAGAAAGTTACCTGCTCATCCCAGTCGCGGTTAGACACCATCCGAATCTCAGATGAACGGGGTTATGGCCTTCTCATTCGTCCCGACGGCGTCATAAAAGGCGACAAGCCGCATCTTCGGTGCCGCGTTTTGCGTACGTCACTTGTGAAGTCCGGTCCGGCGTCTTATCCCACAACCAAGCATGCTGTCAATCGAGCACCCTTCGATTTTAGACCCGGTCTTGTCATGCACAGACAGGTGATATCTGGATTGGGAGACGCCTAATGGATGCACACTCTGACTCCGTTTCGTCCACCTATCTTCCACGGATCAGACATCTGCCCAGCCCCCTTCATCGAGCTTGTATGAGGCTTCGGACTCGGGTTTATCTGGGCTATCGACGAGCTTCGCGACGCGCTCCTCAGCACGACCTGATCGATGCGTTCAAGCACTTTCAGTATCGAAATCGCCAAAGCAATAAAATACGGCCGTGCAAAGGGCGGGGATTAACGCCATGAATTGACGGGACATACCTTTGCGTAGAAAGATTCTCGTCGCTGACGCGTGTGACAGAATGTGGCCACCGATAGGTTTCAACGCACCTCCGGCGACGAACGTCATGGTTGCGCCGGGATCGGCTGTGCATGGCGTGGGGGGATGGTGAGATGAACGAATATTCCAACATTCGCGGTACTGAACTGACACTGCACTTGGTTAGTAATGAGGACAGAAATCTTTGAGAATCGATGGTGAGCTAATCATAGTCGTCTCAGAAGAATACGACTTGCATTGAATTCCTCGGAAACTTTAGACAGTTTGGAAAGCATCTGTCTCGACCTTTGTGAGTAACTGCAGTACACCTACGACTGGAAATGCAACCTGAGCGAGCTGCGAAGTGCTAGTAAATAGACTGCAAAAGAAAACTCCGGTGTCCATCACCTTCTGTTGTCTTTCACTGAGCTCGCCACGGCCAGAGAAATCGACGCGGAACAAGGCCATTATACTGTCAATGATCTTTCGATGCATCAATGATGAGTGTTGGTTCAAATTATCATCGTTCTCACAAGTAGTCTAAAATCTTTATCTTCGGCGAATCGTTGGGAGCATTCATTGATGAGTTCCATCTGCGAGGGAGAGATGATTCAACGATAGTCCTCGATAACGAGTGCCTCAGAATAGGCTTCACCTGATGTTCACTGTTAAACGCGCGAGCTAACTTTGTCGTTAGGCCCACGACTTGGGTTCAGTAGATACGGAGCCAGGCATACCGTAGAGAATGTTTTCGAGGGCCATGTCTCCGTTCACCCCAAATCGATCTGCAATCGATCGGATGCGATCTGGTCGGAAGGTACCTGCGACAACACGACGTCAAGCAAAGCATGACAAAACATCCATATATGTACCTTCTGTGTCAATATATGCTACCTGCGCAATTTTCCTTGCGGTGAGTAATGACTGAAATACATAGTCAACGCACCTTTCCCGCAGCACCACCGAGGTCAGATGGTAGCTGGGTCATTACACTCATGGTATGTGCGAGTTGTGTCTTTCCTGTGCGATACTCTCCGTACACTACACAGGGAGGCGTTATCAACGATGGTGCCACGGCAGGGTTGTACTTTCCTTCAGTGATGGATTGCGACATGACCCCCCCTGCAAAGCGAGACTCGATATTGTTCATTTCACCTTGCTATCCAAGGACTTACCCCCCAGCATAGCATCGACGGCTTTGCTCCCGGTACTCATTACCAGGACCCGTTTGCGCTTTTCTTGCATCTCAAGACCTGTCGCGAAGGACGATCCCTGATTTGCGATTCACTACGGGAGTCAAATGACCAAGGGTGGAATAGTCCCACGATTATTTTGTGTGCCGCTTCCTATGAACGTATAAGCGGTGCGATGCGCGCATACATGCAACGAAACTTCTCATACCTTGATCTTCTCTACCTTGGCTTCGGACATGCCCTGACATGATGCCACTGTTGTGTGAGCAATTGTCCCCGTCGTGACCACTACGCATATAGGTACCCACCTTAATCTTTAGCATCTGTTTCCTGGTAGTCATACTGACACCGGACACAGTGTTGATTGCAGCGGCCTTGAAGTTTCAAGAATTGTCATCGGTCAATTACGACTGAGGCTAACCATACTTTAAGCTTTAGAATATCTTGCATGTTGATTCCCTAGCGAAGATTGTGTCAGAAGTCTCACTGAAACAATGAACACGCATATATGCGAACATGTTGCTGGAGTTCGTCTACCGAGTCGAAAAATGGCGCCTATGTGGGCACAAATTTCAGCATGGTTCAGAAAAAGACCTCGCATAGAACGGAACGACGCGAACCTCGTCTACTTCCTCGACGGGGCTCTCCGGTCGAGAAGGCGGAGGGGGAGCTGCTGATGAAGCTGCGCGTGCCATCACTTAAAATAAAAAGGTTAGGTGGATTCTGTCTACTCGTTGAAAAGCAGCTCTCAGCCTTTGGTATGTTGATGGAACGAAGTGAGGATGGTATCAGCATCACGAAGGCTTTTACTCAGCCAGAAGCGCGTCGCGTCGCCATCACGTGTGGCCAGAAGAGGAACGAGAAGTTTCGTGGCCGCGAATAGAAAGGACTTTGCTTGCCCGGTGGGGGGTGATACCTTGCACGAGGTACAACAGTGTTTAATAAGGGTTAGTAACAACAATAAGGTATCTGAACATCAAGGTAAATTATCATACTCGCTTCCTCGAAGCTCTGTCCACGTCCACAAGAACGTCAATAACACGGTCCCTGGCCTTTTCGAGCTCCAGGCCATCGTTATAGAACACTTCCCCATCTAGAGCGACTCTCAATGCCGCGCGCAGCCCAGCATTCCGATGCGATGGCGAGGGCGGAGGCGAAAGCACTACGGGTACACCCAAGGGACCAGGCAGCCCGGATGGGAACAGTCCACGGTACAGAACAATCGCCCCAAGAAGCATACGCACACCGCGCTCCTCGTCGACAGAATCATCGGAGGGCTGGGTATCCTCGTATCGGAGGAATATCCCTGTGCAGATGCATTCGAGCAGGCCAACTAATTCTGCGCTGCGCCCACCCATCGAGCGCCCTGCGTCGACCACCGCACGCCGCTCCTCTTCTTCGCGGGCGTCCTTTTCGGTATCGTAGACCTCGGAGTCGCCGAGCTGTGCGTCTGTACCCAGGACGTCACGAACAAAAGTTCGCCCAGCGATGTGTGCAACGGCCTTGCGTACGCTGAACTCCGCAAGCGAGCTGAGCGGACTGAGTTGGACATTGCTCGCCTTCGCGAGGTTGATCGAAGCCTCCTCGACGGTCATTGCACTAAGAACTACGCGCTCGAAGGGCCGCACAACCCGTGCGCGGATTGCCCGCGTCCAGAGCACTGCAGCGCGTGCACGCCAAAAAGGAAATACCAAGAGGGCGAGCGTTGATAAGTCACCCGGCGAGGTGCTGAATGCGGGAGTATGGGAGACCATACCCCAGTATGCCTGGGCGCGGAGACCGAACGATGTGGTGCCTAAAGTCGCGATCAGGGTCTCGCCAGGTATTGTGAGTAAGAACAGATAGGACATACGGTCAAACACCACTAGCTCTGCTAATCTCACCCATGCACGTTGCTCGAGCTGTTTGTGTTCGAGCGTCTTGGCCTTTCCCCCCCGCGCGGGCATCGCAAAGCTCAACAGAAGGCCCAAAAGTCCGGGATACACACCCAGAGCTGTGAGAAGACACGCGGCTTCATTGGACGTCCCACGTTGTGTGGAGTCAAGAGCGTTAATAAGGGCGGCGCGTTTAGCCGCATCCGTGCGCGGGAAGTTGGGTGACGACAAAAGCGAGTAGAGGCGTGGGAAGCCCTTGGGAAGGAAGGGTAGCAAAATAGTAAAGAAGACGAGGGCGGAGGCGACAAGATGGAAGGCTTGGAACAAGTCTCTCCAGCCGAAAAGGGACGTGGAGTCCACCGGCGTAATAAGAGTGCTGGAGGCCGCGAGAACAATGCCGGTGTGGGTGGGTGGGGCACGGGAATATGAAGCGAGCGGCGAATTGAAGAAAGAGAAGAAGGCAAAAACGGCGAGGAGATACTGCGTCGGCTGCGCCGGGACAGAAGTGGCCATTCCCTGACGTTGCTGTTGTTGCTGAGCCGCCTCCCCCTCTGGAACTGGTTGTACCTTTCTTGGCCTGCCGCGCTTCCGCTTCTCAGGCACGACGCCCGGATTCGTCTCCTCTTTCTTGGGCTTTACATCCTTTACGGGCTTCTTTGGCGCACATTTGATGCGTTTCTTTGGATGCAGGTTGACGTCGTCCTCATCACTCTCTCCGTCGTCGGCGCCTTCATCGTCGGAGACATCTGAAGTGGCTTCATCACGCTCTGGCCCACCAAAGCGAGACACCCATTCGCGTTCCCACTCGCGCAGGAGTGCAGGACCACCGACGAGACCTGAGATGAGAGAACGCAAACCAGTTTGTTCACGTATGAGACGGTTCTCACGGCGTTTCAAGACACTGGAGGGCTCGTAAGCGGAACATACAAGCCGAGAAACGACACTGTCTTACAGTATGTACTCTGCAGCCTTCCCAAGAACATTGGCCTTGCTAATCTTGCGTGCGACCTTGACGCCATCTACGAATCCGCGCTCATCGACTATATCGTTCCATACAGGCTTCTCTAACTTCTCTGATTCGGTTTCTGGAGAGTCTTGACCTTTCTTCGCCTTCTCTTTGTTCTCGAGCACCCGAAGGGCAGGCACGGCATCCTTCAGAGCTTGGATGCGCGCATTGAGATTGGTGCGATATCTTCGTTCGATCGTCGTATGGCTAGTTTTGGGACGACCGATAACGGCAATTGTCCCGCCCAATGCTGGATCCAATGAGGGGCTAGGCTCGGCTGGTGGGGATTTGCGCTTGGCGCCTGTGCTCGTTGCAGGGGGAGAGGGCCGTTGAAGGCGTGGAATGGGAAGTTTTTGGGCATCTAAATCGTGGCTATTAGAAAGTAACGGGAAAACATGCGTGGAATTTACCCATACTGGAGAAGGTCAAATGCTCAGCTTGGCCTTGCACAGGTACAGCGAGTGTAACCCCGGCAGCCTGACGGACGGACTGCGCAAGCTCATCGACCGGATCACTCACAGCGGTAATGACGGGAGTCTGAGTAACTGAAGAAAGGTTGACTGAAACAACAGCCGGAGATGGGATTGAGGCTGTCGGAGTTGTGGCAGTGGGGTCTAGGATGGGGGAGAAGGATCCCCCAGATGAAGAAGACGAGGTGATGCTCATTCGGCGAGGAGTGAAATTCTGAGGGAATGCGACTTGTTGCTGAGGGGGGAAAGATGACAGGTCCGTAGTGGCGAACATCTTTGGGTCAAAATGCAAGGCGCTGGGGTCGACAGCAAGAGAAGAATTAAAGTCGATATCCATGTTGAGGGGAATGTTTAATGCCAAGTCAAGCGCAGCGGGGTCGAATTTCAAGTTTGAGGGCTGGAAGGTCGGCTGTTCATTGTCCCAAAGACTTGAGAACTGGGACCAATCGGGAGGACTGTCGGCTTGAGATGATGAAGAATCGGTTGAGGAGGGGGGGGAAGGATCATTGAGGAGGGACAGGTGATCAAAAACGGTGGGGTCGACCATGGTGGGAATGTCGAACTGTTCATCTTGGAGGATCGAGGCCATTTTGTAGTTGTCCCTCGTGTCTTTCTTGTCTACAAGGTAGTCGTACCACGGGCGCATCGCACCACTTTTACTGTAATTAGCGCCACGTGATCTCCACTGAGGTCACTCGGTGGATCAAACCGGTCAAGTGTGGGTCAACTGTGCAGGCTGTGCACTGTGCACATACACATGCACATGGTTACGGTTTAGGCGCAACTTGGGCGACAGCCAATAGAATGCGATACGACAATGGCCGCAATCGGGGTAGAGGGGAGAGAGGGGTGTCTGCCCTACATCGTATCATCAAAACGCCACTCCGAGTCCCGGGATGGGCGTCCTCGGACTGTCCTTGGGTGGGCACACTTGGCCCAAGGTTCAAACACGAATTCTTACGGTACGGCTGCCAAATGACACAGATATTGTCCTGTGCGCGTGTCCAGATCGCCATTTCTAGTCGTTGCGCAAAAACCAACTTGAACCATACAGCGGACTTTGAAGGCATCCCCTCATTATATAGCTAGTCGCGTCGTCCATCCCCTCCCCTTTTCCTGCCTCTCCCCCTCCCTTTTTATCCCTCTCCTTCTGCGCCCTTCCTGAAATGTCCGACGTCGAAGAGAAAAAGTCTGGCTATCGCCTCGAATATGCCAAGAATAGTCGGGCCAAGTGCAAGGGTAAGTTTCTTCCTCACTACTATTCCTGTTATCTATCGCCGTTCTCATCGTTCTACGCGTTTCATGACTCCCCAGGGCCGAAACCTTGCGCTGGTTAGTCGTTGCTCTGCTCTAAATATCTTCAATAACGGATCTCACTCCGCCTCGATCGGTTAGGCACTGTGCTCGAAAAGGGTACACTCAAGCTCGGCTCTATGGTTGACTTTAGGGGCCACACGTCATTGTACGTCAACATCTGTGTTTCTTCACGCTCACGTATGCTCATAATATTCTCCTGCGATATATCTTCTACCCCTCAATAACGCACTCTATTTGGCGGCCCTGTACCACAGTGCTTGGCGTCACTGGGGCTGCACAACGCCACTGATCATAGACAATCTGAAGAAGTCTTTCTCCAAGGCAGATGAACTTGATGGGTTCGACGAGCTCCAGCCTGCAGATCAGGATAAAATTCGTGAAGCTTGGGATGACGGCCACGTCGCGGATAAGGATGTCCCCGAGACGGCACGTAAGCCCGATGCAGATGATGGCGCAAACGATGAGGCAAAACCTAAGAAGAAACGTGCCTCACCAAAGAAGGATGACGAAGGTGATGTGGCGAAGCCCAAGAAGGCCGCCCGCACATCCAAGAAAGTAAGTCTTTGTTGTTCTTGTTGCTTTTCACTCAACTCTAGTATATTGTTGATCCCCTTGCTATTCATAGAAGTCCGAAGAAGAGGCCGATGCAGCGGATGACGGTGAAGAAGCAGAAAAGCCCAAGAAAGCTCCCGCATCAAAGCCTCGCTCCAAGGTAAACATTCCCTGCGTTTGACTCTGCGCTGAAGAGAGCTGATACCAGTGTACCCAGAAAGCCAAAGATGAAGGCGAACAGGTGAACGGGGCAGATGAAGGAGAAGAAAAACCAAAGAAGGCTGCGCCACCGAAAAAAGCTTCCGCTGCTGAGAAGAAGGCTCCTGCGAAGAAGGTTTCTACTGCTCCTGCCAGTGCCAAAAAGCGTGCTCAGAAAAAGGTGTCATTTCTTTTTCTTTCATATTTATCCTCTGTGCCTCATACTTTACAGGATGCTGAAGAATCTGGCGAGGACTTCGCTGATGAGATTGATGACGTCCCAGCTGAGGAAGATGAACCCCCAGAGGCTGACAATAAGAAACGAAAGGTATGTCTGACAATTTTTGATATGGCTTCGACATTCCCTTCTCATCATGCATCGGCGATCAGCGTCCCGCGCCGAAGGCCGTCGCCACTAAACCTACGTCGAAGAAAGCGAAACCGGCTTCTGGTCGTGCCAAGAAGGTTAAAGCGACAGATGAGGAGGCGGAAGACTGAATTTGTCTCACTGTTGTGACCCTTGCGTTATTATTTCCAATCCCCGCCCGTGGTATTGTTCTGCTTCTTCCGTTGCTGTCCGCGTGCTGTCCTTTCTTATGTGCATGTCGTGGTGTACTGCGATCGATAATACCATATGCCTAATATTGTATTGTCTCATTGACTGTGTCATCAAGGGGTATGCAGGCCGTAGTTCCTCCAACATTATCTCTTGTTATTACAAATTACAAAAACAAGGAAAGTGCCAGAATGCTACAGCTATTCATTGCGAGAGATACATATTAAGCCGACTGGTAGACGGTAAGTTTGATTTTGATTCGTAGTTGATAACGTTCAGTATGAGTATCCCCCATTGGATGAGTTCGCCACCGAGGACGATGTGGGGGTTGAAGTAGGACTAGGAGAGGAGATGGGGTGGGGAGTAAGTATAATTATGGGAGGTGTGCCGCTAGTGCCGCTCGTATTTCCGCTTCCGCCTAAATTGATAACATTACCAGGGCCAGCAGGGCTGGGAACCGAGGACGGGGAATTCAAACCGTTCGCTGAGAGGAATGAGATCAACGGAGAAGCTTGTTCAGGAGAGAGGGTCGTTGTAGTTGGCGGAAGGGTCAGTGTAGGTTGAGTGGTCGTTATGTGGGTTGGGGAGAGACCCTGTCCTGGAAGGTACGAAGTCGAGGAGCCTCCGCAATTTGGATCGCTGCCAACATTGCCTCCTTGAGTAGTGTTTTGTCAGTGTTGTTGGGCGTGGAGAAAGGGAAAGGGGTGTTACCAAGAAAGGTACAGTTATTCGAAATGTCAGTTTGTTGAACTCCCGTGGCAGCGATAATTGAGGCAGCGTTGTTAGGACTTGTACATGCGATGGACTGCCCATTCAAAAGTTCAGAGGACTACAAGAGTGGAATAAGTGAGGACACGTACGGTGCCATTGGTTCGGACCGAGGGAAGCGCAAAGCATGATTTACTCGATGGACATGGCAACGTCTGCCACGTGCCGCCAACGCAGGTTGCAGTTTCGCCCTGTATGCACGCAGTTTCGCCGGCTGTCAAGCCCCAATCAGCATTGTCGACGAAACCAAACACATCACACGAGGGCACCACGTACTGTTGCAGGGATCGCTCTGCTGCAAGTTTTGAAACTGGCAGTTGAGAACCAGCGCCTGTTCACCGTTTAATAGAAGGGTGGCGTTATCAAGGGCTACAGGACCTGCAGAAGCCAAAGACGCTGCGAGAATGGCGAGGAGTGCGAAGGTGAGGGGTGCCATGAGAGACTCGGAGATCGAGTAGACCAGAAATTATTGGCGACCAGGCCGTTTGAGGGTATTGGAGCTCCGGGCTCAAGAGAGGGATCGTAAACGGAGATAGAGAAGAGGACATGGTGAGAAGCGACATGTGTCCAGTTTTATAGCGACAGAATACAAGAAAACGTGGACAATCACAAAAAACACAAGCTATTAGAACAAAAGAAAGTGAAAGCGAGATCGCCACAATGGCCGACGTGGGAAATTGACGGAGGAAGCCGAGTGAACTCTGTGCGACGTATCCACAGCACCGTACAACACAGTATCACGACCGCGAAGCTTCGACATCCATCATGGTGAGTATTTTTCATCGTCAGGTAGACTTGACGCATGTCAATGGATCGTTTTCTACCTTTTATGTCTTACGGATAGGCGAGATGCGGGATGGATGGCTCCTGCCATGCTTGGATGCTGTACTCGCTTTGGCCCACTCACGCCATCATAACATGGTACTGATTTATGCTTGGTTCCACAGACAAAGAAAAGAAGAAATGGTGGCCGCAACAAGAAGGGTCGTGGACACGTCACCTTCCTCCGTTGCTCAAACTGCTCGCGCGCAGTCCCGAAGGATAAAGCTATCAAACGTTTCACGGTGAGGAACATGGTAGAGAGCGCCGCAGTGCGGGATATCAGCGAGGCATCCGTCTACAATGGTGCGCTCCCATTGCCTCCTCTTTTTCTTGTCTTCCTTTTGTTCGTGATCTTAACTTAAATTACGTTCGGGTGTGCAGAATACGTTATTCCGAAACTCTACATTAAAATCGCGTACTGCGTATCGTGCGCCATCCACTCACACGGTGCGCTATTTCTGTTATCTTATGCTTGCGTTGTTGGTTTTCATGTCCTTGCAGTCGTTCGTGTTCGCTCGCGTGAAGGTCGCCGCAACCGCGCGCCTCCGCCGCGCATTCGGTGGAAGGATGGCAAGAAGGTTAATCCTGCGGTGGCTGCTGCGGAAGAGGCCAAAGCAAATGCCAGGGGGGTATAAAGCGTCGTTTCGCTGTTTGTGTTGTATCAGTCATGCATTCGGTCTTTGCTCCTTCCCTTTAACCGTGCTTAATGAAAGAACATTACACGCACGGACAAGCGGACAATTGCCGCTCCTTACTGGTCTCACAGGGTGAATGAGTGCTATCACACTATCATAATGAGCTCGGTGTAAAGCAGGTGAAATGTCTCTTACACCACTATCTAGAATACCATCATCATGCCAAATGGCACAGTAGTGCTGCTAGCGAAAGCGAAGAATATGCTTTGTGCCACTCTGAAATGTCCCCCACCCGGTAAGAAAAGCAGGGAAGGAGTGATAAGGTGTTGGCAGCTTAAGAAAGAAAGAAAGAAAAGTGGCTGAACCGTGACTTGTAATCGGGTGATGCCGGCTCCTTGCGACGGTCCGTGTTTCCGTCCGCTTGTCTCTCCATTTCCATTTCCATTGCTCACCCATGCCAAAGCTCATGCCAAAGCTCGCCAATCCTCTTCCCCAAGCCCTTCCCAAAGAATGCGCTAAAGCGGCGAATATTTGTGCGTTCTCTTTCCTACCTGTATTCCTTTCGCTATGTAATAATGTCTTCCAAGTCAAAAGCTTTGTCGACTCCAGCAACAACGGCCTCGATGGCGTTCGTAATTCATTGCTGCTCAATCATCGTTTGCTCAACCGATCGTCCACTAATCAGGTCATCCCTCGCCATATCCTCGAACGCGCAAGCGGTTTTGCCATCTTCACCATCGTCAAGGCAGGCTTCCTTTTCTCCGCTCGCGCCGGTGCCGGGGTTGTGATTGCGCGTTTGGACAATGGATGTGAGCCCCTCTTTCTTGTCGACCTTGCTGACAGACGATGATCCTTCGCCCCTAGCGTGGTCCGCTCCAAGTGCCATCGGCCTTGCAGGTGTTGGTGTCGGTGGCCAGGCTGGTGCAGAAATGACAGACTTTCTCGTCGTGCTCAATTCTCGCTCGGTCAGCCTTCCATCCCCTCGACCCTACTGCGCAGTGCTGACTAATTCGACGCCGCGTGTCCGACACTACCTTTTCCTCAGGCTGTTGTGAGTGTCCTCATCTTGATCATGCTTGGAACCGAAAGTGTGCATTTATCTCATGTCTTACCAGAGGTCGTTCATGGCTGCAGGCTCACTGACTCTCGGCGGTAACATGAGCCTGGCCGTTGGTCCTCTGGGCCGTAACGGGGAAGCCGCAACTGCTCTCAACACAAAGGGAAAGCTTGCTGCAATGTTTGTACACGCTGTTACGCTCATAATTAGCCCTTGTCTAACGTCCTTTTAGGTACAGTTATTCGAAAACGCGCGGTTTATTCGGTGGAGTTTCGGTCGAAGGCTCCGTGATTGTTGAGCGACAAGACGCAAATGCGCAAGCATATCGCTCCAACGTAAACGCTAAGCACATTCTCAGTGGCGGCGTCACACCACCGGACTGGGCACAGCCTCTTATCCGCACGCTCGAGGCTTGTACCAGCCCACCTGGCGGACGTGCATGGGTTGCAGACGATCAATCCTCACCTGGCTCGTACGCGTTTGGCGGCATCGCAAGTCCCAACACCGAAGTTCCGCAATCATTGCGCAAGCAGCAGCGCAAATCCTCCGCCGCCCCTGCCTTTCCTCCAGATTCATGGGGAACACGCACGAATTCGGGTAGTTACTTTGGACCTCCTGAAGAAGAGGCCGTTTCCGGTTCAGCCTGGGACTATGATCATGCCCCCCCAATCGACGATCCTCCCCGGTTCGAAACCCGCTTTGAAACTGACTTTGCTCCCGCTGCAGGTTCGCGCGCGCGACACACACCTGGTCAGTCGCTCGACTCTTCTGTCGGCACTAGATCCGGCACGCGACTGCAATCTGCACACTCCCGATCGTCGAGCAGCGCCGCGAGCGCCGGAAATCCATTCCACTCACAAGCAGAACGTGAAAGTGATGGTTATGATTTTGCTTCGCCATTTGGACCGACGCTTGAGGAGGATGATAACCCGTTTGGACCCGGAACTCGGGCTGTGGATGCCGCGGCTGCACGGTACCGTGAAGCTGAACGCGATCGTGCGCTTAGTAGGCCACTTGGACAGGGGGAGGGTGTCGGTCGCGCGATTGCACTATACGATTTTCGTGCAGTTGAGCCGGGAGATCTGTCCTTTTCTAAGGGCCAGGTCATTACTATCACAGAAAAGAGTGACTCGACAGATACATGGTGAGTCCTTTGTTTTGTGCTGCGTGCTGCGCGTTGGCTGTCTGGATTACTGCGTGCTGACTTTGCTCGGGCTAGGTGGAAGGGTAAGCTCGACGCGCGGGAAGGCTCGTTTCCTGCTAACTTTGTAGAGGTTGTATGATGCTGTTTTCTTTGTCTCTTCATTTTGTAGCACACTTCATCCACGGCAGTGTACGGTAGTCATGGGACGTAAGATTACATAATACAATTTGTTCGTTTTGTTCGCATCGTCACCCACTGCTGGTGCCATAATCTCATTCCACCCCAATGTCCTCCAAACGAAAATGGGACCAGGCCGCACCGGAGGAGTCAAGAGATGACCCTGAATCTCCCGCAAAGGTTGCAAAAGTAGACGAAGGCAAGAATGCCTCTACCGCTGCTGCCGCTGCAGCAGCCATTGCGGCCAAAATCGCTGCTCAGTATAGCGGCGCTGGAGCTGGGGGCGGGAACGGGCTACTCGGACCCAAGGACATACATGACGGAGAGTTCACCCAAGACATTGACATTAACGACGTAAGAAATCGGTATATGTTGACCAAGGGCTCTACGCAACAGCAGGTGCGTTACTCCCTTCCCGTTCACGACGGACATATCTCACGAACGTTCGTATTCATTCTCTTTTTTAGATACACGAAGAAACAGGAGCCTCTGTCAGCACAAAAGGCATATGGTACCCGGATCGTACGAAGGCTACGGAGAAGGACCCTCCGTTGTACCTACACATATCCGCGAATACGAAAGAAATGTTGCAGACTGCCATGGACAAAGTCAATGAACTCATCGCAGTCGACATGGGATCTCTTGTCGAAGACAAGGGGAAGCGCGAAAAGGTACCTTTCTTTCTGCGTGACGGAGGGGCTACGCGCGCTCACATCCTCTTAGCGTAAATGGCCGGAAGAGAAAATCTTCATCGGCTTGGAGTCCATCCGTAATTTCAACGTGCGAGCCAAGGTTGTCGGCCCTACTGTAAGTCTCCGGTCGGTGACTCTGACATGGATGCTTCTCACGAGTCCCATAGGGCATGTTTGTCAAGTATATCCAACAGGAAACGGGGACCCGCGTGCAGATCAAGGGCCAAGGATCTGGGTTTGTGGATCAGGAAACGGGGAAGGAGTCAGACGAGCCCATGCACATTCACATAACGTGCAAATTTTTTTTGCTATCTCAGCGTCTCCAATCCTTCTAACGGCTTCTTAAGTGGGCCCGAAGAGGGCCAAGTCGCCCGCGCAAAGGCATTGACTGATGACCTACTTGAGGTCGTCCGAGGGGAATACGCGAAGGTCAAGGCGATGTTGCATCAACAGCAGATGGAACTTCACCAGGCTCAGATGCAGTATGCATCTTATGGTATGATGGGTGTACGTGCATTCTCTCTATTACATACTCCTCGCTCCTTGGTCTCTTCTTATCTTCTGATTATATTATACTACTCCCCGTAGGGCTACGCGCCTCCCCCACCCTCAGCGGCGCCACCGCCACCGCCGCCCGGTGAACAACCACCACCACCACCCTCGGACGGAGCTACGACAGCCGCAGGCACCGCCCCCGCAGCACCGGCTCCCACTGACATGGACGCCTACACGGCATACTGGTACGTTTCATTGTTCCGTGTGAGACCCGGGCCACCCCTACTGACACATGTCCTCATAGGGCTGCATATGGATACGATGTGAATTCGCCGGAGTTCAAAGAGTGGCAGGCAAGCCAGACGGCACAATACAAACAATATTATGCATCACAGGGGTACACCCCTGGCTCTGATCCCGATGCTATGGCTGCTGCAGGTGCGGTCGCTCCTGCCCCGCCTAGCGAACCAGCCCCGCCGCCTCCGCCGCCCGCCTAGGGGTGTGGCCATCGTTTACATGCTCAATCTGTAGATCCCATCTGTACATGTGCTTTGCGGTCGTTGGGCGTGTCAATATATGTGGATTTGTTTTCTGATAGGCCTAGGCCTGTTGGACATGGAGCGAGGAATCGAGCTCGGCTCGCGCAAGTTAGTCAAATTGTTTCCGTTTTATTTTACACCATATACCAGTGGGCATAGATACGAGGGACAACAATCCCTTTCCCTCGCTTTCGTCGCCTCGCGTGAAACCTACAGGGCGGCGATAAGCAGGCTAGCACGCAGTCTGGTGTCCTCTACATACGAATGGGCTCCACGGTTACCTTCCTCTGCCTCTTTTTGGTGCTTATTCTGTACCTCTACGTTCGTTTGAACGATGCAAAACTCAAGCAACTGCCTCACGAAGTAGCTGCTGCCTTCTCCCCCCAGAGGCTCAGCCCAAGAGACGCTTTAGAAGCAGCCGCAATCTCTGAGAAGACGACGTTAAACTCAAAATCGTTCCTCCCACCAAGGACGGGAAGAAGATACATCGTCGTCGGCGGGGTACGTTCAGCCAGCATGCTGTCGACTGGCAGGAAAAATTCAGCGCCACTAACCTACTTGCCACCCCTCCTTCGCGCCAAAACTCGTCGCAGGCTGGCTTCCTTGGTGGCTGGATCGTCCGCCATCTGCTGGAACGCGGCGAGCACCCGAAGCAGATCAGAGTGCTGGACGTACGAGCCCCCACGCGTCCCGACCTGACGACCGGCTTGGCCAAGGACGTCGACTTCCGTCTCGTCGACATATCCGACCGAGAGCAGGTTCAAGCAGCTTTCAGCGCATCCTGGCCACTCGCGGCATCGGATCCCGATGGAGATCCAGGACCCATCGACAACTTGGATGGCCGCGGGCGCCAGGGGCCCCAGCCTGAGGGGACCTCAACTGCGCGTGCGGTGTCCGCCGAAATCACCGTTTTCCACACCGCGGCAAATATCCGCTTCTTCGAGCGCGACCCCAGACTGCTGCACCTGTCCGACAAGGTGAACGTCGAGGGCACGCAGAACGTCCTGGATGCCGCGCGCGACGCGGGCGTGAGCGTCCTCATCTATACCTCGAGCGGCTCCGTGTCCATCCACCGCACGCGGCTGTGGCTCTGGCCGTGGGAGAAGCGGCCGCCGTCTGCGGTGCAGACCTTCGACGACGTCGACAGCCGCCTGCCGCGACGGCACGAAGAAATGTTCTCCAACTATGCCGCGTCCAAGATCAAGGCGGAGAGGCTCGTCCGGGCGGCCGACCGGACCCCGCTGGCGGGATCTGCGGAGGGGAGGATGGGCCGAGGACGGGCACGACCGCAACTTCTTCGTACAGGGTGTCTCCGACCGGGGAACGGGATTTTCGGCACGGGGGGCGACATCCTGTGCGGCGCGTATCTGGCGCGCCAGGTCAATCCCTCGTGGGCCCATGACAGCCTCCAGAATTTCATCTACGTGGAGAACGCGTCGCTCGCTCATTTTTGCTACGAACGGCGTCTGATCGAGAAGGCGCAGGGCTCCCCCAATCCTGATATCGGCGGGCAGGCGTTCGGTATCGTAGATGCTGGCCCGCCGCTCACTTGTGGAGACGTCTACACCGTACTCACCACCCTCACCGATGGGCGGACCGTGTTCCCTCGGCTGTCCGCCACGGCATGTTCGCGCTCGCCCACGTACTCGAGGGACTATACCTCTTACGGTCTTTCGCTGCGTCCTCGTCGAACCCTTTCCTCCGTCGCCTCGGACAGTTTGTCCCAGCCCCCACGGGGGATCTCGTCAACCTCCAGCCCTCGCTATTCTTCCTTACCATGGTACACCTCATTTGGGACGATTCGCGTGCTCGGACGCCTCCGGAGAGAGGCGGTCTTGGCTACGAACCGCAATGGACGACACTCGCTGCGTTGTGCAAGCTGGTGGCAGAGCACAAGAAAGCGAATGGCCGGTTTGAAGCAAGGTCGATGAGTGGTGGTATCAGCCTTGGATTTGGGTTGGCCTCGGCATCGCGGAGAGTTGAGAAGGTGATCGAGAACTTTGCTACGGATGTTACTCTGCTCGATGAATGATGCACCGGGCGAGCGAAGTTAGCATCTGCGTCAGCATCGGTGTGGGCTTCCATACTGCGTGATAGCTACCGGCAGTCTATTTTAACAATGCATATGGCTCGCCACTACCGACGTGCCTTTGCCTTCGTCGCTCAAGTTGGAACAGAGTTGAGCGCGACGACGACAGTGTAACGTAGTTTTGGAGTGTTGTGCAGAGGAAAAAGTCACAGAGTACTAGCCCACCGCGAGGGTCGAACTCGCAGCCTTCAGATTGCAGTAAGGATGAAGACACCCGCCGTAAGAGTCTGACGCTCTATCCGATTGAGCTAGGCGGGCA
>Ga0137390_10001267_pt1 | contig 18813 bp, 21 predicted proteins | sample 15con2h24AmetaG_FD_104937 | JGI IMG/M metagenome (GOLD analysis project Ga0137390, IMG submission 104937) | Vadose zone soil microbial communities from Angelo Coast Range Reserve, California, USA - 15con2h2.4A metaG | ecosystem: Environmental > Terrestrial > Soil > Vadose zone > Saprolite... | reverse complement strand
CGCTGAGGCCTTCGGTTTTACGCGCCTTGAGCAAGCCGAAAACGTGGCTTGTGAGCTGCGGCCCAACGCGGCCTTCGGCGCGCAGGCAAGCGACGCCCACGACGGATCCTAACGTGCGGCTGAGGTTGCCTTGTTCATTCGCTCCGGGAAGCGGCGACAGCACAGAGCCATATGACTGGATAACGAACGCTGCAAAAGGGGATATCTGTGAGCACGCCACCACCATCGAGGCTCGCAGAAGCCACAACACAACCATGTAGGAAGATCACGATCGGGGAAGAGGAAGTGTATGTGTGTGTGTGCGCGGGGGGGCACGGGCGTAGAGACACCGTGCACCTCCCGCATCGGTCAGGGGGAAAGGGAAGAAAGGGGCGTACAGATCAGGTCGGGGTGGTACGACGCGAGTTTCTCGTGCAGCTTGATGTCGTGCGGCTCGTAGATGGAATTCCAGAGCGCCTTCCCGCGAGCGATGATGTCGTTGATGTTTTCCGGGTTGACAGTCCTGGGAAAGAGGCCACGCGGGAGCGAGTCCCTCTGCTCGTTGGCGGGCATCAAACCTTGAGCAAGTGAATTGACAGCGCACCTGCGTGGATCAGTCCGGAGGCCCGCCTTCACGTTGTCTTCAAGCGCGTCTGTGAGCCCTGTGAGAGCCCCGATAGTCTGAATATCCCCCCCCCAAAAAAAAAAAAGGCTGAGAACGAGGGCTTGGAGAAGATAAGAGATGGATGGGTAGCCTTACACGAGGAACGCCGACAAAGATAGTACTCTTCAACGCGGCTTCGCGCATGATGGCTGCTTTGCGAACAGCGTTCTGAACGTTCGTCTCAGAACGCGTTACGAAGCGATACAGATGCCCGGCAGACGAAGGAACGTTTGCTGTCAACAGTGTGCAGGTCTAGTCCGCAATTAGGGAGATAATATGGGGTGGGGGCGTAGTCATGCACCGTAAGGACCAGCCAGCCAATCCCCGCGCCCTTCAGGCGCGCATCAGTATGCGTCTGATCGAAAAGGTAATCCAGCCGAGAAGCTGAAGGAACAACGAAGGCATCTGGATTCCGCAGAGACAACAACTGCTTGATAGTTGATGGTATGTGTTTAACCATTGGCTTTAGATTATGATTGTTAAGTCAAAGTGGTCAAGATGCAACATGCAACTCTTTAAGTAACATTCAAAGTCAATAAGATGTCCTAACAACGTAGAAATCGTATTCTAGCAGTATCCCGTACCACATCACGACGCAACACGCTCCCGGCGGGTTAAGGAAAAAAAAAACGCTCGGAGACTCTAGCAGACCAGCTTCGAGCATTTAAGGGTATACATACACGAGGGAACTAATCAAGGTCTACCTCCGAGCGCAAACCCGCCGTTCGAAACCGCACCGGGGAAAGGGGGTTGGATTCAAGGGTTCAGGTATTGGTTTCCAAGTGCGTTGGGACTGCACGAATTGGATGCACTGCTCGAACACGTCATCATGCTGTTGACTGCGCTGACGCCATTCGGCAACTCAGAAGCACGGAACATCCCTGCGAAGCATTTCAGCGGCAATTTCGTTTGTCCTGGGATAGATATCTCACCAAACAGGGCATACATCTCGATCCACGAAGTGCTCTCAAAGAAAGTCCGAGTCTGCTGGAAGAAAGCATTGAAGAGATCCTGAGTGCAAGGCTGATTGGCACCGGAATAATCCTGCAGTGAGCTCGATTAACCATCGTCTTCAACAATGCAAAGTACAAGAAACGAACGGCACAGCCATATTCTGAAACCCAAATAGGCTTCTTGTAAGTGCTATAGTATTGATTGGCAGCATTTATGAGCTCCTGCGGATGTAAGCTGTAGTGATGGATGTCTAAGGCGGCGATCTACAGCTGTTCGTCAGCGCCAGACGACAATAGTCGACATGAAACGAACCGAGGCACCGCTGCACACTTTCATAAATTCTGCCAACCAATTCCAGCCGGTCTGATCAGTTGTAACCGCAGGAGCAATAAGTCGGTAGCCCAATTGAGTAAGGGGTTGGATGTGTTGATTCCAGAGAGTACAACCCTCGTCGGCGGGGATGTTGGATTGGCCCGCTAGATTCGGCCTGCAGATGTCAACGATGACCGTCAGGGTGTATGATGCGAAAAAAAAACAAAAAACATACTCATTGAAAGTTTTGACCGTTGTGGCATATCCTTGTGTTAGAACACTGCTGATCTGCGCGATGTCTTTCGTGCCCCAAATCGTAGGGACAAAGTTCAATTGCTGGAATTTGGTAGAGTAACCAATATCTCCGGGGGGATATTTCGATATCTGCCAGTTGTAGATTCTGAACAAGTAGGGTGAGCGAGGAATAACAGGGGTGAATGAACGAGGACTCACATCTTGGTCGAGGCGGTGACGAAGTTGTCGAGAGAAGCCTCTTCCAAGTTGGACCAAGCAAGAGCAACCTTACCACCACTGGAAGGAGGGGCAGTATTGGGTGTAGGTGATTGAGCAGGGGCGCTGGAAGTTGTAGTAGTAGTCGTTGGTGAATGCGGTGCCGGTGTCGCGTCGTGGACAACATTTGGTGGCATGGAAGAAGACACGGCGGGGGCCGGGTGAGGGTTGCTATTTGGTGGCATGGAAGGAGACGCGTTGGGGACCGGGCGAGGCTTGCACTTTCCGGCCGGGTTACTACGCTTCTTAGCGAAGCCAGCGTGCGCATGGTTGATGCTACGAGCCATATGGCCACCCTCTACGGCAAGGGCGTTGGCAGGGAGGACATCAAACGAGATGTTGAGGATCGCAAGTGAAAAGACGGCAAGAAGGCGAAGGAAATTGGCTGGAGCCATGGCAACGAAAAGGAGAGGTTAGGATAAAAGAGTGTGCTAGGCAGTTGTGCCAGTGGAGAAAGAAGGGAGAGTGAGCTGACCGCGGTGAGTAGTTGGACGTTGTATTTTTATACTTTTATCCAAAGTCGCCGGCTGTCGCTTACATAATCTCCCAGGCAACGGATTACAGCGTAATAATGGCGGAGTTTCCTTTTTTAGGATAGTGAATTAGGGACGACCAATTGAGTAAATATCGCAGCTGCGCTTCTTTTAATTTTTTTTTTCTTTTCCTTCTTTCTTTTAACTTTGACAACAGAAAGCCGGTTCATCGTCATCGTCCGTCCATCCCCAACTAATCTCCTAATCCCCACCTCTGCCTTTTAATTCAATAAAAATGTCTGATGCCCCCGCCGCCCCCGTCACTGAGCAAGGCGCGCCTCCGGCTACGCAGACCGAAGAAGCTCCTTCTTTCAAGGTAATTTGCTCTTGTCTTGCTTGCGCTTCATCCTTTATCCCTTTCCCTCATACAGGTCTTCATCGGAAATCTTGCGTATTCCACTACGGATGAAGGGCTGAAGGCGTTTTTCGAGCCTGTTCAGAGCGACATGTGCGGTTTTTCTCACGTCGTGGTTTTGTTGGCCTTGTGCACAGCATTTTCGTAATGTCAATACTAACGGGCTATTCGTCCATCGCTCTAGTATCTCCGCCCAGGTTATAATGCGCGGAAATAGGTCTGCGGGCTATGGGTTCGTTGCGCTCTCCACAGCCGAAGCAGCCCAGAAGGCCGTCGATGTTCTCTACAAGAAGCAACTCGATGACCGCCAGATCATTGTCGAAATTGCCAAGCCGGCTGATCAGAAAGAAAGTGAGAGGAGAGAGAGGAGATCTCGCAGGCGCCCAGGCAGGCGTGGCTCTAGAGCCGTCCCAGGCGAGGTCACTGAAGCCGAGGCTAACGGCGAAGCCAAGACAGAGGAGGACGGTGCCCCTGCCGAGGGCGATGCCCCCAAACCGAAGAAAAAGAAGAAAAAGGCCGCGGTAAGTTTCATTTGCATCATCATTCGGGAAATTATGACATTCATCTCAATCTACTTTCAACTAGAAGCCAAGGGCCAAGGCTAGGGACGCCGCTGATGGTGAGGCTGAACCCGCTGCGGGCACCGCCTCGGAGAGCGAACCTGTGCGTAGGAGGCGCAACCTCCGCCCCCGCCGCGCTATGGGTGAAGAGCCCACCGGCGAACCCTCCAAGACGGTTCTTTTCGTCGCCAATCTCGGTTTCAATATCGACGACGATGCACTCGCCGCCCTGTTCACCGAGGCCGGTATCAAGGTTAACTCTGCTCGTATCGTCCGCAGGCAGTATGGACGTCCCCGTAAGAGTAAGGGCTACGGTTTTGTTGATGTTGGTGACGAGGCCGAGCAGAAGAAGGCGATCGAAGCTCTTGAGGGCAAGGACGTTGGCGGAAGGCAGATTGCCGTCAAGATCGCCGTCAATGCCCAGGCCAGGGAGGCTAAGGAGGAGGCAGCTGCTGAGGAGGGCACCTCCGACGTCGCCATCGTGGCCGAGTGATGGCTCAAGTTCTTTAGCTCCCTAAACTTCATGACTCATGACCCCAATGTTCTCAACACCGTTAACTTCTCCCTGGATGGATGGAGGGTTGTTCAAACTACGTGCTGACCGTTTTTTTTGGCACGCTATTTGTTTCAGTTTTATGCGTGTTCTACGTTTTGAGAAAACTGGTTGGTCTAGTGCCGTCTTTTCGAAGTCATGTTGGGTGTCATCGTCTCGTACATGTACTACGGCAGCTTATTTGTGACTTGATCCATCACGCGTGCATCACGCCCCGCCGCATCAATGGCTGATGATGGTGATGATGATTACCTCTCCGACAAATTCCTTACTATCGCAGAGCTCCAGAAACCGAAAACTTACAGTGAAAAACGCAAGGAAGCTCTACGCGAATCTCTTCTTAGGAACGAACAAAACAGAACCAAAAGCAGGAGACAACTTGAGCTCGAATCCCGCGAGGAGGGGCTCTCCAAGAGTTTATTTGAACCCGCAGAAGATGACGAGGCTTCAGGTCATGGTCCAGAAAACAAGGCACTCTCTATGATGATGAAAATGGGCTTCAAGCCGGGACAAGCCCTTGGTGCGCGTACCGATGTTGAGGGCGCCGCCACTGTACGCGACACAACCCCGCAAGACAATGACAACCCATTCCAGGAGACATCGGACGTCCAGCCGAAACACGAGAGACGATTGGTGAACCCTCTCCCTCTCAACGAATGGTCAGGTACGTTCATGCATCACCGCTAGACCGTCTCTTTGCCTCGGCCTCTGCCCCTCTCTGCATCTGTGTTTCTCTCGTGTCACTGACTCGGTGTGCGTGTCCTTGATGATAGGGAGAAAGGGTATCGGCCTCGGAAAGCGCGCGCCATCGCCAACGGACCTCGACCGTCTGGCAAAGGTCGCCAAGTCCGCAGAAGATGCAGACAAGGAGTCCTTCAGGGACCGGTCGCGCCGCGAATTCGAGCAACGGCGCGCCGAGGCGCGACTCGGGCCCGCGCAGAGAACCTGCGCGACCTTGGACGAACGTGCGGGCAAGGAGGTAAGCAAAAGAGCATTTAAATATGCCATCATCTTTCTTTCGTCTTCCCCTTCTCTCTCCCCACCCCCCCTCCCCCCCCCTTTTTTTTTCTTCTATGGGAGGTGAGGGTGAGGCGGAGGCGGAAGAAGAAAAAAAAAAAAGCACTACAGTTCTTTCGGCTGAAACTCGCGTTTTTTTACGCAGTTTAATGTGCTTTGGCTCGATCCGACTAATCCGGAGGCGTTTCCAGCTGGCCTCGTGGAGGCCGTCGAAAGGGGCGGTGACGGCAGGGGTGGACAACGCTCGGTGGAGGAACAGCTGCGCGTGCAGATGCGGGCCGATGCGCTTCGACCACTTGACGACGAGGACGGCGAAGATCTGCCGAAGAAGGCAGATTCTGGCGCTGACGACGGCGTGCCTTTGCCGCCGAGGACAATCGAGGAGGCTACGCAATTCCTGCAGCTCAATGTGAGTTTCCTCCGCTCTTTATGCGTCATGTGTTGTTCCCTGTTTCATGACGTTGGACTGACTTGGTCTCCATGTACCACGATAAGCCCGTGGAACGCCTCGACCGTGTTTTGCGATACCTGCGTGCAGAATACCACTACTGCTTCTGGTGCGGCACACAATACAAGAGTTCCGACGAGATGCAGGAAGAGTGTCCGGGACCAGACGAAGATATGCACGACTAGATGGAACGAATGTAGCCGACCACTTCGGTCGTATTCCATTGATTATATAAAATAGAAATTATGAACGGGACAACAGGGATAGGGCATAGTGGTACATGTGGGGTAATGATTGTACAAACTCGATGTGAGGTCAATAATTTTCTGATTCTGTAAGGAACGTGTGAGGTGATCAACACGTATGTTTATTGCTGCGAGCAAAAGTAAAGGAGTGGAAAGGAATTGTCCCAAGATGTACCAAAGCCAAAGTAAGTCCAAGTCCGATATGGATAAATGATTTCTTTATTTAATGGGAGTCGGCGGAACTGGTTTCCACCAGCACTTGAGGTTCCAAATTACCACTAGGTGGTGATGGTTGCTCTGTGGACTGCGGGAAAACAAATGACGAAAGTAGAGCAGGAAGGGCCGGGATGGCAACCGGAGCCAGCGGCTCATCAAATGCCGACCGGGGAAACAACCCTGAAGTCGGCGACATCTGGGGCGACTTTCGGCGCAAAAACGTCGAGATAGGGGTGGTTGCGTGGAAGTCCGTGTCGTGTAACCACGACTCGCTTTCACGCCGCGATGACCTCCCGTTAGGAGAGGATCTTAGTCCCCGAGAAGCGCGGGAACGAGGAGAGGGGAGTGGCGAGACGGAAGGCGTCTATTGTGGGATTAATATTTGATAACCATGGAAGTGGTTTGAGATGAGACGTACTCTCTTCGCTTTTCCTGGCTCGAATAAGGACGGGAGGCTTCTTTTCCGTGGGACCTGCAAGGGAGGTGAGCTAAGCACTGGGGACGGTGTGAGGGGAGTGTGCGTACGGAGTCGATAGAATAGGGGGAGTATCTGCCTTTGCAATGGCGAGAGACCCGAGGGGTGTCCGAGTCTATGTCTATTACACTGGTATAATCGTGCCGATCGTCGTCGGCGGGGATGAATAGGTATGCGCCAGTGGGGGCATACTGTTGGCGAGGAACTTCACGTTCGTCGTCGTCGATGTCGGAGGAAGATGATGCGTTGGAATGCGAACGGGGGCGAAGAAAGGTGGGAGCGGTGCGGGAGAGGGATGCCCCGTCTTCGAGTCCGAGAGAGGACATGAGCTCTACGAATGACGGAAGAGAGGACATCGAGTGAGTGAGATGCAGCGTATAGCTGGGGGTAGTCGCAACAGGGCAACTGAGAGCATGGATCGGTCGGATGGGGAGGTATATAACAAGCAAGGCATTCCCTAGAAACGGACGGGCAAGAGCGGTGCTAGTCGTCTGGATACATGCGTAACTTAGCAGGTTGCGCAGATGGCTGTAACGCCTCAGTTCGCAACGAACCGGGCCTTGTGGATATAATTACTTTCGTATAGGGCTGGCTGGTCTGTCCCGTTCGTCATCATGGTCGGCAAGGAGACAGCTGACCCGTTCCATGTGCGCTCTTCCCGGACTCACGTTTTGTATGTGCGTTCTTTTTCTTTTTTGTCAGTGCCTTCGGCTGTTCGGCGTTCGGCCACTGACACAGCGCATTTAAACCAAGTGGGGACGGTAACAAATAGACAAGTCGATGGGTTTCGGCATTTGGCTTCAGAAACAATAAGTGTTGGTGTGTTCGGTTCGGTGGAGACCGTGGCGGTGGCGTATTCTTGGCAAGAGCGCCTGTCACCGAGTGTGTGTCGCGACGAGGGAGTGGGGGACAGCGCAGGATATGGAAAGACTCAATGGGTGATGATTGATCCGGTCATAACTGTACGGACACGTTTTGCAAAGAGAGCTATTGTATGGAAGCGGAAGCCATCGTTTGTGGTCGCGATGATACGAGACACGGGGCAGCTGCTGTGATCAGGATCAGGCAGGCAAAGAGCGCGTCACGACTGTGACAACCCGCCCTTCTCAAAAACCACAATGAATCAACAAGGGCCGCCGAGCTCTGCCAGCAACACGGCATTTTTGCCTCCCCCGAGACAGGATATGGAATATTTGTGTGCCGGTGAGGACCACGCTAGCACGGTTGTTATTGTAGTTTTATTGTATCAAAGACTGCGGTGCCAAAAATGACATCAAACCTCGAGAGCCCATTCGCTGTAGGGAATGTGGCCACCGCATCATGTACAAGAAGCGGACCAAACGAAGTAAGTTTAGAGATCCTTTGTTATTGACCTGATGCTCAATGGCTTGTTGCAGTGGTGCAATTTGAAGCACGGTAGTCGGTAGTAGAGTAGATAGTTGGAACCGTCGGACCGGAGCAGCCGGGATGATGCCGATGGATTCGTGTGCGCTGAGCGTTGCCTGGCGGCTTCTGTCGGGGCGACGGAGGTCGACGCCGGCGACGCCTATTCCTTCCAACAGAATATCATATCTCCCTACTGTCTTATCCCTCGCGTTGTTCCCATCCCCTAGCCAATGTCAGATTCAAACAGATATATCAGAGAACGAAGCCTTTCCGGCGACCTCGATGTAATTCTTTTTCGTCATTCTTGCCCCATGAGGATCTCCCTCAACTGCTATCTCTGTAGTCTGATATCGAGTCACCACAAGAGCTTCATCACCGCGATGATGCTCCTGCGGGTAAACCTGGGAGGAAGAAAAACCCCAAGTAAGCCGGCGGTCAACATGCTTACGTGCATCGTCTGACACTCGACACTGCCCAGTTCACAGGCCGCACGCCGTGACCAGAACAGAATTGCGCAGCGCGAATTTCGCTTGCGCAAGCAACAACGCGTAATGCTCCTCTCCTCCTCTCCGGTATCCAGTCGGACAATCCTCTTATCCTTGTCCCTTAGATTCGTGATCTTGAGGCAAGAGTTGAGATTCTCTCCGGTGGCAAAGATGAGGCCCTCAGTGAGATGCGAAATATCCTCAAGGGTACGCCGCCCCCAGTTTTCATTCTTCCTGTCCGTCCTCCACATAACCTCTGTCTCATCCAAGATCTCATGGCCGAAAACCAACTTCTCCGAGGCTTTCTGCACAGCCTGACCGAATTCATCGGCGATGGGGCAGGGGGTTTGCTTTCCAAACTGGGGTGGTCGATGCAAGACTTTGACAAATTCGTCAACAAATCCGAAACCGATACAGCTTATGAGAGCTATCAGCGACGAAAACGAGAAGGCCCAGCTACCCCTGCTTCCTCAGCCCCGGCCACCTCCCTGAAGCGCGCCTCAGAAGACGATACTGCCGGCAACTCCAAGAGAGCACGTCGCCCTAGCGATCGTGACGACACCGAACGTACCACAGATGCCTTTCCGGTCTTGGTACCAATGAACCCCGTTACGTCAAGCAGCAACTTGTATACTAGCCGGTCTCCGCCAGAGACCAGTCTGTTTTCGGATCTTATGCGTGGCCCCAATGGCTCGCCAATGTTATTGCCTGGCCCTTCGTCGCCTTCCTCCTACGCAACATCCTCATCCCAAGTACCTCAATCGAATGGCAGCTACCAGGGCTCCTATGTCACCCCTCTCAACATGGGGGTAGATTCCGCTACGATCAACTCTATGCCTTTTGTCAATAATGCATCCACTCCGACTACCCAGCAGCAGTCTCGGCCTAGCGTGGGCGCCATCGATGAATTGGATGCCATCGACCCCAAAAATGTCGAGGCCCAGAAACTTATTTCGTTCGTGGTATCTACTTCCCGCTCTTGAGCATGCTCATCACTCCTGGGTCTCTAGGTATCACCTGGAAAATTACAAGAGAAATAGTTCATACTGCCTCCCTGCCTCTCTTCGCCCGACGCTCGTCCAGAGGTACGTTGTCTTCCTTTTCTACCACATAAAGTAGTTTGACTCCTTTGTTAGGACCGTTCCCCACGGTAACATGAGCTGGCTCCATGCTTCGTTTTCTGAGACCTAATGGATATTACAGAAAGCGTCATCGATCGCATCCCCCACCCAGACCTCCGTGACCGGCTGATCTTACTCCGAGGCACATTCATCTTTTCCCCTTGAACAATCGTTTGTGCTGAACAGGCATCTCACAGGCCGCTTCAATCTCGTCGACTGCTTGCATGACTTTGCGTCGGCAGTCACCATACACGGAGACGACGTCTTGGCGCATGCAAACTGGGAAATTGGCGAGACATGGCTCCGGCGTTACGGGTTCGTCAACCTAAACCTACCCGCTCCCTGTCTCGTTGGTCTGACTGCTGCTGCTTATCGTACATCCCCATACAGATTCCTGGTAGACCCAAGCACGTTGAGTATTTCTAACAAGTGGAGACGGGACCGTGGCTTGCCCGAGTTGCGTATGGTCGATATCGCTCCTGACCAACAGGCATCGATCGCATAGGTATGCGACTATCGGTTATCGCGATGATTATAACTCTTTTGGCCTGCTTTCTTGCCGTCACTTTGTAACCTTTCCGAGACCTTTCACTTACGAAACTCCTTATGTCGGTGTGTTGACTAGGTTTTATTGATTCTACTGAGCTGTCGTGTTTTTCGTCCAATGTATATATACTTAATCCAGACCATTCTGGGGATTTGGTGAAGCTACCTCGGGCATTTCAAATGGAGTCAAGCCGTCTGTTGCGTTCTCCTATCGCCTGTTGACAACTGACAACGTATTGACCATATTGACAATGAGAGACCTGGTGTACAGTCGGCAACGAATCAACCCGATCAGGGTGGGGACGTCTCGTTGCTTTCAAAAAAATTTGATCCGAAAAAATACGATCTGTCTTCCTCTTTCCAACGCCAACAAATTTCATCGTCACTAAGACGTGGGCGCATGACCCCCTTAACCACAAGCGTTACCAAGGACGACTCCCCAAATCCATACCCTTGATTTATAAGTGGCAGCCACATGGGGTAATCTATTTGACAAATGCTGCGTAGAGTATGCTCTCGTTATTGTTATGTATCCATCGACATCACCATCCATTGAATTCCCGTGACAATCGGACATACCAGCGTGACCACACGAAAGAGTAGAGGGTGACTGGAAAGAACGTAAAGAGACATCAGAACGAAAAGCGGGGAAAGGGGGGTATAACTTTATTCTATTCTTCTCTCTTCCTTTGTCCGACAGGTGCTCAAGAAACACCTCGATCAGAAATTCGTGAAACCCTCGAGGCCAGGGCCACTGAAGGGGGACCGGGGGCACGGGAGCCGGTCGATCCCCACGCCGCCGACGACGCCTATTCTAGGCGTTGGACGATCTCCGTTGTCTCTGCGCAAGATTTCTTTGATATTGGGACTCTTGCTCTTCGAGTGTGCCACTAGAAATGATGAGAGACACTGAGAAAATGCGCGAGTAGTCACTCACGGCAAGGGATTCTCTCGGATAGCAAGGCAAGAAAGGAAGGTCAGGAAGTTCAAGACTACCTGACAGATGAAGACTACATGCAGAGCATCTGCGTAGGAGTCTACGGCCGACTTTCTCAGCGTCGGGTCCAACTCTCGAATCACATCAGTGGAATGCCTTTATGATGTTTAGACATTGTCTCGGTGTTCATAAACGAGCAGTGCTTCACCTTATGCGCGAGATGAGCTATTATTCGGTAAGTCGTCTGGAACCAAGTGTGTGAAGGGATTTCGAGGCATACCTGCTCTGCGTTGGGCCCGTGTATACGTTGCCGCAGCTTAGAAATGAGAACACCTTGCAGCAACGTACCACTAAGGCTGACCCCAAGCACTTGTCCAGTGGTGCGAAAGAGGTATGTCACTGGAAACACAATTAGTCTAGCAATGACAGGAAAAGGTCTTACTTACGGCCGGTAGCCACTGCTACATCCGATCTGGAAACACCTGAAATGAGAGCCTTTGAAGAATGAGTACGACGATCTAAGAATGCTTGGCGAAGTTCCTACTATGAGGGTCGTCGTGATCACACTCGCCATCCCGAATCCTTGGGGAATCAAGTCAGTCCAAATATGCCACTGTGGCGAGTTGTCATTCCACATCATGACCATAGTGCTGGCATAGAGGGTGCACAGAGCAGACAGCAGGGTGAGCGTGTACAGTTTTCCTGTCCGCCGCATGATCCTAGGGAATGCAGATGTATGAGGCAACGCATTGAAAACCAATCGTCGGAAGTGGCTGACCAGCCGGCAAACACACTCCCCGTAGAGATAGCAACCTGAAACTCAGTCAAAGCGTGTCCTCACTGGCACACGGACAAAACGGCTGACCGAGTGCGGCAGAAGATGGAGACCTTTGAAAGTATGAGTCAAATTTACCTGCGCTGATTGATGGTGACCCTACCTGCATCTGCTGACGAGTTCAAACGAACGGTGGAGAAATACTAACCATAGTCAGAGCCACTTCAGTTTGGCACTCGAGATAATACACACCAATGGCACATTGTAGATCTGGATCCGATAGGTCAACCGTGGCCAGAACAAGGTTATTTAGGACGCACCATAGAAAAAGCAGACATGCTACCGAAAAGGTTGGACAGTGATACTGCAAGTGGAGTACGCTGTGTGACAAAGTATAGTGGCATAACAGGATAAGGAGACCAGTAGGCCTCTACGATAACAAACAGAACGCCAAAAGCGGCGCTCGCGATGAATAGGCCATAGACCAAGGGATGTGAGAACGGAAGTGACTCGGTGGACTTGAAGGTACAGGCAAGTAGGAGACAGCTAATGGTGGCCGCAAGGGTAGCGGAACCTGCGAAATCCATACGGCGGATTTTCAGGTATAGGGGTTGATTCTTCACATCTTGGGAAAGTGGGATTGAGACCTTCCACGCGACCACGACAAACGAGAAGGCCAAGGCGGGTATCTGACGGATCAACTGATCGACCCGATATTGTCTCTGTAATTCGAACGAGAAACTGACCTGGAACAGAAAGGCGTACCGCCTGCGCAAATCTCATTCAGTTTGGGTTCAGGTACCAACTCTGTTCGGCGTACCATCCGAAATTATCGTTCATCCATCCGCCTACGGGCCCACCAATTCCAGCCCCAAGCCCAAACATACTACCCGAGTTCATCAAACGGCTGAAGACGACAACGCAACTCGTCTTACATGTTCGCCATTCCTTGGTACAAACCTCGCTGCTTTCTTAAATGGAAGCTCAGCTTGTCGTAAACCTGTCAACGGCGAGGAACCTACAACGGTATCAAGTCTGTAACAGCCACGCTCGAAACTGCGCAGTCGGCTTGTCAGCGATAAGTAAAGTGCCCGGATAAATGGTGTGATTACCTGTCATCATCCTAAAAAGCATCCGGTCAACTTTCCCATGCAATATATCCAAAAAGCGAGTACGAACCCTCCGCCACCCATGCCGGCCACCGCTCTGGCGGCAATGAGTGCTTCCATCGAGGGTGCGAGCCCGCAACTTATAGTGCCAGTACCTTTGATTGATTGGAATATTATCATCCACCCAAGCATACATTCACGAATTCGACAAACCGAACAGCGTCAAGGCCAAGAGCATCGCCCCGCGGCGACCAAGAATATCGGAGAGTCGGCCTACATATCAGATAATTATAGCCAGACTCGGAGATATAAATTGAAGTGTAGGCCCACGAACCGTATAGTGGCGTGAAGCAGCATACGGAGAGCAAATAAGATGTCCCGATATAAGAGGCTTGATTAGACTTATTAAAGTAGTTGCCAATGGGAGTCATGAGGGTGGCGACAATTGTCCCTACAAACCGTTCATCAGTGACTAAGAAGCAATGCCACTTTACTTACCGTCCAGAGCACCTAAGAATACAGCGCTCCATAACCCTGCGAGAATCCAAATAAGGTCCATCCGTGACACGCGAACGACCTCCGGGTCCGGGGTGTCTGAACTTGGACGGTCAAGCCCATCGTGGTCATTACGGGGAGATGATAGTAGCGGGCTCGATTCTGAGGGAGTTGAGACTCTGGGAGGCATCGATGGAGCTCAACTTTGGGAGAGGTCGGGCAAAATTATTGCATGGGAAAGGGGAAGGGTATTAGTACGCGCAGGGAGACGCTCACGTCTGCCAGTGAAACTCCTGTCTTTCGATGAAGTCCGGAGGGAAAGATCCATCCGTAAGCTCTACTTATCTTTTTCTTTCGAGAACACGACTCCGACATTCGCGTCACACCGCTGAGGAACCTGCTGAGCTGGCTCACGCGGTGGGTCGATTGTGCGCTTCCCCGTGGACAATGGGCACGTCCCTCAACCGCCCAAAGGAGGGTTATTTTAAACGTCATGGTCCGTAGACTTCGGGGTGCACACCCAGCCATTAAACGTCAATTTCGCGCATGCGGGGCTCGTCCTCATGGCCTGATCACAACTCGTCCAGCGCGATCGCTGCCTCGCCATGGTCCAAATGTTCACTCACTGTCATTTGACTGTGCAAGAGCTAAAGGCTGGCACGAGTACAATTGGCAGGCCAGCGCCTTCCGTCCACGCCGGAGTGGTTACGCCCGCGCGAAAATCAGCAGGTTTTGAAATGTATATATGCATATCCGCGTCTTTCTCCTTTCAGTCGTCCCCTGACCGAGGCAGGTCCATTTCTCAGATGGGACGGTGGAACTGTTGACGGCATTCACATTGGCACAGGATTCGCTCACGACGCACCGTCCTGCATTCAAACGCCAAAGCGTACGTCGGTACGAATCCCCCGGATAGGCTGTGGCACGATTTACTACGAGCCAAAAGAAATTTCTTCCAACGGATGGGAGATCCTTCGGCTTCTTGGATAATACGACAACCGCCGATCCTCAGCCTTCCACGACGTTCGATGGAAATTGCCAGCTACGCCGAAGCAGGCCATTGCATAGGTGGTCTGGCGTCTCGATAATCAAGAATTTACGCAATATGTAACCACCCTCAGATCATTCCTAGTTGGCGACTCGCTCGGGTCCATCCTCCAAGTCTGACCGAATCGATACGTCGCGAATACTGTACCGCGGCGGCTTTATTTGTGGCAAGACAGTGCCGTACAAATGTCGGACTCGTGTAGCCGCCGCACAGTTGTAACGCGTTCAGTTCAGGATCGTCGGCCTCACACCTCGTACCTCACTGTCGGATCGATGCTCGCGGGGAAGGAGTATGTTAATGGTGGTGTCGCTACTCGGGAGTACATCTAAACAGTATAGCATCCGACCCCACCCCGTGGGACAGTGTTTATGGTCTCCAGGCCCTCCAAGGGCGCAGGAGACTGGCACGGAGACGGTGTATTACGTAAGAATGTTTTTTAGGGTAATGCCGGTGAAGGGGGGCATGTTATTAACTTACCAAAAAAGGATATGAGAAATGCTTGGAAGGCGGCCTCTTTCCCGCTCTTGCTTACATCCCCGTTCCATCTCATTCCCCCCATCAGGCTACGACCTACGCCCCCCTCCCTCCCGACCTGTCAGTTTAGCTCTGACATTCCATACGCCTCCCATGCCCACCCCAACCTTGCAAACCCGTGGGGTTTTTTCGCATTCAAGATCGACCGATAACCTACGGGTGACCCGTAGTGGGTCATCCACACCGACGAGCCCGTGGAAGTCGATGTTCCGTATCGGAAGCCAGTCATCCAGGAAGGTTACCCCCAATGGCACTGGCTCGTCTTTGACCCTCGACACGAGTTTTTCCTCGCCAAGTCCCCCAACTCCTAACTTCATACTGACTCCAGCCTCGCTCATTCCCCCTTCTCAACGAGACTCGTCTAATTCCTCCAATATCTCCACCGATTCCAATAATGAAAAAGTTCCTGCAACGCCACCAGACAACGCGGCTCCCTCCGTGCTAGTCTCACCCTCCCCCGACGCGTCGTTCGACGCGAAGCACCGCTCGAGACCAAAACCAGGAAAACCACGGTTGATGGGTCGTGAGCGGTGTGGTCCTCCAGCGACGGCAACAGCAACAGTGCCCAGCAGTTATTTCCCTGATCCTCCACCCCCGTCCGGGCCACGTCCTCGTAGCTCCCGCTCTATGGGCGCTACCGCTTCACGACTTCTGAGGCGTGTGGCGTCGGCGCCCAATGCGAAAGGACTCTTTCACCTTGGTTCACGGCAGTCGTCCGTGGTAACGAAAAATGGGCTGTTAGCCCCCGCAGTTATGGCCTCCGCAGTAGTACCAAAGGGCGGTACCCCTACATCTCATCCTACATCTGGGGATGGCACGAGCTCTATTGAGACGGTGTCGTCGGCGTCATCCTCAAACCGTGCCCCCCGTGCCATTAGTACACCTGCTTTGCCCAAGGTCTCTGAAAATGATTCATCTCTTCATGGGGCAAATAAAGCGGCTTTCCGCCGCACATACTCGAGTAATTCAATCAAGGTCAAGTCTGTAAGTGTTTCTGTTTGTCTGTTTCTCTTGATGACGCGCCTCTCATCCTTTACTTTCCACCAAGGTTGAAGTCGGTCCATCCAGTTTCCAGAAGATCAAGCTACTGGGTAGGGGCGATGTTGGAAAAGTCTTCCTTGTGCGCGAGAAGAAGACGGGAAAGCTTCATGCCATGAAAGGTACGTGTCACTTCGCCAACGCCCGCTATTCTTATCTAGAAGGGTTTTATAATAGTACTCTCTAAGAAGGAGATGATTCAACGGAAAAAGATCAAGCGCGCGTTGACCGAACAGGAGATTTTGGCTACCGCCAATCACCCCTTCATAGTAACCCTTCACCATTCGTTTCAGTCTGAGGATTACCTATACCATTGTATGGAATACTGCATGGGCGGTGAATTTTTTAGAGCGCTTCAAAGCCGGCCAGGAAAGTGCCTTCCAGAAGACGCCGCTCGGTTCTACGCAGCTGAGGTAGTCGCTGCATTGGAGTACCTGCACCTCATGGGTTTCATTTATCGTGACCTTAAGCCCGAAAGTACGTCACATTTGCCTCCATGAGCAACATAATTGATGGTGGACTCTTGACACCTCTAGACATTTTGTTGCACCATTCCGGACATATCATGCTGTCCGATTTTGACCTTGCGAAACATTCCGGCGTCTCTGGGGGAAGACCTGCAACAATTCACCAGTCAGAACTCAACGGGGTGAATATCGGCTAATTAATCTCCACGACCATGCAGTTGTTCATCCCTTTTCGATTAGCTTCCTCTGGTTGACACCAAGTCATGCACAGCTAATTTCCGGACCAATTCGTTTGTAGGAACGGAAGGTTTGTCATGATCAGATTTCCACTTTTTTGCCCATCTCATCACACCATTCTTTGTCGGACCTAGAATATATCGCTCCTGAGGTCATCCGGAACTCTGGTCATACCTCTGCCGTGGACTGGTGGACGCTAGGGATCCTCATTTACGAAATGATCGTAAGTGTGCTAGTCCCTCTCTAAATATCATTATTTATTTGTGCCGCGTAGTACGCCATAACGCCCTTCAAGGGGCGCGAGCGTACGGATACTTTCAACAACATTATTGGCCATCCAGTACACTTCAAAGAAGTGCCAAAAATATCCTCGTAAGTGCACTATCTTGGACGTACGAACAGTCCCATCGACTAACGTGCTGCATATTGTCAGTGCTGGCAAGGATATCATATCACGGTTACTAGACAAAGAAGAAAACTCCCGTCTTGGGAGCAAGACTGGTGCGAGCGAGGTGAAGCAGCACAAGTGGTTCAACAAGATCAATTGGGGACTGTTGAGGAATACGGAGCCGCCGGTGAGTTGTGCTGCTTGAATAACTCAGTTTTTCCTATTCCCTTTTGACACCCAATCCCTCGGCTGAATCGTTGATCGGGCACTGACCTCCGCGCTTTCGGATGTCTATTCAGATCATCCCTGCATCTTCAATTGGAGTAGACACTGTAAACTTTCGCCGGATGGAGGAATCTACGTCGCTCCACCTTGAGAACCAAGAGAACTCAGCCCAACGTGCCGCGCAAACACCAGGGACGCCCGACGGCCTGGAGCTGGCTTCGGGGGGAGACCTGTTTGGCGCTTTTTCAAGCATTACCTTGCATCATGATGGTGACAACTAGGTTGAGGAGACTTGTATGATCAGCCTCAACGACCGCTTCTATTGATACTGTTCAACAGTCCTGCACGGCCTGTTGGAACCAGACTCGTGCATATAGTCATTGATTGATCACTGCCTTGGTGATGAAACATTTGCGTTTGATTGTTCTGGGGCTTGCACGCTCTTTTTTCCCCGTGGAGGTCAATTGTTGTTCCCCCTCCTTTCGTTCTTCCCTCCACGTACTGATGCATCCACATAAACACTCGTTCTGCTGCTTTCGTATGTAACATTGATCCCTCCATATCCCACTCATTGCATTCATTGGTTCATTCATTCTTATTATTTGTTAGTTGCGCATTTACACACTTCTTTATACCACATTGCATGCCTTAACTAGCGATACTACTATTTAGAGACTTTCGGATTACAATCTACATTTACCCTACAAAAAGAAAAGGGAGGACTAGTTTAACCTGGAATTCATGTGTTTTGGTCACTGGTACTGAAATGACTATGTAACTTCGGCGTTACTTTCTGTTTCGCTTTTGTCTGTTTTTTTTGTCGCATCTTCTTTCTTACGTGAGGTCATCTCCATCAAGACATTGTGTATCAACGCCGTCAACGGGGACGGACGGAATGAAGGGCGGATAGAGCTAGACGGAGGCAAAAGGAGGGGCTATGCTAGCTACAGTACTAGTACGTATGACTAGAATGACGGCGACGGGGGGCAAAGCAAAAAGGAAGAGACGATCGGAATCTGAACGGAGGGAGATTGCGTCACTTTGAGGGAGGGCTCGCTGAGTCAGGGGTCCCAAGCGCGAGTGGAATTTGCAAGTGCGTGCGACGTGTGGGCCTCAGGAAGATGAATCGCGTCGCGAGGGGAGGCGTGGGAAAGCGCGTGGAAAACATATGAAATGGGACTCTAAAGTCAGGATTGGGCTG
>Ga0137390_10001265_pt1 | contig 18826 bp, 20 predicted proteins | sample 15con2h24AmetaG_FD_104937 | JGI IMG/M metagenome (GOLD analysis project Ga0137390, IMG submission 104937) | Vadose zone soil microbial communities from Angelo Coast Range Reserve, California, USA - 15con2h2.4A metaG | ecosystem: Environmental > Terrestrial > Soil > Vadose zone > Saprolite... | reverse complement strand
GAGACGGAGCGCAGGCGCGACGGCGGTTTCACGCTCTGGTTCACGGGCCTCTCCGGTTCCGGCAAGACGACGATCGCGCATCTCGTCGGTCCCGCGATCGAGGAGCGCGGTCCCATCGTCGAGTACCTCGACGGCGACACGGTACGGACGCACCTCTCGAAGGGGCTCGGCTTTTCGAAGGAGGACCGTGACGCCAACATCGAGCGCATCGGCTGGGTCGCCGCACGGCTGACCCGCCACGGCGCGGCGGTCATCGCCGCGGCGATCTCCCCGTACGAGGAGACCAGGCAGAAGGCGCGCGAGCTCGTCGAGGAGTGGGGGACGTTCGTCGAGGTGCACATCGCGACGTCGGTCGAGGAGTGCGCCCGCCGCGACGTAAAGGGCCTCTACGAGAAGGCGTTCAAAGGCGAGATCAAGGGCTTCACCGGCGTCGACGATCCGTACGAGGAGCCGGCAGATCCGGACGTGCGCATCGACACGGAGCAGCACGAGCCCGAGGAGAGCGCACAGCTGATCCTGCAGCACCTCGAGGAGCGCGGGTTGATCGTGTCTCGGGTGGCCGCATGAGCGTCGCAACCGACACGAAGCTCATCTCGCCGCACGGAGGCTCGCTCGTCGATCGCACGGGAGAACGGCCGGACGACGTCGACACGCTCGAGGTCGTGACGCTGACCTCGCGGGAGCTCTCCGACCTCGACATGATCGCGTCGGGCTCGCTGTCACCGCTCGAAGGCTTCATGGCCCGCGACGACTACGAAGCGGTCCTGGACACGATGCGGCTCGCGAACGGACTGCCCTGGGCGCTACCCGTTTGCCTCGCGGTCGACTCGGCGCCTGATGGCGACCGGGTCGCGCTCGCGGACGAGAGCGGCAAGCTCTTCGCCGTGCTCGAGCTCGAGGAGACGTACGAGTACGACCGGCAGCGCGAAGCGCAGCAGGCGTTTCGCACGACCGACGAGGCGCATCCCGGCGTCGCACGGCTCTACGAGCAGAAGCCGCTGTACCTGGCCGGTCGGGTGACGGTCTTCGAGCGTGCGGAGCCGTCCTTCCCGGAGCTGGCGAAGGATCCCGCGGAGACACGAGCGGAGTTCGCGGAGCGCGGCTGGCGCCGCGTCGTCGGCTTCCAGACGCGAAACCCGATCCACCGCGCGCACGAGTACCTGACGAAGGTCGCGCTCGAAACCGTCGACGGGCTGCTCGTCCATCCGCTCGTCGGGGACACGAAGTCGGACGACGTTCCCGCGGCTACGCGCGTCGAGTGCTACCGCGTCCTGCTCGACGGTTATTACCCCTCAGACCGGGTCGTCTTGAGCGCGTTTCCCGCTGCCATGCGCTACGCCGGGCCGCGGGAGGCGATCTGGCACGCGATCTGCCGCAAGAACTACGGGTGCTCCCACTTCATCGTCGGCCGCGACCACGCCGGTGTCGGCGACTACTACGGCACGTACGACGCGCAGCTCATCTTCGACGAGTTCGAGCCGCACGAGCTCGACATCGAGCCGATGTTCTTCGAGCACTCGTTCTGGTGCAAGGCGTGCGGTTCGATGGCCTCCGCAAAGACCTGCCCGCACGGCGGCGACGATCACGTCTTCCTCTCCGGCACGAAGGTCAGGGAGATGCTCGAGGCGGGAGAGCTTCCGCCCGAGGAGTTCTCGCGTCCGGAAGTGGCCGAAGTGCTGATCCAGGCTTACGAGAGTTCGTGACCTGGCAGTTCACCCTGACGGGGCTCCTGATCGGAGCCCTGGTCGGACTGACGGGCATGGGCGGCGGGAGCTTGATGACGCCGATTCTCGTCATCGTCTTCGGCTTCAAGCCGACGTACGCAGTCGGGACCGACATTCTCCACGGCGCCATCTTCAAGACCTTCGGCGCCCTGCGGCACCGGCGCCTCGGGACCGTGCATGCGCGGCTGACTCTCTGGATGTTCCTCGGCTCCGGGCCGATGTCGCTCCTCGGCGTTGCGACGTCGGGCTGGCTGCAGCACGCCTACGGCGACGGGGTGCAGTCGGCCGAGGGCTACGCGATCGGTGCGGCACTGTTGCTCGGAGCTGCAGGCCTCGTGGCGAAGACCTTCGTGCACCGCGGCGTTCGGTCGAGCGACGCGCCTTTCATCCTCCGTCGCAAGGACAAGATCAGGGCCGTTCTGATCGGGGCCGTGTTCGGATTCATCGTCGGGCTGACCTCCGTCGGCAGCGGCACCTTCTTCGGTCTGGTGATGGTGATGGTCTATCCGCTCACGGTCGCGAAGATCGTCGGCACGGACATCTTCCACGCAGCCGCGCTGCTCTGGGTGGCCGGCATCGGTCACCTCGTGCAGGGCAACGTCGATCTGCATGCGATGGCTTGGCTCTTGCTCGGCTCGATCCCGGGGATCTGGCTCTCGAGCCACTTCACGGTCCGCGTGCCGCAGGATGCGCTTCGACTCGGCCTCGCCGGCGTGTTGGCGCTCAGCGGCGTCAAGCTGCTGAACGTGCCGGCCGCGAGCTACGTGATCGCGATCGCCTTCGGTCTAGGGCTGACGGCGTTCGTGGTCTGGCTGGCCACGGGCATGCGCGGCGTACAATCGCGCTCCGATGAGACGCAACGCGCCGACGATTCTCGCGCTCCTGCTCATTTTGGCGACCGCGACGGCATTCGCGGTGACGCAGCGCCTGAAGCTCAAGCCTAGCCCGATCTCCCGAACACGCGTCTCCGAGGTGTTCTCGCCCCTCTGTCGCTGTGCGACAAAGGCGGCGAACATCCAGTTCGCGCTACGCAGGGCAGACCACCTTCGCATCGCGGTTCGGGCGGGTTCAGGCGAGGTGACCGTCGCCGAGGGATCGTTTCCACGCGGCGACGTGCACGTACGCTGGGACGGGAGGGATGCTTCCGGGGAGCTCGTTCCGGACGGGGTCTACTACCCCCTCGTCGAGCTTCAGCGCGCCGGCAGGACGATCGACCTGCCGAACCCGATCCGCGTGGACACGATCAGGCCGTCGATCAGGCTCAGGAGCTTGCGGCCGAGAGTGTTCCGGCCGGGCGTGCAAAACCTGACGGCGGCCTACACCGTCTCCGAGCACGCCCATGCACTGCTCTTCGTCGACGGGAGCCGTCGGGTGTTCACGGCGTCGAAGCGCCTGCGATACCTGCTCCACTGGTCTGGCAAGGTGCACAGCCGAGCGATCCGTCCGGGTCGCCACGAGGTGTGGCTCGTCGCCGAGGATCTCGCCGGCAATCGCTCTGCGCCGACCCCGGTTGTCATCGTGCGCGTGCGCCGTCCGTGACGGCGAGCCCGGCGCTCACCGCTTTAGCGTAGTCGTCACTGCTCCGTGTGGTGACGACTTCTTCGCACCGGCGTGTTTCGCGTTACGCCGGCTTGCGAGGATCTGTGGACTGCGCCGCGCGTGCCACGCCATCACGATTCCGTTCAGAGTGAAGAAGTAGTGACGCTCGGTGACGATTCCAGGTGAGTATTTCCCCATGGGAATTTGCCAGAGGATCTTTCCGTCCGAGACTCGCATGGCGTACGTGTGCTCTTCCAACGTCGAGGTGAAGACGAGGTTTCCGGCGACGAAGGAGCCACCGAGAATCCTTCCGCGGAGCTCTCGTCGCCAGAGCACTTTTCCGTCCGCCGCCCGAAATGCCCGGAGACCGCCGTCGAAGCCGCCGATGAAAACGCGGCCCTGCGAGATAGCCGGCGTCGAGTAGCCGTAGCCTCCGACGTGAGAAGTCCAGATCACGCGGCCTGTGCTGGCCGACAGCGCGTAGATCTTGCCTGACCGGGAGATCGTGAAGATGCGCCGCCCGTCTGTCGACGCGCTGGCGTAGAAGCTGTCGTACTGGACCGGGTCGCGTTTCAGGTAAGTGCTCCAGATCTTGTGCCCATCGCTCGTCCGCAGGCAGAAGATCGAACCGGCGTAGGTCGTGATGAAAATGCGATTCCCAAAGACAGAGGGACTCGAATTGACCCGACCGCCCGTGTCGTACGCCCACTTCACGCGGCCGGTGCGCACGTAGACCGCGAAGAGGCGCCCGTCCGCGGCGCCGAAGTAGACGACGCGCCCGATCGCAACCGGAGACGACTCGACCCTGTCCCGCAGCTTGAGTCGCCACAGAAGCTGTCCGTTGAACCGGTTGTATGCCGTCACGTCGCCGTCGTCGGAGCTGACCAGGAGTCGGGGACCGGCAATCGCGGGCGTCGACGGCTTCCTCCCTCCGAATCGCTGCCAGATCAAGTGGCCGTTGTGAGCATTGAGGGCTACCGTGCGCCCTCCGAACGTGTTGACGTACAGGATCCCACTGCAGTAGCTGGGTGGGTATTCGATGTACGAGCCGAGCCCGACGACCCAGAAGTGCTCGAGCGGCAGGCCGATATCGATGCCGGGCCGAGCAAGCGTCCGTTGCGGATCGGCTCCGAAGTTGTTCCAGCAGCTCTTGTCGTCCACGATGTGGTAGCTGCCCTTCTTCTTGCGCGGTTGCGTCGGAACGGCAGCGTTCGTCGCAACCGAGGCGGACACACCCTTGAGCTCGGTGTCGATCCTTCCGGTCGGACGGTCGAGCGACCTGATGATGAAGGCCGCAGCCGCGCCGAAAACCAGCAGCACGAAGACAGCCACGATGAGGAGGATCCGGCGGCGCACGAGGCGGGATCAGTCTGCCAGCGGAGTGGGATGCCGCAGTTGTGGAGCGGTCAACTGTGGGGTTCCGTCTCCCGTGTGCTCGTCCGGCTCCAACCGGAGCCGGGCCACGGGTTGGCGTGGCAGCACCGCGCAAGCCCAGCCGGCGAGCGCCATCACGCCCCACACGACCGGGTCTTCGAAGAAACCCGAATAGAAGAGCGAGTGCACGAACAGTGCGAGGAAGACTGCTGATGCTCCCAGTCCCAGAGCGCGGTTCAAACGAGTCAGCAGGTAGAGCAGCCGTGTCGCTCCGGCGAGCAGCGCTGCGTAGATGAGCAGGCCGACGATGCCGAGCTCTGCGGCGACCGTCAGTGGGGTCGTGTGCGACCGGTCGCGCTTTGCGGACAGTCGGGTCTTTGCCTCGTCCTTGCTCGCCTGCGGCTGGCCGCCGATTCCGACCCCGGCCAGAGGGTGATTCGTGAATACGACCCACGTCACCCTGGCGAGTCGCGTCCGGCCGCTCGTCGCCTGGCGTGCAGAGTCGTTGACTGCCGTCGCGGCGACGAACGCCGCTCCGGCGAGGACGACCGAGGCCCCACCGACAAGCAAGACGCGGCGCATTCTCGGCCCGCCGAGCACGTACGACACCGCGACGGCCACCGCAAAGAGAGCGACGAAGCTCGACTGCGAATAGGAGAACAGCAAGCCGGCCCACAGAAATGCGATCAGCGCCGCCCCGGCCCAGAAACCGATCCGGCCGAGCCAGACGGCCACGAGCAGCACGGCGATCGCAATCACGACGTGCCGACCGAAGATGCTCGGGTCCTTGAAGAGCGACGTGACGCGAAAATAGGTCGTGTACGCATTCGCACGGGCGACGTCCCCGGCGAGGAGGTGTCCGTGCGTCAGGCGCTGGAAGAGCGCAACCGCCGAGAACAGTCCGGCCAGCGCGACGAGCGTCGTCGCGAGCGCGCGTGGATGCCAGGAACGGGAAGGCGAGCGTCCAACGGCCACGACCAGCGCGGAGAACGGAAAGAGGAAGAAGAGCAGCTCGATCGTGCCCTGGCGTATGTCGCGGGTCCAGAGCAGGGAGAGTCCGGCGAGGGCGACGAACGCCGCCGCGGGCACCGTCAGGAGCGGCGGCAGCGGTCTCCCGATGTCGCCGCGCAGCGCGCGAAACAGAAGCGCGAGCAACGCAGCCGCGAGGACGACGTACAGCGGCACGAGCAGGTAGGCCTTCTGCATTCCGATCGACACGGAGATCCGGAACGGCGCCGCGGCGAGCAGGGCGACCGGCACGATCGCCGGATACCGAGCGAGGGCGACCGCACCCGCGCCGACGACAACGAGGCCGACCACGAGAGCAGCGGCATGGCTGGCAGGCGTGACGAGCAGCTTGAGATCCGCCCCCGGTATCAGCGCCGCTGCGAGGGTCGCCTCGCCAATGGCGGTCACGGCCAATCCGGCCAGGAGCTGAGCGCGCGTGCGTGAGAGGAGCATCGCCGCCGCTCCCAGCCCGCCGATTACCGCAGAAAGCTGAGCCAGGTCGCCGTGGGGCATGAGCGATAGAGACTATGGACCTCCCGCCCGTTCTGACGACCGCACTGCAAGCGGTGCCGTAGGGGGATCGTGATAGGAAGGGCCGCGTGATCGGTGCCTGGGAGCGCGTACTGGTGCTTGCGCCGCATACCGACGACGGCGAGTTCGGCGCCGGCGGGACGATGATGCGCCTGGTCGAGGAGGGGGCGGACGTCCGCTACGTGGCGTTCTCGATCGCCACGCGCTCGCTGCCCGCAGGCTTCCCACCGGACACGCTGACCCAGGAGGTGCAGTCAGCCACTGCCGAGCTCGGGATCTCGCCCGAGAACCTGACCGTGCACGACTTCGACGTCCGCACGTTCCCCGAACACCGGCAGCACATCCTCGAGCTGCTCGTGGAGCTCTGGGAGGACTGGCGGCCGGACGCCGTCTTCCAGCCGAGCCTCCATGACATCCACCAGGACCATCAGGTGATCGCGGCGGAGGGCCTACGCGCGTTCAAGCGCACGACGATCCTCGGTTACGAGATCCCGTGGAACAACTTCGACTTCGCGTACCAGGCGTACTTCGCGCTGCACGAGTCGCACGTGGAGAAGAAGGTCGCAGCCCTCTCGAAATACGCGTCCCAGCAGCACCGCCGCTACAGCGATCCGGAATACATCCGGAATGTCGCCCGCACCCACGGAATCAATGTGAACCGTGAATTTGCAGAGGTTTTCGAGGTCTACCGGGTGGTTACCTGATCTCCGTCTGGCACTCTCGCTTGAATCTCTACGTCATTTCGCCCACAACCGAAGGAGCCCAATGTCTCTGACCCAGACGCAACTCGCAAGTGAAGTCGCCGATCGAAGCGGCCTGACCAAGAGCGATGCCAGGGCCGCACTCACGGCTTTGGAGGAAATCGTCCTCGAGCAACTCGCGGACGCCGAGAAGGTTCGCATCGGCGGAGTCGTTCAGCTGGTCGTGCGCGTCAAGGAGGCGACGAAGCCGCGCCAGGGTCGCAACCCGGCCACCGGCGAGGAGATCACGATTTCGGCGAAGCCCGCCTCCGTCGCCCTCAAGGCGCGCCCTCTGGCGAAGGCGAAGGCGGCGCTGCCGTCCGTGCAGAAGGCCCGGAAGCGCCTCGCCTAGCGCGAGGGGAAGACTCGACTAGCGCACGACGACGTCGGCAACGGCGTCGTCGATCGCCCTGAGGGTCGCTTCGTCGAGCTCGATTCCCGAGGCGCCTGCGTTCTCCTCGACCTGCTCGGGGCGGGACGCTCCGGTGATTGCCGACGCGACGTTCTCCGCGCGCAACACCCACGCGAGCGACAGCTGTGCCAGCGTGATCCCGAGCCCTGCTGCGATCGGGGCGAGTCGCTGCACTGCGCGCAGTACGTCGTCGTCCCGGAAGCGATCCATCGACCAGCCCATCTGGTGTGACGCTGCGCGGGTGCCTGCCGGCGCCTCCTCGCCGGGCTTGTACTTCCCCGTCAGTGTTCCCTGGGCGAGGGGCGACCAGACGATCTGCGAGATGCCGTTCTCCCTGCAGAGCGGGATGACCTCTCGTTCCGGGATGCGGTAGAGAAGCGAGTACTGGGGCTGCGACGAGACGAACTTCTCGACCCGCGGGACCAGTGCAAGCGCGGCTCTGATCTGGTCCGCACTCCATTCGCTGAAGCCGAGATAGCGGGCCTTGCCCTGACGCACGACCTCGGTGAGCGCCTCCATCGTCTCCTCGAGCGGCGTCTCCGCGTCGTACCGATGACACTGGTAGAGGTCGACGTAGTCGGTGCGCAGCCGGGCGAGTGAAGCGTCGATCTGCTTGAAGACCTGCTCTCGTGACAGGCCACGGTCGCCGTTCATCGGGAAGTACAGCTTGGTCGCAAGGACGTACGAGTCCCGCGGCCTGTCGGCCAGCACTTCCCCGAGGAATTCCTCCGCCCCGCCCCGCGCGTAGACGTTTGCCGTGTCGATGAAGTTGATCCCGACCTCGAAGGCCTTCGCGACGCAGGCTTCGGCTTGAGCGTTCGAGACGCCGCCACCGTAGGTCAGCCAGGAGCCGAGGCTGATCTCGGAGACGTCGAGATCGCTGGAACCGAGGCGGCGATAGCGCACAGGGAAGCTCTAGCATCTCGAGTCATGCGCACGCGGCGACTGGGAACAGACGGACCCGAGGTTTCCATCGTCGGGGTGGGCAGCAACAACTTCGGAATGCGGGTCGATCTCGAGGGAACGCGTGCCGTCGTCGATGCGGCTCTCGAGGCGGGCGTCACGCTTTTCGACACCGCCGACATCTACGGCGGCAAGGGTGGAAGTGAATCCTTCCTCGGAGAGGCGCTCGAAGGGCGCCGCGACGGGGTCGTGCTCGCCACGAAGTTCGGCGGCGACATGGGCGACGGAACGAAAGCCCGCGGTTCGCTTGCGCACATCCACAAGGCGATCGACGGATCGCTCGAGCGGCTGCGCACGGACGTAATCGATCTCTACCAGTACCACACGCCGGACCACGTCACCCCGTTCGAGGAGACGTTCGGCGCGCTCGACGAGCTCGTTCGTGCCGGCAAGGTGCGTTACGTCGGCCACTCGAACCTGAATGCTGCACAGGTCGAAGAGGTGGACGCGATCTGCCGCGAGCGCGGCTTCGCTCGGCCAGTGAGCGCGCAGAACCAGTATTCGCTGCTGCGTCGCGAGGTGGAGGGGGAGTTGCTGCCGACGTGTGAGCGGCTCGGCATCGGCGTCCTTCCGTACTTTCCGCTGGCGAGCGGACTGCTGACCGGGAAATACCGGCGCGGCGAGGAGCGTCCGGAGGGCACCCGCCTCGCCGCTCGGGACGAGGTGTTCACGAACGAGACGTTCGACCGCCTCGAGGCGTTGGAGGAGTTCGCGAAGGAGCGCGGCGTCACGCTGCTGCAGGTCGCGATCGGCGGCCTGCTGGCCCAGCCGGCGATCGCATCGGTGATCGCGGGCGCGACTAGGCCCGAGCAGGTGCCCGCCAACGTCGAGGCGGCCGACTGGGAGCCCACGTACGCAGACGTGGCGGCGCTGACCAGCCTCCGCTAGCGGCCCAGCAAGTCAAGTGCCGGCGATGTGGTCGCGCCAGGACCACCGCGGCTCGTACCCGAGCAGCCTGCGCGCCTTCTGGATCGAGAGCAGCGTGTCGAAGTCGCCGGCCGTCGGTCGATACGGCACCGCTGGGTACACCTCGGCCATCAACTCGCGGCTCGGGCGGTTCATGACCGTGTCCGCGGCGGCGATGATGAAGTGCTCGGCTCCCACGTCTGCGTCGAGGGCGAGGCGGCAACTCTCGGCGACGTCGCGGGCGTCGACGTAGCCCCACAGGTTCCAGCGCCGCAGGCGCGGGTCTTCCCAGTAAGAAGGAAATCCCTCGTAGTCGGGAGGCTCCATGATGTTCGAAAACCGGAGGGCGACATAGGGCGTGCCGGTCCACCGGTGAAGCTGCCGGCCGAGCTCTTCCGAGAGCAGCTTCGAGAGCGCGTAGCTCGACTCGGGATACGCGGGATGCTCCTCGTCGATCGGGGCGTAGGCGGGCTGCTCGCGCTCGAACGGCAGGCCGAGAATCGTCTCGCTCGACGCCCAGACGACGCGGCGCAGCCCGAGCAGCCGCGCCGCCTCGAAGACGTTGTACGTGCTCAGCATGTTCGTGCGAAAGGTCGTCTCCTCGGTGCGGATTCCGGACGCGGGAATCGCAGCCAGGTGGACGACCGCGTCCTGACCCGACAGGCACTCGACGGTCTGGCCGTAGTCGGTCAGGTCGGCCAGCAGAGACGGCGCGGACGATTGGGGAGGCGAGACGACGTCGACTGCAAGCACGTCGTGTTCGTGCTCGAGCAAAGCGCTGACGACTGCCCGCCCGGCCTTGCCGCTGGCACCGGTGACGACGATCTTCGCCACAGAACCGAAGCTTATGAGCACAGGACGAAGGGCCTGCAAATCGGCTGTTTGAGAAACGACCTTCGTGGTGTCGAGGCTGCCACGGATCCATGCGCTACCCGGGCGCTCGGCAGAATCGGCGACATGGGACGTTCAGTGAACGTGCACGACGTGCCCGCCGCCGTCGTGGACGTGGGCTGGGTCAACGGGCTCGCGGCGATCCGTTCGCTCGGGCGCGCGGGTATCCGTGTCCTCGGCGTCGATCACCGCCCGAGCGCACTCGGCTTCCGCTCGCGTTACGCGGAACGGTTCGTCAGCGCCGACCCGCACACCGATCCCACGCGGTTCATCGCTTCCATCCGTGCGCTCGGCGAAGTCGTCGTCTTTCCGACGCACGACGAGCAGCTGAATCTGATCGCGCAGCACCTCGGCGATCTCGAGGTGCTCGCTCCTTTCCCAGCCTGGGACGTGCTCGAGCGGGTGCAGAGCAAGCGCGCCCAGCTGGAAGAAGCCGCGGCTGCCGGCGTCGACGTGCCCCGGACCCGGTACCCGCGCACCGCTCGAGAGGCCCGCGCAGCAGCGGAGGAGCTCGGTCTACCGGTGCTCGTCAAGCCGGAGCATCCCGTCGGCTTCAAGTTGCGCTTCCGCCGCCAGGCCTTCCGGTGCGAGTCGCTCGACGAGGTCGAAGATGCCTACACGCGGGCCGAGGAGTTCGCTCCCATGGTGCAGGAGCTCGTTCCCGGCGGTGACGACACGCTCTACACCGTCGGCAGCTACGTCGCGCGCGACGGGCGGCCGCTCGGCGTCTTCTCCGGCCGCAAGCTCCGGCAGACGCCGCCCGGCATCGGGACCTGTCGCGTCGGCGAGGCGGTCTGGGTGCAGGATGCCGTGGATGCAGCGCTGCGACTGCTCGCAGGGTTCGGCTACTTCGGCCTCTCCCAGGTCGAGTTCAAGCGCGATGCGCGAGACGGCAAGTTCAAGTTGATGGAGATCAACCCACGCCTGTGGCAGTGGCACGGGCTCGCCGCGGCCTGCGGGATCGACCTGCCCCGCATTGCCTACGCAGACCTCGTCGGCGAGACGCCGGACGAGGCCACCATGAACGGTGAAGGCAAGCGGTGGGCGATCACGCTGCTGCCGGGCGAACGCCCGGCGGTCCCGCGCGTGCCTTACGTGGACGCCGTCTTCGCACGGGACGATCCGAAGCCCGCCGCGGTCCACCTCGCGCGCGTCGTGCGGAGCGCACTCCGATGATTCCTGCGGAAGTCGATCGTCGTGCCCGCTGGGTGCTGGATTCGATCGGAGCGAAAGACGTCGGCTTCGGTGACGACGTGCCGTACAACGCAGACGCGTGGGAGCGAGTGGCCCGTGGCGAGCGTCCCGAGGGCGACGACCTCGCCGAGGGCTTCTTCCATCTCGCGCGGGTCGAGGAGACGAACGCAGGCCCGCGCGACGAGCATGGGCGCTTCCGCGCCGAGTGGTCGTGCCTCGACCCGTTCGATCCGCCCCTCGAACGGTTGCGCCGGCGACTTGGCGTCGCCGCCGACGGGGAAGCCCGTTTCACCGTCGCTCTGACCCACGACGTCGACGCGCCGTGGCGCTGGACGCGGATCGGCCTGAGAGGCGCCGCCGCGCGACTGAAGGAGAACGTGCGGCATGCGCGGCTCGGGCCCGCAGTGCGCGAAGCCACCGGTCTCGCGACAGCGCCGGTCCATCTCGCGCGTGGCACCGACCCGAACTGGCGGTTCGAGCAGATCGTCGCGGAAGAGCGCCGTCGCGGCGCGAGCGGCTCGACGTTCTTCGTGATCGCGAGCCACCACGACCCGCACGACGGTGCTGCGCCCGAGGAATACAGCCGACTCCGGCCGCGGCTCGTCGAGACGGTGCTCGAGGCTGGTGCCGAGGTCGGCCTCCACGGCAGCTACGCCGCGGCCGACGACCCCGTCCGTCTCGCTGCGGAGAAGCAGAAGCTCGAGGCGCTCGCAGGCCCGATCTCGGGTCACCGCTACCACTACCTCCGAGTCGATCCGCATCGGAATCTCGGCCCGATCGCCTCCACGGGACTTCGCTACGACACGACGCTGGGCTTCCCGGACGCGCTCGGCTTCCGCGCCGGAATCGCCCGGCCGTTCAGACCGTGGAGCTTCGAGCAGGACGGGCCGCTCGACCTAGTCGAGATTCCGCTCGCGGCGATGGACGCGACGCTGGCGGAAGAGCGCTACCTCGGGCTGTCGGCGAAGCGCGCGGAGCCGCAGCTGATGAGACTCCTCGACTGGGCGGCCGAGAACGGCGGAGCGTTCGCGGTCCTCTGGCACCCCGACCGCTTCGACCCCGTCACCTCAGGGGGATGGGACCGCCTCTACTCGAGGCTGCTTGACGGAGTGCGCGAGCGGGGCGGCAGCTGTGTCCCTGCGGCCGAGCTCGTGTCGTCCCATTCGATTTGATCGAAGTAGCGCAGCGCGCGGCGCGTCGGCCGCACCTGGGCGCTCAGCTGCATCAGCTCTTCGGGGGAGATCTCGCCGAGCGCGCTCTTGATCCCCAGATACGGGAGGTTCAGATCCTCCTGGTAGACGATCGTGGAGATGCGTGGGTTGATCTCGATCACGTGGTCGCCGACGAGCTGGATGTTGAAGAAGTACTCGATGCCGAGCTCGGCGACGATGCGCTGCGCGACCTCCATCAGCCAGTGGTCCTGCAGCGTCTCGAAGTACATCGCGAGGCCCGCGCGCATCGAATCGCGTGTCTTTGCGTGTCCGAGCAGGACCTGTCCCGAGCGGGCGATTCCGTCCACGGTTCGCTCGCGGCCCTCTGCCAGCTCCATCACCAACAGGTCGGGCCCGCCCTCTTCGGGTAGGAGCTCGATCACGTCCTTGAGCCGCATCGCCAGGTTGCCGGGGCGCTCCTCGATCAGCTGCTTGGCTCTGTCGACGGTCGCGTCGAGCACGCGAAAGCCTCGCGAGCCCGAGCTGAACACCGGCTTGAAGCAGACCGGGCGGTCGGGATAACCGAGCTCCTCCGCCGCGAGCGCGAGCGCGCGGCCGCCGGTCACCCTCCGCCAGGCCGGGGCCCGGAGGCCGAGGCGGTCGAGCAGCGCATAGGCCTCCGCCTTGTCGTTCGCGGTTCGGATCGCCTCGGGAGGGGACACCATCACCGTCGTGCCCATGAAGCGCTCCCGCGCGTCGGCAAGCCCCTGCAGGTCGTGGGACGACTGCGGCAGCACGGCATCGATGTTCTCGCGGCGCACCACGTCGAGCAGCGCATCGCCGAAGGCCGCGTCGTGGCCGGGAGGAACGACGTAGAACCGGTCGCAGAAGTGCCGGCCGACCGCCTGCGGCGACATGTCGGTGCCGACGATGCGCATGCCGCGCTCGCCGTTCAGCCGCAGCGCCCGCAGGAGCGCAGCCGTGCCAGGAGCGCCCGACGCGGTGACGAGGACGGTGATGTCGCGCATCGAAGCGGCGATGCTACTTGGGGTCTGGATTGAACGCCGATGAGCTTGCTGCGGAACCGCAACCTTGCCGCGGTGCTGGTGGCCGAGCTCTTGCCGGTCGGGCTCCTGGGGATCCCCGCCGGCTCGGTCATCGCTCTTCTCGGTGCGAAGCGCACCATGAACGTCGCGGACATCGCCCGCGCCCTCCTGTGACGGTGTCGTCCCTGATCGGCCCGCTCGGGTTCCTCGTCGTCGGCCAGGCCTTGCAGCACGTGGGCATCCGCGTCGTCGCACTCGCGATCGCGGCCGGCTTCACAGCCGGTTGGGTGGCGTTCTCAGCGGCTGTTCGCCGAGGTGACAGTGCCGGGGAACAGGAAGGCGACCCGGTTCCACCGGGCGATCTCGCACCCGTCTTTTCGTCCGAAGCGCGAGCGGACTAGCTTGCCGCGGAACCGCCCGGTCACCAACGCCTCCTGCGGGCCGCCGTAGATCTGCGTGCAGGCAACGTTCCTCGGGGTCGGTGCGAACGGTCGAGTGAGCCGCATCAGCCTCGTGCACGCTGCGGCGCGTCGTGGCAGCGTCCCTCCTGCCGGTGCGCAGCGCAGCGTGTACATGTGCTGGCCCGGTTGGCTCTGCCCGTGAGGCCAGACCGTGATCTGCAGCGAAGTCGAGGCCACGAGGAGCGCGGCGAGGACGTTCATCGTCCCAGGATAGGCAGGAGCCGGCGTAGCCGCCGGCGCTCGGCCGGCAGGTAGAACCCGAGCAGGAGGAGCACGAGGGGGAAGGCCGCCGTGAGCGCAAGCGCCACTACCAGCGGTGCGTGGAGCACCTTGCCGAGGACAGTCAAGCCGACGGCCGCGAGCCCGAGAGTCGCGACCCGTCGCCACTGGTAGGGAACGGGAAAGACGCGCTGCGCGCGCCAAGCCATGCCGACGAAGAGGAGGGTGTAGGCGACGACCGTCGCGATCGCCGCTCCCATCCGTCCGTAGGACGGGATCAGCGCGAAGTTGAGCGCCACGTTCACGACTGCGGCTGCGCCGGTGACGACCCAGTTCGAACGGGTCTGGCGCGCCCGGCCGGTGCCGATCTGCACGACGGCGAAGGCGCCGAACGCGGCGACGCCGAATGCGAGCGGTGCGACCACGTTTTGCGCCGGATAGAACGGCTTTGTCGTAATCACCTTCACGATCCACGGTGCCAGCAACCCGAGCGCGAGGGCGAGCCAGCAGCAGACGAAGACGACGTACGTCAGCACGAAGCTGTAGGTGCGTTGTGCCTCGCGGTCGTCCTCGATCGAGTAGGCGAACGCCGGCCAGGCCATCCGGAATGCGGTCAGGAGCAGGACGATGGCCGATGCGACGCGCACGCCGATCGAGTAGAGGCCGACCTCGTGGGCGTCTGCGAGCTTGATCAGGAAGAAGCGGTCGCTGAAGTTCGTCAGCCAGAGTGCGACGGCCGACGGAACGAGCGGCAGGCCGAAGCGGTTCATCGCCCTGTAGAGCGATCGGTCGAACTGCAGGCCGAGCGCGTGTCGGCTGTAGAACAGGAGCGCCGCGTACACGATCAGTGTTCCGGTGAAGTTTCCGACCAGCACGCCGAGCGGTCCCTTGTCGAAGACGACGACCAGGAGGACTGTTGCGACGATGGTGATCGCGACGTTCGCGAGCGTCGCGGCGACGTACGCAGTCGAGCGTTGCTCGACGCGAAAGAGCGATGTCATCTGCTCGTAGTTCAGCGCGGCCCAGAGTCCGATGAACGCGGCGATGACGAGGCCGCGGTGCGCGTGCGTGCCGAAGAGCAGCCACGAGACCTGCGACGCAAGTGCAATTCCCACCACCGAAGCGGCCGTGGAGGCGGCCATGACATACCAGAACGCGGTGCGCACGACGAGGTGCCGGCGAGCCGGCTCGGCGGAGTCGAAGTAGAACCGGAAGAAGGCGCTCTTCATCCCCTGTGCGACGAGCGCCGTCAGCACGGCCGCCAACGCGACGAGCGTCTCGATCAATCCGTAGTCGCTCGGCGACAGGTAACGCGTGTACAGCGGCAGGAGCAGGACGCCAAGCACGCGCGCGACGATCGAGCCCAGCCCGTAGATCACCGAGTGGCGTAAGAGCTCTTTGAGCCGCTCGATCATCGGCTCACCAGGCGCCGACTCGGCGGCGCCGCATGGAGGCCGACCGGGCTTTGCCCGGGCGGCCGTCCAACGTCCGCTCGAAGATCGGCCAGCTCACGACCCTGCAGACACATTCTTAGAGTATGGAGCGGTAGATCTCGATGAACCGGTCGGCCACCTTGTCGAGGTCGTGGACTCGTTCCACGTAGGCCCGCCCTTCTTCACCAAGTCGCTTGCGCAGCTCGAAGGACTCGACGAGCGGCTCCAGCTTCTTCACAAGGTCGTCCTTCGTCGCGGAGACGATCGGCACCTTCATGCCGAACGCTTCTTCGGTCTGGGCCACGGCCTCGGAATCGAGATGGGTGACGACCGGCTTGCCGTACGCCATCGCCTCGATCGCGAACACGCCGTGCCAGAGGTAGTGCATCTGGTCGACGACGATGTCGGCGCGCTTGAACCGCTCCACCGCCTCGTCGTGCGGTACCCCGTGCACGACGTCGAGATCCACCGGGAGCTCCGCGCACGCCTCGATCACGTGCCGCGTGCCCTTCTTCTCGAGATCCGAAGGCGCATGCACGACGAGCGGCCGCTCGCGCTCGACAGGGGGAACCGGCTGGTAGTCGCGCAGGTCAAGCCCCGGCGGGATGACCGCGGTCGCGTCCGGCACCCAGCGCGTCGCCGCGTAGGAACCGACGATCCAGGCGTCGAACTTCTTGCGGTACTCGAGCTCGCGGAGGCTCTTGCCGCGGATGTCGTCGCCGAGGAACTGCATCAGCGACTTCTTCCGCGCCGCGCGCAGGATCGGCATGTTCAGGGACTTCGGGACGAGGGTCTGCCCGAAGTAGAAGTGGAAGATGTCCGCCTGCGGGAGGTATCGCGCAAGCGCGCGCCACTGGACGGCCTGCTGCCGCAGGAATCCCGATCGGGGCAGGTCGAGGTCGATGTCGAACTCGTCCGGACGCCATGTCTGGGGCCAGAAGACCAGCAGCCGTGCATCGACGCCCTTGCGACGCAAGGCGTTCACGTGGGCCCAGCCGGTGCCGGCGAGGTTCACTGGCAGATGGAGGACGCGGGCGTCGATGAGCCCAACGATACGATCCGCCGCCGTGCCCGCCGCGCTGAAACGACGTCTGTACCGGGCTGTGCGCAGTGTGCGCCATCCGGGATCCGCACTCGAACGACGACGCATCCGCGACGAGGTCGCACGCTTCCTCGGCGGCCGGGACGTTCTCGCGGGATACGAACGTGAAGTGAAAGCCAGCGGGCTGATGGAGCATCTGCTCGAGAAGGGCCGCGAGCATCACGCCGCCGTCGTCGCGACGGGCGCCGGTCACTCGCTCGGCGCGATCGGCTACACGGAGGGCGCCTACCTCTACGCCGTGCTACGCACGGTCCGGCCGGAGGTCATGGTCGAGACCGGTGTCGCGAACGGGTTCTCGACCGCCTTCTCGCTCCTGGCGCTGCAGGCGAACGAGACCGGCCACCTGCACTCGGTCGACATGCCCCGGGAGGTCGGCCGCGAATACGAGCCGGGCACGTTCTACGAGGGTGAGGGCCGCGCGGGCATCCCGCCCGGCTCCGAGTCCGGCTGGTTGATCCCCCAGGCGCTGAAGGAGCGCTGGACGCTGATCCTGGGCCGCAGTCAGGAAGAGCTGCCCCCGTTGCTGGGGCGACTGGGAACGATCGACGCCTTCATGCACGACAGCGAGCACTCGTTCGACTGCATGTGGTTCGAGTTCAATGCCGCCTGGCCGGCTTTGCGGCCAGGCGGCGTGCTGGTCTCGGACGACGTCAACTCGACCCACGCCTTCGGCCAATTCGCCGCCCAGGAGAGGCGCGACCCCGTCCGACTGGCCCGCGGAATGGCCCTCCTGCGGAAGTGACTTGACAAGTTAGTGACCAGTAGCTAACATCGCCGGCATGGCAGTCGTAGAGCGAAAGAGCGCCGAGGAACGGCGCGAGCAGATTCTCGAAGCCGCCCTGGTCGAGTTCGCCGCCCGCGGGCTGGTCGGGGGCTCGACGGAGGCGATCGCGAAGACCGTCGGGATCTCCCAGCCCTACGTCTTCCGACTTTTCGGCACCAAGAAGGACCTCTTCATCGCCACGGTCGAGCGCTGCATGCGTGGAACGCTCGAGATGTTTCGCACCGCATCCGCCGGCCTCACGGGCGAGGAGGCATTGCGTGCCATCGGCGAGGCGTACACCGAGCGTCTCGCGACCGATCCGACCTATCTCCATTCCCAGATGCAGGCCTACGCCGCCTCGCACGACGAGGAGATCCGCGACGCCGTGCGCAAAGGCTACGGCGAGCTCGTCGAGTACGTGGAACGCGTCTCGGGCGAGCCCTCGGACCGTGTATCCCACTTCTTCGCCAAGGGGATGCTCCTGAACGTCGTCGCCTCGATGGACCTGCTCGGCGCCGAGGAAGGGTGGGCGCAGCGCCTCATCGAGGGGTGCCGGCAGGACGTCTAGTCATTTTTTTTCATCGTGAAGTAAGTGACAACTCACAAGCATACGAGCCGAAGGAGGAATCCATGAGTGCCAAGACTCGAACGATGTGGACTTTCGCAATCACCTCGGTGGGGGTCTTCATGGCCACCCTCGACAACCTCGTGGTCACGACAGCGTTGCCCGTGATCCGCAAGGACCTGCACGCGACCCTCGCCAGCCTCGAGTGGACGGTCAACGCCTACACGCTGACGTTCGCGGTCCTGCTCCTGACCGGAGCCGCGCTCGGCGACCGGTTCGGGCGCCGCCGGATGTTCGTGGTCGGGCTCGCGATCTTCACCGTCTCGTCCGCGGCCGCTGCGCTCGCGCCTTCGGCCGGAGCGCTGATCGCAGCGCGTGCGGCTCAGGGTGTGGGCGGCGCGATCATCACGCCGTTGACGCTCACGATCCTGAGTGCGGGTGTTCCGGCCAACCGGCGCGGCGCCTTCATCGGCGCCTGGAGCGGCATCGCCGGCCTGGCTGTCGCACTCGGCCCGGTGGTCGGCGGCGCCGTCGTCAGCGGCATCTCGTGGCACTGGATCTTCTGGCTCAACGTTCCGATCGGCATCGTCCTGATCCCACTCGCATTCCGACGCCTCGACGAGTCGTACGGGCCGGCGGCCAGGCTCGACCTGCCCGGCGTGGCGCTCGCAAGCGTCGGTCTGACCGGGATCGTATGGGGCCTCGTGCGCGGAAACGGACAGGGCTGGGCCTCGGCCGAGATCGTGACGGCGCTCGTGGGCGGCGCGATCGTGCTTGCGCTGTTCGTCCTCTGGGAGCTCCGCG
>Ga0137390_10001260_pt1 | contig 18853 bp, 14 predicted proteins | sample 15con2h24AmetaG_FD_104937 | JGI IMG/M metagenome (GOLD analysis project Ga0137390, IMG submission 104937) | Vadose zone soil microbial communities from Angelo Coast Range Reserve, California, USA - 15con2h2.4A metaG | ecosystem: Environmental > Terrestrial > Soil > Vadose zone > Saprolite... | reverse complement strand
GCTGCGGGAAAAATTGGCGACGCCCCGGCCAGACCGCATCCACTGGCTGTTGACGGCCATGGAGCGCGGACTTCCAGCGCAAGAAATCTGCGAGCTGACAAAGATCGATCCGTGGTTCATCCAGCAGATCGAAGAGTTGACGGCCATGAACCGGCGCGCGGCGGCTGTTACCGTGGAGACGGCATCGAAGGAGCTGCTGCGCGAGGTGAAGCGCCACGGAACCAGCGACGAGCAACTGGCGCAAATCTGGAGAACGACGTCGGCTTCGGTGCGCTTGCAGCGCGCGCGTTACGGCGTCACGCCCGTATTCAAGCGCGTGGATACCTGTGCGGCGGAATTTGAATCGTTCACGCCGTACCTCTACTCCACGTACGAGGACGAAGATGAATCCGGCGCGCAGGCGCGGCCCAAGGTCATGATTCTGGGCAGTGGACCAAATCGCATCGGGCAGGGGATCGAGTTTGATTATTGCTGCTGCCACGCCGCGTTCGCGCTGCGCGACGACGGTTTTGAAACGATCATGGTGAATTGTAATCCGGAGACGGTCTCGACGGACTACGACACTTCCGACCGTCTGTATTTTGAACCGCTCACGCTGGAAGACGTTCTGGCAATCGTGGAGCGCGAAAAACCGCAGGGTGTGATCGTGCAATTCGGCGGGCAAACGCCGCTGAATCTTGCGCTGGAACTGAAGCGTAACGGCGTGCCGATCATAGGCACGGCTCCGGAATCCATCGATCTCGCGGAAGACCGCCGGCGTTTTGGACGTTTGCTCGACGAGTTAAGAATTCCGCAGCCCCGCAATGCCACCGCGCTGGTGCCGGAGGAAGCCGCCCGGGTGGCCGGGGAAATAGGATTGCCGGTGCTGGTCCGGCCGAGTTACGTCCTTGGCGGACGCGCGATGGTGATCGCCTACGACGTGAACACGGTGCAGGAATACGTCGCGCAAGCGGCCCTGATGGGGCCCGCGCGGCCCGTGCTGATCGATCAATTCCTCGAAGAGGCGACGGAAATCGATGTGGACGCGCTGGCCGATGGAACGGACGTGATCATCGGCGGAATTATGGAGCACATCGAAGAAGCCGGAGTTCATTCCGGGGATTCCTCCTGCGTCTTGCCGCCCGTGAGTTTGTCACCGGCGATCCTCGACCACATCCGTGAATACACGAAGCGGCTTGCGCTAGCGCTGAAGGTGGTCGGACTGATGAACGTGCAGTACGCGATACAACGTGAAACGGTATTCGTGTTGGAAGTGAATCCGCGGGCGTCGCGCACCGTGCCATTCGTGAGCAAAGCGACAGGAGTGCCCCTGGCAAAGGTCGCGGCACGCTTGATGACCGGTAAGAAATTGGCAAATATGAACCTGCCGATTGTAAGGCATAACGGAGTTGCGGAAATTGCGGTACATGAATTCTATTCGGTGAAATCGCCGGTGTTTCCATTCAACAAGTTTCGCGGGGTGGACACCATCCTCGGCCCCGAAATGCGCTCCACCGGCGAAGTCATGGGAATCTCGACATCTTACGGACAGGCGTTTGCGAAGGCGCAGCTCGCCGCGGGACAGCGCTTGCCGCGAAAGGGCACAGTCTTCCTCAGCGTAAACGACCGCGACAAGAAACAACTCGGAGGCCTTGGTAAAGAGCTATCATCACTTGGTTTTCGGTTGCTTGCAACCCGGGGAACGGCCGCGGCGCTGGAATCGGCGGGCATCGAGGCCGAAGGGGTATTCAAAGTGAACGAGGGCCGGCCGAACATTGTGGACCTGGTGAAAACGGGGAAGATCGATCTGGTGATCAACACGCCCCTGGGCCGCGAATCGTTCTACGACGAAAAATCCATCCGCCGCGCCGCTATTCGCTACAACATTCCGTGCATCACTACGCTGGCCGCTGCGCACGCTGCCGCGCGTGGAATTCGCGCGCTCCTCGAGCAGGGAACCGAGGTTGCTGCGTTGCAGGACTTACACCGGGGGCAGGCGGCAGCTTCCGGCGTGCCTGCGTCAGGAGACTAGATCGTGATATTTTCCGGAGTTTTCGCTGCTTTGACCACGCCGTACGCGCACGACGGATCGGTTTCACTGGGCGACTTGAAACACAACGTCCACCGATATAACGGGACGGACCTCGCGGGCTACGCGGTGGTGGGTTCAACGGGCGAAGCGGTGCTGCTCACCCGGGCGGAGATGGATGGAATTCTCGTCACCGCAAAGGAATCCGCCGGGAAAGAAAAAAAACTGATCGCCGGTACGGGCGCCGAATCGACAGCGGAAACCATTGAGCGCACGAAGCGTGCGGCTGAACTTGGTTATGATGCGGCGCTGGTGAAAACGCCGCATTACTACAAGCCCGCGTACAAGCCCGACGTGCTGATCGCGCACTATCGGCGAGTGGCAGACGAATCTCCCATTCCGGTTTTGCTCTATTCCATTCCGCAATTCACCGGTGTGGCCCTCGGGACCGCGGAAGTTGCGGCGCTCGCGGAACATCCTAACATCATCGGCATCAAGGACAGTTCCGGAAATGTGCAAGGCGTTGGAGAAATCATAGCGGCAACTCCTCCTGCGTTTCAGGTGCTCGTCGGTTCTGCTGCCACGGTGTATCCGTCGTTGGCGATTGGCGCGCGCGGAGCGGTTCTAGCGCTGGCGTGCGCGCTTCCAGAGAAGTGTGTGGCGCTGTTTGAATTGTTCCGGCAAGGGCACCATGAAAAGGCGCGCGAACTGCAATCCGTTCTGGCCCGCGCTTCAAAGCTGATCGTCTCCGAGATGGGAATTGCGGGAGTAAAGCATGTGATGGATCAGCGCGGATACCGCGGCGGGATCCCGCGCTTGCCCCTGCTCCCCTTGCAGGATGAACAAAAGAAACGTCTTACGGAGTTTCTGGCGGCCCTGGAGCCGGCTGCGGCGCGGGTGTAATCTCAAGACGATCAGGCTCAAATGATGAGACGTTTTCGCGCGAGGTTCATCTAACGGCTCATGGATTGTCGTGCCCTCACGTTCCGGCAGCTTCCCCATCAACCAAAGCTCTTTCTGGAATACTTCGATCGCTTTGAAAAAGTGAAGTCATTCTATGTGCATCCGCCGACCATGCCGGCGGTGACGCGCGCGGCTCGAAAGTTGGCATACCCGGAGGATCGAAGAGCAGAAGTAGCGTCTATTCTTCGCAGGCAAAACATGGCGCTTGGAGCGGGCGCAGAAACGCTGGCCAACCTGGACAGACTGGAGAAGGGCGCAGCCGCCGTCGTATCGGGACAGCAAGTGGGACTGTTCAGCGGCCCGGCTTATTCCGTTTATAAGGCGCTCAGCGCCGTGCAGATCGCCGAGGAGTTGACCCGTGGTGGAGTTCCCGCGGTGCCGATTTTTTGGATGGCGACAGAAGATCACGATCTCGACGAAGTGCGCCATACGACGTGGTTCGACAAGGGGAAACTGGTGCGTTTTGAATTGCCGGCTCCCGCGGAAGTGGGGCGGCCGGTGGGACGGATTCCGCTGGGCGCGGAGATCGAGCCGCTGGTGCAGGATGCCGCAGAAATGCTGGCGAACGAGGGCAGCGACCTGCTGGCGCAATATTTGATGGAAAGTTACCGGCCGGAAGAGACTTACGGCAGCGCGTTTGGCAAACTGTTTGCGCGGCTTTTTGCGCAGCACGGATTGATCCTGATGGACCCGCTCGATGCGGGGTTGCACAAAGTTGCAGCGCCGCTGTATCAGCATGCGCTGGCGGAACGGGATGCACTGAACGAAAAGCTATTGCAGCGCGGGAAAGAATTGGACCGAGCAGGATTCGATGCCCAGGTCAAAGTGACGTCTCGGAGTACGTTGCTTTTTCATTTGGCCGATGGCCTGCGGCAAGTCGTCACCGCGAGCGGCGGGACATTTCAAGCCGGCGAGAAATCCTGGACGCGAGACGAGCTCGTGCACCGGACGCACACGGAGCCGGAGAACTTCAGTCCCAATGCGCTGTTCCGGCCAGTGGTGCAGGACTATTTGCTGCCGACCGCGGCTTATATTGCCGGGCCGGCGGAGATTTCGTACTTTGCGCAATCGGAGGTGGCGTACCGGCATCTGCTGGGAAGAATGCCGGTGATGCTTCCGCGCGCGGGCTTCACGCTGGTCGACGCCAAAGCAAACAAGCTGTTGCGGCGCTACGAGTTGAGTATCGAGGACGTGTGGGCCGGCTCGCAAGGCCTGCGGCACAAGATGGAGGGCAAGTCGCTGCCGGGCTCGCTGGGGAAAAAGTTCGATCGGGATCAAAAGCAGATTGCGAAAATGCTGGCGGAGCTTGGCAAGCAGATCGGGAAGCTCGATCCGACACTGAAGGGTACGGTTGAAAGAGCGCGGAGGAGAATTGAATATCACATGGAAAAATTGCGCCGGAAGGCCGGGCGCGCGCAGGACCAGAAGTCCGGATTGATCGGGGAGCACGAACGGTACCTGGAATCGCTTCTGTATCCACACAAGTCGCTGCAGTCGCGGGAATTGTGCCTGCTGCCGTTTCTGGCGCGATGGGGAGCGGGCGGACTTGGCGAATTGCAAAAGTTTTCGAGTGGAAAGAAAATCGGGCATCACTTCATTATTCAACTTCCGTAGGTCGTCTTCTTAAAACGCCATTCCGTGAACCCGTGTCTCCAGGAGCAATCTCAAGTTGACGCCAATGTCGGTGCCAGTGAGTTCAGTTGAGATCCTTCGCTTCGCTCAGGATGACGGCGGCCCGATGATCGATTACGTCCGTGCTTTGGTCTAGCCCCCCACCCTCGATTTTTTTCTAAGTGCGGATTCTAAAGGAGTTAGCATTTCTGTAAACCCTTTAGATGCAACACTTATGAGGACCTTGGCAAGTATTGCATCTGAAGGACTTACGTTCCGAGTAAGCTGTTTAGAATCAACATTTGCGGGCATCTTCTGCAAGTGTTGATTCTAAAGGGCTTAGATTGGCGCAAGATTGTGAAAATGAACTTAGTTTCATGGGGCGCTGGACTCGAAAGGAACCCGTCACGGAGGATGCGACAGGGCAGAGGACATAGGGCATAAAAAAAGCGGCAGCCGAGCTGCCGCGGTGGGTAAGGCCGCAAGGATACCCAAGGGGACTATGCACGTTTGTGAGCTGATAGGCAAGGAAAAACTTAAGAATGGCGTTAACTTGCTGGAAGGGTGGGAGTTAATGTGTGCGGGGTTGATCCCGCAATACTAGAGTCAGGATGGATGACTTACAGGATCAGATTCGAGAGAGCGTTAGGAACGGCGCGGATCATAAGATTTATATTCGAGCGGACGCTCGCGCAAAATACGGGCGTGTTAAACAGGTTCTGAACGAAATTGGCAAGACGGGGATACAGAACATTTCTTTTGTTACCGAGAAGGCCGCGCCGTAAGGTTCCCCCTATTCATAGGTTCCAGGTGGCTGGATTGAGGCAGGGGTGTGCTAGAGTTTTTGGCGATGAAGAAGCTCGGGATTTACGTGCAGGTGCCGTTCTGCCAGACGAAGTGTACTTATTGTAATTTTCATACCGGAGTGGTGGCGAGCAGCAGGTTTCAGCCTTATGTAGAGGCGGTTTGCAGGGAGATACGGGAACACCGAGAGTTGTTGGGGGCGGCAGAGGTGAGCTGGGGCAAAGGCCTGGTAGGAAAGGCGCACAGCCAGGGTTGGCTGTGCCACGAACTCGAGGTGGACACGGTTTACATCGGTGGGGGGACGCCGAGCCTGTTGGATCCAGCACACGTGCGAGAAATATTGGATTCGATTCGGGATGCGTTTGGGACGGTTTCGCCTGGGGGTTTGGGGCGCAGCAGTGCTCCGCCCCTACAAGACGACAGCGCGAGCCCAAGCGAAGTGGCGAAACGGCCCATCTCGGAAGCTGGGCCCTACAAATCGGGGATTGAGGAGGTGACGCTGGAGGCTGATCCGGAGACGGTTGAGGCGGAAAAGGCGGCGGCTTGGGTTCGGGCAGGGATTAACCGGGTTAGTTTTGGGGTGCAATCGTTTGTGGATAGAGAATTGGTGGCGGCGGGGCGAATGCACCGGCGGGCGGATATTTGTCGGGCGGTGCCGATACTGCGCGAGGCGGGGATTCGGAATATCAGCTTTGATTTGATCGCGGGATTGCCGCATCAGACAAAGGAAAGTTGGCGGCAATCGCTGGATGAATTGGCGCGGCTGGCGCCGGAGCATGTTTCCGTTTATTTGCTGGAAATTGATGAGGGGAGCCGGCTGGGGAAGGAGCTGTTGCACGGTGGAGGGAAGTACAGCGCGGGGGCGGTGCCTAGCGAAGACGAGATGGCGGAGTTTTATGAGATGGCGCAAGAAGCGCTGGGGGCGGCGGGGTATCATCACTACGAGATTTCGAACTGGGCGAAGCCGGGATTTGAATCGAAGCATAATTTGAAATACTGGCGACGCGAGCCGTATTTGGGATTTGGGGCGGGGGCGCATTCTTTCTCTGGGACGGAACGGTGGGCGAATGCGCACGATGCGGCGGCATATGTGGCGGCGGTGCAGGGTGGACAATTGCCGATTGAACAGCGTGAAAGGCTGACGGCGGAGAGTGCGCTGGAGGAAGAATTCTTTTTGGGCTTGCGGCAGCTCGATGGCATTGATGTTGCGAGAATCGAACGGGAGTATGGAGTGCCGGTGATGGCGCGATTTGATCCGCTGGCATCGGCGGGTCTGGTGGAGTGGGATGGCAGCGTGGTGCGGCTTGCCGAGGGGAAGCTGAGTGTTTCGAATGAGGTGTTTGTTGAATTGATGAGATGAGGAATCGAAGAGAAAAGATAACGCAGAGACGCTGAGTACGCGGAGGAACGCAGAGTTCGGAAAGAAGAGCGGAGACGAGGGGAACATGAGTTATACGGTGGCGAAGGGGAATCAGCTGGTGAATCCGGATCAGGCGGCGGAGGCGGGGAAGATTCCCGAGGGAGTGGTGGACCTGCGGAGCGATACGGTAACGCGGCCGACGGCGGAGATGCGGCGGGCGATGGCGGAGGCGGAGGTTGGAGATGACGTTTACGGTGAAGACCCGACGGTTAACCGGCTGGAGAGGCGGGCGGCGGAGATTTTTGGGAAAGAGGCGGCGCTTTTTGTTCCCACGGGGTGCATGGGAAACCTGATCGGGATCAAAGTGTGGACGCATCATGGCGACGAGGTGATTTGCGAAGAGCGCTCGCACGTGAATCTGTATGAGCTGGCTTCGCTGTCGGCGATTGCAGGATGCATGCCGCGGGTAGCGCGGGGAGAAGACGGGATTTTGAGTTGGAAGGAGATCGAGGCGGTCATCCGGCCGAAGATTTATTACGATTCGCAGACCGCGCTGGTGTGCCTGGAAAACACCAGCAACATGGCGGGGGGAACGGTGTATCCGACGGCGCAGGTGGATGATATTTGCGATCACGCGCATAAGATGGGGTTGAAGGTGCATCTGGATGGGGCGCGGATTTTTAATGCGGCGACGGCGCTGGGAGACCACGTGGCGGTGATGACGCGAAAAGTGGATTCGGTGATGTTTTGCTTGTCGAAGGGGCTGGGCGCGCCGGTGGGATCGATGATCGCGGGGACGAAAGCGTTCATCGAGAAGGGGCGCGTGTACCGGAAAATGTTTGGTGGAGGGATGCGGCAGGCGGGGGTGATTGCCGCAGCGGGACTGATTGCGCTGGAGAAGTCGCCAGCGCGGCTGCACATCGATCAGGAGAATGCGAGGCGACTGGCGGAGGGGATCACGGAAATTCCGAGGCTGAGCATCGATCCGACAAAAGTTCGCTCGAACATCGTGATTTTTGATTGCGCGAAGACTGGGAAGACGGCGGTGGAGCTGTGCGATGCGATGCATCCCCATGGAGTGTGGGCGCAGGATACGGCGCTGCATTCGGTGCGGTTCGTTACGCATTGCGACGTGGACCGCGCGGGGATCGAGCGAGCGCTGGTGGTGCTGAAGGAGGTGGTTGCGAAAACGCAGAGGGCGGGCGCATAGCCCGAGACCCCACCGCTGGCCTGATTGTCACTTCGACCGCTTCACGACTGCTTGTTGAAAGAGAAGCGACCCATCGACACAAGGCGGACTGGCAGCGGTGCTCGTGTAGAATCAAATGATAAGCACGACATTGTCCGCTTGCCGGCACAACTCATAGGCGACAGAGGAAACCGTGGAATTCAGCTTCACTGAGGAACAGCAGCAACTTCGGCGGAGTGTGCGGGAATTTGCCGAGGGCGAGATCGCTCCGCACGTGATGGAATGGGACGAAGCGTCACATTTTCCGATGGAGATCATCCCCAAGCTCGCGGAAATGGGGCTGCTGGGTGTTATTTTTCCGGAAGAATATGGCGGAGCAGGGCTGGGCTACATTGAATACGCGCTGGCGATTGAGGAGCTGTCGCGAGTGGATGGATCGGTGGGCTTGATCGTAGCGGCGCATAATTCGCTATGTTCCAACCACATTTTCAAGTTTGGCACCGAAGCTCAAAAGAAGAAGTATCTGGTGCCGCTGGCTTCGGGAAAGGCGATTGGTGCGTGGTCGCTGACCGAGCCGGAGGCCGGTTCGGATGCGGGCGGCACGCGAACGACGGCGGTGCGCAACGGCAGTCAGTGGGTGCTCAATGGGGCGAAAACATTCACCACGAACGGCCAATATGCGAATTATTGCGTGGCGATGGCGGTGACGGATAAATCGAAGGGTTCGCACGGAATCAGCGCGTTCATACTGGAAAAAGGGATGCAGGGGTTCAAGCCTGGAAAAAAAGAAAACAAGCTGGGGATGCGGGCGAGCGACACTTCGGAAGTGGTTTTCAACGAGTGCCACGTGCCGCAAGAGAATTTGCTGGGGCCGGAGGGCGAGGGGTTCACGGGAAGCTTGAAAATACTCGACGGGGGGCGAATTTCGATTGCGGCGCTGGCGCTGGGGATGGCACAGGGAGCGCTCGAAGCAGCCACCAAGTACGCCAAGCAACGGAAGCAGTTTGGGCAGGCGATTAGCGAGTTTCAGTCAGTGCAATTCAAGCTGGCGGACATGGCTACGCAGGTGGAAGCGGCGCGGCTGCTGGTCTATCAAGCCGCGTGGCTGGCGGATAAGAAGGACGTGCGCTTCACGCGCGAATCGAGCATGGCGAAATTGTTTGCCAGCGAGGTGGCGGTGCACGTGGCGAACGAGTGCGTGCAGATTCACGGAGGCTACGGCTTCATCAAGGATTATCCCGCAGAGAAGTATTATCGCGACGTGAAGCTCTGCACCATCGGCGAAGGCACAAGCGAAATTCAAAAGTTGGTGATTGCCCGGCAGCTCCTCGGGAAGAAATAATACGGAGATGCGGCGGCCCTCACAAGAAAGCTCCACTGGAAAAGTATGACGTTGTCCGTTGAGAAGTGGGCGGAACAGGTGCGCGCGGGCGAGGTGCGCGCGGTGTCGCGGGCGATCACAGCGATTGAGAATCACGAGCCAGAAGCGGAAGCGCTGCTCCGGTTGCTATTTCCGCATACAGGCCAAGCGTATCTGACGGGGGTCACAGGGGCGCCGGGAACGGGGAAGAGCACGCTGGTGGATCGCATGGCGACGTATCACCGAAAGAACCACGAACAAGTGGGCGTGATCGCGGTTGATCCCACAAGCCCGTATTCCGGCGGCGCGATTCTGGGCGATCGGATTCGCATGCAGGGGCACGCGGGTGATGCGGGGACGTTTATTCGGTCGATGGCGACGCGGGGATTTCTCGGCGGGCTGGCGCGGGCAACAGCGGAAGTAGCGCTGCTGATGGACGCAGCAGGGAAGAAGCACGTGCTGATCGAGACGGTCGGAGTGGGGCAGGATGAAATCGACATCGTGCGGCTGGCGGATTGCGTGCTGGTGGTGATGGTGCCGGGGCTTGGCGACGACATTCAGAACATGAAAGCCGGGCTTATGGAGATTGGCGACATTTTTGTTTTGAACAAAGCCGACCGTGAAGGCGCGGACCGGCTCGAGCAACAGCTTCTGGCAATGCTGTCGCTGGTGATGCCGCGCGACGGGTGGCATCCTCCGGTGGTTCGAACCGTGGCGCCGGAGAACAAGGGCATTGGGGAATTGGCTGAGACGGTCGGGAAATTTCAGAGACATTTTGAAGCAAGCGGCCAGCGGCGGAGAAAACATGTGGAACATTGGAAAAATCGTTTGATCGAGCTGCTCGAATCGCGCTTGCTCGAACGGGCTCTGGGGGGAGCCGGTGGCGAAGCGCGTTTGGCAGAGCTTGCAGAGGAAGTGGCGGATCGCAAGAAGGATCCATTTTCAGCGGTGAGCGAAATCCTGAAGAAGAGCGGCCTGGAAAGTTAGAGGAGACAAAGAAGATGGCGGCAAAGAAGGCCAAGAAATCGAAAAGCGCAAAATCCGGCGTGAAGGCGATGGTTGGCATCATCGGAGGCAGCGGGCTCTACGCTATGAGCGGACTGGCGAACACACGCGAGATTCGCGTGAAGACACCCTTCGGCGATCCCTCGGAGACAATCGCGATTGGGACGCTGGAGGGAAAGCGCGTGGCGTTCCTGGCGCGGCACGGCCGGGGGCACCGCATCCTGCCGAGCGAAATCAATTATCGTGCCAACATCTATGCGATGAAGCTTCTGGGAGTGGAGCGGATTATTTCCGTGAGCGCGCTGGGTTCGTTGAAGGAGGATCTGCGGCCGGGAGAATTTCTCGTCCGAGACCACTTTTTTGACCGCACGAAGAACCGCGCCGCTACTTTTTTTCGCGAAGGGATGGTAGCTCACGTAGCGTTTGCGCATCCGACCTGCGGCCAAGTGTCCGGGGTACTTGCCGACGCCTGCGTACATGAAGCCATCAAGGTGCATCGCCGCGGAACGTACATTTGCATCGAAGGGCCACAGTTTTCCACGCTAGCCGAGGCGGAAGTGCATCGGCAGCTGGGGTTCGACGTGATTGGCATGACCAACGTGACGGAGGCGAGGTTGGCAAGGGAAGCGGAGATTTGCTATGCGACCATCGCCATGATCACCGATTACGACTGCTGGCACCCCGAGCACGAGTCGGTCACGGCTTCGCAAATTATCGCCACGCTGAGTCAAAACGCGGAGAATGCGCAGAAGGTATTACGAACGGCCGTTCGAGAGCTGCCTGCGGAACGGAGCTGCAAATGCGGCTCGGCCCTGCAACACTCGCTGGTCACGGATTTGAAGATTGTTCCCAAAGAAACGAAGAAGCGGCTTGCGGCCATCATCGGAAAATATACTTCTTAGGAGAACATCGTGTCCTTACTCGTTGTGGGCTCCGTGGCGTTCGACGCGCTGGAAAGCCCGTACGGAAAAGTGGAGCGGGCGGTGGGCGGCGCGGCCACATATTTCGCGGTGGCGGCTAGTTTTTTCGCGCCTGTGAGCCTGGTCGCCATCGTAGGCGACGATTTCACTTCGGAAGACGAGAAAATCTTTCAGGGCCGACATATCGACATCGGTGGCCTGGAGCACGTAGCGGGCAAGACATTTTTCTGGGCGGGGCGGTATTCCCAGAACTTAAACGAGCGCGTAACGCTGGCCACGGAACTGAACGTTTTTGCGGAGTTCAAACCACGCCTGCCGGAGAAATACCGCGACTCAAAATACGTTTTTCTTGCCAACATCGCGCCGGAATTGCAGCGCGACGTGCTGCACCAAGTCAAGAAGCGGCCCAAACTTGCAGCCCTGGACACCATGAACTACTGGATCGAGCGTTCGAACGGGGAACTTCGAGAGACGCTGAAGCACGTGGATATCCTGATGATCAACGATTCGGAGACGCGCGAGCTTTCCAGCGAACACAATTTGCTGCGCGCCGCCAAGCACATTTTCAAGATGGGACCGAGGACGCTGGTCGTGAAGCGCGGAGAATACGGCGCGATGATGGTGGACAAACGTGGCGTCTTCTGTGTGCCGGCGTTTCCGCTTGAGGAGCCGCACGATCCCACGGGCGCGGGCGACAGCTTCGCTGGCGGCTTCATGGGCTACCTGGCGGGCTCTGGCGATAAGAGTGATGCATCGCTGCGTCGTGCCATGGTGTATGGCTCGGTACTGGGAAGTTTTGCCGTCGAAAAATTCGGGCTGGACAGGCTGAGACTCTTGAAGCGCAGCGAGATACACGCTAGGGCACGCCACTTCGCGAAATTGACGCAATTCAAATTGTAAGTGGATAAAATTTTGCTCAGGCGGGCAGTGGGTCCCGCTGAAGATGCTTTCTGCTCAAGAAATATTTCTGCGACTGACGGTAGCGGCGGCGCTGGGCGCAATTATCGGCGTTGAACGCGATCTGCGCCGAAGGCCCGCGGGCGTTCGCACGAGCTTGTTTGTTTGCCTGGCGACTGCGTTGTTTACCATTCTCTCCGGCGAAATCGCCCACCGCTTTGGGGACACCGGAAGCACGCGAATCGCTTCGAATATCGTGCAGGGGATTGGTTTTCTGGGTGCGGGCGCCATTCTGCGCGAAGCGGGCGGTGTGGTAGGGATGACGACGGCGGCGACAGTCTTCGTGGAAGCGGCCATCGGCATGGCCGCTGGCGGAGGTCTTTATGCCGTGGCCGCGTATGCTACGGGTCTAGTGCTCTTCGGCCTGATTTGCGTCGGCTGGGCTGCGCAGCGCTACAATTTAAAATGCCGCGACATGGTTTTCCGGATCACCACCAGCCATGCGGAGAGCGTCGCGACCGAAGTGCAGCGGCTGATGGCAGGACTGAAGATTCCCATGAAACACTTTCGCGTTTCGATGGCGGGAGCGAACTCGATTGTAGAGTTCGAATCGGACGTCAGCCACGGGAAACAAGAAACGATTGTCACCCAGCTCAATCGCCAGGGCGTGATCACCGAAGTGATTCCGCTTAAGAGCCAGCACGAATGACCGGAAACAACGGGATTCCACGAAAGCCCAAAGCGCTTGCCGCCGGTTCACGCCTGGGAGTGTTCGCCCCGGCTTCTCCCGCAGAGTCCGTCGAAATGATCGCCGGGCTTGCGGAATTGAAACGGCACGGTTTTCAAATCGTTGCCAACCAGGACACCAAAGCGGAAGGTTACTTCGCGGGCCCGCCGCTAGAGCGCGCGAATGGGTTTCTCAATACGGTGAATTCCGGCGAGGTTGACGGGCTCGTGGCGCTGCGTGGCGGGTATGGATCGAATTACCTTTTGGAATTTGAACTGGAAAAGAGCCTCGCCAATCTAAAGTGCGTAATTGGGTTCAGCGACCTTACGACCCTGCAAATCTATCTTTGGCAACGGTGCAAGTGGATCACCTTTTACGGTCCGATGGTTGCGGCGGGGCTAAATGCGGGCCCGGGTGCGCGCAAGGGATACGATGAAGGTTCATTTCTCCAAGCTGTGGGCAGAACAGAAAGCGGTTGGAAGCTGCGACTGAAAGGCGAACCGGTGCTGACGGGGCAATCCGTGGGCAAGGTCTTGGGCGGATGTCTGACGCTGCTGGAGGCTACCATCGGAACGCCGTGGGAGTTGGACGCCAAAGATTCGATTCTGGTTCTGGAAGACCGCGCAATGAAGCCGTACCAGGTGGATCGAGTGCTGATGCACTTGAAGCAAGCTGGAAAATTTGAAGGCGTTCGAGGGATTGTGCTGGGAGATTTTCCGGAGAGTGATCCATCCGTGGCAGGAGCACCAACCGTCAGAGAAGTCTGTGCACGCATTCTGAGGCCGCTCGGTGTCCCGATTGTGTTCGGCGCGCCGATTGGGCATACGGTGCGGCCGATGCTTACGATCCCGCTGGGAATAAAAGCACGGCTGGATGCAGATGGGGAAGGAACGCTGGAATTTCTGGAGTCGGCGGTAGTGATTTGAGCGAAACGAAACATGTGCATGTGATCGGGATTGGCGGATCAGCGATGGCGCCACTTGCCGGGATGCTGCGCGAGAGCGGCTTTCGCGTAACCGGGTCGGACTGCGGGGTGTACCCGCCTGCTTCCACGCTGCTCGAGAGCCTCGGAATACCATTCAACGATACGTTTGACGCGGCGCATTTGAAGCCCGCGCCTGAGTTCGTGGTCATCGGCAATATCATCGCGCGTGGAAACCCAGAGCTTGAGGAGGTTTTGGACCGAAAGATTCCTTATCGCTCGATGCCGGAAATTCTGGAGGAAGTGTTTCTCCCGGAAAGACATTCGATCGTCGTCAGCGGGACCCATGGAAAAACCACCACCACCGCGATGCTGGCGTGGATTTTCCAAACCGCGGGCAAGCGGCCGAATTTTCTTGTTGGAGGCGTGGCGGAAAACTTTGGAAAGAGTTACGGGCTTGGCGGCGGGGAAGAGTTCATCCTCGAAGGTGACGAATATGAAACCGCGTTTTGGGATCGGGGGCCTAAGTTTTTTCACTACCATCCCGACGATCTGATCATTACGTCGCTGGAATACGACCATGCAGATATTTATCCGGATTTCGAGACTTACCAGTTGGCTTTCCGCCGGCTAGTCAACCTAGTTCCGCTGCGCGGACGGGTGGTCCTTTGGGGGGACACGCCAGATTCTGGGCCGGCACTGAGGGGCGCGGCGGAAAAAGCCTTTTGCCCGGTAGAAACGTATGGTTTCGGCGGCGAAAATGATTGGGTTGCGAGTGAGTTTGCAATCGATTGCGAAACAATGCGTTTTCGCGTCTCGCACCACGGAAAGTTGTTTGGAGAGTTTGCGATGGCTGCCACGGGACGACATAACGTCTTGAACGCTATGGCAGCGCTAGTTGTTGCACAAGGGCGCGGTATTTCATCAGCGCAGATTGCCAAGGCACTTTCGACGTTTCGCAGCGTGAGGCGTCGCATGGATGTGAAAGGCGAAATCGGAGGAGTATTGGTAGTCGATGATTTTGCGCATCATCCCACGGCAGTAAAAGCGACGATCGAAGCTGCCCGAGGCCGCTGGCCCGGGCGGCGGCTGTGGGCGATTTTTGAGCCGCGTTCCAATTCCATGCGCCGCAAAGTGTTTCAGGAGGCGCTGCCTAAAGCCCTCGCAGTGGGCGATCGCGTCATCCTCGGGGGTGTTTTTCGCGCGCAGCAATTGGGCGGGGAGAATCGCCTTGACCCAGAAACTGTTGCCGACGAGGTTCGCGCGATGGGCAAGAACGCGCGCGTGTTGTCCGGCTCTGAGGCCATCGCGGAGCACCTTGCAGAGGAAGCCAGGGCCGGCGATGTGCTTCTCATCATGTCCAACGGCAGCTTTGATGGATTGTGCGAAAAGCTTCTGAAGAAACTAGGCGCGGCTGCTCAACCTGCAGGCGAGGCGAAGATTCGGTGACCGTTCCTATTTTCCGAATCAGGCTCCTCATTCCAGCAAGCCTCTGCCTTTTATCTATCCTGGCGTTCAGCTCTTCCAGCAAAGCAACCATTCGATATGTCGTGAGCATGGAACATCCTGAGAGACATCTATTCCACGTGACGATGACCATCCCGGATGTGACGGGAGAGGTGATTGCACAGATGCCAGCGTGGAATGCGCTCTATCAGATTCGCGACTTCAGCAGTCACGTTCAGCAGGTGGAGTCATTTGCGGGTTCCCAGAAAGCATTCATCGAAAAAGTGGACAAGCAAACCTGGCGAATAAAGGGTACGGGAACGATCAAGATTTCTTATGCAACTTATTGGGATGAAGTGGGCCCTTTTGCATCGCAATTGAACGCGGAGCATGCCTTTATCAATCCGGCGATGATCTTGATGTACGTGCCAGATAGGCGCGGCGAGGCCGTACGCCTTGCTCTGCCGGACGTTCCCGAAGAGTGGCAAGCCGCTGGCCCGTCCATACACTTCATCGACTGGGCGGGCGCTGTCAGGACCTTCGGTTGTGATGCGGCAAGTTACGATGCCCTTGTCGACGCGCCCATAGAGGCAGGGAAGTTCGACGAGTTTCAGTTGCCTGGAATCAAGCCGGAAATTTGGGTGGTGATTCACGGGGACAAGTGGAGGAAGAAACAGGTAGAAGGCGACCTGAAACGAATCTGTCAGTACGAATTGAAGCTGATGGGCGGTGCGCCATTCGAACGCTACACCTTCATTCTTCACATCGGTAAAGGATTTGGCGGCGGAGGAATGGAGCACGAGAACTCGACAGCCATCGGCGCATATTCCGACGAATACCTTCCGGGAGTCGCGGCGCATGAGTTTTTTCATTTGTGGAATGTAAAGCGCATCCGGCCTGCGTCGTTGTATCCGGTTGACCACACCAGAGAACAATTCACACGCGCTCTCTGGTTTGCGGAAGGAGTAACAAACACGTACGGTTCCTACACGCTGGTGCGCAGCGGTATCTGGAGCAAGGAACGATTTTACGAGGACCTGGGCGAACAGATCAGCGACCTGGAAGGACGCCCAGCGAATCGCTGGCAGAGCGCGGAGCAGTCCAGCCTGGATGCCTGGCTGGAAAAATATCCGCTCTACAATCAGCCGGAATATAGCGTGTCGTATTACACCAAGGGGCAGGTGCTTGGCGACTTGCTGGATATTCTCATTCGTGACCGTACTGGGAACGGAAAGAGTCTGGACGATGTATTGCGCTCGATGAATAGTGATTTTGCAAAACAGGGGAAACCGTATCGAGACAGTCTTGATGTCCGACTGACCGCTGAGAGCATTACGGGAGGATCATTCGAGGATTTTTTCCGGAAATACGTGGCAGGCATTGAGGCGTTTCCGTATCAACAGATCCTGGCGTTGGCCGGTTTGGAGCTGCGAACCGTGGAGGAGCGTAGACCGGCGCTCGGTTTCTTCATGGAGCGCGATTCGAACGGTACGATCATCGTGAGTGCTGTCGATGCAGGAAATTCTGCGGCGCAGGCAGGCTTGCGGCCGGGGGACGCGATTATTACTTGGAATGGTGGGGAAGTGCCTCGGCGCGTGGAGCGCTGGCTCCAAGAACAGAAGGCGGGGGATGCACTGAAACTGCGGGTTCGACGAGAAGAAAAGGAGCTATCGGTGGAATTCCGACTCGGCGAGATCAAGGAGATACGCTCCCAGGTGCTTGAAGATGCACATGCCGGGGAAAAGGCGCGGCTCATTCGCGAGGGAATTCTTCACGGCGAAACGAGCGCGAGCCCGGTTCATTAACGACGACGCCGATTCCACGTTCCGCTTGACCGGCGGCACGGGATTCGAGAAAGTTCTGCCTACCCATGCTGCGGACGCTTTTCATTGTCATATTCCTGTCACTATACATCCTGATTATCGGACCGCCCCTTATCCTTTACACGTTCATCACACGCAACCCTGACCCGATCTACTGGGCGGGTGTGAAAGGCGTGATGTTTTTTGTGCGGGCGGTTGGAGTGCGGGTACGCGTGCTGGGCCTTGAGCGCATCCCTCCGGGTGTGTGCCTGTTTGTAGCGAATCATACCAGCTCCGCGGACGCCCCGGCAGTTGTCGGCGCGATTCCTCGCAGGATTGCCGTTATTCTGAAAGAATCGCTTTTCAAGTGGCCGATCGTGGGACAAGCGTTTTCGGCGGCGCATTTCATACCCGTAAATCGCACCAAGCATGACTCCGCCATCGCCAGCGTCGAGAGGGCAACCGAGACTCTTCGCGCTGGACAATCGTTTTTGATCTATCCGGAAGGCACGCGCAGCCCGGATGGGCGCCTCCAACGTTTTAAGAAGGGAGCGGTGATGATGGCTATCAATGCAGGGGTGCCGATCGTTCCGATGGTGTGCTCGGGCGCCCACCGCATCATGGAAAAACGCTCTCTGGTCATTCATCCCGGAGAAATAGTGGTCGAATTCCTGGAGCCGATTGATAGTTCAAAGTATCCGATGGAACAGCGGGATATTCTGAATGAGAAGATAAGGGATGCGATGGCCGCAGCCCTGCCCCCAGAACAACGGCCTGCTGGCGTTCAAGTGGCCGTCGCCGAAGGCGAGGACGAAGCCCAAGCATCCTGATTTGGGAGCCGTGCGGCCGCCTTTTTCACCGCGATTTAAGCTTCTCGATTTCTGCTTCCAGTTCCCGAACACGCCTTTGCAAGTCAGGCAGCCGATTCAGCGCTGCCATCGTCTTTAGCCATTCGCGATTCTCAACCGCCGGATATCCGGAATAGAGCGAACGCGGCGGAACGTCGGTTGGAACGCCGCTCTGAGCCGTGATGACGGCGCCGTCTCCGACAGTCAGGTGGCCGGCGGTACCCACCTGTCCCGCTAGAATGCAGTTGTGGCCAATTTTGGTGGAACCAGCCAACCCTACCTGCCCGCAGAGCATGCTGTTTGACCCAACTTGCGAGGCGTGGCCAATCAGCACGAGATCATCAAGCTTTGTGCCGCGGCCGATCCGAGTCTCACCCACGGTGGCGCGGTCCACGCATGCGTTGGCCTGCACCTCCACGTCGTCTTCGAGGACGGCAGGCCCCGATTGAGCCATCTTGTACCAGGCGCCGTCTTTCTGCTTCGCGAAACCTAGCCCATCGCCGCCGATGACCACACCGTTTTGCAGAATCACGCGATTGCCGAGGCGGCAAGACTCACGCACGATAGCGTGCGCGTGGGAGAAAAAATCATCTCCTATCTTTGCGCCACGATAGATGGTCACAAAACTGTGCAGGACGGCGTTGCGGCCAATTTCGACCTCTTCGTCCACATAGCAGTAGGGCCCAACATGCGCTCCCTCGCCAATCCTGGCGGTCTCGGCGATGATGGCGGTTGGATGAATCCCTGGTGCATAGCGTGGCGGCTGATAGAAAAGCTCGATGGCTTGTGCAAAGGCAAAATATGGATTACCGGAACGTAGGGCCGCAAGCTCCGGCAGGGACGCGTCTCGATTCAGCGGAATCCCTTCCTCGATGAGAACCGCCGACGCGCGCGTGGTCTTCAGTAATGGAAAGTAGCGCCGATTAGCAAGGAAGGATATCTGCCCGGGTTCGGCATACTCGATTCCGGCGACCCCGCGAATCTCGACTTG
>Ga0137390_10001257_pt1 | contig 18872 bp, 17 predicted proteins | sample 15con2h24AmetaG_FD_104937 | JGI IMG/M metagenome (GOLD analysis project Ga0137390, IMG submission 104937) | Vadose zone soil microbial communities from Angelo Coast Range Reserve, California, USA - 15con2h2.4A metaG | ecosystem: Environmental > Terrestrial > Soil > Vadose zone > Saprolite... | reverse complement strand
GCAATGGGCGTGCCCGCGGCCACCGCACTCGTGTTGGGCATCTTCGACGGGTCCACCGAATCGTCGACGAACAAGTCGCCCAGGCGCGGCACCAGCAGGTAGGCCACCAGGGCGAGCACCACGAGCACGACCGCTCCGCCGGCGATGACCACGATGGGGATGCCGCGGAAACGTCGTTCCAGCGGCGAAGTGACCGCGTCCTGGAACGCAGATCTCGGATTGATCGGGCCCTGATCTTGGGCAGCGAGGGGCGGAGACTCGGCAACCGCGCCTTCAGTGCTCGGGGCGTTGGCTCGCTCGAGGCGGGAGCGCAGCGGCGTCGGCGCTGTAGAGGGTGTCGGTCGCGTGGATGGCGTCGTCTGAGCACTCTCGCGCGCGGGCACGGCTGCGGTGCGGAAGCGATTCCGCTCGGGGCCACCGACCACCTGGCGATCGGCTATGGCACCACGCTCGGCGGCGTTGGCGCGTCCCGCAATGGGCAAACGCACGATGCGTGGATCATCTGCATCGGGTTCGGGGCGACGCAGACCATGGCCAGGTCGACGGGGTCCGGGCATGTCCGCAGGCCGCTGGGCCATACGCGACTGAGGCGCAGATGCGCTCATCGTCAACCGCGGGCAGGTGTCGTACTCCGAGCTCAGGCACAGTTCGCGTTGCTGGTCGAGCGACAGCGGCAACGGCGTCCCCGCGGCAAAGCAGCGGTGCATGCGCGTCGGCCGACCGAAAGCGTTCTCTGGATCGTCCTCGAAGCCCAGCTTCGGGCAATGGTCGCGCACTTCGGCGGGGCCGACTGGGATTGGCTCCATGGCGAAGGGCCGCGCGATGATTGGCGTCGGCCGCTCCGGCTCAGGCTCGGGCTCAGCCGCAATCGGCTCAACATGCTCGGCTTCAGCCGCAACATGCTCGGCTTCAGCCGCAACTGGCGCGGGTTCCGCGGCCATCGGTTCGACCGCCGCAGCCTCGACCGCAGTCCGCGCGATGCGCACAGTCTCGTCGGGGATTGGCTCGACCGCTGCCGGCTCCGCCACGATAGGCGCGGCAGATACAGCCTCCCGAGCGCCTACGCTGACCAATCCGACCTCGACCAGGTTCGCCAGCTGCCACAGCACGTCCAGCGATCCACGCTGCTTCACGATCTCTTCGACCGTCCGTCGCCCGTCAACCGCCAGCAGCGTCTGCAGCGTGCCGCGATCGAGCGGCACTGTCTCCTCGGTCGAGCGGGAGCTCGAATCATCCACTGCCGGCACCCGGTCAAACGACGGCAGCCGAGCGGTTCCATTGGCCGCGCTGCTGGCCAGATCGCCAAGGTGTCCCTGCAAGGCGTCCGAGCTCAGCGAAATGCTCGCCTCGCGACTCGCCGTCCCCGAGACCGCCCCGTCAAACGTGAAATGGCCGCCGGGCAGCGCCTGTACCAGGGCATCCAGCGCGGTCAGCCCGTGGCGTGACGCCAGGCTTGCTCCGGTAACCTGACCCTGGTCGAAGAAGATCTCGCCGCGCCACTCGTTGTGTTCGATGCGCAGGCAGCCGGTCTTCCTCAGTCCCGTCAGAAAGCGAACTATGGCGGGCAGCCCCACCCCGTCCAAGGTGCCACTAAGCTCGGTCATTTAACGTCGCGGGCCTCCGCCGTGCATTCCAGGCGGATCGTAGGTCGTGACTGTTGAGCGACCCCACAGCGCACGGCGGATGTCCGGTTGAGATGTGGTTGAGAGCAGCGCACCAGCTGTCTTCCGAGCGAAAACGTGCGGTCCGACTACGCGCTGGGCGCCTCAACGCTCGCCGCGGGCTCGTTCTGCTCCGCGCCGTCAACGGAATCAGAGCTCGCCGATCCAATCGTGTAACCCTTCCCACGCACGGTCACGATCACCGGCGCCGATCGAGAGGCTCGACGCAGCTTCAGCCGCAGCCGCCCGATGTGGACGTCGATCAGGTGGCCCGTGCCCACGTCCTGGTAGCCCCAGACCAACTGCCCGAGCGCTTCGCGCGACAGCACCTCTTCGGGCCGGCTCGCCAGCGCCACGAGCAAGCGATACTCGGTTGGCGTGAGATGGACGATCTGACCAGCCAGGGTGACCGTGCCGCGCGACTGGGCGATGAGCAGCTCATCGACCCGAATCTGGTCGGGCGATGACGCGGGAACCTCGCGCACGCGCGACGCGCGCCGCAAGACGGCTTCGATACGCGCTTCTAGCTCGTCCAGATCGAAGGGCTTGGCCACGAAGTCATCCGCACCCAGCTTCAGCCCGAGCACCCGGTCCACCTGCTGCTGGCGGGCGCTGCAGATGATGATCGGTGCGCTCGTGAGCTGCTTGAGGGCCGTGCACAGCACCAGGCCATCCGTGTCTGGGAGCATCAGGTCGAGCAAGATCAGATCTGGGCGAACATGCTCGATGATCGAGCGGGCCTCGTTGCCCGTGTCCACGGCCGTCACCCGATATCCGCTACTCTCGAGGGCTCGGGTTAGCGAGCGAGCAGTATCAGGGTCGTCTTCGACCAGAAGAATTGTCCCGGCCATAATCGAACCCTCCTGCTTGGCAGGCAAATCTAACCCCCCTCGTTACGATTCTTCACATTCGCGGTGGAGTGTGCGGCACCCAAAGGTAGCATATTGGTTCTGCTTTGGTTGCTCCTACGCTGAGCGACGCCAGATGGATCAACGCGAATTCTGACATCGCAGATACGCGCCAAGCTCGCGGCGATCAAAGATCCCCCACCTGGGGGAGTCCAAAGGGGCCACCGTGCAGCGATAGTCCAACAGGTCACGTTTCGGTAACGACGTGACCCTGGAAGATGTGCGGAGGGATGGGTCATGCGGTTTTTTGCCAGTTGGTGGGAACGGTTCCCTGGGCGTGTGGTGGCGCCGACAGTGTTGATGGCCCTGCTCAGCCTTGGTTTTGTAGGCCAGGCCGAGACCCTCATCAAGGCAATTTTGGGGTCGTGCGGCTTCGTCTGGGGGTAACCCACACGTAGACCCTGGGCAGCGATGCGACCTCTGCTCAAACTGTACATCGCGTCCGTCGGCACTGCGGCAGTAGTGCTGCTTGGCCACGATCTCAGCGTACTGCCGCTTTGGCAGCATTCCTGGTCATTCGGAGTCACGATCGCGCTAATCCTGCTCACAGCGATCGGCGACCATTTGCAATTCGAAGTACGCCGCGGCTGGTACACCAATGCCAGCGCGGTGGCCCACGTCAGCGCAGCGTTTCTGCTGCCGCCGGGCCTCGCGATGGCGATCGCAGCCCTCGGCGCGCTCGTGCGCGCCTACCGCTACCCACTCCCGCTCGCCAAGGCCACCTTCAACATCGCGAGCATTAGCCTGGCGGTGGGCACCGCCGCGCACCTGGCCGAACAATTCGGTGGCCCCGATCGGGTCTCGCCCGGCGGTGCTTGGACCGACCCGCTGCTCGCCGTCTTCGTCAGCGCGAGCTACTGCGCGTTTTCAGCGCTGACTGTCGCCATGGCGATCGTCATCGACCAGCGGCGCTCCATCTGGGAGGTGACCCGCGGCAGCCTCGGCGTGCAAACGATCGGCGAGGTAGGCCTCGGACTGGTCGGCGCGATGCTCGCGGCAATGCTGAGCTCAGCCCCGAACTGGGCGCCGACACTGCTCGTTCCCGCGGGCCTGCTGTATTTCGCCAAGCTGGCGATGGACCACGCCGATCGACGATCGCGCAACCTGGCCGTCACCAGCGCGGTGGGTCGTGCCGTCGTTGGCACGCTCGATCCTGAGCGAGCGTTCCAGGCGATCGCCGAGCGCGTCGTTCTCGACGGCTTGAAACTCGACGGCCTGGCCCTGCTACCGATTGATTCGCCCGCCGCGTTTCTTGAGCACGTCGCCAGCGATTACGATCGGCCCGCGTTGCGCGCGGCGCTTGTCGAACAGCTGGCGCTGCAGCCGCGCCAGATCGATCTCCGCAGCGGACCCGGCCGCGCCGCACCCGACTGGTTGCCCGACGATATCCGAGCCCTGCGCATCGCCGCCGCCGCCATTCCTTTCGGCACCGGTGCGGGCCGACCTGTCGGCGGGCTGATCGCCTGGCGCGAGCTACACACCGGCCGACCAGCGTTCTTCGATCACGAGGAGCTGCTCGTCCTCAAAACGCTAGCTGACTATGCCGCCGTCACGCTGGAAGCTGCCAGACTTGGCCAGGAGACCGCCCGCCTGCACCACGAGGCGGGCCAGGCCGAAGCGCGCCGCGAAATGGAGTCGTTGCGCGAAGTGGCGCGGCTCAAGGACGAGTTCCTCGGACAAGTTTCCCACGAGCTGCGCACGCCGCTGACCATCATCCACGGCTATTCCGAGCTGATGGTCGATGGCCTGCTGCCCGAGGGCACCATGATTCGCCAGAGCGCCGACGAGATCCACACCAGCTCCACCCTCATGCTCCGCCTTGTCGATGATTTGCTCGACACGTCGCGCCTTGATGCCGGCCGAATTCAGCTCACACCCACCTCTGTCGAGCTAGGAGGTTGGCTGGCACGGGTGGCGACTGGCTTCGGTCAGGCAACGCCATCACATCGCGTCCTGGCGCACCTGCCGACGCCGCTGCCCGCCATCAATGCCGATCTCGACCGGCTGGGCCAGGTGATGAACAACCTGCTGTCGAACGCGGCGCGCTACTCGGCACCTGGCACCGCCATTCGCATTACAGGCGTCGAGGTTGAGGATGGCGTCGAGATCCAGGTCGCTGACCAGGGCCCAGGCGTCGCGCCCGAGGACTGCGAGCGGATCTTCGAAAAGTTCTACCGCGGCAAGCACGGCGCCACGCTAGCGGTCCGCGGCACCGGCCTGGGCCTGGCCGTAGCGCGCCAGCTAGTCGAAGCCCACGGCGGCCAAATCGGCGTGCGCAGCAGCCTCGGCCAGGGGTCGACGTTCTGGGTCCGCCTGCCAATCGCGCCGCAGGTGGCCGCCGTCCACGAGGGACGGACCGATCTGGCGCTAACCGCCTGAGCTAGTCGGGCGCTGGCCGCGTCGCCGTTTCGGTGCGTGCTGGCTTGCGGACGACCCGTCCGCCTGAACCGAGGTGCAGGAAGTTGCCGATCACCGTCGGCACGTCGCGGCTCGCCCGCCGCAGGTGCCGACCCAGCGGCTCGCCATGCGAGTGGTACACCGCGGCGGTTGGCTGGTAGGCGATCAGGTAGCCGCGTTCTTGCATCGTGCGCACCCAGGCGATGTCCTCGGCGCCGCCGACTTCTTCGTCGAACGGATGCTCGAGCCACAGCGCCCGCCGAAAGGCGCCGTTGGCGTTGGAAAAGAGCGGTCTGCGGTCGAGCAGCCGCGGTGTCTCGCTGAGCACGCCCGTCAGCCGCATGCCGAAAAGCTCGAGGATGGTCGCGTTCGATCGCGGTAGCTGGCGCCCATATACGCCCGCGACCCGCGGCGTGGCAAACGGCTGAACAAGTTCGCTGAGCCAGTCCGAGCTCGATGGCAGCGAATGCGCGCTCAGCGTGGCGACGATTTCAGCGTCAACGTTGGCCACTCCCAGATTCAGCGCGTAGCCGTACGTAAAATCCGCGGGCCTGATCTGGATCAAAGTGGTCGCAAACTGCTGGACGATAGCCTGTGTGCCGTCGGTCGAGCCCGAGTCGACGATCACCACCTGGCGAGGAGCAAGCGCCGCGGGATCGAAAATGGCCGACAGCGTCTCGCCGATGAAGCGCGCCTCGTTCTTGGCACGGATCACCACTGAAACACTCGGTTGAAGGCTCAGATTCTCTCCCCCATGGCCGGCACTCGCGCGGCGGGGTTGATTCTACGCGCCAGCAGGATGTCCTCAAAGCCAACTCAGCGCTGGCTCAGGTGTATCCAGGGCGTGTACGAGATCCCGATGACGGCGCCGTCGTCGCTCAGCACTCTGGCGATGGACTGTCCTCAGGGGTCCTTCCGCGCGGGACGGTGAGCTTGAACCCTTGCGCACCAAGCGCAAGCACGATCGCGCAGACGGTGGAATTCGCCCGCTCGATTCGCCACCCCCGTCCCGAATTGGATAGAATACGTGCGCTCAGACGCTCGGGTCGACCTCACCAGCCAGCGCCACACCAGGTCGCGAATCGGACGTCACAGCTGCATATGGTGGGCGTAGCTCAGTTGGTTAGAGCGCCAGGTTGTGGCCCTGGAGGTCGCCGGTTCGAGCCCGGTCGCTCACCCCTGAAACCGCGTTTGTGACGTCGCGATGACGCTTTTTGCGGCTCCTGTGACGCTCTACGTGACGCCTGGTGTTGTTGGTGATCACCATGACACAGGTGTGCACCCAATGCGGTCTGGATTTGCCGTTGAACGGGTTCAACTACAAGAACCGCCAGCGCGGTAAATTACACAACCTTTGCCGAAGTTGCAGTCGCGCGTACTTCCGCAGTTACTACGCCCAACACCGCGCGAAGTATGTCCTGCGCAGCAAACACAAGAACGCCGCCGAGAGACACGATAACCAGGAACGCGTTCTCGAGTTTCTAAGCACCCATCCGTGCGTCGACTGCGGTGAGGCGGACCTGGTTGTCCTCCAATTCGACCATCAGGATCCCGAGTCGAAATCATCGAACGTAGGCGAACTGCTCAGACGCCGCGCATCATGGGCCAGGATTCAGGCCGAAATCGACAAGTGCGACGTGCGCTGCGCGAACGATCATCAGCGGCGTACCGCGATCCAATTCGGCTGGTATCGGCTCGCTAAGCCGCTTCCGTGACGCCATGGCGAGTCGCAAATATCACCTAACCCAAATTGTGATACTGCGATGACGCTTTGCGGCCGCCGCGTGACGCTTTTTCGGGTTCACGTGACGCTTTCGGCGTTCGGCGTGACGCTCCACGTGACGCCCGCTGCGGACACTGGCAACCATGAGCACCAAGACGTGTCCACGTTGCACCCGCACTCTGGACGTGGCCGAGTTCAACTGGCGCAACCGCGCGAAGGGTCGCCTTCAGCCGTACTGCAAATCTTGTAGTCGGGAGTACATTCGCGACCACTACCTGCGGAATGTGGCCTACTACGTCTGCAAGGCGGTTGCCCGGAACACGCTGCGGCATCACGAGGCGGCCGATCGTGTGCTGGCGTATCTCCGTGAGCATCCGTGCGTCGACTGCCAGGAACCTGACCCGGTTGTCCTGGACTTCGACCACATCGTTCCTTCGCAGAAACGCGCCAGCGTTGCGGTCATGGTCAAGAATGGCTTGGCTTGGGATACAATCCAGACCGAGATCGCAAAGTGCGCCGTCAGGTGCGCAAATTGCCATCGACGTCGAACCGCCCGGCAATTCGGTTGGTACCGGCTCGGCCCCGTAGCTCAGTTGGATAGAGCGACTGGCTTCGAACCAGTAGGTCGGGAGTTCGAATCTCTCCGGGGTCACTCACCTAGCGCTTTCGCGCAGTTAATCTCGCCGGTGCCGCTGTGCCTAGTACTTGCCCTGGCGCTCGGACCGCCGGCAGCGGCGAGGGCGGCGCCCGCCGCCGAGTCGTGCATCGCAGGTCTGCCCACGGACTTGTCCAGCCAGTTACAGCCGCTGCTGCAGGCACTCTGCGAAGCAAATCAGGCGGGTGCGACGGGCGTGGCGGGCGCGAACCAACGAGACATCGAGCTGATCGCCGAAGCGATGGCGCTGCTCGCCCTCGCTGATCCTGGCTATAGCTACGGGTACGGGCCACCGAGCTACAGCACGCTGCCGCCGCCGTCGATGCCCGCTGTGCCGCCGCCCGAAAACATCCAAGCCGGGCCATCGCCTGACGTTGCACCCGCGGACCAGCAAGCGGACGACGTGCCGGCCGACCCACCGCCCGACGAGGTGGTGCCATGTAGCAGCGGCCCACCCTAGCCCGGCACGCAGCCTGCGTTTTGGGCCCTCGGAGGTAACCGAGACCAATGCCACGAGCCTGGAGTGACAAAGACGAGCGCCAATACGAGCACATCAAAGAAAGCACGCTCGAGCGCGGCGCGAACGAGGACAAGGCCGAAGAGATCGCCGCGCGGACGGTCAACAAGCACCGCCGCATCGAGGGGCGGACGCCCAACGTGCGCACCCAGGGCACGGGTAACCCGAATCGTGGGCTCGACGAGCGGTCGCGCGATGAGGCCTACAACCGCGCCAAAGAACTGAAGATTCGCGGTCGGAGCAAGATGAGCAAGGCGGAGCTGGTCGAAGCGGTGCGCCACACACGCGGCAATCGCGGCTAAGCGCCGGCGTCATCTGGAGCACGAACCAGGGCGGCGCCACGAGCGTCAGCTGGCTGCCGACCGTCGACACGGCCGTCGCGACGACCAGGGCCAGGGCCGGCATCATGTCCTGACGAGCTCGCGCGCAGTCGGCACGGGACTCAATCATCAGGCGTAAGGTCGGCCCAGGCCTGGATCATCGATTGCAAGGAGCGTGGGCATGGCGGACGCGATTGTTATCGGCGGCGGGGTCATGGGTCTGGCGGCATCACGCGAGCTGCGCCGGCGCGGATACACCGTCACGCTGCTCGAACGCGCCAAACCTGGACGCGCCGCATCCTGGGCCTCAGCCGGGATCGTCGGGGCGACGCTGCGCGACGAATCCGACCCAAGCTATCACTTGCGGCGCGTCAGCCGCGAGCTGTGGCCCGCGTTCGCCGACGCGGTCTACAGCGAGTCGGGGATGGACCCCGAGTACCGCGAGATGGGCTGTATCCAACTCGCCAGCGACGGGGACGAGCTCTTGGCATTGCAGCGCGCGGCGCGTCGACAGCGGGGCAACGAAACAACAAACGAGCAGCCGAACGGCGAGCCAGCACCCGAGTTGCTCGACCCGAAACAGCTCCGCGAGCTGGAGCCTGCGCTCAGCGCCAATCTAGCGGGCGGACTGCTCGTGCCAGGCGGCAACGTGGACAACCGACGGTTGTGCAAGGCGCTGGAGATTGCGGCGCGTCGGGCAGGCGTGCAGATCGAGACGGGCGTTGAAGTGGTGTCCGTAACGACGACGGGCGGGAAAGTCAGCGGGGTCGATATCAGCCCACGGAGCGCGCCGGCCCTGCACCGAGCGGTTGGCGAAGGCAGCGGCGCGCTCGGGCACGGCAGCTCCACGCACAGCGCGGCGGTCGGCGAAGGCGGCGGCGCGCACGACCACGGCAGCTCCACGCACAGCCCGGCGGTTGGCGAAGGCAGCGGCGCGCTCGGGCACGGCACCTCCACGATCAGAGGCAGCAGTGAATTCCGTCGCGGCGCCGATCTGGTGCTGCTCGCCGCGGGCGCGTGGTCGGCGAACATCGCCAATCTCAGGCCTGTGCCGCCGATCGCACCGCAGCGCGGGCAGATCCTGGCGCTCGATCAGTCGAGCGTCGGTGTCCGCCACGTGCTACTCACCCCGGGCGATCCCTATTTCGTCCCGCGGGCGGACGGGCGACTCGTCATCGGCGCTACGCGCGAAGAAGCCGGCTGGGATCCGAGCCTGACCGCCGGCGGTATCGCCTGGCTTCTGAACAGGGCCATGGACGTCGTACCGGCACTGCAGGACTGCCCGATCGCGGAGATGTGGACCGGGTTCAGGCCCGCCTCAGCCGACGGATTGCCGCTGATCGGCCAGGGCGGGTACGACGGGCTCTATTTTCTGACGGGCCACGGGCCGAGCGGTATCGCGCCGCTGCCAGGCTCGATCGCGCTGCTGATGGCGCTGATTCACAATGAGCCGCCGCCGCTGCCAGCGGACGCGTTCAACCCACGCCGCTTCGAAAATAGAGGTCAGGCGGCCTGACTCTGCGCGCTCGCCTGCTCGACGGCTTGGGCCAGGTGGTCGACGTTGAACGGTTTGGAGACCACGCTCGCCACACCCAGGCGGTTGTAGGACCGCGGAAGCGCCGGATTCACTGAGACGACGACGATCGGAATCGGGGCGCCGCCGGTTTTTTCGAGATACGACTCCATGAACGCCCAACCATGCATAACCGGCATCAGCAGGTCCAAAACCACGACGTCGGGTCGGACCGAGTCCAGTTGCCGGAGCGCGTCGGACCCGTTGGCTGCCGGCAGCACGCGAAAGCCTTTGTCCTCCAGTACGTCGGAGATGACTTCGCGAATGGATGTGTCGTCCTCGACGACAAGGACGGTCTGCCTCTCCGCAATCACCACAGTTTGAAATCGTAAGGCAACACGGCCGTGACTGTTTAGCGAAAGCGCATTCCGAGGCTGAAGATTTGGCGTCGGTTACGTATCGACGGAGTAACGACCTGTAACGACGCTGCGGGCGCGTAGCCTGTTTGGAGGAACTGTGTACTACGGCTGGGTCCTGGTCATCACGCTGGGCGTGACCGAGACCATTTCCTGGGGCGTCCTGTACTACGCCTTCGCGGTCTACCTCGCGCCGATGCAAGCCGAGCTGGGCTGGTCGCGCGGAGACATGACCGGCGCCTTCTCGGTGGCGCTGCTGCTCGCCGGACTGACCGCCATCCCAGCCGGCCGCTGGCTGGATCGGCACGGACCGCGGCTGCTGATGACGGTTGGCTCGATCGTCGCGACGCTGCTCGTCCTGGCCTGGTCACGCGTGGGCAGCCTCGACCAGCTGTACGTCGTTTGGGCGCTGATCGGCCTGACTATGGCCGCCACCCTGTACGACCCAGCTTTCGCCACGGCGACCAGGTGGTTCGAGCGCCAGCGCGTCCGCGCCCTGACGGCCATCACGCTGATGGCCGGCTTTGCCAGCACGATTTTCATCCCGTTGGCCGGCTGGTTGGTGCAGCTGCAGGGTTGGCGCCAATCGCTGGTGACGTTGGCGATCATCCTGGCGATCGGCACGATCGTGCCGCACGCACTGCTCCTGCGTCGACGGCCCGAGGACCTGGGCATGCATCCCGACGGCGAGCCCATGCTGCAGCGTCGCGGCGACCCGGTGCGACCGCCCGGGATGCCCGTCGGCCAGGCAATGCGTCACGCGTCGTTCCGCTGGCTGGTGGTCGCGTTCTGGCTGGCGACCCTCTCGACGATCGCCGTCGGCGTGCACATCCTGCCGTACCTTGAAGATCGGGGCTACGACGCGACCTTCGCCGCCAGCGTCACCGGGCTGATCGGCGCCATGCAGGTCTTCGCGCGGCTCTTGCTGGCGCCGTTCGGCAATCGCGCGAACCCACGCTTGCTGGCGGCGTCGATGCTGGCACTGCAGCCGATCGCGCTGGTTGTTCTTTTACTTGTCCGCTCGACGCCAGGCATTTTTCTGTTCGTCGTGCTGTTCGGGGCGCAGCGCGGCTTGAGCACCCTGGCCCGCCCAGCGCTGCTCGCCGAGCTCTACGGGCGCGCCGAGTACGGCAGCATCGCCGGGGTACTTCAGTTCTTTATTTCGCTCGCGCAGGCCGCCGCTCCGGTTGGTGCGGGCGTCGCGTACGACCTGTCGGGGAGCTACGAGCCCGTGTTCTGGGCACTGGCCCTCATCTCGGCCCTTGCCGTTGTAGCTATCCTCCCCGCGCGGAAAAAGCCTCGCGAGCTACAGTCACGCACGTGACCGAACCCATCGGGTTGTCGACTTCCTGGAATGGTCCAGGCGGCAATCCCGCGCAGCTTCTCGAACAAGACCGCGGCCTGGGCTTCCGACGGATCGAGGCGTACGCCCACTTCACCATTGACGCGTTGCGCGCGCTGGCGGCCGCCGCGGCCGAGCGCGCTATGCACATCGGCAGCTTGCACGGGCCGTGTCCGGTGGCTCAGCCGCCGACTGGTGACTGGCTTGCGTCGACCAACCCGTCGGAGAGCAGCCGCGCGGTCGACGCCCATCGGCGCACCATCGACGCCGCCGCCGAAGTGGGCGCGAAAGCCATCGTCGTGCACCTGGGGAATTCGGGAGTCGCGTCGCGCCAGGCGTCGATCTTCGACACGATCAGTCGCCACGGGCGACTCTCCGCGGAGCACGTGCGCCTGCGCGATTCGGCGTGGAAGGAGCGCGAGGCGGCCAAGGGGCCGCATCTCGACGTGGCGTTGAAGAACATTCGCGCCTTGGGCGAGCATGCCCTGGGCACGGGAGTTCGGCTCGGCGTGGAGTGTCGCGACGGGTACTTCGAGATTCCGAGCCTGGACGAATTCGCCCAGGTCCTCGGGGCGTGCGACGGATTGCCGGTGGGCTACTGGCACGACGCGGGACACGGCGCCAAGCTGGACTACCTCGGGTTCCTGGAGCACGAGGAGTTCCTGCGGCGCTACGGCGCCCAGATCGTGGGTATGCACATCCACGACACGCTCAATGGCCGCGACCATCTCGCGCCTGGGAATGGCAACACCGACTTCAGCATGCTCGCGCGCTACTTGCGGCCGGAGACGATCCGCACACTCGAACTGCACCGCTCTGTTGTCGCCACGGACATCAGCCGCGCGCTCGACCTGCTGGAACCCCTGGAAGTGTTCGGGGTGCGCGAAGGAATACTGGTCGAGCTCTAACGAGCCCGTTAGCCGTTAGCCGAATCGCTAATTGCTAACTGCTAATTGCGAACTTCCAGTGAGCGCGCCTTGTTGGGCGCGGGCGTGCCGTGCGGGTGCAGCAGATTCTGCACGGTGCGGACTCCAGGGATGCGCCGCACGCGCTCTTCGAGCTCGGCCACTTCGTCGGTGCTGTCCACTTCGCCGCGCAGAATCACGGTGCCGTGCTCGCAGTTGATGTTCATATTGCCCTTGGGCACGTGGCGATCGCGGAACAGCTGGCTCTCGACACGCTGACGCAGTGTCTCGTCGTCGGCAACATCCGTCTGGCGCGGCACCAGGTGCAGAAAGCGGTGCGAGACGCCGTACGTTTCAGCCGCCGCGCCCCGCCATGCGTGCCGCAGGCTACGGCCGATCCGTCGCAGGCGGGCCATGAACCGATCGCGCAGCATGTGGCGGCGCCGTCGACCGTGCTCGCGATCGAAGAAAAACATGGCCAACGCACCGACGATGCTCGAGCTCAGGCAGATCCAGATGGCACGTACCACGGGCGTGTCCTCCGTCGTTTACTGGCGCAATTGCGGCAAAACGCATGCCACGGCACAGTCCGTGCTGCTAGAACTGCCGGCGTGAAGCCCGAGGTGGACGGGTCAACGCTTGGCAGTGCCATTGCCTCCGCGGCCGGGATGTCGGTCCAAGAGCTGACGGCAGTGCTCGAAGAGGTACCCAGCGGAGTGATCATTGCCGACCGGACTGGCCGACCCGTCGTGACGAATCGGGCCGCGCGGCGCATCCTGGGTGAGTACGCGTGCACGTCGCGGTCGCTGATCGACGTCTCGGTCGAGGCCGGGCTGCGGGAGGTGCGCACTGGCCGCCTCGTTTCGCCCGAGACCAGCGTGCTTGCCCGAACGCTCCGCGGCGAGGCGATCTCGTCCGAGGAGTACACCCTGGCTCTCTCGCCCGACAAAGCCGATTTGCGTTTGCGAGTATCGAGCGTGCCGCTGCGCGATTGGCACGGGGCGATCACTGGCGCGGTGTCGGTCTTCACCGATGTCGGTGCCGATTCGATGCACGCTGACCGGATCGAACGCCTGTTTGAGATGGAGCGACGAGCTCGCGCCGAGACCGAGCAGGCGCTGGCGCAGCTCGAGCAGGAGCTCGCCGTGCGGCTGCGCGCCGAGGAGGCCTTGCAGGGCAGCCAGCAACGCTTCCGCCTGGCGCTCGAAGCCAGCCACATGGGCACGTGGGAGTATGACCTGGTGAAGCAGAGGTTCACTGAATGGTCGCCGGAGATGGCCAGCCTGACCGGTCGGACAGTCGAGTCGCTGCACTCCAGGAGATCGATGGCCGACGCATTCTTGCCAGCGCATCCTGACGACCGCACGGCCCTCGAGCAAGCGATCCGCGATGCATTGGAGCGTGATTCGGGACTACAGATCGAGACGCGCTTCAAGCACGGCCCGACGAACACCATCCGCTGGCTGCTCCTGCAGGGCCGCGTGTATCGCGATACCGCCAATCGCCGACCGCTGCGCATGACCGGCGTCGCGATGGACATCACCGCCCAGAAAGAAGCCGAGGCGGCGCGTCACGCGATGGCCCACGGCGAGCGCCTCCGCGCGCTCGGCGAGATGGCCAGCGGCATTGCCCACGACCTGAATCAATCGCTGGCGCTTATCTCCGGCTATAGCGACATGGCGCGCCAGGAGCTGCTGCACCACAAGCCCGAGCTCGAGCGGGTGCGTGAGATGGTGGCGATCACGGCGCGGGCGGCGCTCGAGGGTGGCCAAGCGCTACGCGGGTTATTGACCTTCGTGCGCAGCCAGGAGCTGCTGGCGGCCTCGGAGCGGTTCGACGTGGGCGAGGTGCTCAAGGACGTCGCGCGACTGACCGCGCCGCGCTGGCGTGATGCGCCGCAGGCCGAAGGTCGGCCGATCGAGTTAGACGTCGCGTCCCAGCCGGGCTGCTGGATCAACGGTTCGCCCGCCGCGTTGCGCGAAGCGATCACCAATTTGATCTTCAACGCTGTGGACGCGCTGCCGCGGGGCGGCGCGGTGCATCTGGTGACGTATCAAGATGGCGAGCACACGATGATCGACGTGTGTGACACTGGCGAGGGCATCCCCAAGGACGTCCAGGCGCGCGTGTTCGACCCGTTTTTCAGCACCAAAGGCGCCCACGGGACGGGGCTCGGCTTGCCCCAGGTGCGGTCGATCGTCGAACGGCACGGTGGCTCGATCGAGCTCCACTCGACGCCCAACCGCGGGACCACGTTTCGACTGGTCTTTCCGAGCGCGGCATCCGCGACCGACACCACAACCAGGGCCATTGAAACCGTTGTCGACGAACCACAGCGGTGTATACGTATCCTGGTGGTCGAGGACGAGGAGCAACTTGCGCGGATGGCGTCGCTGGTGCTGACGCAGCGCGGATACGAGGTGGTCGTGGCATCATCGGGCGAGGAGGCGCTCGAGCGCCTGCAGCGCGATCGCTTCGAGTTGATCATTTCCGATCTCGGCCTGGGCCCAGGCAAGAATGGCTGGGACGTCGCCGCGGCGGTTCGCCAGCAGTCGCCCGATTCGCGCTTTGTGCTGGTGACTGGCTGGGGTGCGGCCATCGATCCCGAAGAAGCCCGCAAGCGCGGTGTTGACGAGGTGATCGCCAAACCCTATCGCATTGCAGACTTGCGGCAGGTTGCCGATCGTGTAGCAAGCGGGCTTGACAACGAGTAGATTGGATAGCGGCATGCGCGTGCTGATCGCCGAAGATGACGTCGGCATCCGCGAACTGTTGCATGACTTGATCGAGCGACAGGGGAACTCCGCAGTCGTCGCTCGTGATGGCGAAGAAGCCTGGTCGCTGTTCAAGGCACAGGGCGCCGAGGTGATCATCAGCGACTGGCTGATGCCGCGCCTCGAGGGGCCCGAGCTCTGCCGCCGAGTGCGCGACAGCGACGCACCGTATGCGTACTTCATTCTGCTCACGGCCCTGGGTGACCAGCAGCACCACCTGACCGGCCGCAAATCAGGCGCGGACGACTATCTGGCCAAGCCCTTCGACATGGAGGATCTGGCAGCGCGCATGGTCACCGCCGAGCGGGTCATCACCATGCATCGCCGCCGCGAGGCGTTACTGCGTCTGGCGCGCCACGTCGCGACCGCGACCGAACCGTCGGCATTGTTCTCGACCCTGCTCGACGAGGCGCTGCAGCTGAACCGCGCTGAGGCCGGCGTGGTCACCCAGGTCGGCGTCGACGGCAGCAGCGCGATCGTCGCCCAGCAGCTGCTCGACTTGCAGGAAGACGAGGCTGACAAGTTGATGGATGCCCTGCGCCCGGTCGCCGCGGCAGCCGCCAGCCAGCGCCGCCCGGCAACCGAGGGCAGCAGCATCGCCGTGGCGTTGATCCATGAAGGTCAGCTGCTGGGGACACTGGCGCTCGGCACCCGCGACAGTCGGCGCGTCTTCACCCGTGAAGAGGCCGAAAGTCTGGAAACGATGGGCACGTTGTGCGCCGCGGGCCTGGCCGCGCTCGAGCGCGCCCGACTCGAAGGCGTTCTCCTGGCGGCGCGGACCGCGCAGCACGAGCTGAATAACCGGCTCGGCGTTGTCCTGGGGTACGCCGAGATGCTGGCTGAGTACCCTGGTCTGCCTGAGCCGATGGCCGAGCTCGTGTCCGAAATCGTCAGCGGCGCCAAGGACCTCGCCGAAACCGTGGATCAGCTGCGCCGAGTGACGCGCATTCGCGAAACGCCGCGGCCGAGCTTGACCGGCTCGACCCTCGATCTGCATGAATCAGTCGCCTAGCCCGCAGTCCGACGCCGGACTCGGCTATACGGTCTTGATCGCCGATGACGACCCGCGCTTACGCACTTTGCTGATCTGGACACTGGAGATGGGCCAGTACCGCGTCCTGGCGGCGGTCGACGGGCTGGATGCGCTGGCGCAAGCCCGCGAGCATCAGCCCGACCTGTTCGTCCTGGACGTCGGCATGCCCGGCATGAACGGCATCGACGTGTGCCGCCAGTTGCGCGAGGACCAGGTCATCGCCCCGATCCTGATCCTGACCGGTTTCGGTAGCGAGGAAGACAAGGTCGCTGGGCTCGAAGCCGGCGCCGACGACTATCAGACCAAGCCGTTCGGGACGAAGGAGCTCCTGGCGCGGGTCAACGCGCTTTTACGGCGGACCAACGTCTACGCCGGCGAAAGCGCCGGCGATGCGTTCATCACCGGCGACCTGCGCGTCGATTTCGATCAACACCTGGCGTACAAAGCCGGTCGACCACTCGATCTAACGCCGACCGAGTTCAACATCCTCGCCTTTTTGGCCAGGTCGCCGGGTGAAGTCCAGGCGAGCCGAGCCATCCTCCAGAAAGTCTGGGGGCCGGCCTATCGCGATGAGGTGCACTTGCTGCGGGTCAACGTGGCGCGCCTGCGACGCAAGATCGAAGACGTCGCCAGCGACCCGCGGTTCGTGCTCACCCACTCGCGCGTGGGCTACTCGCTCGCGGGCGAGGTACCTGCGAGCGTCTAGAGGTGCTCGATTTCCTTTTCGAGCGTGCGGAACCCCTTGTGCACCTGGCGCTCGATCTCGTTGAGCGCGATCAGCAGCGCTGGGCGAACGATTGTCGGTAGGTTTTCGCCGAGCAGATTACGGACGTCGTCAGCGTCGTCGACGCGGCGGATGTCGCGCACCAGCCGCCTCGCGGCCTTCTCTTCGGGCGCGGACCGTGGGCGGAACAGCAAGAAGGCGCCAACTACGACGCCGAGGCCGATGAGTAGACCTTTCTGCTGCATCAGGTCGGACAGCATCGTCTGCTGGGTCAATTCAGAGGGCGTGAAGTTGTCGGATCCAGACGTCGCGGACGTCGAAGAAGTGCTGGCCATAATCGTGTCTCCTGGCTCCTTGCCAAACGACACAAATCGCAACCCGCGTGCCGTGCGCCGGGTGTGCGCAATCGTCTTGGAATTGCAACCGTCGTCACCCTACTGTAACCGCCAGACGACGGCGCCGATGCTATGGTTTGAAGTGAGCCAAGTGCTCTCCAAGGAGGGACTACATGAATCTCCGCGCCACGCACCGGCTCAATTGTCGGTGGCAAGTTGACAGATAGCGGCCCCATCGGCGAAAGCCGCCGGGCAGGGGCTACAAGCGGCACGGTGGACGTTCACCCGGGCCCATCGAGCACTTACGAATAGGTGCCGGGGCCGATCTCATAACCTGGGAAAGTCAAGCGTCGCACGATATGCCGCGAGAACAAACCTATCTCGCAAATTGAAAACCGGAGCGAAATGAAGCGTTAAATTTTGGGGACCGCCTCTCATCTGGGGGGCGGTCCCTTTTTCTTGCCGAAGTTCGGCCGACCGCCGCTGCCCACTCCGCGCGGCGAGCCGCGCTTCGGGGTAGACCGCGGCTCCTTGGCGAGGGACGACGATTTCCCTCGATACGCATCTGCCCGGCAATGTGATCCGTGAGGCGTGGGCTTGCGTACCAGTGGCGAAGGAGGAGGGGGATTCCCATCGCCATGGTCACCATTTCCGCAACCGATCGCATCGAGGTGCACCGCACCACATCGAGCGCCTACGAGCGCTTTGCCGGCGTATGCGCCGTGCTGGTCGGCGTGCTGACGCTGCTCTACTCGATCTCGTTCATCGTCCTGGTCAACGAGCCGCTGAGTAGCTTCTGCCTGCTGGCCAACGGCCTGCTAGCTAGCGCAGTGCTGGTCGCCCTGTACGAGCGGCTGCGCTCCAGCGAGCCATCGTTCGCTCTGTGGGCCCTCCTGCTTGGCCTGGCCGGCGCGGTCGGCTCGGCGCTGCACGGCGGCTACGACCTGGCGGCGGTGCTCCACCAACATGCGCCGGTCGACCCGAATCTGCCCAGCGCCATGGATCCACGCGGCCTGCTGACCTTCGGTGCGTCCGGCCTGGCCTTGTGGGTCTTCGCCTGGTTGATGCTGCGCAGCGGCCAGCTCGCCAAACCGCTGGGCTACCTCGGCTACGGGGTCGCGGCTTTGCAGATCATCCTGTACCTGGGCCGACTGATCATCTTCGATGCGAAGAATCCGGTCATTGTCGTGCCCGCACTCGTGGCGGGGTTCGTGGCGACGCCCATCTTCTTCATCTGGTTGGGCGTTAGCCTATGGCGTGGTGCACGTGCATGACGCGGTGATTGTTGGGGCTGGGCCGGGCGGATCAGCCACGGCGCACTTTCTGAGTCGCCAGGGAATGGACGTGCTGCTGCTGGATCGCGCTGAGTTCCCGCGAGATAAGACGTGTGGCGATGGACTGACCCCGCGCGCTCTGCGGGTGCTCGACCAGATGGGCATCCTGGCCAACGTCACCGAGCACGGCTGCGCTGTGGATGCCTACTCGGTGGTGGCGCCGAACAGACGCGAGACCACGGCGCCGATCACTGCGTCCCACGGCGCACTGGTCGTCAAACGGGTAGTCCTGGACGACATCATTCAGCGTCGCGCGCTGGCCAGCGGGGCCCGGTTCACCAGCGGCGTGAACGCGAGTCGCCTCGAGCCAACCTC
>Ga0137390_10001253_pt1 | contig 18897 bp, 26 predicted proteins | sample 15con2h24AmetaG_FD_104937 | JGI IMG/M metagenome (GOLD analysis project Ga0137390, IMG submission 104937) | Vadose zone soil microbial communities from Angelo Coast Range Reserve, California, USA - 15con2h2.4A metaG | ecosystem: Environmental > Terrestrial > Soil > Vadose zone > Saprolite... | reverse complement strand
GATCTTCGAACTCGCTGCCACCCGAGGATCTTTTTTCCAACAACGCGCTGCTCGAACAGTTCTCCTCTCGCGTAGGAGTTTACTGGCCACCGAATACCCCCCGAGGACCCGTGCAACAGGTCTGGCAATCCCACAGGCTCGGCGGAGACGGGGTTTAACACGGACTGCTTGGTCCGGCGATCACCCTCACTGACCCGCTGCCAGGTTGACGATTTCTTGAGTATTTCGCCCCGGCGCGTGTAACGTGAATGTTCAAAGTAGATCATCATGCTATGCAGTCGGCTTTGCGACGTTCGTATCGGCCATAGAGCATGGGCGCGCGAGGGGAAACGTGACTACTCGAGGCACGTCGGCGTTGCTCGTCGTGGATATGCAAAATGACTTCCTCGCCAAAGGTGGATACTACGCGGAAAAAGCAAAGCGCGTCTACGCCACGCGGGGAAAGCTGAGCGTGATGGATCGGGACGCCTTGGCACGTGTCTATTTGCACCCGCCGCAGACCTGTGAGATCAGCGATGGTTATCAAGAGTTCGTCCGCGCAGTTACCCACGTGGCTGACACGGCCCTAAATAGAGGCATGACCACCGTCTTCGTGCAGGCAGCCTACGACCCTGAATCCTACTATAGCCCTCCTCTTTTCCTGAGTGATCCGCAGCGCAGGGACTACGCTTGCCATCCCGGCAGTTGGGGAGCCGACTTCGTCGAGCCGATTAAGCAACTCGCGTCGCGAGAGGGTGCCATGATCGTCCAAAAGCATACCTTCGACGCGTTTTTCGAAACGGAACTCCGCGGATTCCTCCGCTTCAAGCACATCAACACGGTCTATATCGCTGGCGTCGAGACGAACGTGTGCGTGCTGTTCACAGCGTGCAGTGCCCTCTCCAATGGCTTCGACACGATCATCTTGGCAGAGTGCGTCACCACATCGGAGATGAGAGTACATAAGGAAGCACTGCAGCTCATCGAAATGGCGCAAGGCAGGCTGATCTTAACGCGGGACTTCCTGAAGCTGCTGGAGAGATAGGGTCGAGCTGGCTGGGAGGTTCCTCTCCGAAATCTTCGGTCAATCGCTGGACTTAGCGATAGAGCGCTGCAATCGACCGATGCGGCTTCTGTAGAGAGCAAGGCATTCACGATGGCTTTCCTAATCTTGCCTGATACGGACCGGTGCTCGCCGCGAACTGCTCGTTTTTCTCTGCGCCAGTGCCGTCAAACCGAGCTGCTGATACAGCGCTACCGAACGTTGGGCTGTCCGGAACGGCATTCCCGCGGTTACAGGCAATAAAGCACCCGCCCAGGGGTCGCGGCCCGAAAACCGCTTCCGGCGAGCGGGTGAAAGTAATCTTACCCTTGGACTCGAGTGGTGAGGAAAGCGAATAAACTCGTGCCACTCGCAGCTGCCATCGCAACCCACGTTACAATGTCGCATCCTACTGCATGATGCGTTTACACACTAAAAGCGCCTATCCGATCTGATATAAGGAGGCCGCATTCTCGAAGACGATCTTGCGAGTAACTTCTTCGGGCACCCCCACGAAATCGCGCTCGACTACCTGGCGCGAGTGTGGCCAAGTCGAATCTGTATGCGGGAAATCCGACGCCCACATGTAATTTGACGGTCCAAATAGCCTGTACGCTGCAGGTCCGACCGGGTCATCCTGGAAGGTCGCCCACATCTGTCGGCGGATGTAGTCACTTGGCTTCATCAGCAGTACGCTACCCATCATCGCACCGAATTTCTCGTAAGCGTGGTCGAGCCGAAACATGTAATGAGGAATCCAGCCGACATCGTTTTCGGCCGAGACAATCTTCAGCTTCGGGAAGCGCTCGAGCACGCCGCCCATGATGATCGCCGTGAGTGACCGCTGGATTTCATGGATCACGTTCGCGTAAATCTGGCCGATCGAAGAGCTCGTCCGCTCTGGGTTAAAGGCGTCCCCCGCGCTGCGGCTCTCGCGGCCCATGCCGGTGCCGATGTGAAGCGAGAGCGGCATCCCAAGCTCTGATGCTACTTGCCATAGAGGGTCGTACAGCGGGCTGTCATAGGGCCTGTCTTCCGGCGGCGAGCCCCAGATCATCGCGCCTTTCAGTCCACGCTTTGCACAGCGCTCAAGTTCTCTCACTCCCCTGAGGATGTCGGCCAGCGAGATAAGCGCAATCCCAACCAGTCGCTTTGGCTCATGCGAGCAGAAGTCCGCAAGCCAGTCATTATAAAGGCTAAAGCAGGCATGCTGCAGTTCAGCATCACGTAGTCCGAACAGCGGCATCCCGAGCGTTGTATAGAGTACTTCGGCTTCCACGCCATCGACGTCCTGGTCCTTGATTCGCTCGGCAGGGTCCCATCCGCTCGGGCGTGCCGCCTCATAACCCCGTTTCATGTGCTCCTTGAGTTCCTCGCCGCTGCGGCCGGTGCCGAAGCCACCCGCCACGGGGAAAGGCGGGATGTCCGGACCGACGAACACATAACCAGAGCCACTGTTTCGAGGAACCACCCGCGGAGCGCGATCTTTGAACCTTTCACTGAGGCCGTCGACGAAGAAGTTCGCTGGCTCCATCATGTGCGAATCGGCCGAAATCAGGCGTAATTGTGCCATGGCTGTCTCCTCTCGGAATTCTTTGAATCCCGGCGTTTTGATTTCCCTTCATTTTGGAGTGCCAGGTTGGTTCTCATGCGGGATTAGCGACTGATAATCGCTCCTGTTGGTGTCTGTCAATTGGCGGGAAAAATTAGCATCGGTGCCTGTTCGAGATGACTACCAGCTACTGCCCGTTCTCATCGTGCGGAAAGGAAGCTCTCTACGATACATCTATCAGTTCATTCGCGCCCTTCGCTTGAAGCCTGGTCACAGACCGAAGTCAAGGTCGGTCATTACCAGTTCCCTTCCTTATTTGCGGGTGCGGCCGCGCATTGCTTGACCGTGTCGAGCACCTTGAACGCCACCAATGCCCCCTTAGTTCTTAAGGAATTCATGTCGCACTTGTGCAGCGCTCAGATCATCAAGGTGAGACCCTTGCCCGATACGTTACCTCATTGTGATACGGCAGATGCGAAAGCACTCGATGAGAACGATTAACACATGCAAGAGGGCTGCACTTTGCCCAAAATGAGCGAAGTGGGCATAGCGGCACGGTTCAACCCCCCTAAACTCACTTCGTAAGGCTTTAGTTTTTTGTTTCCAAGGCCTGCGCTAGCGGCTTTTTCCGGCCCGCGAAGCGGGGGGGGCGGTATTTCTGGCTCCGCTCCAGAATCCTTACGATGGCTTGCCATCGGAATCTGCGCGGTGCGGTCCGGAGCGCTTGCCCGCAAGACAATCGCATGGAACACGATGATCGTGGGCCAGGGAGGACCATAAGCGCCGCGCCTTATCGGATTGTTATAGGTTCTATAGGGCTTGTCCTACCAACTGACCGTGATTGTAGCGCTGTTTCTCCTACCAACTGACCGTGATTTTCCCTACCAGCTGACCGTGGATAAGTGCAGGCTTTGCCGCCGCCGGCATCGCGGCCGGTCCTACCAAGTGACCGTGGTTTATGGCCCGGAAGTGCTGGCTAACCTCTCATTTGTTGCCGGATGGATTCGACACGAGGATGAGTCGTTTCGCGATTGGTGGAGGGCTGTTGCGTGCAGTCATGCCGCGGTTGTCGAGTTCGAGGCGGGCGGCCTGATACCGCCGCTGCACTTGAACGAGCGTCTTACGGAAGAAACGTTTGAAATTGTCCATCCGATCGTAATCGGGGCCGAATTGCTCTTTGAGAGCCGTCCAGGCGATAAAAGCGGGCTTTCGGGGATCGATGCGGTGTAACCGTTGCGCGAGCCAGGCGTATATATCGAGCCCCATGGCAGTATGGGCCAGCGCCGCCAGGTCGGCTTCGTTGAGCGGGACGGCATGTATTTTGAGGCTGTCAAAATACTCTTGAGATAGCCGAACTCGTGGGTTCCAGAGCACTCGCTGACGTTCATTCTTGCGAAACCAGAGATCGACGAAGCCGGTGACGACATGGGTATTGATCTGGCTGACGTGGCCACCGCGGTCCATTGCGAGGCGGATCGTTGCCGTCGAGAGGCAACGGAGCTGTTGTTCGAACATCCGGATTTCCCGGCCGCCGTCGAATCCCCGAATGCGCTTCACGAACGCCGACAGGCTGCTATCGATCTCAATTTCAGGTGAGTCGAGGCGCAAGGCCTCGGCGTTGAGATGAGCCAGGACCAGGCGCGGCTTGGGACCCCACGGCAGCGGTACATTGACCCATTCGTCCTTGTCGGGGTCGAAAGCGCGGCCGGCTTCGATTTCGAGCGCGGCTAATCCTTGCTGGCGCTGCCAGAATCGCAGTCCCTTCGGATTGCGGTACGGAAGGCCGGTTTGGCACAGCACCGTATGTTGAAAGCAAATCTCTAGATCATGGTCCGGGCACGGCTCAAGCAAGCGATTTTGGACTCGGGAGAGCGGCTTAAGGGTTTTGGCTGCTGCTTCGAATTGAGGACGCAGGGGCCGCGGGATGGCCTGGCTGAGGATATTGCCCAGAGGCATTAAGCCGTTGTCCTTGTTCAATGTGTCCTCCTCCTCCCCTACCGCCCTACTCCGCCTCGGACGACCTGCCTGCTTTTTCGCAATTGGTACGGCGGTACGCGCCGCGCGGACGCACTCTAATTTTGCGCTAGCTCCCTAGAAATTCCGCGAGGAAGTCGCGGACCCCTTCGAGCATATTGCTCATGCCGGCAGCCATGGTGAAATTACTGAATTGCAAGCTACTACTTCCGAAGACTTTCTCCAGAAAGATACAACACGCTAGTCGCCATTCTAGAAACAATGGTTGGTTTACGAACTGGCCACCATGGGTCGTTTCACCATATTTCGTGCCCTGAAGAGAATTTCCCTTGGCGAGCAACTCTTCGCGGCGTGTCTTTACGCGGTCGAGGCTTATCATTCGTTCTTCCTATCGGGGTTGGTGGGTCCGCGTCTGACGATTTCGCGCCCCCTGCCCCTCTCCCGCTCGGAAATCTGCTCCGCATGCGCGGCGCACAATTCATATTGCCGGATCGGCCGGCCGCCACTGTCGACGTTCCGGGCGATCGTGGTCGCCTTCACCCGACAGTTTCGAACTTTGCACGGCGCGTCATAACCGCAGGGCCACAACTCGATGATTGTCACCTTGTCGTCCACGCCACTCGCTCAATTACGCAGCCACCTGGAGCGCTCGACCAGCAACACGTGGACCTGATGCCGAGCGATGTCGCCCCCGGCGCACCCGACCTCGATCAGCAATTGATACCACTCTCGGTTTAGCTCCAGCAGATCGAGAAAATCGGCGGGCTTGAAGTAGCAATCACATTCGCCGGGGACGTGCATCGCCTTGCCTCGACAGGTCATGCGCTAATCGCCTCTGCTTTCGGCTTGTCCTTGCCCTTCAGCTCGGCCTTCCGCCAGTAGAGTTCACCGGCGATGCGCCGCCCTTTGCCGCCTATTTCGAAGCTGAGATGCACGACGGTGCGATCTCCGCGGTTCTTGCCGAGGGCGATGACCGTGCCCGCCCGCCAGCCGTGATCACCAAACGGAGCCCAGACCATCGAACCCAAACTGAGCATTCTCCACGCGACGCGGCGCGGTTCCTTGTTCGTTGCTTCCATATACTCGCCCTCCCCTTTCAATTCGCCAGTTCCATCTCCGCACCGCACGCACAAGTCGGCAGCCCCGTATCAATCCACTGCTGCGTGGTCCGGATCGTATACCCGCACGCCGCACAAACGACCTTGAGCAGCCGAGTGCCTTGCTTTTTCCGGCCGCTCTTGTCGATTGCTGCATGCGGATACAGGCCGAGACTCGTCAGCAGCCCGTTTAAACGGCCTATCAGTTCCGGCGTTGCCGGGGTGCTCGTCCAGGGCGCCTTAAACCCGACCGCCTTCGCGATCGTCATGAACTCGCCCTTGTGGCCTTCGGGCCCGCCACGACGTGAATCAACTCGTGCGCGAGCGTCTCTGGCACCGCGATGGGGTTCTCAATCGCTGGCGATATGAACACGTTGCTGGTGCGACCGTCGGTCGAATGCGCGGGGTACCAGCACTCGCCTATCCGGCGCTTGCCGCGGGCCAGGGCCGATGTTGCCGGCCAGCCGCAGCTGACGCGATAGCGCAGGCCGCGCAAGCCGGAGAGCAACCCTTCCCCCTTCATCGCGGCGGCGCGCTCCAGCCACTGCTCGCGGGTCTGCACGTACTCGATTGCTCGCGTCCGGTACTTGAGCTGCGGCATCGTATTCATGGCGCAATCATACCACAGCGTCATGGTACAATACAACCACGGCGTAATGGTGTCATTGTGCCATGTCATTTGTTTTCGTGACTGTCGGTACCGGCTTGAGCGGCGGCAGGCCTCGCGCCCGCCGGTACTCGTTGACCGCGCTCAGCACCAGCGTGTTGATCGACACGTCCTCGCTCAGCGCCATGTCGTGCAGCTCCCTCCAGGCCTCCCGGCTGAGCCTGAGAGTCATCGCCACTACGTCGCGCCCGCCGCTCTTGCTGCGCCGCTCCGGTGGCTGCGGTGCCGACACCGTGTCGGACACCGTGGTCAGGCTCCCCTTCCGTTTCCTCATAGGTGCTTCCGTAGATACGTCCATAGTTCGTTGATCTCCTGGGCGGCCTTGCCGGTCGGCTCGAACTCGCTGACGGCCTCCCCTGCCCCAAGAGCCCTCGCGAACGCCACCCGGTTGACGATCTCCACTGGCGCGACCTCGCCCAACTTGCTCAACACCTGGCGGGCCTCCTCAGTCTCCGGTGCCCGCGGATACGCGGCGTTTATGACTGTGGCGAACGGGCGGCGTGCGGCCTTGGCAATCGCGACGGCTCGCTCGGCCGCGGCGATATCCGGCAGGGCAGGGCGCACCGGAATCAGGATGAATGTCGCCAATGCGGCCATGCGGGCGACGTCACTGTCGGCCCTGGGTGCGCTGTCGACGATCAGCAGGTCGACGGTGTTTTGTTTGATGACCCCCGCCAGCTCGGCGGCGTGAACGCGCCGCACGTCATCGGTAGTACCGCGCATCTTCTGCCAGGCAAGCGCCGTGCCTTGTTGCACGTCGGCATCGCAAAGCAGGGTAGTCATCCCGCTCGATCGCGCTGCGACCAGCAGGTGGACGGAGAGAAGGCTCTTGCCCGATCCGCCCTTCATCGAAGTCACGAGCAGTGTTCGCCCCATGACGCAATGGTATCACGGTGGCATTACGCTATGGAGTAATGGCGCAGCAGGTTATCAACAGGGTAGGGCGCCCCGCGTCACTTCTCGCCTGCCACCAGTTCGGCGGTATAAGAGAACTTCGGCCAGCTTCGATTTCGAGCAGCTTTCGTTGCCGCCTCGAGCGTCGAGCCCTGTGAATCCACCAGGTCGTCACAGACGCGATCGTTCCGGCCCCAAGTGGACACGCACGACCCGCGGCGACGTGCAACGGCCCCACAAGACTGCCCGACACTTGGTGGAATCCTGCGAAGATGAAGAATGTTGGAATTGCTGACCGAATCAAATTCGCAAGGCACTCCGTCGGCGCGAGCTGGAAACGCGTCGTCCGGACATTTGCGGACCGACATTTGTTTCCCCGTGGAATCTCCATCGCGGAGTCACGAGCACTATTCAGAGCCTATGACGCAATGGTATCACGGTGGCGTTACGCTATGGAGTAATGGCGCAGCGGGTTGTCAGCAGGGCAGGGCGTTCCGCATCACTTCTCGCCCGCCATCCATCGCTGGCGACCGACGAGGGGCGCTGGCATGTCCGTTCGTCCGCATTCGATATCGTTTAATTCTCGCGCCGAAATCCCGCCGAGGGTGCGAGCGTACTGCTCCTGTGTGAGACCGAGCTTATGAACGCGCTCATGCCGCAGCGCGCGGCCTCTGCGGTAGCGATCTGCGGCTTCGATTTCAACGATTCCCAGGCCACCGCAGAATTCGCACGCGCGAATCGTCTCGCGGCATCCATTCGGGCCACACATTACCGCAATGTGCTGGGGGCTTCCCTGGCATTGTGGACAAGTCTCACTTCCCATTTGTGTTTACCTCGTGCTCGCGTCCGCTCTCGCGGAAGGGCATCCTGGACAGTTGTTACATCGAGTGCACAGCGCACGCATCGCGGCCGCGCAGTCTTTCACTTCCTGCGATGACGAATGGCTGTGCACCGCCATTGTGCAGATATTGGCGCTCTGCGGGTATTGCTTGGCCAACCAACGGGTCGGCACGAGACGTGGTCGTTTTCGATTAATGACGGCGTTCCCTCAATCGGTCAGCTCGGCATTTTCTTTCAGGTGCGGAGCGATGGGTTTATCTCACCTTGGTTTCCTTTGGAGCGGGCGGTTCCTCGACGATACGTCCGCCCCGAACGCTGATGGGCAGGAGAAATCGGACGCGCGGTTGCTGATTTAAACGAATACCGTCGCCCCCCCCAGTGGGCGGAAAAAGGCTTCGCCCAACCAGCCGATCAGGATTGCCGACCGTCGACCACCGCCCGAAATGGTGATGGACGATCCGCACTCCGAAAATGCCGAGCCTGGCGAGATGGCAGGGTAGGGGGCTAGACCCTACCGCCGCACTCGAGAAACGCACCCTGAGCCATCCTGAGCGGAAATATCGTTAGGATTTTCAGACGTAGGCCGAAAACGTGAGCCGGCACCTCCAGAAACGACGCGCAGGGCATCACAAATCATCATCCTTGGCTGCTTCGATGAGGAGCGTTTGCACCCGGTGTTCGACCTCGTTGATGCGTTGCCCTAGCTCAATACGTTCCGCCGCCAGCCTGGTCCGGCTCCAACCGCGTTCGGTTCCAATGCGCCTGAGCACCTGGTCCAGTTCCAGCAAGACCTTCTGATGCTGCGCCAGGGTGCGCAACTCAGCGTCAATCTGCTGTTGCGTCACGTCGATTTTACTCACTGCCTGCATCCCCCCTTGGGGAAGGGCATTGCCTAAGCTTCAAAACATCAACCCCCAGCCCTCTCACCCACTTCCGGAGGGCTGGGTGGAATTTCTGTAGACCGGCCCCGGTGAAACGGCAAGGCGTGACAGCGCCCTGGCTAGCGCGGTTTGCGGAAGCCGGGGCCGCTCATTTGCGGCCTGCTAGTTGTCATAAGACCTACTTCGGCGAAGTTCGCCGGCCGCCAGCAGCGTATTTCAGCATGCGCGTCGGTGCCGTGGCCGACCTTCAGGTCGCCTCGCCCGAGGGCGTGCCATAGGTGCTTCCCTAGTAGTGCGCTGGCAGTCGCGAACATTAATCTGCGGGGCGTACTCGTTAAAAGCGAATGTCGTCGTCGTCCGGCGGGGGCGGCGCATCGGGGCCGGCGTTGAAATCGGGAACGCTGTCGTCAGAGCTGGCGGAAGGACGGCCGCCGAGGAATTGCACGCGTTGGGCCACCACTTCGGTGCGTTGACGCTTGCCGCTGCCGTCGCGGGCCTCGTACTCGCGCGTCGTGATGCGGCCCTCGACGGAGGCTTGGCTGCATAACCGCGCTATTTACCCCTGAGCCGTGGATCGTCGCCCGCTATGCAACGGGCATAGTTTCTGTCGCTGATATGGCAATCTTCACGAATTGCCCTTATGGCCGACGTTCGGCCCAGCCGCGACGTGGATTAGTTCGCGCGCCAGGGTCTCCAACACTTCGATAGGGTTTTGGAGCACCGGCGAGATGAAAACGTTGTGCGTTTTGTGGTCGCTCGAATGAACCGGGAACCAGCACTCGCCGGTACGGCGTTTACCGTGGCTCAGCGCCGCCGTCGCTGGCCAACCGCAACTCACCCGGTAAGGGTGCCCGTCGAGCTGCGGAGCTGGCGGGGTACGTTCATAGCGTCTAGCCTGAGAAGCCCGTGCGCCCCGCATGCCTGCTTCTCATCTCCTGTTCCCATTGCTTCGCTTGCTCTGGCGTCACCTTACCTTACTGCCGCATAGCGAGCAGTCAATAATAGTCTCGCGATATTCGCCGTCTGCACCGCCCACGTAGCCTACTTGCGGGCTTAGCCCGTCGCACTGTGGACAAATGTCGATTCCTATGAGCATCCGATTTGCCTCCCAATCGAATCTCGCGCCGGAGCTGAAAAGCCTACGTCGTAAGCGACATCGACTGTGCTGAGCACGGCGCCGGCTGCGTCGTACAATAGTGCTAGCTGGCCGATTGCCATCGAGCACCAATGCCTGCGTGCGTCCTCTGATGGTCCTACTGCCGTTGCCTCGCGATCCATTTGTCGCTCAAGTTCCTGACGAGCTTCCGATAGCCACGCTCGCAGGGCGATTAACTTCTCGCTAACGTCTTGCGCCGTCCGCATATAAGCCTTTACCTCCTGCCCGCGTCCGCCGCTTCGGCGGAAGGGCATCCTGGCCAGCTCCTGCACTCAGTGCACAAAGCCCGCATGCCGGCCCGGCAGTCTTTGATTTGTTGCCACGACGAGTGCTCGTGTACGACGATGACCTCACCGCAATCGGCGCAGCAGTGCTTGATCTCCAAGTGCATTCGCCTCCCATCAAAAAACATAATTCCCGGCGCCCTCAACCCAAGATCGGGTGCCGGGATAGAATCCGGAGACCGGCCCGGCTCGAAACGGCAATCCGTGACAGCGCTGCGATGGCGCGGTTGCGGAAGAGACGGACGCATCATCATTCTTTGTTGTGTGCTGCCCAGAAGGTTGGGCCCACTAACACGATCGTGGTGAGCATCCCCGCAAGAATAATTAACGACGCGGCGATGACTGTCCAAGGCGGATTGATGTAGCCGCGATGAATCTTTCGGAGTCTGCAGCCCGACTGTGGATGAGGAGGGCCTCTAGCTAGTTTCTGTCGCGAAACGTAGTTTTTGGCGAGGAAAAGCATAGCCTATGGGCCGAACAGCAGCGGGCTGGATCTGCTGAGGAGTTCGCAATTTTCCTCTGGCTCAGCGCGATCATAGGCGCGAGGACGATTCGCGGACAAGGCTCGGCACTGTGGTCGTAAGCCGGAGGGGGAAGCGAGCTTTCGGGAGCCTAGGCGGCGCGCGCGATTGGTGCCCCGAGCGGCTTGCGCTTGCGGGAGCGCCGCTCGAGCAGGGTAGCAAGGCGCAGCGAGTTGGCGGCAAGCACCGAAGCGCCTACCAGTAGCTCGAAGCGGATCGGTCCTTGGAGTAGACAACGTCGCATGCCGCGTCCGCGCAGCAGAACTGAGATCGTGCCTTCGATGCCGGCCCGGTAGCGCTGTCCAGCTTTGAACCGCCGGCTGTGCTGTATAGCGGCGCGTGCGGCGCCGAGCTTGCCGCCGCGCTGAGGAATGCAGAGCTCCACCACGCCGGTGTTTTCGCACAAGGCCCGCGCTGCGGGATGATCGAAGCCGCGGTCAGCCGCGTAGAGCTTGGGCACTCGCGCAAAGAGCTGGCGGTGGGAGTCGAGCGAGGCAGCCACCTGGTCGCTGTCAGGGGGATTGCCGCGCAGCACGCGATAATCAGTGATGAGGCCGACGCGGCTCTCGGCGAGGAACACCTTGTGGCCGAATTCCACCGGCTTGCGCGCCTTGCCACGCTTAATCAGATCGGTGTGGGGCTCGAACAGCGAGTAGAGCTTCTGCTCGGCGGGAACCGCTCGCCCGCCGGCGATATGCCGCCGCCGAGTCTGATCGATTACCTGTTCAGTGAGTGTGGTGTAATGGAGAATTTCCTGGCAGAGCGCATCGACTAGTAGTCGATCGACCGACACGCGCGCCGGCTTCCGCCGCGCTTGCTCGATCACGGCCCTGGCCCGCGCAGTGACCTCCGTCGCCACGGTGAGCAGGTCGCGGTATTTTCGGCGGAAACTCCGCTCGTGCTTGCCGCGGCGATCATGCATGCGCGCGAGTTCCTGCATGCGGCGGCGGGCACGGCGGCGGCGGTCTGGAAAGCCTCCGGCTACGCCCACCAACTTTGACTCGAGGTGCTCCAACACCAGCCGACTGATGGTGCGGACGCCGTCCCACAACAGCGCGCTGTCGGTCGGATAGTGGATGTCGCTTTCCACCACGGTGGTGTCGACTCGCAGCTGGGCGCCGTCTTCGATCTTCAACCCCACCGCGGCACGGATGAGAGCGTCATTGATCCGCCGAATGGTGTCGGGGTTCACGCGCGAGAAGCTGCGTTGAAAAGCATCAGCCGCGGGCACCGGTTCCGCACCGACCCGGGTGAACTGCCGCAGGGTGTAACCGTCGGCAATGCGGCTGCGCAACTCTCGGTACGGCCAATTCTTGATGCGCCACAGCAGCAAAGCCCGCAGCACCTGCTCCCCAGTCAGGCCGCGCCGGCCGGTGTGCGGCCGCTTGAGGCCGCGTTGGAGATCTGCCTGAACCCACTGGCTCAGTTCGGGGTGGGCATCGAGAAAATCGCTGATCCGGCGCAACGCCGGATCCAGCTGAACCCGCTGCCGCTCGAATTCGAGCTCGGCGAAACTGCGTTGGGCCGCGCGCTGCCGCATCCTGTGCCACCTCCCAACCACCCAACCATTTTCTTATGATAGCATCATGATGCTATCATGTAAATCGCTGGCGGATTCAGCCAAGCCCGTTCTTGCGTTACGCTGCACTATGCCCAGCCGGTCAATCGTCAGCCTTCAGCAACGTATCGAGCGCATCAAGCGCGACCTGAGCGCGCTCGGTCCCTTGCGTCCGGGGACCCTCTCGCAGCAGTACAGCGTCTGCGGCACCGCCGGCTGTCGCTGCGCGGCCGACCCGCCCATCAAGCACGGTCCCTATTATCAGTTGAGTTATACCTGGCACGGGAAAAGCCGCACGCGCTTCGTGCGGGAACCGGAACTGGCGCAGGTGCGGCAGCAACTGGCTAATTACGAACGGCTCCGCGCTCTACTCGCCGAGTGGATTGATACTGCTCTTGAGATCGACGGTCTACAGCGCCAGGCTGACCGCCGCCGCGCGCCGAAATCGCGGCCAAAATCTCACCATTCGGCCCAACACGCCTCACCCAAACCCCTAGCCGAGCAGCCTTCATATCAGCTAAGCTCCTGTCTCCCAAGGGCTTCCAGAGTTTCGCGACAGAAACTAGCTAGCGCTACGCATGGTTAAGTGCGCATGAAAATCAGGCGTCAGCCGGCCGCGGCACGCGAGCGAGTGTCACTCCACTTGATTAGGTCAACCAGCCGATAGCGGACGCCCCGCACTCCAACTTTCACGTGCGGGAGCTCGTGGCGGTAGGTCATATCGCGGACCCTCGGTTCGGCGAGCCCCAAAACCCCGCGGCCTCTTTAGCATTGAGTAAGCCGTAGAGCTCCTCGACCTTGGCTTGGCCACCAGTGGCGATAAGCACGGAGCGTAAAGCCATCACGACCGAGGGTTAGCTTACCAGTGCGCGTATCGGCGAAGGGTTCGCCGTAGGGGTCGCCGCGGACGTCGGTAGAATTACGCTCCAGCGAGTCGCACGATACAGGCGAATCGCGATGCGAAGCAGGCGCATGCAAACGCCGCGGCGGGTCAGGTTTATTTGGCTCAACGACGCGCACGCCATACATCGCAAGGGCGGGAGATGGCGTATTGAGGTCGTCTTGCCATGCGGTTACGGGAACCAAAAATCACGGTTGACATAAAGACAAAGGTTACGATACGTTGCGCATCCCGGGGGTAGAGATCGTCCATAAGAACGGAGAAGAAAGTTATGAAGCTTGGATATGACAAATGTCTTTTAGGCGCGGCCGCATTGCTGCTGCTGGCTGCGGCGCCCGCGGCCTATGCTAACAGCGGCCAAAATACGGTGAGTTGCAGCGATGGAAGTGTCACCTATTCGCCGACAACACTCTGGCCTCCCAACCACAAGCTGCAAACTATCACCATCCAATACAACCAGCCCTGCGATGACGGCTTTTGCCCTGGGCCCCCGATCTCGGTGACGGTGAACTCGATAACTGAGAACCAGGAGCCACCCGGAAACGGATGCGGCCAACCCAGTTCCCAGCAGGGACCGGACTTCACTGGAGTTGGAAACACCGCTAGCTCGGTTGAACCCGGCCCCGCGACCACTACTGTTCAATTACGTGCGGAGCGCTGCGGGACAGAGGACACCGACCGCGTCTACGACATCAATGTGACTTGCAACGACGACGGCGAACTCGGCAACGCCGACCTCCTGGTCACTGTTCCGCACAACCAGTAGAACGCACGGTAAATAGGCCCTAGCTAAGCTAGTATGAGGGCTGGCGCGAGAATCCCCCGGGCTCGCGCCACGCTTTTCTGTTCAATCAAAATCTGGGCTTAGTCTAGTCTAGCCTAACTTCCACGCTCAATTGAGCGGTTTCATAGTTTTCGCGTGAAAAGCTTAGTATGTTCAAGGGGCCGTACCGCTAGATTCCTAAAATAGTGACGAATAAATATGGTGATCTACTTGACTACTGTAGGCTAGTAGGATTAGATAGTGTCCTGTGTACATCCGCAGGACGCGCAAGAAGTACAAGGGCAAAGAATACTTCAATTACGTCCTGGTCGAATCTCGCGCCACCGCCCAAGGCCCGCGTCAAAAAACCGTCTGCTCACTCGGCAGCCTGGAACCGGCGCCGCCCGCACAGTGGCTAGCGCTGGCGCAACGAATCGAGTCGGCGCTCAGCGGCCAACTGCCGATGGCTGAGGCTGATGCGCGCGCCAGTGCGATTGCCGAACGGGTCCGTGCGCAGCGTGCACGGGGGCGTGCTCGGCGCTCACAGCCGCCGGATGGTGGGCCGCGGCTGATCGCGATCGATCTGGCCCGGGTCACCGTCGAGGAGGCACGCGAGGCGGGGCCGGCGCACGTCGGCCATCAGATGTGGCGCGAGTTGGGACTGGCGCAGATGCTGGCGAGCGCCGGACTGTCGGCGCGCGCCTGCGTGCTCACCGAGGCGATGGTGCTCAACCGCCTGATCGCACCACGGTCCGAACACGCCATGCCCGACTGGATCCGCCGCAGCGGGTTGGCGGAGCTCCTGCAGAGCGACTTCAGTCGGCTGAGTGACGAGGCGCTTTACCGCAATCTCGACAAGCTTCATCCCCACCGCGAACAGATCGAAAGTGCGCTGGCCGAACGCGAACGGACCCTGTTTAACCTCGATGACACGCTGCTGCTCTATGATCTCACCTCGACCTATTTCGAAGGTCTGGCCGCGCGCAATCCGCAGGCCCAGCGCGGCTATTCGCGCGACCAGCGCCCCGACTGCAAGCAAGTGGTGGTGGGCCTGGTGATCAACGGCGACGGCTTTCCCACGGCGCACGAAATCTTCGCCGGCAACCGCCACGACTCTACTACGCTAGATGAGATGCTCGGCGCGCTTGAGCGGCGCACCGGCAAACGCTCCGGCTGCACCGTGGTGGTCGACCGCGGCATGGCTGATGCCGGAAATCTGCAAAGGATCAAAGCTCGCGGTCATCATTATCTGGTCGCCGCACGGCAGCCGGAGCGCGATCGGTGGCTGGCGGAGTTCGAAGCCGGCGAAGGCTTTGCGGAAGTGATTCGGCGGGCATCGCCGCGCAACCTCGCCCAGGCCAAATCGCAAGTGTTGGTCAAGCGGGCCGAGCTGGGCGAGCAGGTGTACGCGCTCTGCCTGAGTGAAGACCGGCAGGACAAAGACCGCGCGATCCGCCAAAAACAGGAGGGTCGTCTGCTGAAAGATCTTGAGCGGCTCGCTGCGCGCACTGGCAAGGGCCAGCTCAAACAGCGCGACCTAATCAATCAGGCGATCGGCCGGCTGCGCGAGCGCTATCCGCGCGTGGCACGCTACTACCGCATTGATTACGACCCCGAGCAGGCACAACTGGTGTGGCAGGAGGACAGCGCCCGCAAAGCACGCGCCGAGCAACTCGACGGCGCCTATCTGCTCAAAACCGACCGGCAGGATCTGAGTGCCGACGAGATCTGGCGCATCTACAATCTGCTCACCCGGGTGGAGGCTGCCTTCCGCGCGCTCAAGACTCCGCTGGAGGAACGGCCGATCTTTCACCAGCTCGAGCATCGCACCCAAACCCACATCTTTCTGTGCGTGCTCGCCTATCATCTGCTGGTCTGCATCGAGAAACGTTTCCTGGAGCGCGGCATTCACACCTCGTGGTGGACCCTGCGCCAGCAATTGAGCACCCATCAGCTCGTCACCGTGGTCCTTCCCGCCAACAATGGCGCGGTCCTTAAGATTCGCCAGGCCACCAACCCCGAACCCGTCCACCGCGAGATCTATGCGACCCTGGGCATCTCTGCTGAGCTCATCAAACCCTTGCACACCTGGCACCGGGCATAGTGACGGAAAAATGAAAAACCCCAACAAGATCAATGGTCTGTTTAAAAAAATGTGGAAGTTAGGCTAGCAATACATCGATGGTAGCGCTGGCCGACATGCCGGCCCACGCGCTAAACCACCCATTCTGCGTGTTTGAGTCGCGTTAACTTTTTGCGGAATGTGCGCGTAAAGAGAGCCCATACGGCGATGCCAGTGAGCGTACCGGCAATCGCGATCTTAGGGTCCGTCGAGTCCGAGCACGTCGTATAGATGGGTAGCCAAAATAGAAGTCTGTTACCTGTTAAAAGGCAGACGGCGGCGTGTCCGTTCTCGTGGGATGCGAGATAGAGAAAAAATCCCACGGAGCAGAATACGGGGAGTTGCCAGTCGGTTTTTCTTGACGGGTTCATGTTCTCAGATCTTGGTCGTGGGCTTCGCGCCGCCGTTGAGGTTCTGTGTTGGCTGCACGCCGTAGGCGTTCGCGGCGGGTGGAGGTGGTTGCCGGCTTGATGCTACCCGCGCGTCAGCATCCGCGCCTGCCTTCATGCGGTCCTGCAAGCTGCTTTGATTGTTGTTCTCCTGGCGCATGCGCGAGATCTGATGGCTCAAGGACCTAAACCCGCCGGCTATGGTACGCATCGCGCCGCCACCGAGATAGCGCGCGGCTGCGAGATGTTCGAGCGCGAGATGGATACCGCTCCCGGCGAAGGCGGCCATTAAGGTCGGAATGCCGAGCCCCATAATGGCCACCAGGAGGGCGTCAACAAAAAGCACGGACAGATTTTCAGTCGGAATGGGCACAGTGCACGGGGTCGCGCTTACCATTCTTGGTGGGGCACCCAGGACCGGCGAGGGTAGGGTGGTCAGCACTGCACCGCACTGGTTAGCCAGCGTCGTTGTCCACTGCAACGCAAAGTGCTGACAGGTGGACAGCACGATGAAGAACCCCAGGATTGCGGCCCCGGTCCGAATCAACCAGTTGAAGTAATTTTCGCTCAGGGATGTGGTGAACCTACAGGGCATGAACGCCACGAACAGGCTGCCAGGACCGATCAGCAAGAGCGCCGATGCGACGGTGAACATGGCGGCGACAGCGACGAGGGCCAGGAAGAAGAAAATAATGATTGCCATCGCGCATTCAGCGATTGCGAGTGCGACGCTGGGTATCATTCGGTCTGAGCTGGGCGCGTTCCACAGGATCTGAAAAATCTGACCGGCGACATCGAGAAATTGACTCGGCGTTAAGTCGGGCGCTCCGCTGATGTTCTGTCCGATCATATGAAAACTGCCGAGCACGATTTTGCCGAGCGTCCAGGAATCAGTTATCCACCAGAATGCGAACGCAGTCGAAAACACCAGATAAACCAGCCGCCACAGCAGGTCGGGAATGTCGTCGTTACCGCGCATCCAGGTGATGGCGATCGTGCCCACCTCGACGAAGAGCAGCAGATAGAGGAGACGGAGCGAGTATGGAGTGACCAGTGTCGCGAGATTGGCGCCCTGGTCATAGAACGCGGTGAAGATGTTGACTGGGGTCATTGTGGATCCTTGGGATTTACTTCGCGGGTCAAACTCCAAGGCAGTTTGGCTAGACCGGCGTCCCGGTTTGGTTCTTCTTCTGTCGCCCCATTATCGGGGTTGTAAATGTAGGGGTTTCCCTGATCGCGATTGATGAGCACGGAGCGCGGGCCGATGGCGCTCGGGTTGTTCCAGGGTGTGTGCGAGGCACTTTGATTCCCAACGGGTTTCGAGCAGGCTGCCACAAGCGCGGCCGCCGCGATTAGCACCTTGCGAGTTGTCATCCGTGCCATGCCTCCTTGATTTCTTTCCATGCCTCGGCCGCAAAGGCGGCGACCGCGACTTCCCATCCAGCCTGTTCACCGAGCTGAATGTATCGTTTGAAGGCGAACGTCATTACGAGCAGCCCGAAGAGCAACGCGAGCCAGTCACGGAAGGTCGGCAGCCCGTCGTGCCAGGGCGGATAGAAGTACGCCCGCCCGAGCTGCCATTTGAAGTGCATCCGTCTTTTCATTGGTTCGGTATCTGCGGGTCTTGCTCCTGCATATTGCCGTCGCCCAGGTTCCAATCGCTGTGTTGACTGACAATCGCGAGGCTCTCCAGCTCGTCCTGGGCCTGTTTGTTTTGTCGGTTGCTCTCCGCCACGACTAGCGCATTAAGCTGAGCGTTCGTGGCGTTGCGGAGTTTCATGTCCTGTTCAGCTTGAAATAACCCTATCTCGTTGGTGACTTCCTGTGCTTGTAGTACACCGGCTGCGGTGGCGTTTTCGAGTTCCAGCTGTTCTGAACGCTGAAGCTCGGCGGGCTGTGTCGCCTGCTGGTCCGCGCCTGCTACCAGGGCTCCGTGCAGGGTTCCCAGCGTGGTTGCCATATTGCCCTCGGGCGATCCAGCCGCGGGGTTTTGATTGTATGAAGCATTGGCAAACCCGGGCCAAAGGGTTGTGTATTGATTGAGCCCAGCCAGCATGAGGGGCAGTCCGCCCGCACCGGATACTTCTTGTTCCAGGTCGCCGGCTAGCTCCAAGTTGGGGTCGAAGCCGCCCGCTACTCCGCCGGTCGCAACCGAAACGGCGGTTATGTACGTATTTATCTCGGTGGCGGCGTCCGATACTGGAAAGCCGGGTCCAGAAGGCATCGCGCCCAATGCGCCTATCGGGATCGAGCCGCCCGGTATGTTCTGAGCCCGGG
>Ga0137390_10001252_pt1 | contig 18897 bp, 12 predicted proteins | sample 15con2h24AmetaG_FD_104937 | JGI IMG/M metagenome (GOLD analysis project Ga0137390, IMG submission 104937) | Vadose zone soil microbial communities from Angelo Coast Range Reserve, California, USA - 15con2h2.4A metaG | ecosystem: Environmental > Terrestrial > Soil > Vadose zone > Saprolite... | reverse complement strand
GCATCGCATGTGCATCGCGGGCAACTGCTGCGAGAGGCTGGCCGGTTAGAAGAGGCGCTGGCGGAGTTCCAAAAGGCCGCTGAGATTGATCCTTCAAGCCCCATCGCCAGGCAAGAGATTCGCGTTACCAACCAGATGATTGAAGGCGCCAAATCGCCCGGTGTCACGGCTGCCCCGCGTGAACCCAGCGTGCTGGAAAAGAGGTTGCAGCAGGCGGGCGGACCGGTGGAACTGGGTGCGCTCCCCAATGTGCCCATTAGCCTCAAGATCGCTAATGAAGATACCAAGGTGATTTACGAGACCATCGGGAAGCTGGCGGGAATCAACATTTTATTTGATCCCGACTACACTTCGCGCCGCGTCAAGGTCGAACTCAACTCGGTTTCGCTGGAAGAAGCGCTGGAGATTGTGGCGCTGGAGTCGAAGACCTTCTGGCGTCCGGTTACCCCAAACACAGTTTTTATCGCCGCCGACAATCCCGCAAAGCGGAAAGATCTGGAACAGAGTGTCATCAAGACTTTCTATCTCTCGAATCTTTCACAACCCACAGAATTGCAGGATGTAGTGAATGCCCTGCGGCAGATACTGGAAATCTCGCGCATCCAGCCCTTGCCGTCTGAGGGAGCCATCGTGGTGCGCGGCACTCCGGATCAGATCGCGCTGGCGCAAAAATTGGTCGGCGACCTGGATAGGTCCAAGCCTGAAGTCGTGGTGGACGTCGCCGTGTTGCAAGTCAGCCGCAAGAAGGATAGGACGTTGGGCATCAGTCCGCCCACCAGCGCCACGGTAACGCTCCAACCCAACCTGAATACCACAACTACGAGTGGCACGACCGGTTCCGGTCAGAGCGCCAACGTCACATCCACCCAAGGAACGCCGGGCTCCATCAATCTCAACTCGCTGGCGAACCTGAACGCGACCGACTTTCAGGTCACCATCCCACCGGCCAACATCAGCGCGCTATTTTCCGATAGCAGCACGAAACTGATTCAGAACCCGCAAATTCGTGCCGTGGATGGGCAGAAGGCGTCGCTGAAGATTGGTGATCGTATCCCCATCGCGACCGGCTCGTTCCAGCCTGGTATTGGCGGAGTGGGAATCAACCCGTTGGTCAACACTCAGTTCCAGTACACAGATGTAGGCGTGAATATTGACATCACGCCGCGGGTCCATTCCAACGGAGATGTCACTCTAAAAATTGAGATGGACATTTCCTCGGTGACCAGCCAGGCCAATATTGGCGGGATTTCCCAGCCCATCATCGGGCAAAGAAAAATTACAAACGAGGTACGCCTGCGCGAAGGCGAGGCCAACCTGCTGGGCGGGATGCTGGAGAACGAAGACACCAAAAGTCTGTCTGGAATCCCTGGGCTGGCGCAGGTCCCGATCCTGAAATACCTGTTTGGACAGACCCAGACGGAACACTCGGAAACCGAAACCGTTTTCGTCTTGATCCCTCATATTGTCCGTCGCCAGGTTTTGAGCAACCTGAACGAAGAGGCCCTTGACGTGGGGACGGCCAGCGCCATTGGGCTGCGTCGCGCCAGTCACACGGCCGCGCCCGCTGTGCAGACGCCTGGACCGGCGGCGGGAGCAGGGTCAGTTGCGATTCCGCAGCCTGCGCCGGTCGCTACCGCTCCACCCATGCCGCAGTTGACCGACAGAGGGGCGGGGGCGAGCTTTGCCTTTGATCCGCCCGCCTCAACCCAACCCGCGGGTTCAACCTTCACGGTAAACGTCCTGCTGAATGGCGCGCAGAATGTGCACACAGTTCCGCTGCAGCTTTCGTACGATCCCAAGCTGTTGCAGGTAGTAAACGTCTCGAATGGATCGCTGCTCTCGCAGGATGGGCAGATCGTCACCGTTACCCATCGCGAGGACGAAGGCACGCTACAGATCACGGCCATGCGTCCGCCGGGTGCAACCGGAGTCTCCGGCCAGGGAACGGTCGTCACCCTGACGTTCATGGCCAAGGCTGCTGGTCAGGGTTCGCTTACCATCGCCCGGGGCGGAGCGCGTGATCCCGCTATGCAAGCCCTGCCCGTCGATGGGGCCACGGCAACGGTTACAATTCAATAGAGCAGCTTTTGAGAACGGCTCCTAGCGCATGGCTCTTGGCCTGTTAGCGGAAATCAAACCCGCTGGCGAACGATCTTGCTACTCACACAAGGGGCGGTCCCCGTTTTGGGGAAGAGCTAAGGGCTAAAAGGTAAGAGTTACTTTTCCATGCAAACCTTGGCCTTCAAATCGTTCCTAAAGCAGCCTTCACAAATGCCGATTTCAAGAATGAGGATGCGCGGGTTCACCCTGGTTGAATTGATCGTGGCCATTACCATCCTGATGATTCTTACGGGAATGGCGATCCCGCTGGCGCGCGTGACCATCAAGCGCGAAAGGGAGCGCGAACTGCGCCACGATCTGTGGGAAATGCGGGACGCGATTGACCGCTACAAAGACGCAGCCGACAGAAACGCCTTCCAAATCAAAGTCGGCTCGGAGGGTTATCCGCCCGACCTGGATACTCTCGTTACCGGAGTGGACGTAAACGGCAAGAAGCTGAGGTTCCTGCGCCACATCCCGGTAGATCCAATGACCGGCAGCACCGAGTGGGGCTTGCGTTCGATGCAGGACGATCCCACTTCCGACTCTTGGGACGGGAACAACGTTTTCGATGTTTACACCAAATCGACAGGCACCGGGCTCGACGGCACCAAGTATAAGGACTGGTAACTGGTAAATGAGAGCGAAGCGGAACACGGGCGCCTGCGGCTTTACGCTGCTGGAGTTGATGATCGTGATGGCCATCCTGCTGATCCTAGTGTCGATCGCGGCCCCCATGTACCAGCAGCAAATCCGGCACGCACGCGAGTCGGTGCTGCGGCAAAATCTGTTCACCCTGCGCACCTTGATATCGCAGTACACCCTCGACAAGCAGAAGGCCCCGCAGTCATTGGATGACCTGATCTCTGCCAGTTATCTCAAGACAATCCCGAAAGATCCGATAACCGGTTCGGCGGATTGGACGGTGGACCAGTCAGAGGACACGATCAGTTCGCCCGACCAGCAGGACGAGGGCGGCATTGACGACGTGCACAGCGCGTCGACCCAGATCGGTACCAACGGAACTGCGTATAACACGTGGTGAAACGGCTTCGCATCCCGCTCATTTTTCTGGCACTGACCGCGACTGGTTATTCGCAGTCGGCCCGAGAGCAAGAGAAAGGGAAAGAGAAAGCCCCTGATCTTAATCTGGTCGCTGAGCCGCAGACCATTCTGCTTTGGGAAGAAGGCGCGCCCGGGGCGTTGGGACCTGACGAGAGCGACAAGCCAACCATCACCATCTATCTTGCGTTGAATCCTGCTGCATCGCGGACGGCGGTGATTGTGTTCCCAGGAGGCGGCTATGGCATGTTGGCGTCGAATCACGAAGGCCGCCAAGTCGCGAATTGGTTCAATGCGCTGGGAGTCACGGCGTTTGTGGCGAAGTATCGCCTAGGGCCGCGCTATCACCATCCCATCGAATTGGGGGATGCGCAACGGGCAATCCGGCTGGTTCGGGCGCGGGCGGCGGAGTTTGGAGTCTCGCCAAACCGGATTGGCATCATGGGTTTCTCGGCGGGCGGACATTTGGCCTCGACTGCTGGAATCCATTTCGACGGCGGAACTGCCTCTGCCGCCGATCCCATTGACCGCGTGAGTTGCCGGCCTGATTTCCTGATCCTGGCATATCCGGTCATCTCGTTCACCGCGCCGTACGCCCATCAGGGCTCTGCGACCAACCTACTGGGCGAGAACGCCGACCCTAAACTGCGCGCCGAGCTTTCCAGTGAACTCAACGTGACGCCGCAGACTCCGCCAACCTTCCTGTTCAGCACTGATGCCGACACTGCGGTGCCGCCGGAGAATAGCGTCGCGTTTTATCTGGCGCTGCGCAAGGCTGGAGTTCCTGCAGAGATGCACGTTTTCGAAAAGGGGCCGCACGGAGTAGGCCTGGATTTGGGCGATCCTGCGCTTGGCCAATGGCCAACGCTGCTGGCGAATTGGTTGCGCAGCCGGGGATTGCTGCAAGGTCAGAGGTAATTCTGCGCAATTTGTCCGCGCCAGATCGTTCTTCGGCGCGAGACGTTTCAGCGCACTGATTCGTAACTTCCGATCACCGCCTTCTCTTTTCTCCCGATCAGGACTAAAGAGGCGTGTTGTGCAGGAAGCGTGAAGATTACGCGTACACCGGTAGCCTTGTCGCGTAAATCAACCTTGGCGTCGTCAGCGCTATCCGAGACGATGATGTACAGAACAGAATCCTCCAGAGCCATGGGATAAACCATGACTCCCGGCGAAAGTGGCGCCAGGGGCTCGAACTGTGGCTGGATTCCAAGCCGGGCTGCGACATACGAATAGAGATTTCCCGCAGCGTCGGGGTTCTGAGCCAGTTCGACCGGCTGCGCCGCCCAGAAAATGCGTCCCTTGCCGTGATTGATTTCTGTGAAGTTACCACCTTGGAATCGTAGTGACTCCAGCCAGCCCTGGGCTTGTAGATCAAAAGCGAGAGAAGTGCTATTCAATGCCCGTAGAGCCTGATTTGGCATGGCGTCGGGAACAAGGATTGAAGCGTTGTGGTAAGTCAGCGGAACCGCGCGAGCACCGGGCAGCAATTCGGAGGCGCGATTGATTCGCTGCCAATGCTCATCGCGATCCACCGGCCCGGTGATCAACAGGTTCCCCCCATCCTCCACATATTTCAGCAACGCTTGCCAGGCTTTTTCTGTTAGCGACTGCGCGGAGGGAAGAATTGCTAGTTTCGGCGGGCCTAGTGATTCGATCTGGTTCTCATAGATCAGATAAGGAGTGAGTCGCGCGTAATAGGCCAAAGCGCGGGCTGACTTTCGTTGGGCTTCGATCTGCGCATCTGCCAGAGCAGAATATTGCGCTGCCTGAGAGGCGATGATCGCAATCTGCGCCTGCTGTGGACTGCGCAGGTGATCTTTAAGCACCGCGGCGAACTTCGCAAAATTGCGCATTACCGCGGCTTCCGGCTTCTCCGTCAAATCGGCGCGCCGCGCGCCAATGGGAGTTTCGTTTCCCTCAGTCATGTAAGAGTTCGTGTTCCACAGCCACTCGATGGCGCCTGACCCTTGCACGAACGACATCGCCACTTTGCGTTCGAAAAGCGCGGCTTCGTTTTCGGGAGTTCGGCGCGAAGTTTCATCCAGGTTGAGTTCGCGTTGCAGCCCGGTTTCCTGAATCAGCATGGCTTTGCCGGGCTGCTTGGCCACGAGCGAGTCCCAAAGAATGGAATCGTTCTGCCACCACGAGTGATTCGTCGTGAAGTCAACCGAAGAACCGAAGAATGCGGGCGAAAGGCGGTCCTGGAAGCCGCCTTCGTCCTGGCCGATGGTGATGAGTTGCTGCGATCCCGCCTGGCGAATGCCCTCGCGCATGGTGTGCACCCAATTGGCGAAGCCCTCCTGGGCAAACATTTCGTAGTCATAAATTCGCAGCGAGTTGCGGCCGTTGTACATTCCGCGCGGAGCGAAGTCTATGTCTTCGGGCAAGAGAATGGATCCCTGAAGCGAAGTGATCGGAACATTCCACGCCGCCGCAAGGGCAGCGCGGTTCGGGTAGCGTCTGTCGAGCCATTCATTCCATTTCTGCGTTTCAATCCAGTCGCCGTTCGGACGCATGGTCCACAGGCGTTTTGAAAAGCTGGGCTCGTTGATCAGATCGTAGGCAAGAAACGGAACATCGTGGAAGCGCGCGGCCACAGACGAAACCAGCGTCGTCTGTTTACGAACTGCTTCGGGATCGAGATACGGATTCACTCCACCGCGAACCTCCGGCAAGAACGCGAAAAAGTTGAACTGCACCGGCAGGCCGTACTTGCGCGCAGTCATTAGGTACGCTTCCAGCGTACGCATGGTCCGCTCGTACGGCTGGCCATTTTCGTCGGCGAATTTGTCCCAGCCCGTCCACCAACCGGTGCGGATCATGTTCAGCCCGGCATCATGAATCTGACGCAGGTCGCGGTCCCACACATAGACATTGGGATGATCGAAGTACAGGCGCTGGACCTCGCTCGACATGTACGTCGTGCCGATGACGGCAAGGGGCTGACCATCCAGCTCGAAGAAGTTCTCGTTGACGCCGAGTTTGGGGCCGGAGCGCAGGTAGTCTTCGTCGCGGATCCAGAAGGCGGAGTGGTACGTTTTCCGCACTTTGCCATCAACCAGCAACCTGGCCTCGACGATATGTGGCCCCTTTTCTTTCGAAGCCGGAAATACGAGAGGCTGTTTCAGGGGGAGCGGGATGCCTACTGGTGTGAAGCCAGGCTGCGGTTCGCCGGCGGACACCGTCACCGCCACGGATGCCCTTTGCTGGTTTGTGCCCGTCCATTGCACATTTAGTTCAATCGGCTCGCCCGGCAAATACAGTGGCAGCGCCGGTCGAACCGTAAACTCCTCAGCGCCATGCGACGCCTGCTCGGCGAGTTTGGAAATGATCTCGTCAGCGTTACTGGCGCTGTAGAAGTCTGGCGAAAGCTCTGCATCAACGAAAATCCACCTGCCGCCGTCAAATCCATTTCTGAAGTGGTCAATCTGGATCACCGGGGCTGACATGCGCCGTCCGTCCTTCGTGCCCCAGGCCAGTGCATCGAGGTTGGAGTCAATCGAACCTGCCGAGCCGCCGCGGTTGTAGAGATCAACGGCGCTGAGATGAATGATGGGACTGTAGCCATGCTTCCAACTGAGTTGCGGGACAGGAAGCGGAATGTCAGGATTCGATTCGAATTTTAGATCGTCCGAGCCGGGCGTGTCCTGGTATTGATCAATCATCAGCGGACGGGCGTAACGCACGCTGTAGTCGCGCAGTTTCCAGGTATTGCCATCGCGATAAGCGGCGCGGGTAAATGGACGGCCTCCGAGGACGAGCAGGTTTCCGCCGCGCTGCAGGAAGGTATAGATGTCCGGCCAGGCGTCCTCTGGAAAGGCAGAGCCGTAGGGGAGAACGAGAAGCCGAGCCGATTTCAGTCGCTCCTTCAATTGGTCAGCCGATGCTAGCTTCGCGTCGGGCAGCGCATGTTGCAGCAGGGATTCGGAGGCCGGCGCGGAATCGGCCGCTGGGAAGCCGGTTTCGCGGAAAATCACGGCGCCGGATTGAGCCGAGGCGGTTGAAATCAACGCGAGCAGGAGAACAGCGAGGAGCGGGAGCGTGCGATTCATCACTTGGCCTCCGGTTTCAGATTCACGCGCACAACGCCGCGCCTCCGGCAATGCCGGAGTCGGCGCCGTAGCGCGACGAGACAATCGGGACCTCGTTCGCGCGCGGATTCACGGTGAGCTGCGGAATTCGCTGGCGCAGGAAATCGAAAAACGGTTGAATCACCGCTGCGGCACCGCCGCCGATCACGATGACATGCGGATCAAGCAGGTCAACCATGTTGCCCAGCCACAGGGCAACCATTTCCGCAGTCTCGGTCAGGATTTCGGTGGCCAGGGGATCGCCCGCCGCGAAGGCCTTGCCCACGATTTCTCCGGTCACCGCGTCCGGGTTTCCGCCAGCCAACTCGAGCATGGAAGACTTGCTTCCGGCGGCAACTCTTTGGCGCGCGCGCTTCCCGATCGCTGTGCCCGAGGCAAAGACCTCAATGCATCCCGGCTTGCCGCAACCGCAGAGGGGGCCGCGGTAGTCAATGCTGACGTGGCCGCCTTCGCCGGCGGCTCCGGTACGGCCGTGGAAGATGCGTTCGTCGAAGATAATTCCTGTGCCAATTCCGGTGCCGATGGTGGCGTAGAACACACTCGGATAGCCGCGTCCAGCGCCCCATCGGGCTTCGGCCAGCGCGGCGGCGTTGGCGTCGTTATCCACGCGGACGGGCACGCGATAGACCTTCTGCACCGCTTCCGCCAGCGGAAAATTGCGCCAGCAGGGAACATTGGGAGGGTTAAGGATTACGCCAGTTGTGGGATTGAGCGGTCCGGGTGCGCACATTCCGATTCCCGAAACGTGCGCGTCTCCACTGGGCAAAACTCGGGCTATAGCATCAAGAACCGCGCCCAAACCCTCTTCCGCCGACGCGGTGGAGACCATGGGGATGCGGGTCTGAGAAACAATTTCTCCGTCCGCGTTTACCAAGCCAGCGGCAACTTTGGTGCCGCCGACGTCCACCCCGACGAACACGCGCTTTTGGTCCGAAGTCTGTGTCATCGCATGCAATCTAACGCGCGGACACCAGTCTATGCAGGCACCACCGGCCGTGAGCCTCGGAACGCGTAGTAAACAATGTACAGGTAGCAAATCGCCGGCAAGAAGAACGCATGGTGAATGCCGATCCGGTCTGCGATTGCGCCCTGCACTACCGGAATAATAGCTCCGCCCAAAATGGCCATAATGAGCAGGCCCGAGCCGTCTCCGGTGCGCGGGCCAAGTTTTTCGATCCCCAAGGTGAAAATGCTGGGAAACATGGTCGAATTGAATAGGCCCACTAGAATAATGCTCCATACCGCCACCTGTCCAAAGGTGAGCATGGAAGTGACGACCAACAGACAAGCTATGATTGCCGAGATCCCGAGAACGGTTCCGGTCTTAACCCTTTGCAGGATCGCTGAACCTAAAAACCTCCCGACCATGGCGCCTCCCCAGTAGAACGAGACATAGCGCGAAGCGGTGATTTCGGAAATATTTCCGATCGAATGTTGGGTGAGATAGTTGATCAGGAAGCTGCCAATCGCGACCTCGGCGCCTACATAGGTGAAAATCGCAACCGCGCCCAGCACCAAATGGCGATACTGCCAAAGACCGGCTTCCTTTTCGCCAGTCTGCTTTTTGTGAGTGGCTTCGGCCATCGCCGGCAACTTAAACCTTCCGATTGCGATCGACAGCGCAAGCAGGATGCCCCCAAAAATCAGGTAAGGTAATTTCACCGAAGATGCCTGTTGTTGGCGATACAACTGGAGAGCATCGGCGGTCATTTGCCTCATGGCGTCGCCGCTTTTCGGAGCCGCGCTGAGGATCAGCAGTCCGCCCAACGCCGGACCGACGAAGGTGCCCAGCGAATTGAAGGCTTGCACCAGATTCAGCCGGCTGGAAGCAGTTTCAGGCGGCCCCAGCACGGCAACGTAAGGATTGGCGGCAACCTGGAGTGCAGTCATTCCACAAGCTAGGACAATCAGGGCCCCCAGGAAAAGCGGAAACGACGGAACGCCGGCAGCGGGAATGAAGAGCACCGCGCCCAGCGCCATGGTGAGCAGTCCCGCAACCATGGTTTTCTGATATCCGATCCAGTCAATCACTCTTCCCCAAGGGAGAGCGAACACGAAATAGGACGAGAAGAAGGCGAACTGGAGCAGCATGACCTGGAAATAGTTAAGGTCGAAGATCGCCTTCAAGTGGGGAACCAGAATGTCATTGAGGACGGTGAGGAAGCCCCACATGAAGAAAAGTGTGGTCATCATCGCCAAGGCGCCCTTGTTGGTGGAGCGCGGCGCCGATGCTGTCGCCGCCGAACTATTTACGCTGGTCATGGCCATGGGTCGGACGTGGACCTCGCAGAAGTGGGTTTTGAAAGACTTACATTTTTATCATGAATCCGTCGAAAAATCGTTTTTTTATCAAAGCGTGGCTGTTTTGCTGAGGGTCGTGCTTTCCCAAAGCCTGCTGGGCGAGTAAACGAAGGGGACAAAAAGGGCCAGCCCGCAGGCTGGCCTGGGAGTTTGGGAGAGAGATCACGGGGCGTGAACAGACATTCCTCGCCTCGGCATAAAGCGAGGACTGATGATTTGAGGTCCCGGGACCTGCCACCAGGAACGAGCCGAAGCAAGACCCGTTCACGATTTTGTGAGACTAGGCGTGGGGCAAGGCGGAATTGTCACCAGGTTTCAATGCGAGTGTAAATTTCTTGTCTTTAAATTCTCGCCAGAAAGCTCGATGCTTCAGGGGTGATCGTAGGCCGGGGTGTTCGGGTTTGGAGGTTCGTAGTCCATTCCGTACTTGTTCTTGTGGGCGGTTGCGGCCAGGCCGGCAGGTATCTCGAGAACGCCTAAGGTTGAGCTGTTTTCGGTCACGCTGACTTGCCGCGTCATGGCATTGAGGGTTTCCGGCAACGCCGTCTCATACCACACGCGCATGGTGTAACGTCCGGCTGGTACTTGAGGAATTACGACTTCGCCCTTGCGATTGGAAATTCCGAAGTAAGGAGTATCCAACGCAATCACGACCGCGCTCATTTCGGCGTGAATGTTGCAGAAAATGTAGGAGACCCCCGGCCGATCGAAGCTCACGTTCCGGGTGGTGCCGGCTTCGTAGAGTCCAAGATCGAACCGCTTGCCTTCAAACAGAGAGAACACATTGTGAAAAAACGGATCGCGGTTGGGAAACTGGACCACCGCCCCAACCGGGACCACCAGCAGGTGCGGTTCGAAGCTCTTGTTGTGCTGGGTGAGCCGCAGGGGATGACTGGGGAACGGCTTGGTTGCGGTCTGCGCGCCAATCGGACTCAGCCAAACCACGACATTTTCGGCATGTGACGATTCCGCTTTTTCGCCGGCTGCAACGACCTTGACCCGCGCAGACAATGTCGTTTCCTGAGCGCCAGCTTGCGCGGACACAAAAAGGACCACGTAAAGCCAGGCTTCCCAGGACCGGGCCCACATCCCGCGCGCGCGTGACTTGGGGAAAATGAGCATACCTGTTTTTTAGAACAATACTCCCATGATGAGGTTGACCTGGTCTGCAGTGTCGACCGTCCCGATTTCGGATGTCCGCAGCCGGCGATATTCTGCCGATAGCAACAGATCGGATCGTGGACGGTAGATAAAGTTCACCATGGCGCTGCGATTTGCGGCTAAGACTGCGGGGTAGTAGCCCACTGGAGAAGCAAACCAATGAATGTCCACGGAGAAAGGATCATCTACTCCAAATGCTCCGTTGAATTCGAGGCGGGGCGTGGCTGAGAACTTGATCTGCGACCAGCCACCGGCAGAGTTTACCGCACGAAAACTCGAAGTTGGATCGAGCGGGTCGCCGCTGAAAAGGACAGATTGGCCGATGCCTCCGCCCAGGCCGCCGACTGAGCGGCCCCGGTAAAACTCGCCGGAGAGTTCAACTCTGGGCGCCACCGGGAAACGCCAATCGGCGGCCGCTGCCCATCCATCCACGTTCCAATCAAAGCCCCAGTTCTGACGCGAATAATATCCGCTGGTGCCGAAGGAGATCGTCCGGTCATTCAGGTCCTTGCTCCAACCAATCCTCGCGGCGTAAGCCGGTTGGCCTGACATCTCTCCCGCCTGCGGGGTGCGATGTGATCCGTACGATGGCTCCCCGGTAAGGTTGTCCAGTATTCCGCCCTGCACAATCACCTTCTGCCCGCCGGATAGATCAAACTTGTGCTCGACCCGCACTTGAGGCGTCCATGCCCATAGATTTCCGGAATATCCCAGGCTCGGAATGGCCAGCGAGGCAAAAGACGTCGGAGAGAGCGGCGAGATGAAAAGGCCATCCTGTCCAATGATGAGTGAAGTGTGTTCCCAATCCAGCCGCATGTTTGCGGTACGCAGGCGCACCAGTCCGGTATTGATGCCGTCCAGCGCCGCGGATGGGAATCCGCCGCCAAAGTCCAACTGAATTTCAGCGCTGGTCTTGGCCCCGGCTAATTCGGGGCCGAAGACTTCCAGACCCAGTTCGGACTGGCGAAGGGTAGCTCCGAAACTCGAATTCGGGCCGTAGGCGTTGTGGGGCGTGGCATAGGTAGGGAAGTCCATGTTGTCCACCAATCCACCGTTGTGGAAGAGATTCAGCAGCGCCAGGCCCGAGAACCGGACCCGGTATTTTGATGCGCTCTCAATCTTGGTCTGGTACTGGCTGCGGATTTCGCTCTCGAGAAGCTGAGTCGTCTCCTCAAGCGACGACATACGCTGGTCCAACGGGGTGTTCCCGGCGGGCGTCTGTACCGCGACCTCCGCCGTCTGCTCTGCCTGGCTTTGTTGGCTAGTGGGGGCCCGCAGAGTCTTGAGCTCTTTTCGGATCTCCGCGCTCTCAGCCCGGTACTGCGCCGCCTCCGATTTCATGTCGGCAACTGCGGACCGCAGCTCCTGAACTTGTTCGCGCAACTCTTGCACTGAATCAGCCAGGTTCGAGTCTGTCGGGGCCGAAGCTAGTTGCTGAGCGGAGGCCGAGATGCACGCCATGGCAAACACACCGGCAATGGAGAATCCGGCGGAGCGGATGAAAAACCTCTTTTGCTGCTTCAAGGTCGCCTCCCGAACAGAAATGTGCCGCAGGTCCGCAGAAGACTGGAGTTCAGGTTCACACCTGCTTGGTGGAGTTTACTCTGGCTTGGGCCGCGGACGCGGGCTCTTCAGATACTCCTCCCTCATTCGTCCGGGCGCTGGTCGCAGGATGAGGAAGCGTAATGCGAAACGCGGTCCCCTCAGGCGAAGTCCGCTCCACGACGACTTCGCCCCCGTGATCTTGAATGATCTTCTGCACCACCGTCAAGCCAAGACCAGTCCCGTTCTCTTTTCCCTGGCTGACGAACGGCTCGAACAGCGCATTCCGGATGGAACCGGGGATGCCGCGGCCGTTGTCACTGATCCTGACTTCAACTCCGCTTCCAGTTCCGCAAAGCTCAACTTCCACCCGCCCGGAGCCGGCGGGCAGCGACTCGCATGCATTCAGCAGGAGATTGAAGAATGCGCGTTCCAGCTTTCGGTGATCAAACCAACCCTCGACGCTCCCCGCCTGATGGACATCTATTCTGGCGTCGTGGAATTCCGGGCCGGACTTGACCGTCTGTATGGCGGCGTCCAAAGTGCTGCGCAAGCTGCCGTAGGTCGGCCGCAGGGACGCCCGGGTGCGGGAGAACTCGAGCAACGAATCAATCAGCTCGGTCATGCGGTTCACAGCGGCGCGCACTTCCTGGTATAAGTCTTCGCGCTGTTCACGCGAGAGATGGGATTCGCACAGGAATTCCGCGTTGGCGACGATTGCTGCCAGCGAGTGGCGGAGGTCGTGTGAAATGGAACTGGCCATGCGGCCGATAGTGGCCAGCCGTTCCGACTCAATCAGATTCTGCTGGGTACGAAGCAGGCTTTCTCTCATGCGGTCGAAGGCCCGCGCCAACTCCGCGACTTCATCGCGGCCGCCGGCATCGAGGGCATAGGTGAAATCTCCCCGCTCCAGAGCCGCGACCCCCGACAGCAAGCTGGACAGCGGCCGCGTGAAAGTGTGCGAAATGAAGAACACCAGCGCACTTCCGACCAATACCGCGAGCACTCCCAGTCCCAGCAGCAGACGATTGAGTTTCTCCAGAAAAGCGGTTGCCTGGTCGTAGGACTTCAGCACGGTCAGCCGGACATTCGGACTACCCTGCGGCGCCAGCTCCAGAGTGGTTTCGAGGAACCGCTCTTTGCCTAATTGCACGGATACAGGCTGCGAGACGCCACGGTCGGCCTCGGGTAGCTTCTGTCGGGCGAGTTCAGCTTGGATTCCTGGACTCAGAGTGCTGGTGACAATGTCATCTCCGTAATAAAAGGCGACCTTACCGCCGGCGATCCGGCTGATTTGCGAGGCCACGTGATCATCAATCTCAAAGCCAATCACTAGAAATCCAAGCAGACGGTCAGCTGCCGCCGGGCCAAAATAAATCGGCTTCAGAAAAACTTCGTACAAATTCTGCGAGCCAAACCACCAGCGTTCCTGCCGTGCCAGGGAAGAAGTAAGTGACTTTTGCGCCATCTCGCGCGTAAAGCCGGGAGTATTGGTGTGCAGCGCCACCACAGTCCCACTGCGATCTGCCAGAACAAACAAATCGCTGCCGGCGAGTTTCCAGAGGGGCGCAGAGCCATCCTGGATGGTGGCTTCATCGTGGGTGGTCATCAGCGCGCGAAGATTGGGGAGATCCGCCAGCAGATCGGCGGAATGGCTCAGCGTCACTACTTTCTCGCGCTGAAAGCTCTGGAAGGTGGCGACCGAATTCTGCAGGTCGGAAAAAATTTCTTGCCGCACTTCCGACCGTACACTTTGCCGCACCAGAAGCAGGCTCAGGGAGGTAAGGCCAGCAGTAATCAGAACCATGGAAAGCAAAAACTTGGTTTGCAATCGGAATCTGACCATGCTGCTTGCCTCGCGCCGATCCTAGCTCACGAACTTATAGCCTACACCGTGCACGGTCCGGAAATGTACTGGGTTGGCGGGGTCTTTTTCTAGTTTCTGGCGCAGCTTCAGGATGTGATTATCCACCGTCCGGGTGGACGGGTAGTTATGGTATCCCCAGACCTCGTTGAGCAGTTCGTCGCGCGTGATGACGCGCTCGGGATTCTGCACCATGAATTTCAAAGTCTTGAATTCCTGGGCAGTCAGAGCAATGGGCTGGGCTTCCCGGATGATCTCCATCTTCGTGAAGTCAATAAAAACTTCGCCGAAGGAGAATTTTTCCGTGACCGATGGCCGTACGGTACGCCGCAAAGCCGCGCGCACTCGGGCCAGAAGCTCTCGCGGACTGAAGGGTTTGGTCACATAATCGTCGGCCCCGAGTTCGAGCAGCAGGACCTTGTCCGAAACATCGCTGGTTGCGCTTAGAACAATGATGGGAACCACAGGCGAATGTTGCTTGAATTCGCGGCAAAGCTCGCGGCCGGAAAGGCCCGGCAGACGCAGGTCGAGCACCACCGCGGAGGGCGGAGCCAGGCGAAAATCTTCCAACGCCGCGTTTCCATCGGGCGAGATCCGCACCACGTAACCTTCCGCCTCGAACAGCCGCTGCAACGCTTTTTGCACCGCACGATCGTCTTCCACAACCAGGATGCGCTCTGTGGCAGGTGTTCCCGCCCGATGCGGAAGCCTTTGCGGGCTCGGTACCGCTGATGAAGGGTGACCCGTGCTCTCGGCCGCTCCAAGCATATTTTGATCTTTTCTCCTGTTCCGCCGTTCCCTGTCTTGTCCCACCTGGCGAGGCTGACCTGCATCAAGATTACTACCACCGGGTGCGGTTCCGGTCGGTGCGGGCGCATGCTTGACAATCTTTTTACAAGCGGAAGCGGGTTTTGGATATGGCTTTTCAGTCATTTAAAGAGACCCTGACCAGGTCTGAGCCGTGGTCAGATTCGTCGTGGTCGGATTCGCCGCGGTCGGGTTCAACGACCGTCAAGCTACTGCAGCCTTGCACAATCCAATCGGCGCCGGCAGCCTTCAGTTCCGGATCAGTCGAGGTGGTCCTGAAAGCCACCACCAGAGCGCCGGCGGCTTTTCCCGCCAGAACCCCAGCCGGAGCATCCTCAAAAACCAGGCATTTCGGTGCCGGGAGTCCAAGCAGGGCTGCGCCTTTCAGATAAGGCTCAGGGGAAGGCTTGCCATTCGTCACATCATCGGATGTCAGCAGACGTCGGGGAACTGGCAGGCCAGCCGCCCTCAGCCGTACCTCCGCCAACGGGCGGGCGCATGAGGTCACAATCGCCCAGCGGTCAGCGGGAAGGGAATCGAGCAATTCGCGGGCGCCTGGCAGCGGGACCACGCCGGCCGTGTCTTCAATCTCGCCTCTCAATACCACTTCGTTTTCGGCCACGAAGTCGGCCTTAGGAAGAAGATCACGAATGGTGGCGAGGCTGGGACGCCCATGCGCGCGACGCACGGTTTCTTCCGGATCAAAGCCATGACTCAGCGCCCACTTCGTCCATACCCGGGCGACGGCGGGGGTGGAATCCACCAGCACGCCATCAAGATCAAACAGCAAACCGCTGCACGTAACCTCAACCATGATTAAACATAACAGGATGGCGAGAGCGTCGGGACAGCCTGGAAATTCGGGACACTACCCGGGTGCCCCGTCCTTGTCTCCCCGCTCTTTGGAAGACAGGGCGGGCTCTGCGAGACCAGTGCTAAGTTATGCGGGCAAAAATCGGTTTCAGCGCGGGATAAAGTTGCCGGTAATTTTCGTACTGCTTCTTGATGGCCGTCGCCGAGCGGGGTTCCGGACTCACGCGCGTTTGCACGTTTACCACCGCGTCGCAGGCTTCCTCGACCGATCCCCAGAACTTCGCTCCCACTCCGGCCAGGAGCGCAGCACCGTAGGCAGCGCCTTCCTCAGCGGTCAGGACTTCAACCTCATGCTCATAGACATCGGCCTGAATCTGTCGCCACAAGTCGGAGCGCGCTCCGCCTCCGCCGAGCCGCACCTTGCAGACGGGTACCTGCATTTCGGCAAACAGCGAAAATGTGTCTTTGAGGCTGAAGGCGACGCCCTCCAGAACCGCCCGCACCACGTGCCCGCGAGTGTGGCTAGCGGCGAGACCGGCCAACGTCCCGCGCGCGTTCGGATCAAGGTGCGGAGTGCGCTCTCCCATAAGGTAGGGCGCCCAGAGTACTCCATCTGACCCGGCCGGAACCGTGGCGGCTTCGCGCGTGAGGTCGTCGTAAGAAAGCTCGGCAGAGTCACCTCGCAGCAGGTCACGAATCCAGCGGAACGACAGGCCCGCGGCCTGCGTGACGCCCATCACGTGCCAGCGGCCTGGGACAGCGTGGCAGAACGTATGCACGCGGCCCTTCGCATCCATCGCCGGAGTGTCGGTCGCGGCGAACACCACGCCTGATGTCCCAATGGTCGCGCTCACCACGGCCGCGCGCACGATTCCCATTCCCACTGCGCCGCCAGCCTGGTCCCCAGCGCCAGCAACCACGGGTGTTCCCGGCTTCAAGCCCGAGTGCGCCGCACCGGCTTCAGAAATGCGCGAGCAAACTTCCGGAGATTCGAAAAGCTTCGGCAGGCAGCTCATGGGGAGACCCGCAGCCGACATCATTTCCTGCGACCAGCGCCGATGCGCGACGTCTAGCATCAGCGTGCCGCTGGCGTCGGCGACATCCATGGCATGTTCGCCGGTGAGGCCCAGGCGAACGTAATCTTTGGGCAAGAGAACTCGCCGGAAGCGCTTCCAGATCTCCGGTTCGTTGTCGCGCACCCACAGCAATTTGGTCAGAGTGAAATTGGTCAGCGCGGGATTGCAGGTTAGTTCAATAATCCCCTGCTCGCCGAGCTTCGAGTTCAGCCAGTCGCACTGCGCCTGTGTGCGCTGGTCGCACCAGATGAGTGCCGGCCGGAGCACCTGATCGCTTTCGTCCAGCAGCACCGCGCCGTGCATCTGCCCCGCTAACCCGACGCAAACAATGTTCGGATTCCCCGCGTTCGCGAGCACTTGCTTGATTGCCGAACCTGCGGCCTTCCACCAGTCGTACGGGTCCTGCTCCGCCCAACCAGTGTGCGGCGAAGCAAAGGGGACATGCTCACAAGTCGCCGAGCTGGCAATGGCGCCAGCGCGGTCCACCAGCACTGCGCGAGTGCCGCCGGTACCAACGTCAATTCCGAGAACGTAATCCATAGCAGCCGAACCCTAGTTACTTAATTGTCCTGATTTTGAGGCGGGCGAGTCAGTGTAGCAGATGAAGGTTTAGCTTCAGTCACACAATAGGTAATTGGCGTTGAAGCCCGAGCGGCTTACGTCACGCTGACTTCCGTGTAAGTCCCATACACTTCGCGCAACGCCTCGCAGATTTCGCCGACGGTGGCGTAGGCGCGCACTGCGTCAATGATGTAAGGCATGGTGTTGGCAGGAGAGATGTTCCCGTTCGACTCGGCGCGGACTTCCTGCGCCGCTGCTTTCTTCAACGCATTCAGGCACCGCTGTACTTCTTCATTCGACCGCCGCACCCGAAGCACTTTCAACTTGGCGGATTGCTGATGCGCGATGCTTTCGTCTATGTAGAGAATGTGCGGCGACTCTTCTTCGACCACAAACTCGTTCACGCCGACAATAACTTTTTCTTTCTTCTCCGCTGCTCGCTGGTACTGATATGAGGCTTCGGCGATCTCTTTTTGCGGATATCCGCGCTCGATGGCTTTGACCATTCCGCCCACCGCGTCCAGCTTGCTGAAGTAATCGAGCGCGTCCTTCTCCATTTGCAGGGTCAAACTTTCCAAAAAATAGGAGCCCCCCAGAGGATCAACAGTCTGGGTGACGCCGGATTCGTAGGCAATGATCTGCTGGGTGCGCAGCGCGATGCGCGCGGCTTCTTCAGTGGGCAGGGCGAGGGCCTCGTCATAGGCGTCGGTGTGCAGCGACTGGGTTCCTCCGAGTACCGCAGCCAGCGCCTGAATCGCCACCCGCGCGATATTGTTCATCGGCTGCTGCGCGGGCAGGGAGACGCCGGCAGTCTGTGTGTGGAACCGCATCAGCCAGTTGCGTTGGTTCTTGGCCCCGAAGCGGTCTTTCATCGCGTGATACCAAATCTTGCGCGCCGCGCGGTACTTCGCGATCTCCTCGAAAAAATCATTGTGGGCGTTGAAGAAAAAACTCAGGCGCGGGCCAAACTCATCCACGTCGAGGCCGCGGCGCTGTGCCCATTCAACGTATTCGACTCCGTCGTAAAGCGTGAACGCCAGCTCTTGCACGGCAGTCGAACCGGCCTCGCGAATGTGGTAGCCGCTGATCGAAATGGTGTTGAAGCGCGGAGTGAATTTGGATCCGAACTCGAAGGTGTCCACCACCAGCCGCATCGATGGTGCTGGCGGATAAATGTATTCCTTCTGCGCGATGTACTCCTTGAGAATATCGTTCTGAATGGTGCCGGAGATCTTCTTCCAGTCCGCGCCCTGCTTTTCAGCAACCACTAGGTACATCGCCCACAGCACAGAGGCCGGGGAGTTGATGGTCATGGAAACCGTGGTCTTCTCGAGATCAATGCCGCTGAAGAGAATCTCCATGTCCTCGAGCGAATCAATGGCCACGCCGCACTTGCCGACTTCACCTTCACTGGCCGCGTTGTCGGAGTCGTATCCCATCAGCGTCGGCAGATCGAACGCTACCGACAGCCCGCTGCCCCCGTGCTCCAGCAAATATTTGTAGCGCTGGTTGGTTT